>Ga0209643_1000042_pt1 | contig 365725 bp, 360 predicted proteins | sample AutmiccBRH37_all_FD_187383 | JGI IMG/M metagenome (GOLD analysis project Ga0209643, IMG submission 187383) | Deep subsurface microbial communities from Mt. Terri, Switzerland - Autotrophic microbial communities BRH/37_all (SPAdes) (version 2) | ecosystem: Environmental > Aquatic > Deep... | reverse complement strand
TGAAGTTGGTTATCCAGGGAGAATTGTTATAATTCTCCCTTCCCCGGGCTGGTTTTGGTCACTAAGTCCGTCAACTCGTGGACAATTAACACCGTCTATTACTGGACGTTATAGGGCGTTAGTAACAGTATTCTTCAAAAATAGACATAAGGCCCTCCTAAAATTGTCTTACGTAAACCCACCAGCAACGCTATCCACTTACGGCCGTGTCCATTCATTATCCAAAACCTTTTCAAGGACTAGCCCTTCCTTAAAACCGCCCCGGTCCTCTTCCTTTTCCGTCCGGATGCGCTCCACATCGGACATTGTTATACCGTGGACTACGGCTGACAGCGCCCGGATTACCTCAAGGATGTCGGCCAGCTCCTCCTGGTTGCCGGACTCATGGTACTCAGCCACTTCCTCCCCTAGCTTGGCCACCAGTAGTTGGCCAAGCTCATCTTGGTCTGCTGCCCGCCGGACAACAGGGGTTTTGCCGTGCTGCCGGATAATCTCGGGTATTTTGTCTCGGACTAGCTTGTTATAGGTAATTTCCACGTTTACTCTCCCTTCCGCCAGGTAGGGAACGAGGCTTTGCTTAATCTTTCTGACCCCGCCCCTGGGATCGGGAACGTCACCCCGGTAGCGGGGTATGATGTGAACATGAAGGTGGAAAATTGTCTGTCCCGCCGCCCCGCCCACATTAACCCCAATGTTGTAACCGTCAGGACTTAACTTAGCCGCCAGCTTGTCCTTTACTTTAAACAATAACTCATTGACAGCCGCCAGCTCTTCCGGGGTGGCCTCAAAAAAAGACTCCACATGACGCCTGGGAATGATCAGCACATGCCCCTCATTTACCGGGTACTTGTCATAAAAGGCCAGGGCCAAATCGTTTTCGGCTACAATTTCTGTTTCCGGCCTCTTGCAAAAGTCGCAGTTTACCATTAATCGTCCTCCCTAAACCGCTTTCTAAAGTAATCACGCCGGCGGTATTCCAGAATATCCATCACATGGCCGGCCAGTTCGCTGCCCAGGTAGGGCTCTAGTTCCTCTGACAGGTAAAACACCTGATTGATTTCATCATAGTTAAAAAACCTGCCCTTGCTTAAAAAGTGGACGGGGTTTCTTTTGGCCAGGTCGGTAAATTCCTTTAGGCCCCAGGCCTTCCAGTTTCGGTTACTCTTGTCCCTAAGATCCTTTTGGTGTTGGGCATGGTCAGTGTAAAAAGACATAAAATATTCCCCCACCTGGGCTAGGGGAACCTGCCGGTTAATCCGGCTACCCTCGAGCACAGCGCTGATGGTGGGAATTTTGTACGCCCTGGTCATGGGTGTTTTTTCAAGCACTTTTAGAAAATCTTCGGCGGGGGTACCGAGCCACCTCAATTCCTGAAGCTCAAGCTCACCGGCTGCCTCCAAAAAGCGCAGCCACCCGTTCTTTAGGAATTCCCTGATGGGGATGTCACTTCCTTCAAACAAATCCACCCTGGTGGGCCTTCTGCCCAGGGAATCTTGCAGCCTGAAGTAGTCATCGGTCATCCGCTTTTTCAGGGGGTCGCTTTTGGCTAAGGCTTCAAAGAGATCCAGTACATTGAAGTCAAACTGAACCTGGCAGTTTTCCGGGTAAATGTAGTCAGAGGGCTTTCTTTGCATCACGCCCCTGGGGTGCATAGGGTTTTCTCCGGCCAGCAGGGCGGGTATGTAGTGGGCCCTTTTATAGTTGCCGATGAAGTCAAGCACTGTTAGACATTCCTTGCCTTGATCCTTCCTCAGGCCCCGGCCCAGTTGTTGTAGAAAAACTACAAAAGACTCGGTGGGTCGCAGGAACATCACCGAGTCAATGCTGGGGATGTCCACACCCTCGTTGAAGATGTCCACGGCAAAGATAACCTTGATGCGCCCAGACTCCAGGGCGCTTATTGCCGCTGTCCTATCCATCACCAGGCCTTTTTCCGCCGGACCGCTGTGGACCGCTGCCGAAGGCACATTGTGTTGGTTGAAATACTGCACCATGTAATTAGCGTGGTTTATAGATACACAAAAAGCCAGGGTTTTACCCCCGGCAAAGCGCTTGTATTTTTCCAGCACCAGGCCGGCCCGCTCCTGCCGGGAAAGCTGCCGCTCCAGGTCGTCCACAACGTACTTGCCGCTGCGGTACTCTACCTGAGAGTAGTCGGTGTCGTCATAAATGCCGTAATATCTGAAGGGGGCTAAAAGATCTCTGTTGATGGCATCCTTCAGGTAGATTTCATAAATCACATTATCATCACATAGAGCATAAATGTCCCGGTTGTCTGTCCTGTAGGGGGTGGCGGTCAGCCCTAGAAGGAACTGGGGCCTGAAGTACTCTAGGACGCTAAGGTAGCTGTCGGCGGCGGCGTGGTGAAACTCGTCAACGATTATGTAACTGAAGAAATCCCTGGGGAAGTGCTTTAAGTTTTGCTCTCTGGCCAGGGACTGGACTGTGGCAAAGTAAATGTCGGCGTTCTCGTCTTTGGCAGCGCCGGTAAAAAAGCCTGTTTTGGCGCCGGGCCGGACATTTTTATAGGATATTTCGGCCTGCCTAAGAATTTCTTCCCGGTGGGCCAGGAAAAGGATCTGCTGATGCTCTAGGGAGTCAAAGGCAGCCAGGTAAGTCTTGCCTACGCCGGTGGCCGCAATCACCAGTCCCTTGACCACGCCCTCCTCCCGGGCTTTTTTCAGCTCGTATAGGGCTTCGATTTGTGCCCCTCTGGGATTGATGCGGGCCTCTTCTTCCAGGTAGGATTGTTCAATTAGTTGCTCCACCTTGACAAAGGCCGGTTTTTTCCAGCCCAGGGTGTAATCTCTAAGCACCTGATGGGTTATGACTACAGAATGATTATAGAACAGGTCGTCAAAGTTAGTGGAGAACTTTCCGTAATCCTCCGGGTGCTGGCTTTTCGCAAGCCGGTAATTCCACTCCAGTTCCCGGGTCAACGCAGAAAGAGACAGGTTGGAGGAGCCCACAAAAACCTCGGCCTCGTCGCCGTAATCAAATATGTAAGCCTTGGGGTGAAAAGAGCGCAGGTTTTCAGCGTAAAACCGTATGTCCAACCTGCCACCCAGCTTGTCCACCAGGTAATAAATAGCCGACGGCTCGGTAACGGACATGTACCTGCCGGTGAGGATCTTCACCGGCACGCCCCGTTTAGTAGCCTCAAGGAGCAAAGGGGCTATGAGCTTAGCCCCGGACTCCATCAGAGCCGAATTTTCTGTGCCCTAGCGATAGCCTCGGAAAGGTATGTTATAAGGTGGTCATCTTCTCCGACAATGGCATTGATCATGCTGTACTCCTTAAATATAAATATATGAAATTAGCTATTGTTCGTGTAAGCGGTTAGGACTGCTAAATTTTTTTAAGTTGATTAATCAAGGAAGTATTTATCTACTTCATTTAAGTACAACTAAAATAAGTACAACTAAAAAAGTTACCTTGTCGGGGTTCACAACTAGCTTCGATATAACCGGATTATGCGCCGCTGGTGAACAGCGTGGGAACCGTTAAAAACGATGGATAATTGCTCATCTTACTTAAGAATTTGAATAAGTTTATTACGCAGTCGCGTTTTCTTTCCGCTTTCATTAGTACTTCTGCAAAATGGCATCTTTCATCTTATTTCTTTCTAACTGCTTAGGATTATTAACATGGAACGCATATCCATCTACCTCCACCACCAGCAAAGGCATTTTGTCCATCTTGTAAAAGATGACAAAAGTTTATTAGCTTATTTAATAAACTAAAGCCGATGTTAAACACAACCAGCTTTAACAAAATAACTAGACAATGAATAATAGATGCTCTTCTTCTTCCGAAAAAATAGACTTATCTAAAGAGGGGCAACATTTTTTACTCTCCATACATATTGTCATTATTTTTTCATTAGAAGGATACACCTCTTTCCAAATATTTGGATAAACATTTCTCAATACAAAAATTACAAATTTTTGAGGAGTTAATATTTTATTTAATGCAACTCTAATTTGGTTATTATGACCAATATGTAAGTGTGATATTGGATGATGAACTGGTTGGTACATACTAAAATTATAATCATATCTTATTGGAATAACACCGTTGTTTAATTTGGCTTCTGCAACATCTTGTTCATATTCAAGCAGTAATTCATCCCCACATTCTTCATAGGTGAAACCAATTTCTTTTAGAAATTCCTCATAAGTTAGATATTCTCTAGGGTTTTGAAAGTAAGCGTATCTTATTGAACCTTCATTTATTTTCCCGTTTCTTAAGGAACAAGAAAACTGAAATATTGAGTCGTCTTTTAATAAATAATCAAAATCTGTATTCTTTAGTGCTGTTTTGTAAATTAATTCATATTCACTGTCTTGACACTTTTGAAAAAAATCAACAGAAAATTTATTTATATTTAATGTTATGTGTCTAGTTAAATTTTCTTGTTTAAAAATACCACACTCTTTTAGGATTATTTTTGTTTTTTTCATAGAGTTAATTAAGCTTGCTTCATTCAAACTTTATCACGCCCATTCAACTCATGATTATGATCAAAAATAGCTTCCCTAATTTCTTTATCAGAAAATCCTTTTTTCTTTAAATTATTAACCATCTCTTCATATTGCTTTCTAATACTAGCTTTCTTTTGATTAACAACTGCTAAATCTCTTTGAATTGTATGTGCTTCTTTATGAATAAAATCTAAAATAAATCCCTTTGAAATAACCATATTAATTTCTTTATTAATTGAGTGGTTTTCAATATCTATTCCACTGACCCGAAGCCACGCCTTTGCTCTAGTAAAAGCAGTAAAAACTTTATTTCTCATGCTTCTATTATTTAAATTACTATTTAATATATCACATCCAACGACAATCACCATAGCTGCCTCGTTTCCTTTAGCTTTATATACTGTTGAAAGGGTAACACAGTTATCTTCTGTAAAACCTTTTTCGTATGAACTCACGCATAAGTTATGAGTAAAAATACCTTTACTATATAAATTTTCACTTATTGCACTGCAATAACTTTTACTATATCTATCATCTAAAGAAATCACAATTATGTCATCTGGTCTTAATCCATCAACTTTTATAGTCTCATCAATGGATTGACAAACCCAGTTGACTTCATCATCAAAGTCTTTTGCTGAATATAGTTTGATTATTTCCTCAGCTGTTTGGTATTTTGATATTGAAAGAGGACTATTCTTTTCATCCCTTTCAATAATCATATGATCTCCTGACTTGCAGTTTCCTTGTATTACTTTATAACCTAAGTCGTGCCAATGTTCATTATTTTGTAGAGACTGAATTAGTATTTCATGATAAATTCCAAACCCTAAAGCATGGGCAGTGACTAAGATTTCTTTAGGATTCCGATAGCTCTTTGATAGAACTATATCATTATCAATATCTGGATATTTTTTTTGTAATTCTCCTAAATCAATGCCTTCGGCTCCAAACTCGTTTTGGAATGTACTTATTGTATCCTGGATATTTACATCAAATATATTCTGTAGGTCATCATACCCCCAAACCATACAATCATTATTAACTATTGCTCGGCATATTTGATAGAAAGAAGGTTTAAAGTCTTGTGCCTCGTCCATTAATACATAATCATAAGCCTTTTCTAACACACCATTCTTTCGTTTTAGCAAGTCGTTGCAAATATAGTTAAAAGCCTCTCCCCTTCCAGCTAATATCGCTGCTTGTTTAAATGTAATTGGATCTACAGAATTTCTAATGCAACAATCGTAATATACCCCTTCCACATTTGCGCCACCCCACGCATGTCTAATGTGAATAGAATCCTCAAAATCAGGAAGGTAACCATCACCTATAACTTTGTAAAACCTAGTTATTAATAATTCAATATAGTCGTAAAGACTTTTAGTCATAAAGGTATATAATATCTTTTTTTCAGGGTATTTAAGATGAAGGATAGCTGCTTTCATACATAAAATGATTGTTTTACCAGACCCGGCTAAACCTCTAATGCGCTGGGGACCTTCAAGTTGAGATAGAGCAGCATATTTTTGTTGTCTATCAAATACTGCTATTTCTTCCTCTAAATTTTTAAGGACATAGGATTTTGAAGTCTTGTCCTCTACTTTAACCTTTCTTTCCTTAGGCTTAATAATAGCAGTTGCAGCATCTATAATAGAATAAATTTCTTTTAAAACTTCTTCTTCTATTGGTTCTTCCTTGCAATTGTCAAAAAAATCATTAATATCGAAGTGATTTGTTAATATCTTACTTTCATAATCACCTGGGTCTATGCTTTCAGTGAAATTTGGCATAAAAAGTGCCGATGATAGGTTAAATGATAAATCCCTCTTACCTCTCTTCATCTTTTTATTTGTACTTTTTATTAATTTGGAGAATATTACATCTTCAATTCTTCTAACTTCATTGTCTAGTAAGCTTAAATTATAACCTTCGCGGACTTTACTAATACCATCACATTTAAAAACAATTACTCCATGATTTGGGCTGATTAGCAGAATGCTAGGATATAATAGCTTCTCATTAAGTTCCCTTATAATAGGGAATTGATAATATAAACTTGCTTTATCAAAATCTGCGATGTTACTTTCTATATAATGCACTAAGCTTTGGGAAGCAATATCATCATAAAACTCAGTTGCAAGAATATGTTTTCTGATTTTTTTCACCCCTTATTGTTTTCTTACTTTTTCGGCAAATTGCCATTTTTCCTGTTAATTAAAAATTACTTTATTGCTATTATTGAAATAAGGTGTCAGGTGGGGGTTAATGACACCCCCCACCTGACACCTTAGCAGCAGGAAATGCATTGCTTGGACACAAACAAGCAATCTGGGAAGGCGCTTGTTTGGTAACCGGGAAAGAAATTTTACCGGTTACCATAAGTGAAAACCGCTTGTTGCGAAAGGCTTTATGGAACTAGTTGGTTACGTCAACCGCAGTTCGCCAAAGCCGCAAATAACCTGAGGGTGACAGTAACCCCGTACTCGTGAACCCTATAAATCTTTGTTAGTAAACTCTGATTTGGTTTCTACATCAACTCCCTGCCATTTTAATATTTTCTACTTTTTTTTCGATTTCGTAAACCACCGGAACCTTGCTCAAATCCAATTCCCCCTTAAATGCTCGTTGACTGAGTGAACCGTAGAGGTTTTCCAGTTCACCAAGGCTTTGGTTGTATTTTGCTTTGAGTAAATCGACTTTTTCAACGATGGCGGCGAATTGGTTTTGAAGTTCTATTGGAGGGCATGCGAAAGTAAGGGTGTCTAAAACACGAGTGCTCATATGTGTAAATGCGCCATCGGGGCCTGTTTTCAATCGGCCAACTCGGCCTTTACAATAATTCATTAAAGAAACAAAATATAGAGGTAAAAGTTTGTTTCCAAATCTAACTCTTATTAAATTTGTGCTAATTATTGATTTTTCATCATGAGCCATCCTAGCTACACACATCTTACCTACAGTACCAGCACGAGAGATTATAACATCGCCATTAAGTACGGAATAAGCTTCTAATGCACGATATTTTTCTAGTGATATCCACATTCGTAAGGGCATGACCATTTGACCCGATTTAGAGATGTTGTCCATGTTCCAAACAGGTATCCCGTTATTAACGAATTCTTCTTTTTTTAATACACTGCCAAACGGACCACATTTAGTACCATTCTTTGAATCAATGTATAATTCATGAAGCTCAACGAGAGGAAAGTCCTTGGGGTTAATTTGCGGATCCCCAAACATCTCAAGAAAAGTACTCTTCAATAGTTCATCCAACGCTTTGATGCTCTCTTTGCGTTTGGAAATCAATTTTTCCACCCGAGTTAGAACAGCGGCAATGCGAATTTGGTCGTCGAGGGGAGGAAGGGGGATTTTACTTCTCAGATAGTTCTCTAACCGTAAATTAATTATTCCAGTAGTTTTATTTTGGAACCGAAGTGTTCTTTTGGTTAAATGATTATAAAAAAGTATATAAAAAAGGTATTTAGGAAAAACAATGGATTTGTTTGGCCTTAATGCTGTTGTAAAATTATTACATAAATATATTGAATTATCCGGGTTTTCAAAATAGACCACTCTGCCTACCGGTTGCGCTGGACTACCTCCTGATTTCTCAATAATAACATCACATGAAATAAGCTTCTTTTGTTCTATTTTTTTAGATTCAATCTTTCTTAAAACAATGTTTGAAAAATCAATAACACCCAAATTCGTAAAATTAGCAGTTCGAATAACCTTTACACCATAATCACCTTCCGGTTCTACACCCCATTCGCCAGATATTTTATCAGATAAGACTTCATTAATTGGAGTATATTTCATCTTAACATCCCCTCAAGCTCAATCAACTCTGCATTAATCTCATTCTCCACAGTTTTAAGCTTATCAAGAATCGTCGTAGGCTTCTCATGCACAACCTCTTCAAACACATCCTCTTTGTACCTACTTATAGACAGATTATACTTTTCTGCGACAATCTCATCCTTGGGGACAAAGAAAAACTTTTTTTTACGGTCGCTCTCTTTACTATTGTCACGCTTTTTATACTGCGTCACAATATCCTGCAGGTCGCCATATCCTTCAAGTTTTGTCCGCTTGTCGTCCAGGGTATAACCATCGCTTTGAATATCGTAAAACCAAACATTCTCGGTTTCACCGCTTTTTGTGAAAATCAAAATAGCGGTACTGACTCCGGCGTAGGGTTTAAATACTCCACTGGGCATAGTGATAATGGCTTTAAGTTCGCATTTTTCAACGAGTATCTTTCGCGCTTCAACAAACGCTTTACCACTGCTGAACAAAACACCCTGCGGCACAATCACGCCCGCAGTCCCACCCATTTTAAGTAGATTAAAAATGTTTTCCACAAACAATAGTTCAGTTTTTGTGGTTTTTAATTGTAAAGATTCGTTGATATCCCCCTTGTCAATGCTGCCAGTAAAGGGCGGGTTAGCCATAACAATTTGATATTGATTTGACTCGGTAAATCCTTTGCTTAATGTGTCTTGGTAATCAATGTGCGGCGTGTCCACGCCGTGCATCATCAAGTTCATCAGCGCCAACCGTACCATAGTCACATCGATATCATAACCATACAGGCTATCATTCAGGATATCGCTCACATCTTTAGTCAAAAGACCGCTTACCGAATTGCGGATAAAACCATCTTCGTCGGGCTGAATATTCTTCTTGTTTTTATCAAGCTGAGTCACCATATACTGATAAGCGCCAAGGAGAAAGCCGCCGGTTCCGCAAGCAGGGTCGGCAATCCGGTTGCCCAGTTGTGGTTCAACCAATTCGACAATAAGCTTGACAATATGTCGCGGTGTTCTGAACTGTCCGTTTTTACCCGCTGTGGCAATTTCAGAAAGGAGCATTTCATATACATCCCCCTGAATATCCTGAAACGCTTGTCCACCCTCGTTGGCATCCTTTTCAATCTCTGCAAAAATCTCTTCGATGGTGGACATTGCTTCTACCAGCAAAGCAGGCTTAGAAATAATAAAAACCGCATTCTTCATGTGATGGCTAAAGGGAGATTCAGCCCCATTGAGTAGTTTCAAAAAAGGGAATACTTTAATCTGCACATGTGAAAGCATCTCTTCGGCCGACATATGTTTAAAATGGCTCCAGCGAAGAGTCTGTTTATCCACTTTCTGTTCGATGTCGGGAAGCGTTAACTCGCCATCAAATTTGGAAGTATACTTTTCCCCCGTAAATTCGGCATCGGATATCCGCTTCAGATCAAGATCATCCAACCGTTTCATAAAAAGCAGGTATGTAATCTGTTCAATGGCAGTAAGTGGATTGGAAATACCGCCGCTCCAGAATTTGTCCCATAGTTGAGCAATTTTATTTTTAATTGCAGAGTTGTTTTGCAACATATTATGCCGCCACCTCTTTTGTCAGTTCTAATATGTCGTTGATTTCCGCAGGGGTAAACAAGCCACGGATTCCCTGCGGGTGCAATACCGTAAAGGGTGATTCTATCAGATCGCGCTTTTTTACGGTCTCCTTTTCCAAAATAAATTCTTTCAGTAGATTTAAAAAATCCAGTTGCCTGGAACTTAGATTCGTATGGCTAAGGATAAACTGATCAAATGCCTTGGTGACTGTTTCAGGGAAACTTTCCAGTATTTCAAGTCCCAGAATATGCCTAATGAACTGAATGAACTTGGCTTTTCGGTTTTTATATACATTTTTAAGTAAATCTTCGGTGATATGAGGATGCTCATCGTGTAACTGGGTGGCAAGTTCTTGTGCCTCAGCTTCGGTAATCTCTTTTCCCTCTTTAATCTTTTGTAAAATTGAGTTACTCTCTGTAAGTTCCATGATGAGCTTCTCTACCATTTCGCGATACTTAGAAACACTCACCGCCGAATGTTCGGGCCCAAACTCCACCATTTCTTTTGTTTTTATCAAATCGGTAAAGTCAAACTGAGCAGGGCCCGGTGGTTGAACATTACCATCCCGGTATTTCATAAGTGCAGATAACTTTTCGGCAAGTTCATCAAATGTTTCGTCCGTTGCCTTTGCCCAATAGTTATTTGTTTGAGCTAGTCTAATAATAGTCTCTTCCCTGGCAACAATATTGACTGATAGCGGTAGTTCACCAATCAGCTCGACGATATTATCCTTTAGTGTTTCGAATTTCTTGTGTTCATTAGCCAACTTCGCCAATGATGTTTCAAGCAGATCTTTCTGAAATCGCATTGCTTTAAAATCAGTTTGTGAAACCGTTCTGAAAAGCGGTTTTATGGTAGCGCGTAAAAATTCAATTTTTTCATGGGTCAATCTTGTCCAGAAATTGTCATCTTGAATCTTTTGTAAGTCTGTTGCGGACTCTTGGATAACTACCGAGTTTAGCGGGAGTTCCTGAATCTGTTGTCGAAGCTTACTAATCTCTTTTTCGGCAATGGCATCGTTTTGAGTGTCGATTGCCTTTTCTATTTTATCAAGCCTGATGCCGACAAAACGCACAGGCAGAGGAATTTGAACAGTAGTTTCTTTGCCTTTGGGTTTGAGCTTAAAATATTCAAAGTTATCCCAGCAATCCAGAATAAGAAATTTGTCTTTTTCGGTACACCAGGGCTTTATTTTATGGGGTTCCAAAAGTCGTGTGCCACGACCAATCATTTGCCAAAACTTAGTGTAAGAATACACAGGTTTAGCAAAAACAAGATTCACCAGTTCTCTAATGTCAATTCCGGTATCCAGCATATCGACACTAAGGGCAATACGCGGCATATCGTTGTTAGTAAACTGATCCAACAGCCCGCCCTTGCCATAAACCCGCGGATCGTCCGAAACCAGAACTTTAGCCAGTTCCCCCCTATATTCAGGATAAAGGGAATCAAAAATCTGTTCGATTCTTCGCGCATGGGACATTGAGGAGCAGAAAAATATTGTTTTACCAGGAAGAACACCATTTGAATCTTTTATTGATTCTTCCATGAACTCCTTGACGATGAGCGCATTGGTTCCCTTATTGATAACGGTTTTCTCCAGCTCGGTGCCTTCAAAATTGATCTCTTCTACTTTTTTACCCTCAAGAATCAAGCGTTTTTGGTCTTCCAGTGAGATAGTTCGCTTGCTGATACCTTCATTCTGAAACTTAGTGTGTATTTTCATCACCTGAAAGTTACACAAATAGGGCGGTATGTTATTAACTGCTTCCTCGTATGTGTAGGCGAAAGTTGGAAGACCATCCTCACAGTTAAAAAGCTTAAAAGTGTTGTGGTCAATGATATCAGTTGGGGTTGCAGTTAATCCCAAACTAATCGTTTTAAAATAATCAAGTACTTCTCCGTAGGTGTTATATATGGAGCGATGGCTTTCATCAATCACAATCAGATCAAAAAAGTGGGGTGAAAGGGTGTTACCTTCTTCCCTGATAATATTGAGCATTGTGGGATAGGTTGAAATATAGATACGGCGATCTTTAGCAATGAGCTTTTCACCGAGCTTTGGCCAACGGGGTTCATTGGGTAAATGTTCTTTGAAGGCTAATAGTCCCTGTTCCCGTAATGCAATTCTGTCCACCAAAAATAACATCCGCTCTGCATGGCCTGCACGCATGAGTGCATCAACAAGGGCAATACATGTTCTTGTTTTTCCCGTTCCTGTGGCCATCACTAGAAGAAAATTTCGCTTTTTCTTTTCAATTCCTTCCATAACCGAACGGATTGCCCGAATTTGATAGTCTCTTCCGGCAATTTTAGTATTTATTAGCTCATCAGCAAGTCGTTTTCTATGTTCTCGAATATATTGAAACCGCTCTAAATCATCTCGTGTTGGATAGCCGACTACTTTTCGGGGCGGGTAATTTTCTAAGTCCCAAAAGTAAATCTCAAGGCCGTTAGTATAAAAACAGAAAGGGAGTTTACCGCCTAATTGTTTTTGAATGTTGTAACAATACTGTTTCGCCTGCTCCCGGCCGATTGCAGCGTCTTTGGAACTCTTTTTAGCTTCAACAACAGCCAGCGGTTTCCCGTCTCTCCCCAACAGAACATAATCACTATATTGATGACCTTCATAAGGTGTTCGTGGTTCTGCCAAGCCATCTGGTAAGGGCACAGAAATATCAAACTCTTGTGAAACCTGGGTAAGGTTATTTACATCCCAGCCTGCAGCATAGAGTTTTTGATCAATTAGTTCTTTTCGTGTTTCTGCTTCAGTTTTCATCGTTTCTCCTACCTTAATTGTGCCTGGCAAGGATGCCTGGCAACTAGGGCGCGAGGGTTTATAAGCTATAGGTGTGTATATTTTTGCTTCTTATCTTTCTATGCGCAGTATTTATGCATGCCTACTAGATGATTCGATAATTAGTTCGTTTTAATGCCGGCTTGCATTCTATTTACAATAATTTAGGAAATTTATAATTTATCAAATAAACAAAGAAGATCCGTCATTCCCTAAGAGCTTTTCAAACTCTTTCATAATTACCTTAGAAATAAGCTTCCGCCGTTCCATAAGGAATCCAGGGTAATCCATGTTTTCCCAACCGTTGGGTAATGCATGCCATTCCATCATCTTAAGTAATTCATCCGGATCAAAACGCTGGGCATACAAAGGGAAATATTCCGATGGTGCTTTATCTGATATGCTGATATTATCATCCCACTCAACAAGTGCATAATTAGCTACCTGGTTTGTTTCTCTTACCTCTGTAATCCCTAATGTTTTTAAATAGACTTTGGGAAATAGGTGATGGCGTTCAGTGGCTGATTTTTTGGCTTTAAGAGCCGGATCCAATAACTCAGAACCGCCCCCTTGCATAATTTGCTCTTGCATACTTTGCAGTTGTTTATTACTTGTAAAAAAATGCGTCCACAATATCATCATATGACATTTTATAATAGGCAGTTATATATCGACCAACCCCATCGATCCCTGGAAAAAGATTTTTTTCGTTTATTCCACAAGTATCAAGCTGTTTTATTATTTCTCTCTTGCAATTGCCCAAGATTGTAATTTTAAACAAGAATCTTACATCTGGCGAACATTCTATACGCATACCGTTCTTATTAATTTCCATATAATTGCAAGGTTGAACTATGCTTTCTAATGGCTTACTATTGGATCCCCAAATTAGAAATCTACTCCCCTGAGCTATCATGCGCTGATCAATGTAGTATGGTATATAACTACACGGATATTCTATACAAGGATCATAAGTCTTTAAGTTCTGAATGATATCTTCCAATATTTGTTTTTTATTATAGTGCTTCTTTGCTTTTAAATATTCAGACTTATGGTTAAGAAATTGTTGATAATTTTTCTCGTTTAAAACCCATATTACACCGTCTGTTTCCTGGTTTTCTTTACAACAGAAATACAGTGCCACTAATGGATTAGAAGTGAAATCCAAGAGGCGAGTGGGCGCTCCAAAATGTTGTGCATATTCCAACCAAGATAAATAATTGTCTTTGTCTATACGACTGATATAGCAACTAGCTTCTTTTATGAAATGACTTAATATTTCATTTTCTGATGTTAGGAAAATCCTATTTGTAGTGTTTGTAAATTCATTTGTGGTTTTACGATATATATTGGGAATAAGCTTATATGTAGAATCGCATAAACCACGGTAAGAAAAATCCATTCCCATCTTGCTGTGAGAAAACTGAGCCTTCAGTTCATCTATGATTTTAATGAATTCTTGTAAAGTGCCAATTATTTCTTTATAGATCATTTTTTGTATCCTTTTTATACTAAACTGAGCTTCCTCGGAGAAATAGACAGAACAAATGGTGAGTTTTCTGCTGTTTTCATAGAATTGATTAAAGATAATTAAGGAAGCAGTCATCGTCCCTGATACCCACTCGTGCGTGGTTTAAATTGACTAGCGACGGGGCGGCTCCAGGAAACATGTATTTGATATTGCCCCGTCCGTTTTATATCATACCAAGCCCGGGAACCCCGACTGTCAAGACTATACAAGCGAGTGATTTTCTCAAGTAGCTGCTTTAGTACGTCCTTGACTTTTTTATTTTTAGCAACCCAAATATTCTGTTTTCCGGATAGATATAAGCGACAGTGCTAATGAGTACGTAAATACCATGTTAAATATTAAAACCGCTTCATATGGGTAGTAGAAAGTAGATTTGGACAAAAATCCTTTGCAGGATCCAGTATTATACGCCGTGCTCAAGTAAATTTAGTTAAATCTATGTCTAGTAACATATATAACTCATCTTTATAAGGGATTATTGGCATATACAACTGATAATAAGCACTACCAATTGCGCCATAGAATAAGCGCATCTCTGGAATGTTTTTGCCACACTTTAAGATGTGATCATTAGATATACCAGGGTAAGGATCTATATAGTAAATCTTTTTCATGCCAATTTGATACGCTTTTTTTGAACATAACTCACACGGACTTGCTGTTGTAAAAAGGTATCCATTTTTTAAACTTACCCCACCATATTTGGCTATTTGCAAAAAAGCATTCTCCTCAGCATGCAATGAACGAGTGTGAACTTGGTTTTTCTTTTTCTCAAAAGAATTATAAGTATCTTTAAAACAATAGGCAAAGCATCTACCGTTTAAATTCTTTTCATCATTTATTTTTTCTTTAAATTTTAAAATATATTTGTAATACTCCTCATCATTAAATTCAAAGAAACTAAATGCCTGTTGATCATCCTTTCTTAATAAGGAAGATAAATTTCTTAAGTTACATGGAACCTGCCCCTCTGCCGTATTGTTCCATCCAACTGACTTAATTGAATAATCCGCATCACAAACAACAGCACCAACTTGCCTTGAAAGGCAACCAGAATTCAATTTTGCATTAAAGGCAATTTGCATACACCTTTCTTCATGAGTTGGCGTTACCAATCCCGGATGCATTATTAAGCTGATGTATTTAATTAATAGCTTTTTCAAAAAAGAGTGATTACTATTTCCAAAAGTGGGATTGTTTAAGTGCACATCAGCTAGCTCAATACATTTTTGTATATTCTGTGAAACGAATTTATCTTTACCTAGTTGTTTTAAAGGATACTCTTGTTCATCTAACCTCTTGATTTCTTCTATATCCAAGCCTTTTTCAATTAGCCTTTTTATCCTTGTCTCATCTTCGGTATTTACAGAAAACAAATAGAACGAAGAATATCTGTCTTTAAAAAAGGTTGCCTCATAAGGGTTTCTAAACGCATCAATTACGGCCAAAACTCTCCCTTTTTTTTCAAGATTTCTCCGCCTCAAAATCTTAATTAACTTGTTTATCCTTTGTGATAACCTAAAAATATTTTTTGGCTTAAATTGAGAATCATAAGGACTACCAGATATTCTTATATTATTGCCGAAGGCTTGAAATAAACGAGTATATATATCCCCATGTTTTTTTAAAGTTTCTTCAAAATCATTTATAAACGCAGGAAGATCAATAAAATAGTACTTGTATATATCTTCTTCTTTTAAAGCTCTCTCATCGCCTTCAACTCTAGATTTAATATGTACCCTTTTTGTATGCAAATCATTAAATTTTATTTTTATATTTTCATCTAATTCAGTTTTCACTATTTGTAAAAGATGCTGATCTTCTATAATAATTGTTTCGATAAAAGACATAAAGGTTTTAAAGTCGTTCTCTAGAAGAAACGATAAAATGATGTTTTTTACCTCAATTATAGTAAAATATTCCCAATTACTCCTTGCATATCTGTATAAAGTTTGATATTTTCTTTCCTCGTTATTTTTAAAATCATTTTCTTTGGGTTTTGGTGGAGCAAAATTTGCAAATGACATATTTAGAAGCTTTGCAACGGTAGAACAACCTGACCCAGTTCTACCGGTTAGTCCGATAATGATGAAGTCCTTTCGCTCACTATAAAGCATTTCTGTTGCGCTAGAGACATCCTCTTGATTACTCAAACTATCCATCTCCTTATAATAAGCATAGGGTACTTCCCAGCGGTCATAACACGAAAGGAATTCCTTTATTTGCTTTTCGCAATGCTAATGACCAGGCTAATAATCTGATTAAAGAATGTAGGAACTGCATTCCTTTAATCAGTAAATATTAGTTAAAATAGCTATTTTTGATTTATTTCTGTATATTAATGTTAAATCCTTTTTATATCGCTAATAATCTAGTAAATAGTACCTGTATTAGTGGACAGAAGTTTGCCTTCAGCATAAAAACCGTCTCTGATTCAACAATCTTATTTTGTCACCAGCAATACAAAAAATAAAAGCTCGCTACAAAGCGAGACTTATAACCATTCAGGTAGTATTACTCTAAAAATTATTCTATTTAGTTATCTTTTTTCATAACCAAAGCCCCTATACCCTGTTCCCTAAGCTTTTGTGCATACTGTTCCGCCCGTTCCCTGCTAGAAAAAGCCCCAACTTGAACGATCCATAGCCCGGTGCTGGTTTTGAGCAAGATTTGCTCCGAATCGCCCAACGACGCTTCAACGGCGTTGTTTTGGTTTTTTAGCATTTTTCCCCGCACATCTTCCAGCGGCAAATACCTGCCTGGGCACACAGTGGCCGCCCCCGGCACCTCTCGGTGACCCAGCACGTTCTCCACCGGAATCTGGTACTCCAACATCAACCGCCCCAGCAGCCCAACCAGGGCATCCACCTGCTCCGTTGTGGGCGGGTGTTCCTCCAAATTGCCAATCAACGCAAAACCGATCCCCCTGGTGTTCATACCGCCCGCCCGGCAGTGGGCCCCGGGTATCTCCAAGGATCTGCCCGGGGCTACCAAACCGCTTTTCTCGATCACATAGTTATACCCGATATCCCGCCACCCCAGGCTGCGGTGGTAGCGCCTGACCTGCTCGGTGTCTTGCTCTTCGGCGCCGGTGTGGTGGATGATTAAATACTCCCAGTTCACTTGCCGCCACCCTGCCCCTCAATTAGCTGCCGCGCCTCTTGGTAATCCATGCCGCCCTGCCGGGCCACCACCACGGTAAGCAGGGTGATGGACTTCTGCAGCTCCTTAATCAGCGGCTCCAGGCGCACCAGCAGGTAGCCCGCCACTACCATCGGAAAGCCGTAGTTGGCCGCCAATTTCATATATTCCTCCATCAAACGAGCCTCCTTTCTTTAATTTAGTAGTTAGCTGACGTTGTACCACACATATTCCCGCTCCACTATCCGGGCCTCCACCTTGGCTACCAGGTCTCCGCCCGGGCTGGTGAAAATGTTCTGGCCCATGATCGTATCCATCGCGGCCTCTACCTCGCCGGCCGTCAGGTCGGGGCGGGGGTCAATGACGCTGATTACCACCAGGTAGCCGGCCTGGTTGCGGAAAACCAGTTCCAAATAGGCAACCATCTATATCACCACCTTTAAACCGTGGCCAGGCTCAGGTCGTCCTGGCGGGTAATGTCTACCAGCGGGTGCTGCTGCAGCCCGGCGATGGCCTGGCCCACATCATAAACGGCTTCGTGGGTGGCCTCGGGTTTGACTCGAGTGTAACGCCTGAGCCGGACGATGGGCGCGCCGGTGCCCGGGTCGGTGCCGGTTTGCACTTTTAATACCAGGTCGCTGTCATACTTAGTGGCGTTTACCGCCATTGTTGTTCACCTCCGTAAAAATAGCAAAGGTGGGGTTTTGTGCCCCCCACCCACTGCCCATGCCTATCACTAGGCCTCGTAGATGACATTGACGGTTCGGTCGATAATCTGCGCGCTGTCTTTGCCCACTAGGTCGCCGCCGCTGGCGGTAAATACGTTGGCCGCGATAATTTGGTCCATTGCCGCGGTTACTTCAGCTTCGGTGAGGGTATCTTTGGGGTTGTCCAGCGAGATGGTTACCCGGCTGCCCGCCTGGGTAATAAAACGCATTTGCAGAGTTTGCGTAGTAGCCATAGGTTAAGCCTCCTTTCTTTAGTGTTTTGTCAGTCGATTAGTGGTGTTAAACTGCTTCTTCCAGCCTGGCGCTGTCAATGCGCAGTACGCTTTCCAGGATATGTTCCTGCAGTAGAGCCAGGGCCTGGGCGACGTCAAAAACGTTCTGGTCTAGCGCGTCGGCTTTGACGTTGGACAGGCTTTTGTTGCGGATAACCGGGTCGCCATTGCCATCAACGCCAGTTTGCAGCTGCAGCCGCAGTACCGATCCGACGGGTACGTTGTTAACTGCCATGCTTGTTCCCTCCTTTCTTAACCGTATTTGTGAGGCTGGTTTTTTATTTTATTGGGGGCGGAGCGGCCGGGCCCCGCCAGCCAATAAAAAAGGCCGGATTTTTCCCTCCGGCCACCTTCAAATTAGCATAGGTGATTACAACGTTCAACTAAAATAAGCAAATTTGATTGGTTTTGTCTCTCTTGACATTGTTGGGATAGAAATTTAGAGCAATGCTTACAATAAGTTTATGAAAATAGCAGTCCAAAACATTACTACCTTCAAAGTTGCTGCAGTATACATTGGCACCGTCGTGGGAGCTGGTTTTGCAACGGGGCAGGAAGTGCTGCAGTTTTTTAGCTTCTTTGGCCTGACGGGTTTCATAGCCCTCTTGCTGGCCACAACACTGTTTGTTTTTTTCGGCATGATTATACTTGAATTGGGGCGCAGGCTGGGAGCGGATTCGCACCGGGAAATAATCCAGTATGCTGCTGGACCCTGGCTGGGCAAGGTGATTGACGGCATAATAACCTTTTTCCTTTTTGGTGCGCTTACTGCAATGGCGGCGGGAGCCGGGGCTATTTTCACCGAACAGTTCGGTCTGCCGCATTTGATGGGCAGTTTGGTTCTGGTGGTGGCCACGCTTATAACTGTGCTAATCGGTATTTCAGGTGTTATTTCGGCCATCAGCTATGTTGTTCCGGTACTGCTGCTGGCGGTTTTCGGTATCGCCTGGGCCACCCTGACCGCCACCCCACTAGACATGGGAGAGGTTAACCGCTGGGCTGGTGCTTCCCGCCCCGCCGTACCGTTTTGGTTTCTGTCGGCGGTAGTCTACGTCTCCTATAACCTGGTGTTGGGGGTTGCGGTACTGGCACCTATGGGCAAGCACATCCGGGACGCCAAAGTAATTAGAAAAGGCGCTCTGTATGGCGGTATAGGCCTCGGGCTGGGCGCTTTGGCGATTAACCTGACTTTGCTGGCCAACGTGCCCCAGGTTTCAGGTTTTGAGGTACCGATGGTTTTTATTGCCGCCGGGATTTCGCCTTTGGTACAGGTGGTTTACAGTATTGTGCTCCTGGCTGAAGTGTACACCACGGCGGTTGGCAGCCTTTATGGATTTGTAGAGCGAATCACCGACCAGGGGAAACCAATGTTTCTGTGGCTGGTCATAGGCACCGGGGCGGCGGCCTTTGCGGCAGGACAACTGGGATTTTCCACCCTTGTGCGGGTGCTTTACCCGGCTGTGGGGTATGCCGGCCTGCTGATGCTGGGCGGCTTGTTTTACGGTTACGTTAAGGAAAGGATGGTGCCTTCCCCGGCGTTCAAGCCCAGGGAATAGGAGAAGAGGTCGGTGCCGGTCTGGGCCTAGCAAGGTTTATAAAAACACGTGATCAAGGTTTCTTTACATTACCATTGACAAAATAAACAAGTTATGGTTTAGTAAGATAAATAAATACTAATTGGTTGATTCAAAAAGGGCATAATCGTCAGTTTTCGAGTAAACCAACTCTTCAATGTTGCTTCGAGGGGTAGGTTTATTTATTTTTTAATATGCAATTTTAATGTTTCAAATACCATAAACTAACCAGCTTTGGCAGGCGATTACTTGACTCAGAAATGTAGCATACTAAACTTGCTAACTTTTATTTAACTGTATTGCCTTTTGCCTTTTTCAAAGTTTTAAATATAAAATTTAGGAGAATAGATTTGACAAAAAAACCGGTTAAGTTGATGCATAACGTAACAAAGGGGCAATTGGAAGATCAAATCTCTAAAAAGTTCATGCAATTCGAGCGTGAATTTCTGGGTCGGGGACCGGTTAACGTAAAGACTGATATAATACGGGACATGATACTAATCAGGCTTGAAGGGGTCCTAACCAGGGCAGAAATTGAACTTGCCAAAGATTTGGACGGCATAATAATGGTCAAGTCCATGCGTTCCAAGCTTTTAGAAAACGGCAGAGATTATTTAAAACAAATTGTATTCGATGTTACCGGGTGCGATATCGTTAGCATCCACACGGATATAAGCACTAAAATCGGTGACCGGGTAATTCTAATTACTGTGGATAAGCTTTTGTTTGGTTGATTCTTAAAAGGGCATGTTAATGTCAGTTTGGAATAAACCAACTCTTCATTATTTTTGAAGGGTTGGTTTTTTTATTACCAAAAAATAAAACGAGGTGGGAAAATGGTAAATTGTAATAACTTAGTCATCATGTGTATGGATTACCGATTTCAATCTACTACGCATACATGGTTAAGGCATCGGGGGGTTGAAGGCAAGTATGATGTTATATCACTTGCCGGTTCCTCTTTAAGTATGCTAAACGACACAGAGACCAGAACCATCGTAGTCAACCAAATTGACCTTGCTCGCAAGAAACATAGCGTTAAAAGAATTATAATCTTTCATCATGAAGATTGTGCTGCCCTGAAAGATTGCCCAAAGGACACAAGAGAACAGTTGAAAATACATCATAAAAAAATGTCACTGGCAAGGAATGTGATATTAAACTATTTTCCTGAATTAATTGTTGAAGAGTATTTTATCAGTCTTAAGGGAGTTTTCTACCCTGCGGGATTTAAAGACGTGGCAACGGTGTAAAATAATTTGTTCAAAAGAATTGCCATAATGATTAATGGTGGGCTCATGAATAAACCGATGTGACTTAAACCCTTGTTAAATGCAAGATGAGCTTAAAATTGGGTTGCCCGGCCGTTTCGATAAAGGCTCAGGTAGCCACGGCAATGCCGTTGCATGTACCGGGTGTGAACTTTGTGTACAGGTCTGCGGCAGTGAAGCAATGAAAGGAGGGTTAAACGATGCTTGAACCGGTAAATATTTTAATGGTGGGCGCTGGCGGTCAGGGGACCATCCTGGCCAGCAAGGTCTTGGCAGCTGCCGCGCGGGCGGTAGGGTATGAGGTCAAGGTATCCGAGATGCACGGCATGGCCCAGCGGGGCGGCAGCTTGGTAACCCAGGTTCGCCTGGGGGAAAAGGTTTATTCTCCGCACATAGCTGAGGGTGAAGCCGATTACATTATGGCGTTTGAACAGTTGGAGGCGCTGCACTGGCTGTTATATTTAAAGCCCGGCGGTACCATATATATAAACAACCAACAGATTGACCCGGTGCCTGTTTCAGCTGGCGTGACCGAATACCCCAAGGGAATAATTGAGTTTATCAAGGAACGGGTAAAAAATGTAGTGGTGCTGGAAGCTTTCAGGCACGCCAAAGAACCGGGCAGCGAAAAAGCGGTAAACGTGGTAATGCTCGGCGCATTGGCGCCAAAACTCCAAATAGAAGAGGCGCATTGGCGCAAGGCCATTGCCGATAATGTTCCCGCCCGCTTCCTGGAAATAAATAATACCGCCTTTGACGCCGGCCTAAATGCCGTTTACCCCGGTTTTAATAATTAACTAACGGTAAGTCATTCTGAACGGAGTGAAGAATCTAAGATCCTTCGCTGCGCTCAGGATGACAACTGTGGCATGCGGTTACTCATCTTCCGGTAGCAGGCTTAGCTGTCGGCTGAACCGGTGCTGGGCTATTTTTTCCAGTGCCCGGGCCCGGCGGAAGATGGCCTGCGCCCGGGGTATCAGGTGTCTGGTGGCCACCTCCAGGTCGTCCTCGCCCTGGATGATGAAGTAGCCGCCGGAGTCGGATTCGGTGCTGCTGCCGATGGGGATGCCCCGGTGGACTACCAGGTCGTAAATAATCTCCCTGACGTCCCGCTCAGTCAGGCCGGACAGCCGGGCCAGTATAGCTTTGCGGATGGCTTGTTTGTGGCCGGCGGGGATTAACCCCAGCACCAGGTTCTGTTTTTCACTGAGACTGTTCATCTGCTCCAGTCCTTCCCGCCGGTTGGCAAGCCTTTTGGAAACAATGCTCATAGCTGTAAGCACGCCAACCATTTCCTGCATTTCTTGCTCTGTTTCTTTGGCGTTGGTATTCATATCGTCTTTAGCCACCCTCCATCTTCTGATAATAGAAAAAAACCCCTTCACTTATTAGCCAACGGGAAAGGTACTTTGTTAACCAAATTTATAAAATAAATTTTTTATAATATCAAAAAAGACAAAAAAGCCGGGTAACTGCTGAGTGCTATTGCTCAGCAATTACCCGGTCTGGGTAACTCATTTGATTATTCGTTCAGGATAATACTAAAAGTTATACCACCTTTATGTCCAAAATTAACGATCCTCATTGTTTGCATAGTAGTATCATATAATCTTCTGTTTCTTCCATTTCCAATATCTCTGCCTAGCGTGGTAAAATCAATGTTTAATGAATATTATTCTTTTCTTTTTATAAAACTAATTTAAGATTGTATAAGGAGGTCTTGCCATGCTAGGATTTTTAAAGAAGAACAATCCAACACAAGTTGATTGCCAGGAAGCATATAACCTTTGGGATGCTCTTACATCACGGTATAATACAATTCAGCAGGTGCAAATTTGGCATAACTTTGTTCACGATAAGGACTTTAGCCTGTTAGTAAAACATGCTTATATGGAATTAATGGATAAGCAAGCGAATAAACTTGAGCAAACAATGAATAACTATCAACTAGCTCTACCCAAAAGACCTCCACAGAACATCCACACCCCTACTAATGTAGAAGCCTATGAGGATAGATTTTTGGCCTCAATTGCAATAAACATGATTCAGGAGAATATAACACAGCAAATAAGGTTTATCCGTACAACTTTAACCAGCGAACCAATTCGAAAAATATTTATCGATTTTCTTGGTGAAGGGGCTGATTTATATGATACTGCTATAAAGTATGTTAAATTAAAAGGATGGTTGAGTATACCTCCCCTGTATAAACAAGTACCTCCGGAGAACACGGAATATCTTGATTCAGGGGAAGCCTATCAACTATGGGATCACCTATCTGCAAGATATGACACCATTGAAAAAACCCAGAGGTATCAAAACTTTGCCCATGACGTTGATTTTAAGGCATTACTTGTAGTAGGTCTTCAAATTGTTTTAGAAAAGCAGGCTAACATACTGGAAAAGGAATGTAGTAAATTTGGCATAACCCTACCCTCAAGACCTCCGAAGACTATTAGCACAAATGAAGGCATGGAACTTTATGATGATGAATTAATATTCCGGGATATCTTTACAGGAATGCAATTCATCATGGAATTGCATTCCACAGCATTGAAACAAACCACAACCAATGATAGATTAAGAAGTATGTATAGGAAATTTTTAAATCAAGAATTAAGCGCTTTAGACAACTGGATAAATTATGGAAAAATGAAGGGTTGGCTTAGACCAATTCCAATGTATAAGCTTAAGTAAACCTACGAATGTAAATACCATTAGCGGAGCAGACAAGGGGACAGGGACTTGTCTGCTTTTTACTTAAAAACCAGTAACACCAAAAGCCCAAACCAATGTACTAACCAGTGGTTTGGGCCTTTTAGGTATTACTAAGGTGTAAGAACATGAAGCAGTAAAAGTGCATAGGTAATATCAGTGGCCATTAATTAGGGTAATATGCTTCTTGGACTAGAAAGAAGGTGGGGTAATGGCCGTTATCGCAACATATAAGTCCGGCCCGGGATTGTAAGTTCGGTGCGCAATTCTTTTGGGAATATAAATGCTATCCCCTGTTTCAAGTGTCACCGTACCATTTTCAAATTCAAAAAGGCACTTTCCCGAAATGACGAAGGTGCATTCTTCGCCAACATGTGATAAAAGTTCAGGCGAACTATATTCACCTGCTTCAACTTCCCAATAAATCATTTCTAATTGACCACTGACATCGGGTGTCAATAACTGCAAGCTAATTGCGGTTTCAGAAGCTTTGATAGTTTTACGGTCGTCTTTTCTGATCACATTATTCTTAAAATCTCTTTCTTCTATTAAAAATGAAAAAACAGGTCGATCCAAAGCGTTGCTAATCTTACGCAGCGCCGTCAGGGAAGGTTCAATCTTGCCCAGTTCAACCTGGCTTAAGTAACTTATCGAAAGCCCTGTTATATCGGCTAATTCTTTTAATTTTAATTTTTTATTTTTTCTTACTTTGCGTATATTACTCCCCAGCATATCCTCAGCCTCAACCTTTTCTTATAAATTATATTAATTCACTGCATCGATATTAAATCAAATGTTGCAACAGAGAGTTGATCTATAATTTAAAATACGACATATTTATTGAAGTTCCTTCAATATTTTAGGTATTAACTAAATATAGTGTAACATTGCTATAATTCCCAGACAGTACTTTAAAAATTAAGAGGACCCATTTTAAAAGGTCCTCGTTTACCACAGGTTTATAGCTAACGCATTTAGATTAAGTTACATCCCCACATCCTTGGCTTTCTTTTCTTCCTGCTGGGGGAAAGTGAAGTAGATACTTAAGTAGCCAAACACCGGCCCAATTAGATTAGCTATGATACTAAACGCAAAAGCCATCAAAATGTCCATTTCGGCAGAACCGGTTTGACGGAAAAACCCTCCATAGTAGGTAGCAAAAACGCAGGAATAACCATTAAAGGCCGCCAGACCGCAGCTGGTTACGGGCAGCTTCATTACTAACATCAGTAACAATACCGAAATAAATACAGCTAACATCATCGCCGGCATGAAAGGCATAAAAGCGACAAATATACTAATTAACCAGATGCACGCCGCAGCCAAGACCGCGCCCGCGAATGCTGCGGGGTAAACCATCTTAAATACCGCCGGGGAGGCACCGAGGTTAAAATACCAGGCCCAGGCAATAAATAACGCCCAAACCGGCAAACCGATCTGCGGTAAAGCAACCAAACAAGATAACGCTGCCAGTACCGCCACCACAATCTCTATGGGTATTCGGGTTTTCATATAAACAACCCCTCATTATTTTTTTTGCATCTCTTCAATAAACGAGGTATCGAAAGTTCCGGCCAGGAATTTGGCGTTGCTGATAATATCCAGGTTGACCGGAATTGTGGTCTTAACTCCTTCAATGACAAAGCCTGCCAGTCCATCTTTGAGCCGCTGGATTGATTCTGAACGGGAAGTGCCCCAGGCAATTACCTTGGCCAGCAGAGGATCATAATAAGGTGGGACGACTCCGCCTTCATCTAGAGCGTGGTCAATTCTCAGCCGACCATCATCCATGGAAGGAAAACGCAGTTTGGTAATTCGCCCTGGCGAAGGGAAAAATGTTACCGGGTCTTCAGCATAAACCCTGGCTTCAACAGCATGCCCGTTTAGTTGAATGTCACTTTGTTTAAGCTCAAGTTGGCCGCCGGATGCAATCTGCAACTGCCATTTAACAATGTCCAAACCAGTTACATATTCAGTTACCGGGTGTTCAACTTGCAACCTGGCATTAACTTCCATAAAATAATATTTTCCGGCGTCAGACCTTAAATACTCCACGGTACCGGCGCCCTGGTAATGCATGGCCTGAATCAGCCTGGCAGTGTATTGATAAAGGTTTTCTCGGTCGTTTTCCGTTACCACGGCTGAGGGTGATTCCTCAATAATTTTCTGGTAGCGGCGTTGGATAGAACACTCCCGTTCACCCAAACAAACAATATTTCCGTAATCATCGGCTATGAATTGAATTTCGATATGCCGCGGCTTGTTGACCTTGACTTCGATATAACAGTCGGAAGAGGCAAAAGCCAGTTGACCAATGCGCGACAACCTTTCAAAAGCCTGCTTGACCTGCCCCTGCCCTTGGGCGCTGATAATCTCAATGCCTTTGCCGCCCCCGCCTTTGTCCAGCTTAAGAATAATTGGGAATCCAAACTGGAAACCAAAGCGGCGTATTTCATCGGGGTCTTGCACTGGCTTAACGGTTCCCGGTACCACCGGAACGTCAACCTGGGTGGCCAATTCCCGGCAATAACATTTGGACTCAATGGACTTTAGTACCGCAGGCGCAGGCCCTACCCAGGTCATGCCGTTGGCGGTGACAGCTGCGGCAAACGCTGCGTTCTCCGACAAAAAACCGTATCCCGGGTGCACGGCGTCGGCGCCCGATTTTTTAGCCGCCTCAATAATGGCGTCAATGTTGAGGTAGCTTTTTAGTGGGTTCGCGGGACCGATCAGGTAGGCTTCGTCAGCTTGCTCTAAATAAAAAGCGTTTTTATCGGCCTCAGAGTAAACAGCGATAGTTGCAATGCCCAGTTCACGGCACGCCTTAATTATCCTGGGCACGATCTCTCCCCGGTTGGCTATAAGTAATTTTTTAATCATTTGTCCCTCTACTCGCATTCTAAAATGATCATGGGCATATCCACTTCAACCTCATCCCACTCGGCAACCATGATTTTCTTGACGGTGCCGTCATATGGAGAGAGAACAGAAAGTTCATTTTTCATGCAGTTAATTACGGCCACCTCCTGTCCCTGGGTAACCTTTGCACCTTCATTAACAACCACCCGGGCCACCAAACCAGGCATATGCGCATTGACCGCTTTTTCCATCTTACAGTCCTCCCTTAATTGTTTACTAGTTTTGTAATTTGCTGATTTGGGCTAACGGGATGCCCAAACGTTCAAATTCCTCTTTTATCTTGCTGACGACTTCCGCCGCGTTTGATGAATCACCGTGGCAGCAGATAGTGTCGGCCTCGGCACTGATTTTAATGCCACTGATGGTAGTAATTTGCCCATCTCTGGCTACCATCACGGCCCGCTCGGCAACCTCTTGGGGGGAGCGGGGCTTCTTTTTGCGCTCCAGAACCCAGTTGCCTTGATCATCATAACTAAGGTCCACCAGAATTTCGGCAGCCATCTTTAGGCCCATCTTCTTCCCGCGGGCCCAGATTAACGTGTTTCGCTGCACAAAAAGATAAAGATCCGGGTTGAACCGGGAAACCGCCTGTAAATAAGATTCAGCATATCTCTCGTCTTCGGCCACCATCCGGTAAAGGATCCCGTGCGGCTTCACATGCTGCATTTCCATGTTGTTGGCCCGAAGAAAGGCATCCAGCGCGCCAAGTTGGTATAGTGTGTCCGCCCTAAGTTCTTCCGGGGTGATATCCATTCTTCGGCGCCCGAACCCCTGCTTATCGGGTAGACCGGTATGGGCGCCCACGGCAACCCCGTACTTTTTGGCAAGCAGTACGGTTTCATTCATTACCAGCGGGTCGCCGGCGTGAAAGCCGCAGGCTATATTAGCCGAAGTGATATATTTCATCACTTCCCCATCGTTGCCCAGGTTATAACGGCCAAAGCTTTCCCCCATATCCACGTTAATATCCAATTTTAGTTACCCTCCCAACGCATTTTATGCCAAAGACTTTTCGTCAAATAAAGCCCTTTGTGCCCTGCGCGCCTCCACGGCCTCATCCTGGCTGCATACCGCAAACCTGATAAAATCCCGGGAGGGCGTACCCTGGCCAACTTTCCAGAGATCGGCGTTAATTACCGACAGCACGCACATGTAACCGCCCAGGGTGGGCCCATCCCCAATTAAAAGCACCGGGGTGTTACCGCAAATATTTAATGAACCGCGCATGGCGTAGGCATGATCCACAATATTGGACGGGTGGCTGCCGCCCACACCGCCGTCTTCCCGGGCAAAGAAACCTTCTTTTAGTTCTTGCAAGCGGTAGGCAGAACGGTTGGAGCTATGTGAAATCTTAAAGGCAGTGTTAAAAAGATAATCCATGCCCTCTTCGGTGACGTAGTCCGAGCACGTATTCGGTCCTGGAACAGCCCTCAATACCCATTCACGGGCGTACTGGGGAATAACATCTTGCTTTAGCTTCCGGCCTCTTAGGCTATCAAGCTCCAGAGTGGGGTGCCCAAAATCAACAATGTCCCCGGCCTGCAGTTTTCTACCCTGGTAACCGCCATAACTGCCAAAGATGCAAGTGGATTTGCTGCCCAAGTAGACCGGCACATCAATACCACCGGCGACGGCCATGTAGGTCCTAAAACCAAAAGTTCCAAAATGGTTGAACTTAATTTTATCTCCCTTGCTCACCTTAAGGGACTCCCATATGGGAATGGGCTGGCCGTTGATGGTGGGCTGCATATCTGTACCAGTGATGCTGATGACTGTGTCCGCGCCGAATTCTGCTTCAAAATAGCCTCCGGCAATTTCTATACCAGCCTCGCCCTTTGGGTTGCCCACCAGCAGGTTGGCCAATCCCAAGGCAACATTATCCATAGCTGCGGAAGGGGCCATCCCTTTGCCCAGGTATCCCAAGCGGCCCGGCCAATCTTCAACAATAACCTCGATTCCGGGGTTTATAACCTTTAACATGTTCTTTCCTCCCATCTTAGATAATTGAATAATCTTTAAAGCCTGGGCGCCTTCTTGGTGCCTTCCCTTTGCTTGGCCTGGAATTCCCGGGCACCCCTTTGAACTGCTTCGGAATTATAGAATTCCATGTACTCCTTGACCACGATTTGGCCTTCTTCAATTTGATACTGGTAATCCGTCTTGTCGTGCACGTGTTCGAAAATGTGCAGTATTTCCTGTTCCGTAACCTCGTGAAAGCGGATCCGGTCCGCGGATTTATATAAGAACGGGCTATCTTTAAACAAGGGGTGCTTTTGGCTGAACTGGAAAGTGGGTATGGTTCTGCCGAACACTTGGTACCCGCCGCCCGTGGGGGTGGTGTATGTGAACACGCAGGGCCCGCCGATGCCAACCGTACCTTCTGGTGTCCAGGTTCTGGGCGGGTTATACTTGGGAACCACAATGGCGCACCTGGGATCTACCGGCCAGAAAAATCCTCCACCGGGCCAGAAGCCGCCCCCGCTGTTATACCATTCAGTGCTCAGCAGCATCTTTTTCACTTCTTCCACCGTAACGCCGTTACACATAGCAATGTACTCCAAATTGTAACCGTCAATCACGTTGGGCGCGTCCGGCCTTACTTCCTTTACATATTTCGCCACAGCCTTTTTGGTTTCACTATCCTCAAAAGCGATGGGTAGGTGAATTAGCCTTGAATCAACCACAATATCTTCAATGGACTTTACGGATTCTTCGGCTTCCTTAATGGTATCAATAAGACTTTGAACCGAAAGGGCTTCCGGGTCGAAATGAAACAAGTTGGTCCGGATGCCGGGAACAGTTTCAATTAAACCCGGCAAGTTTTTAGATAAAATTATTTCGTTAATCACCTGAGTCCGGAATGAGTCCTGCAGGTTGGCTCGCTGCGCCCGCCCATACTCAACCTGAATAAAACCATCGCCTGCCTGTCTAAACAGCACTTCCAACCTGGATTCGGTGGCCGGTAAAGTGTCAAGAATAACGTCGTAAAATGATTGTGCCATATTATAACCTCCTATTCTAAATCAGACTTAGAGTCATCATACCTTAAAAATTTACAGTTGCTTTGACGATAAACTTCCGCTTCACCCCGCTTTGCTTTAGTTTATTTTGCTTTTCCTATGCAACTACTTGCAAAATTCCACACATTTAACTGGTTCGTTGGCTATACCAAGTAGACATTTATTGCACGAAATGCACCTGGCGGTTACTTGTTTCGAGACTGCCTGAAACTTGTCTGGCAAGTCGGGCTCACAAATTAAAGGGCGACAGATACCTAAAAGATCCAACCCATCGTTTAATAATTCTTCCATAATTGGCAGCGACCTGATACCGCCGGTAACAGCCAGGGCTTTGGCACCAATGGCTTGCTTAAAAGGTTTTACGGCAAACCTAAAGTAGGCTTCGCCGGGGCCGGCCTGTTGTTTAAGCTTGGCGCGCAGTCTTATCTGATCCTTAACCCCTCCACTTACTTCGATCAGATCCACCCCTGACTCCGCAATTACAAAGGCTGCCTGCAAATATTCATCAATGCCCTGTCCACCTTCAATGTAATCGTCGCAATTGATTTTCCAGAGCAGCGGCATTGGGGCACCAATTTTTTCTTTAATGGCATAACAAACCTCAATGGCAAAACGAAGCCTGTTGCTAAGGGTACCACCCCAGTGGTCGGTGCGATTATTGGTTACCGGGGACATGAACTGGCTAATCAGGTATCCATGCGCGCCGTGTACCGCAACGGCGTCAAAGCCCGCCTTTTTAATTCTAAGCGCCCCGTCACCAAAGGTTTTAATGATGCTTTTAATTTCCGCTGTTGTTAAATCACTTAACGAAAAACCGGAGTTCTTACCGCCATAAGAATAACCAAATCCAGCTAACCCACCGTGATGTAACTGCACTGCACACTTACAATCTTTACCGGATCGGTGTATGGCTGTGGCGATGCGCTCTAAGCCGTTTATGTACTGATCATCCCAGGCGGCCATTTGACGGTTCCATACCTGGCCATTTTTTTCGACCGCACAGGCGCCGGTAATAATTAACCCGGTTCCACCAGCGGCCAGATCTGAGTATAGTTTGATAATTTGATCAGTTACAAAACCGTCTTCGTCCGCCATGTTTTCCATAGTAGCCGAGCGCATGATACGATTTTTAACGGTCATATGCTTAATTGATAAAGGAGTAAAAGATTTAAGCATGTTACACCTACTTTGCGTGACATAATTATCCAACTAAGTATTGGTCTAATATTTAGCCAATTCTGACTTTTGTATACAGGATACAAATTATCCTATTTCCTAAAGTTCGTTAATTCAATAGTTGTTGCCCCGTCTTTCTCTAATAATTTAGTGTGAATGTAAAAAATCATACGGTTATTTTATTATAACTAAAATTTATTAATTAACAAGACCAAAATTACATTATTAGTATAATAGTAGTTAAGTATACATAATACTTTTACGGTTTTATGACTCCCCCTTGGATTTTTACGAGGGGAAGTCGAAGCATCAAAAAAGACAAAAAAAGGCCGGATAATTGCTGAATGCAACTGCTCAGCAATTATCCGGCCTGGGTAATTCATTTGATTGATATCAAAATTACTCATCATGGCATCATGTATCTTGCCATAGTTAATATTTTTTATTGGATGCCCCTAGATGCTCTCCTGCTTTAAGGCATCAATAATGTTTTCTTTTTTAACTTTGGCGCTGGAGTATAGCATTGCTGAACTAACAATAACAAACACCGCAGCCACTACATATAGAATACTAATCCAAGGTATTGCGAATCCATAGCTAAAGCTGTTCATCAATGACCGGTGGATTAAATACATTACGAGTATGCTGATTGGAAGTCCGTAGCACAACGACTTGAGGCCGTAAAAAATACTTTCATAGTTGATCATTTTGTTAAAGCCTTTGGGGGTCATCCCAACTGATTTTAGCATCGCAAATTCCCGTTTGCGTAAGGAAATGCTCGTCGAGATGGTATTGAAAATGTTGGCCATCGAGATCGCGGTAATTAACACGATAAACCCATAAGTAAACACCGACATTAACAGGATGATCTGCTCCTCTTGTTGTCTAGCCTGGTACAAATTGAATACATTGCTCTCATGCATTTCCTCAATTTGGTGCTGGGTGGCCATTGGGTCAGTACTCTTCAGTAATAGTTTGGTTGTTTGAAAATCGGCAACATTCTTAGTACCAATCAATTGCTCCAGAACCTGGGCGGAGACAATGATATTTAACCCGCCTACCCCGGCTGGTAAAACACCCATCGGATATTGGTCTGTCAAGGCGCCGATGGCTAATTTTTGCAAATAGGTCTCTTCTTCTGTTTCCTCATCCGTATAGAATAAATCAATGTCTTGACCAATTGCTGCATTGATAGCCTTTGTTTCGACATATTTCTCTGCTTCGCGATCCTGATAAGTTATGGTATCTATCACAATGCCAGTTAAATGCTCTGGATTTAGTAACTGTTCGTAATCTGTACCAACTTCCTTGGCGTAAGCTTGCAGATTCGCCTCATCTAAAGCATGGATATTAACATAGTAAGGAAATTTTCCGTGCTCAAGGATATTCTGATCCTGCTTTACCTGCCCTTGCAATTCTTTAGCGATTGCTTCCTCGCTGACCCAGGCGTTCACCCTTAATTCTTGCAATACACTATAGGCCGTTACATCATCAAGGGCAGCAATTGATTCGACCAGCCGCTCATCTGCTGTAGTATACGGACTGTCCATTGATACTTGAATATCATAATTCACCCCATGCTGTGAGAGTTCAACGGCTTTTATTAAATTGGCGGTAAAATATGATACGGCTAAAAACAGAACGATGCTAATCACCAGTGAAAATACCGTTGCTTGGTACCTGCGTTTGTTCCTTTTTAAATTTTTTAAGCCAATTTCGGCTTCCATGCCAAATAGCTGGCGCATGAACTTAGATGTTTTTACTGCTTTACCGGTCAGCTTAACATCGGTGGTTTGCCGAATCGCATCAATAGCCGAGATTTTAGATGCTTTTAGGGCCGGCAGATACGTTGAAATAAAGATTGTGAACATTGAAACGGCGCAGGCAATTAAGATGGATAACGGGGTGACGGACACCGTTAATCTTTCAGTCACGCCTAATACTCCTTGGATCATCGGGTTAATGAACCAAAAGGTAATGCCGATGCCGGCCAGGCCACAAATGATGCCAATGGGGATACTGATTAAACCAATGATAGCGCCCTCAAAAAACACCGAGTTTCGCTTCTGCCTTTTCGTGGCCCCCACACTGGAGAGCATCCCTAAATGACGGGAACGTTCCGAGACCGATATCGCAAAAGCGTTATAGATTAATGAAACTGAGCCGACCACAATAACTGCCATAATGATGGCCGATAATGAAAACAGCGTGCTGCGCAGGTTATCATTATTGGTGACGCCATAATAACGCAGTAAATTATTATTAAATTGCACCGTTTCTATTTGGTTTTGCTTGGCTAATTCTTCGGCATGGGTGTACAATGCGCTGTTAACTTTATTTAATACCACCGTGGCATTAACTGTATCATCTTTGCTAATCATGTCTTCATCTACATAGCTAATGATTGTATACCCCGGCGCCCAGGTGGGTTCCCAGGTGGGTCGTTCGATGAACCCTACAACGGTGTAGCTGCGGGTGGTTTTGTTGATTAAGGTTTCGGCAATGGCACCATCTTCCATTTGTAATGCATTAAATTGCTGCAATGCTGCACCACTACCCTCGCCATCAGTCAGGTATCGTTCGCCAATATCAAGTGTTATGCGGTCGCCAATTTGGTAGGCTACTTTGGCGTTATCAGCAATTTCTTCCGAGACCACAATTTCACTACCTGCTTGCGGCAGCCGCCCTTTACTCAAGACAATTGGAAACTGTTCAAAACCTTGGGCATTATACTCCCTGATAAACAAATAGGGCTTGTTTTCATTTTGCCCCCCCTCTAAGGGGGCATAGCCACGGTCTCTGGAAAGCACCAGTGCTTTGGTGGCGGCATCGTTTTTAACCGCTGCCAGCTGCGCTTTGTTCACATCCTGGTAAAGGACATGCCATTCCCCTTCACTGGCGATCGTCTGCCGCTGCATTAATTCTAAAAAGGAGCCGCCCAGAGTTGCCACAGCCGTCACCATAGCAACTGAAATAATCACTCCCATGATGGTAACCAGCGTGCGTCTTTTGTTTTGCTGCAGATGTCTTACCGTTAGCTTATTGACAATGTTCATGGGCGAATCACCTCATCTTTGGCAATTCTCCCATCTTCAATCGCAATCACCCGGTCGGCTTGCAAGGCAATTCGTTCATCATGGGTAATAATGATTAGGGTTTGATGATAGGTTTTATTAAACATTTTTAATAAGTCGATGATTTCACTACTATTTTTACTATCCAAATTTCCGGTTGGTTCGTCTGCCAGCATAATGGCCGGATGACTAATCAGTGCTCTACCGATGGAGACCCTTTGCTGCTGCCCGCCGGAAAGCTGATTGGGCAGATAGTTTAAGCGGTCTTGCAGATTTAAGATGTTGATGATCTCAGCAAACTGTTTCTTATTCACCTGATGTTGATCAAGCAACAAGGGCAGCGTAATATTCTCTTCAACCGTTAGAACCGGAATAAGGTTGTAAAATTGATAAATTAGACCAATTTGTCTGCGTCTGAAGATGGCTAGTTGGGTTTCATCAAGTTTATAAATGTCTGTGTTATCGACCAATACTCGGCCAGCTGTCGGTAAGTCCACTCCGCCAAGCATGTGCAGAAGCGTCGATTTGCCTGATCCGGACGGGCCGATAATAGCGATAAACTCACCTTTATTTACTGCCAAAGAGACATCATCAAGTGCCTTTACCGCGGTTTCGCCTTTGCCATACATTTTAGACAGATGTTCGGTGCGTAGAATTTCCAATTGTAAAACCTCCATGATGTTGGTGATGGGTTTTAGTATAGCTGTCTAAAATGACTTTTAAGTGACTGTTAAGTGACAATCTAGTCACTTTGTGTACGATTTAATCAAATGATCTGTTTGTAAAACTTAATCCGAAACTGGGTGCCTTTTGCTTGCTCACTTTGCACATCGATGTCGCCATTTTGGCTGGTTATAATGCTGTGCGCCATAGCCAGGCCAATACCAATGCTATCTTCGTTGGCATTCTTGCCTTTATAAAAACGTTTAAAAATGTAGGGCCTATCTTCCTTGGCGATGCCCTGCCCGTTATCAGCTATCATAATTTCTGTAAACAGCGCGTTTTCGGCAAAGGAAATAGCAATTTCGCCACCTGCAGCAGTGTGTTCCACACAGTTTTTTAAAATATTGATTAAGGCTTCGGCGGTCCAATTAAAATCACCAATCAAAGAGACGGTATCTGCACCTTTTATCGACACGGTTTGGGATTTAATGTCCATCGGAATCAAAACCGGCTCGAGCGCTTTTTGCAGCAGCTTATCCACTGCTACTTGATCTTTTTTGAATTGGATAGCGCCGGCATCAATTTTCGCGAGCTTTAATAATGAAGCAACAAGCCATTCAATCCGTTCCAGCTGAATACGAATATTGCGTGTGAATTCCGTTCTTTTTGTTACCGTCAATTTAGCATCACTTAACAAATCCGCCATTACCATCATAGAGGTCAGCGGGGTTTTAAGCTGATGCGAAATATCAGAAATAGCATCGGTGAGCCGGATTTTATCTTGCTGCAATTGTGAGCTCTGCTCCGACAGCATTAGCGTTACTTTATAAATATCGTTCTTTAGAATACTGAGCTCACCTTCACGATTATCACGCACATCAAGCGCATAATCACCACCACTAATTTGACGCAAATAGCCGGAAAGTTTGGCTAGTTCGCGATATCTCCAGCTCGTCAATAACAAGCTGCAGCCAATTAACAAAACAGAAGTAATGCCAATGAGCACCGCGGCCGCGAGCGAAAAAAAAGCCGCTATAGCTATAGCCACTAAACTAATCGCGCACATCGTTAGTAATAGCATTTGGATCTCTCTATTACGCAGCATGCTAATCACCAACCTTATAGCCTAAACCGCGCACCGTTTTGATAAGCGTCGGATTTTGCGGCTGGTCCTCTAACTTTTCGCGTAATCTTTTTATGTAAACAGTTAATGTATTATCATTAACAAAGTCCCCGGCCACATCCCATATCCGCTCTAAAAGCTGATTGCGGGAGAGAACTTGTCCGATATGGTTGGCGAAAATAAGTAATAAGCGGTACTCTAAAGCAGTCAGGATAATTTCAACCCCATTTTTATAAACCTTTCCCTCCAGCGTATTAATCCGGACATTTTCTATTTCAAGTATCTCCTTTGGCTGAGTGTGCTTATGGTATCTCCGTAAAACCGATTTGATCCGCGAAAGAAGCTCACGAATGCGAAAGGGTTTGGTAATATAATCATCTGCTCCCATGTCAAGACCCATCACGACATTAACCTCATCATCAATGGCCGTTAAAAAAATGACGGGCATATCGCTTCGCTCTTTCACTATCCGACACAATTCATAGCCGCTGCCATCGGGCAGTGATAAATCGAACAAGCATAAAGCGAATTGATTTAATTCTTCTGCCAACACCTTTTTAGCAGATTCAACATCAAGGCAGTGAACCGTGGCAAAGTGATCTTGCTGCAGCGAATATTCAAGTCCGGAGGCGATTGTTTTATCATCTTCCACCAGTAAAATTTTCATTTTAATGAGTCATCCTAACTTTATTTTACTTTAGAAAACTAATCAGACAGATTACCGGTTATGCGATTATATTACCATACCTCAACTATAATTTAAGCATGTGAGTTCACACCAGTAATATTACCACGTGTCCAGGCTGATTTATGCCGGGGTTGCTAATTAATTAGTAAATAATACCTGTAAAACAGGACAGGAGTGTGTCCCCTGTCCACTTGTCGAAGGTAATAAAATACACCGGAATTTATCCGGTGTATTAAACCTGAAAAAATAACACTGTTTCCGAGTCAATAGTCAGGATGGTTTTAATAAATCCAAAGCTTTGTAGATTTCATTAATGCGTTCTTTGCTTACCATTTGATCTTCTAAACTTTCAGCAGCAAAAAGCTTCATATTTGGTAAGGCATCAATATACTCACTACTTCGTTTCTTTTTGCTATATAGATTATAATAACTATTAATCGCAACCTTAAAAAGCCATGCTTGAATTTTATCTTGATGGTATGGAATCAATATTATTTACCGCTTTATATAAGGTTTCTTGGACTATATCTTCAGCATCTTCTTTTGATGCACCCATTTTAAATAGGTATTTAAAAACTACCTTGACTTCATCTAGAAGGAGTTGCTCTAAGGTTTCATCCTCCATAGTTTACCGCCTTTACGCAGCATTCTAAACCGGCCAGTTGCCACAAGTTTTAGCAGCATACATTTATATAACAACTAAACTTTAAAAAAGTATACACCGTGTAGTTAAAAATTTTTAGCGCAGTCACCAGTTGGTGCTGTGCTACATTTTGTTTGATGGCATTAGATGTGCTTCCCATTCACTCTATGGTAAAACGATAAAATCACCGGATTACTTTCTTAAGACAATAGTCAGAGTTTTAAAACAAGTTATCCCGGTGAAGTTGTCAAAGGTGAGTTTTATTACAACGGAGTAATCTACCGGTGTGCCCCGGACGGTTCAGGGTTGGCGCCTTTTGCAGATGGATTCAGAAACCCCTTCGGGCTGGGTTTTTCACCCGCCGGGAATTCTTGTTCTCTTGTATAGCACGGGTCACCGTGTAATTTTTTTTGGTCGTCGGGTTTAAACTCGCAAGGGGGAGGAAGTAGTCTCTCGAGCATTGTCAGGTCCTCAACTGCACGTACGGCCTCTCTGAACACGTGATCGGCTAAAAGTGGTGATATAATGCTTAATACTCTGCATCTTTCAATTAATTCACGTGCTGTTTGCTTAAAATCACGCAACTCCGCAGTAGCTGCAATGGCCTCTTCAGTAAACCGATCAAGAGAGCCTATGGAAAAGGGTTCAGGTAAACCTTCACCAAATACCCCGGGACGTAAAACAACAGGGTCTGTATCATCAAGAAGTGAATTTTCAAACGTTTGGGGTACAAGCATAGACTCAAAATCCCTGGCGTGCAGACGCAGTTGGTCAAACAAGTCGCTAAATTCCCTTGCGATGCCTATAAAACGTCGTTCAGAAGGGTCAAGTAAGTGCAGGATGAACTTACTGTGATCCGCCATGATACGCAACCAGAAAAGTTGGGACTGGATTAGCTCTTCCACTGACCCGACTGTAAGGCCTTCCTGAAGTCTGACCAGCGATGCACGGAAGAAAATAGCCTCGCGACGGATATGATCTATCAAGAGCGGCAGGTTGAATCCGGTAACGATATCACAGCAGATAATTAGTTGCAAAACACGGCTTTTAAAGTCAATAATAGCCGTTGTCAGGTTAATGGCCTCTCGGTTTAGCCTAAACACTTCATTTTTTGTCGGGTTTTCAGCTATCTGCTGGGCTTCATCAAGTAAGCGGGCAAATTCTTTCTGCAATTGCTCGGCTTCTAAACGTAAAGCCACTTCTTCACAGGGCAAGCCCAGCCGTATAAATAAAGCATGCTCACTCATTATCCGCAACCAGAAAAGGTTTAACCGTAAAGATTCTTCTATAAAACCCGGAGTGGATGGTTTTTTCCCATGATGAAAACGATCGACCACGGCGTTTTCTGTTGAACTGCTCGGTGGGTAATCTTTACCCGCCCCCGTTTTTTCATAGTGCTGCTTTATATGTTTATGAGAATCATCCGCAGTTTTAAATGACTTATTCTTGCCATCGTTAACCATTTTATACTTAATTTCTCCTTTTTGTTTATTAATATGTAATTATTATCCATTTGGTGATTTAGCAAGTGTAAACATCTATATTGAATTGATGTCTCCATTTTACGCCAGGGAAAATGTATAAAGTACCTACTGAAAAACGCGCTCAGAAGGAACTAAATGAGAGCGCTTTTCAGCCGGATGTTAATTTAAAGCGTATATTGGAATGGATAATTTGTAATTTAATAAAGGATTAACCGTTTTTGTGTTGTATTTAATCAGATATTTAACTAAGATTTTTAGTTCGTATCTGGAAGGTAGGTAATAAAGTTGGCAATCAATCTTAGCAAGGGACAAAAAATAGATTTAACCAAAACAAACCCGGGTTTAAGGAAAATTATTGTGGGGCTGGGCTGGAGCATCGGCCAATCTACCGGCGGGCAGAGTTTAGACCTGGATGCCTCGGTTTTTTTACTGGGCGCTTCCGGTAAGGTTGAAAGTGAAAATGATTTTGTTTTTTATAATAATCCCAACGGTGGTGCCAACTCCGTAGTGTATAGCGGAGATAACCGCAGGGGCGGACTTGACGGTGATGCCGAGAAAATAAGTATTGATTTAAATAATGTGCCTGCCCATATAGCCAGAATAGATTTTGCAATTACCATCTTTGACGCCGAGGCCCGCCGACAAAACTTTGGTCAGGTATCCAGCGCTTATGTACGCATTCTTAACGGAGATACCGGGGATGTACTGCTGCAATACAATTTAGGTGAACATTTCTCTGTTGAGACAGCCATTGTTGTGGCTGAACTATACCGCCATCAAACAGAATGGAAATTTAGCGCCATCGGCAGCGGATTTAAGGGGGGACTGGGCGCTTTATGCCACAACTTTGGACTTAATGTGGAAGGCGAGAATTCGGCGACACCACCGCCTAGCCCATTGCCTGGCCCATCGCCATCATACGGCTCTCAGGGAACTTCGCCCAGTAGCGCACCCCCGTCCTATGGCTCACCGGGGGCTCCGTATGGCAACGCGCAGCCTGGCAACGCTCAGCCGCCGTACTCACCGGGGAACAATGGCGCACAGCAATCGGGACTGCGCTGCCCACACTGTCAATCCGACCGGATCACCGCCGGGAAAAAAGGTTTTGGCTTCGGCAAAGCTATTGTTGGGGGTATATTACTTGGCCCGGTGGGTTTACTGGGTGGTTTTATTGGCAGTAAAAAGATGGAATTTGCCTGCATCAGCTGCGGCCGACGCTGGTCGCCGGATAGTAACCAAAACTATGCCCGCTGGTTTGAAGAGCAGCGGCGTAAAACCAAGGACGTAATAAGCAAGTATATGGGGCAGGATTTACTTGAAGCTGTTGTAGCCGGCTGCGCATTGGTAGCAATGGCTGACGGTCATGTGGATAATGCGGAGCGGGAAAAGGTTATAAGCTACTTTAGCAGCAGCGAAGAGTTACGGGCATTTGATATAAGTCAGGTGAATTCCCGTTTTAGCCACCATGTTCAACAGCTAGAGCGTGACCATATGATTGGCCGCGCCGAGGCGCTAAGGGCTGTGGGCAAGCTGGGTCAGAAGCCGGAAGCGGCCCGGTTGCTGGTACGCATCTGTTGTGCCATAGGCTATGCCGATGGTGAATTCAGTGCTGTTGAAAAGCGTGTGGTTGCTGATATATGCCAGGAACTTCATTTAAACTCATCAGAATTTATAGCCTAGCTACAGTCCTAATTTTTTTATTGTGCTCGTCGAAGGGAGTCCCTCCGGACCCTGTCCGGGGGACGTACCCTCTCCCTTCGAGCTCTAAGACCCCACCTTCCTCCATTATGCCTCCCGTCCAAAGGGTGCCGATGTGAGAAAATAGTAATTCTATATTAATTGCTTATGTCAAACCAGTGATTAACTGGTCCATGTCCAATGCCGATGGGCACGGCAGTTCTAATCGCGCCATTAAGAAATGCTTCTGCCCGGTGAACTGCCCCGGGCACATCCATTCCTAACGCCAGGCAGGCGGCAATAGCTGCGGAAAGGGTGCAGCCGGTACCATGCGTACAAGTGGTAGCAATTCTAGGGTTTCGTAATTCCTGATAATAATCACCGTTCGTCAGCAGGTCTACTGCAAACTTATCCTCTCCGGCAAACTGCCTGTGCCCCCCCTTTAACAGCACCCATCTGGCCCCCATGTCCAACATACGCAGAGCCGTGTCTTTTAAACTTTCCACAGTATCAATTTTATATCCGGTGATTATTTCAGCTTCGTAAAGGTTCGGAGTAACCACCAGGCTTAAAGGAAATAGCTCTTTAATATAAGCATGAATAGCGTCTTCCTGCAGCAGCCTGTGGCCGCTTGTTGACACCATTACCGGGTCTACCACCAGATTTATAATCCTATGCGCAGTAACCCTGTCTGCCACTGTTTGCACAACTTCCCGGCTGCCGAGCATGCCTGTTTTGACAGCATCAGTGCCGATGTCTTCGATCACCGCGTCAATCTGGGCGGCCACCAAATCGGGGGAAAGGGTTTGTACGTTGTTTACCCCCAGGGTGTTCTGGGCAGTAATGGCGGTAATAGACGAGGTTCCATAGACCTTAAAATTCATAAAGGTTTTTAAATCTGCCTGTATTCCTGCTCCGCCTCCTGAATCGGATCCGGCTATGGTCATGGCGCTATATAACATTGTATTTGCCTAAAGCTTTGTTCATATTGCGCATAGCACACATCTTACCGCACATGGTACAGGAATCTTCAGCTTCAGGCTGGGACTCGGCCCTGTAGCGGCGGGCCTTTTCAGGGTCAATAGCTAGTTCAAACATTTTAGCCCAATCAAGATTGCGCCTGGCTTCACTCATTTGGTCATCCCACTGCCGCGCCCCCGGTATGCCCTTGGCCAGGTCGGCCGCATGGGCGGCAATGCGCGAAGCAATAATGCCTTCCTTCATATCCTCCAGGGTAGGCAGCCGCAGGTGCTCAGCAGGAGTGACATAACAAAGAAAATCAGCACCGTTGGCAGCGGCAATGGCGCCTCCGATAGCGCTGGTGATATGATCATAACCTGGCGCAATATCGGTAACCAGTGGTCCCAGAACATAAAACGGCGCGCCGTGGCAGAGTCTTTTTTCCAGCAGCATATTGGCGGCTATCTCATTGAGGGCCATATGCCCCGGGCCTTCAATCATTACCTGGATATTCTTTTCCCAGGCCCTTTGGGTCAACTCGCCCAGCACGATCAATTCCTGCACCTGCGAAGCGTCAGTGGCGTCTTTAATACAGCCCGGACGGCAGGCGTCTCCCAGGCTGATGGTTACATCATAGCGGCTGCAGATCTCCAGCAGATCGTCAAAGTATTCATAAAAGGGATTTTCCCTGTTGTTTATCTCCATCCAGGCAAAGAGCAGCGCGCCACCCCTGGAAACGATGTTGGTCAGACGGGGATTATTTTTAAGCCTTTGCGCTGTTTCCCGGTTAATACCGGCATGGATCGTCATAAAGTCCACACCATCACGGGCATGTTTTTCTGCTACTCCAAGGAACTCTTCCGCGCTAATGTCTTCAAGTTCTTTGTCATAAAACCCTACCGCGTCATATACCGGAACCGTGCCGACAGCAGCAGGGGAGAACTGAATCAGCTGCTGCCGGAAATTTTCTGTCTTGCCGAAACAACTTAAGTCCATTATGGCGTCAGCCTTCATTTCCACTGCCAGGCGAACTTTTTCCATCTCGGCGACCAAATCACAGCAGTCTTTGGAAACCCCCAGATTAACATTTACTTTAGTTTTAAGTCCCTGGCCAATGCCGCAAGGCTCCAGGGAGGTATGCTTAATGTTGGCTGGAATAACAACCTTACCCCGGGCCACCAGATCACGGAGCTTTTCAACAGCAACGCCTTCCTTACCGGCGACAGCTTCCATTTCTTTGGTCACTACACCCTGCCGGGCCGCCCCCATCTGGGTATTGTAAGACATATAATTCTCCTCCTTTTAAACTGCAGATACTATTTTACTAAGTAGTTAGAGTTTAAGGCCAGCTGGTCTTTCCTTTACAATGGCGAGCAGTTCTGCTGCGGCTAATGCCACATCCGGGGCCGAGATCACGGCTGAAACCACGGCTACGCCGGCTGCTCCGGCTGCTATTATCTGCATGGCATTAGACTTGTTGATCCCGCCTATGCCCACCACAGGTATACTAACGGCGCGGCAAATAGATTCCAGGCCATTAAGGCCAATAGCCCCGGCATCAGTTTTGGTGGGCGTGGCAAAAACCGCGCTGGCTCCCAGGTAATCAGCGCCGTCAGCCTCCGCCCGTAAGGCCTCTTCAACATTTCCTACCGATACACCGATTATTTTTTCGGTGCCCAAAATGCGCCTGGCCACAACTGCAGGCAGATCGTCCTGCCCCAGGTGCACACCGTCCGCTCCTACTGCCAGGGCCACGTCCAGCCTGTCGTTGACAATAAAGAGGGCTTTTTCTGCAAGTTCTTTTTTAATGGCCAGGGCTTTTTCATACAAGATGTGGGTAGATGCCTGCTTTGCCCTGAGCTGTATCACTCCGGCACCCCCGGCAGCCGCTAGGCCTGCTAACACCTGGTCCGGCCTGCCCAGGGAAAGCTTTTCATCGGTAACCACGTATAAGGACAAAAGTTCTTTAAGTTTATCTTTGCTGATTTCTTTCATCAGCTAACCCTCTTTAATGGTTACCCTGGCACCGGAGATAATTTTCTCCGGGGTAAGGTCATAGACTTGGTCGAACAAGGCCACCTTGTAGGAACCAGGCCGCAGGGGTTCTCCCGACGCGGCTGTTTCACCGGCAATACCGAAGGAAATTAGGGCACCTGCGGCAGCGGTCAGCGGATCCGGGCTAACAGCGGAAAAGGCGCCCGAAAGGGCGGTGGACATGCAGCCAGTTCCGGTAAGTCCGCCCATCATCTGGTGTCCGTTTTCAATCAAAATAGTACGCCTGCCGTCGGAAACAGCATCAATTTTACCGGTAATGGCTACGGTCAAACCAAATTTTTCAGCCACCAGCCGGGCGATTTCTCCGCTTTCGGCTGATACCCCGGCAGCGTCCACACCCTTAACGGTGGCATCCAGCCCACCTAAAATGGCTATTTCAGCAGCGTTGCCGCGTAATATGGTTACACTTATCTCATTGAGAATACGCAGTGAACTTTGGGTTCTGAAGCGGGTAGCGCCTGCCCCTACAGGGTCCAGCACCACGGGGATACCCAGCTGATTGGCCTTCTTTCCGGCAATAAGCATACTCTCCACCAGTTCTGGTGTTAAGGTGCCGATATTTAAAACCAGGGCTCCGGACAGGGCCACCATTTCCTCAACTTCTTCCCGGGCATGGGCCATCACCGGGGAGGCGCCAATGTGAAGCAAGATATTGGCGGTATCATTCATTACCACCATGTTGGTAATGTTGTGTATCAGGGGCTTGTTTTCTCTTATTTTAATTAAACAATCAGCAATATCTCTTAGTATTTTTTCAGTCATCAGTATTCTTCCCTTCGTAATTTAATTTTCCGTTATGTTGGAGGCTTAAAATAAAAACCGCATTCTCAAAGAGAATGCGGTTAAATACAAAATATTTATATCACATCCCTCCGCTGGTATTATCCAGTACCTGCACCATGCAGGCAGCGCCAAATTAGCGCTCAGGTTCCAGGGTCAGCGGGTCTTTCCCGCACTCTCAGCTCCGCACCAGAAGCTCCCCTTGTGCATGTATTTAATTTTTCCAAATCAAGAATACCACAGTAATATACCTATGGCAACAATGTTTTTCGTAAGGATGGCTTTCTTATTGCTTATCCTTCTGTTTTTTGCTAACCGTTAATGCCGCTGATTGTAACTTGCTTGGTTTGTGCGTTATATTCCACCTGCGAACCCAGGGTTTCGCTGACAAACCGCAGTGGCACAAAGGTGCGGCCGGGCGGCAGCAAGACAAGGGGACAGGGACTTGTCTGTTTTGCTTTTTTTCAACCATAAACTTGCTTACCCCTGTTACTCTGATTATACTCCGACAAGTTGTCTTATTGTAATACGTTTATTGCCTTTAAACAAGACAAGTCCCTGTCCCCTTGTCTGCTCATGTGATAAAATTATTGCGAAGGAAAAATTTTGGGAAAGGTTGTTGCGTGAAATGTTAACCAAAATTTGGGGCTGGGTAGGCACTTGTGGGATAGCATTTGCCCTTACTTTGTTCATTAGTATTTTTATATTCCAACCTTACAAGGTTGAAGGGCATTCTATGGATCCAACGTTGCACGATCAGGAACGCATATATGTGTCTAAACTTCAACGCACCTTTTCTTGCATCCCGGAATATGGGGATATTGTTATTATTGATAGCCGGGTTAACCGGGAGCGTTCTATTAAGGATGATTTTTTGGAGTTTCCTGTTATTCTTTCTGTACTGGGCAAAACAGATCATATTTACTACATCAAGAGGGTCATCGGCAAACCTGGTGACGTTTTAGAGTTTAAAGATGACATATTTTATCGCAACGGCGTGGCGTTAAATGAGCCTTATATCAAAGAGGCCATGAACGATTCGCGAGAAGAAAAGTGGGTTGTTCCGGAAAATCATATATTTGTCATGGGAGATAACCGTAATGCCAGCCGTGACAGTAGAGCAATCGGTTTTATACCCCTTGATCACAACATCGGTAAGATGATTTTTTAAATAATACACGGAGGTGCTTTTAAATATGAATAGTCAACTGGTTAATGCTTTATAGTTTGTCTACATCCTTAATATTTGTTGGGCATCAACTAACGCATTGCTATACCTTTAACCTGGCATGATTCCGGGGCGACCTTGAAGCGTCAACATCGTTGCTGTCAGGGGGACAAGACAAGTCCCTGTCCCCTTGTCTGCTATAGCCGCTTATCCCTACCTATCCGGCAACTGGGCCAGTATTCGATCCAACTCATCCAGGTCCACCGGTTTTGCTAAGTGACGATCAAAACCAGCATCAGCAGCCCGCTGCAAATCTTCCGGTAAAGCATAACCGGTTAAAGCCACAAGGAGTATACTATTTAGATCTTTATCCTCGCGAAAAGCCTTTGCGATGTCATAGCCGTTCATGATGGGCAACCCGATGTCGCACAGCAAAATCTCAGGACCAAATTCCCGAGCCTTGTTTAACCCTTCAGGACCGTTGTAAGCAACTGCGACTTCGTGTTCACTAAGTTCGAGCAACTCACGCAGGGTCTCAGCTACATCCTTATTATCTTCGATAATGAGCACCCGCCTGCTGTAGTGGAGAATGTCCGGGAGTGGGGCTTGCGGCTCTTTAGTCGAGATTCCTTCCAGAGGGAGATATACAACGAACTCCGATCCTTTGCCAAGCCCAGCACTATAAGCGCTCATGTCGCCACCGTGCATCTTAACAATTCCCATACTCAGCGCCAGCCCAAGCCCAAGCCCACCGCGGCTCCGGTCAAGGGTTGTTTCCGCTTGCATAAAAGGCTGGAAAAGGCGGGATATTAGCTCGGGCGCTATACCAATACCGGTGTCGGTCACTCGGATGATGGCTCGCTGCCGCGGCGCATCGCTTTCTATGGACACTTTTACGTTTCCGTCACATCTTGTGAACTTGACCGCATTTTGGAGCAGGTTCCCAACCACCTGCACCAGGCGGGCCCCATCAGCGTTTAAAAACATCTCAAATTGAGCGAGCTCGCTCTCCAAACGAATGCCGTTTTTCTCGAAAAGCGGCCGGTAGTCTTCTACCGTCCGGCGCACGAGTTCGTTGATATTAAGCCGCTGCAGGTGAAACTGGATCTTGTTCTGTTTGATGCGCGTGATATCGAGCAAGTCGTCGACCAAACGTGAAAGCTGCCCCACCTGCCGCTCAATGATATTTTTGGCTCGATAAGCTAGATCCCTGCCGGGTGTGGCACGGTCGAGGATTGCCAGGCTGTTTCGGATGGAAGCGAGTGGGTTACGCAGCTCATGCGATAGCACAGCCATGAACTCGTCTTTATGACGGTGGGATTCGCGGAGCTCTTCCGCAAGGGCGCGGTAGCGTTCTTCACTCTCACGCAACGCCTTTTCAGCTTGCTCGCGCTCTGTTATATCGTGGAATACCAAAACCACACCAGTAATGTTACCCTTGTCATCTTTGATAGGTGCGGCGCTGTCATCTATCGGTATTTCTTTTCCGTCTTTTGAGATTAATAGCGTATGGTTTGCCAGACCTACGGTTACGCCTTCCTGTAATACCCTTGCCACCGGATTTTCTGCGGGCTGACATGTCTTGCTGTTGATGATGTTGAACACTGCTATTAATTTCTTGTTTAAGGCTTCCTTCGTCTTCCAGCCAGTCAAGTTTTCGGCAACCGGATTCATGAATGTGACCAGACCGTTATTATCGGTGGCTATCACAGCGTCACCGATACTCCTGAGCGTTGTTGCTAACCATTTTTCGCTCTCTTTTAATTTCCCTTCCATTTTGTGCTTGTACAAAGCCATATCGATGGCGATGTGCAATTCTCTTTCTTTGAAGGGTTTGACGATATAACCATAAGGTTCGGTTATCTTGGCGCGCTGCAGTGTATTTTTATCGGCATAAGCAGTTAAATAAATAATCGGAATATCGAAACGGGCATTGATTTGCTCGGCGGCTGCCACACCGTCTATTTCGCCAGGCAGCATTATATCCATCAACACCAGATCAGGAGAGATTTCCTCTGCTTTTTTAACCGCTTCTTCTCCGGTAAATGCAATATCAGGAACACAGTATCCCAAGCCTTGCAGTCTATATTGTAAGTCAAGGGCTTCAATACCTTCGTCTTCAATAATCAGTATCCTTGCTCCAGACATTATGTCATGCTCCCTTCTTTTTAAATTCTGTAAATGTAATCGTAAATTCTGTTCTGCCACTTGTATTCAGGTGAATGGAGCCCCTGAGTTGTTTTACCAGCACGCTTACTAATTCCAGCCCCAGTGATTTACAGTTCTGAATATCGAAGCCCTGCGGCAGGCCGACACCATTGTCATTGACGGTTAATATGAATTCATTGCCGGTGCCATAGCGCAGATCGATGCAGATTTCATTCTTTTGGCCTGCTCGTCCGGAATAATTTTTAAAGGCATGCTTCAGCGAATTTGAAACGAGTTCATTAATAATTAAAACGCAGGGGATTACCGTATCAATATTAAGCATAAGATTTTCAACATCTATTTTCGGTGTAATGGCTTTTTCGCTCACCCCGTAAGAAAGGAACAGATTGGCTATCAGGCTTTGAATATATCCAGCAAGGTTTATTTCTGCCAGCGACTCGGACTGATATAATTTTTCATGGATCAGGGCCATCGAGTAAACCCGGTTCTGGCTTTCCTTGAACAGCTCGATGGCCTGATTGTCTTTAATATAAGGCAGTTGAAGATTTAGCAGGCTGTAAATAATTTGGAGGTTGTTTTTAACACGGTGGTGTATCTCTTTGAGCAGCACCTCTTTTTCATGCAGGGCAACCCGCAGGCGCGCCTCACTGGCATGCAGTTCCTCGTAGGCGATCGTCAGCTGGATTGTACGTTCGTTAACGCGCTGTTCCAACTCCCGGTTAAGTTTTTGAATTTCTTCTTCAGCCTTTTTGCGGTCGGTAATGTCGATGCCCATCTCCAGGATGAGAGCGGAACCGTCCACGTCGGTAAAGGGGAAGTCGAAGATATGGTAATTGCGACTGTCCGGGCCGGTCCATTCCCACTCATGGGGCTCTAAGGTTTTCAGGACGTTAGCAGTTTCGCAAATCTTGCAAGGTTCGCTGCGCTCAAACAGATATTCAAAACAGCGCCGGCCGTGAGACTCGCCGAAGCGCTTACGGAAAAAGCGATTGGCAAAGGGTACATGATAATCCGGCGTCAATAGTATCAAGTAAGCCGGCAGTATCTCCAGAACAGTATTGAACCGATGTCGTTCCGCCTGTACCGCCTCCTCGGCCTGCTTGCGCCTGACAATATCCCTTTCAAGGAGTTCGTTGGCTCTGGCCAGTTCCGCGGTTCTCTCCCGCACTCGTAGCTCCAATTCGCCTTTTGTACCGCGCAGCCTCTCCTCCGCCTTCTTCATTTCCTCCACCAACCGGGCATTATCAAGGGAAATTGCCGCCTGCGATGTCAGCAATTCAGTCATCTGCGTCTTTTCTGATGTAAATACTGCATTCGACAAACGGTTTTCCAGGTATATGATCCCTATCATTCTTGATTGCTTAATCACTGGCAGACACATGACGGAGCGCAACTGCATCTTCTCGACTTCAGGATTGCCTTTGAACATACCCTCATGCGAAGCGTCGTTAAGGATCAACTTCTTTCCAGTTCTGTATACATACCGGACAATGGCTTTGCAGATATCTTCAGCGTCAATCAGTTTTTGATTAACTCTATGGACTACTTGCTTCACCGTGACATGACTTGCCGCACGGATAAACAAGTTACCCTCTTCTTCGATCAGCAGATAGCCGTGCTGAGCCCCCGAGCTCTCGATAACCATGTTCATGATCTTTTTCATCAGGGCATCCTGCTCTATTTCGGCGGAAATGGCATGGGATGACTTCATGAGGTACTTGATATCAAGGTCGGGAAGGATCCGGGAAGGATACTCCGCATCAAGGGATGGGTAAGAAGCTTTTTCTTCCCCAAAATACTCAGGATATTTACCGATGAGATTGATTTTTTTTCGTTCTGCCCGGCATTTCTTATACAAACGCGTTGCCTCGGCAAAATATACCCTTTCGGAACACTGACCGGATTGCAACAGAAGTTCCCCCAGACATTCGTTAAGATGACCTTCCAAAAACGTATACTTATGTTTATGTGCGGCATCTATAGCGTCGAGGTATAGACTCCTGGCATCCTTAAATTTGCCGGTGATTCTTTCCAGTTCGGCATCAATAAAGGACAGATAGGGTTTCAATAACGGTCCCAGCGCGGCCCATTTTTTAATCTTCTGAATAATTGGCTGGATTTCTACCATTAATTCATGTTCATTTTTGAAATGTAAGCGCTTTTCATACAGCTTGATCGCGTTTAAAACCAGAAAAACATGCCACTGTCTTTTCAGTACGTTATTGGAAAGACCTGACAGGTATCTCTGGCCATCCGTTAGGCATACTTGTGCCTTTTCATACTCTTCAAAATAATAGTGCGTTAGTGCTCTGTGGATATGGTAACTTCCTAGAGAAGCGATGTGGTTATTCTGCTCCCATGCCTTAATTTTTTCTTCCATAAATACAGGTGAATATTCTTTCTTCATCGGCTCGATCCAACCTGCTTGCATAGCTTCGGCAATACCCCTGGAAAAGGAAAGATTATACCTGTTGGAAAATTGCAGGCATTCTTTAGCGTAATCTTCGATAGCAGACATGTCCGCTCCCTGAACCTGAAGGTTCCACAACAGGGGACCGTAAGAAAGGCCGGCATTATTAAGGTCACCGCAGCTTTTTCCACACTGTAATGCCTTAAGACAATAGCCCACGATATCCTTCGGGTGACTTCTTGAGTGCATTAGGGCAAATGCGATACCGGTCATGCATTTTGTCGCGACGAAGGTATGCGGGTATTTTGCGGCCATATCTCGAGTAAGGTCTTCGTATATGAACGACTGGTCGAAATCTTCCTGTTCTGCAAAATAAATCCCCATGGCAACGAAAGCGTATATTACGGATTCATCCATCCCGGCTGACAGGCAGTGCAGGGTTGCCTGTGCCGCCATGAGATACATCTGCGGCACAAATCCGGACATATACTGGGCAGAAATAAGCTCGCTGTAAAATGCGTGCTCGACCTTGTTCTTCCTGTCTGTAGCAAAAGGCATGTTCAGAATCGTTTTCCGGATGTCGAGATCCATGGAGGCGATTTCAGCCATCAACTCTTTCCTTCTTTTATCCAATTCATCCGCATTTTCCGGGATGGATTTTCCGAAATAGCTCAAACCTCGGTTGGCTGTCTCTATAGCTTTAATGAAATTTCCGATGGATGACAGCGAAATTGTCTGTTTTGCCAGACATTCCACCCTGTCCAGGTCGGTTTTGACGTGGTCAAGTAACTCGTTAAGTAGTCTTTCTGATTTTTTATAACTGCCGCACATTAGTTCTGTTTTGGCCGTTTTCTGAAATATCCTGAAAGTGCGCTCATAATGACTGTCCGCCCAGCAGTCATCCGGTAAAAGTACCCTGCTAAGATTGAAGTACTCATTTGCCGCTTCAGTGGCCAGAGAATCAATTGCTTTATTGCCGGCATGGTAGTTGAGGTCGGACAATAAATACGCTGTGTTTACGTCTAGATTATCTTCTCTGCCAAGATTGAGGTGAGAAACAATGGTGACCAGGTTTTCGAGCTTTTCAATGCCCTCAGTGCCCTCCGGAATAGCAGCAAGGAGGCGATTTCCGATCTGCCAGTGAATCTTACGACGTCTTTCAATACTAATCGCGGATAACGCTGCTTCTTGAACCTTGTCGTGGATGAATTGCAACTGGTTCTTGCTTTCTATCAGCAGTCCTTGCCCGAGAGCCGGTTTCAGGATCTCGAAAGTATCCAGCAGGGTCATTCCCCTAATCGCCGATAAATCGGCAGGTGAGAAGGTATTACCCATGCAGGCGCAATATTCAAGCAGGGTTATCAGATCCGGTGGGAGCTTGTGAATCTTTGAACTAAAAAGGGCGACTATGCTGGTTGGCATGCGAGACTGGTGGATCTTATCAAGGTCCCATCGCCATTGCCTGTCTTGATCAAGAAAAAGAAGGTCTTCATGATGAAGATATGACAGGCTCTCACTGACAAAGAGGGGGTTCCCTTCACTGAGCGCGCTTATGAAATCTGACAATGACTTTGTCCACGCAAGAGGAGAGTCGAGAATATATGATACCATTTCATGGCAGTGCTCGGGCTCTAAGGGTCCCAGCCTGATTTCCTTCAATGGCTGGCTGCCTTTTTCCGCACGCCGGATGAGCTTGAACAGGGGATGGCTTGAGTCCACCTCGTTATAGCGATAGGCACCCAGGAAGAAAAGGTATGGATGTTCCAGGTAATTGGCTAATATGTTGTTCAGAAAGTCGAAAGATGCTGTATCACACCATTGGAGATCATCTATGAATATGGTCAGAGGATTCTTATCGCTCACCAGAGAGCTTAAAAACCGGTCAATAAGGTCATTAAACCTGTTCAGTGATTCTGCAGGAGGAATTTTTTTGACCTCTGGTTGCGGGCCGATCAGGAGCTCCAATTCCGGGATTACATCCGTCAGGATCTTCCCATTTTGGCCCACCGCTTTTATTATCCTGTTTTCCCACAGCGCAACCCTTTCGTCGTTTTCGGTAAGAAAGGTTCGTATCAAATTTCTGAAAGCCTGCATAAGCGAACTGTAAGGGATATTTTTTTGATATACGTCGAATTTCCCTGATGTGAAATAGCCCCTGTGTTGCACAATCGGCTTTTGCAGTTCATGTATCAGTCGGGTCTTTCCAATTCCTGACAACCCGGAAATGAACAGCGAGCGAAATGCCCCCCGGGTTACCTGATCGTATTCCCTAAGGATCATTTCGGATTCCCTATTGCGTCCGACCATCTTAGAAATGAAGGTAACCGTGTGGGAGTATACATGGCTCTCCAGAGGGAATTCGCGTATCGTACCGGTCGTTGAATATTCATCCCGGCACCTTACGAGGTCGGCAAAGAGCCCGTTGCTGCTCTGGTAGCGTTTCTCGGGCTCTTTAAGCATTAATTTAGCGGTAATTTTACTTAAAGCAGGGGGGATGTCCGGTTTTAATTCATGGACCTCAGGTGCTTCTTCGGCAAGATGGGAATGGATCAATTCAAGAGGATCATATGATATAAAAGGTAGACGGCGGGTCAGCATCTCGTAGAATACGACTCCAAGAGAATAGAGATCCGAAGCAAAAACCACCCTGTGGCTGATGCGACCGGTTTGTTCCGGGGATGTATAGGACAGGGTTTCTCTAACAAAAGAACGGTCGTAAATGAAATGACTGACATCTCTAACATCAACTATGCTGATGAAGTCTATCAGGCGGATATCGAGAGTGACGGGGTTGACAAGTATATTGTGCGGTTTGATGCCGCCATGAATAATTCCTGCTTCGTGAACTTTATCCAGAACCCGTGCGAGCTGACAAGCTATAGTTAAAAAAAAGTTTAAATCAATGCTGGAATACGATTCAGTCAGCTTATTGAGCGGCACTCCATCAAAATAGTCTTGGGTTATAAAAAAGGTTTTGTCTTTCGCGCTGAATTCGATGGGTGTGATAATCAGCGGATCGTTTAAAACCCGAAGGTGTTCGATTTTGTGTTTAAATTGGGCTTTCTTATATTCTGATAAGAAGGTTGTTTTCAGAATTTTGAGCACAAGCAGTCGGTTTGGGTTATTTCTGTGGTATGCTTTTAAAATTGTAGCTTGTTGACTTTCGGCTATCTTTTTAATTATTTCATAATTCTGGAGTATCATAATTATTTTGCCTCCATTGTACCGTCGGCAATATACGTCGGCAAAATTATACTATGATTAACAACATTATACAACTATATTTAAATCGTCTTAATCGTAATTAAGAGTGAGTATATCCCCCCTAATGTTAAAACAGACAAGGGGACAGGGACTTGTCTGTTTTGCTTTTTCAACCAAAAACTTGCTTACCCCTGTTACTCCGATTACTCCGATAAGTTGTCCTATTATAATACCGTTTATTGGCAATTTTTTTTATCAGGTCCCTTATCTCACATCCTAAATAAATGAGAAAAGCCTTTTTAATTAACCCAGACAAGTCCCTGTCCCCTTGTCTGCTACAACATCCTTGGTATAGGATTAGTGCTACGTTTATCATAGTAAAGTGGCTTATGGTTTTGCGGGCTTAGCGTACTTGAAAATCAGGGGACCGGAATACGCCGGGATGATTAATTCATCTACCTGTTTAATACTAACCTGAATACCATATGGTTGAAGGGAATCCACTACCCCTTCTTTCATTTTCAGGGAATTCTCTAACGTTTCCGGGTTACCCAAGGCATAAATGACAAATGGAGGGCTCAAACGCTGGTTCTTGTTCAACAGTATCGTCGGGCCGATACAGCGTACCTCAGTAGAGAATATAATGCGCTGCCCGTTAATGGAAATATCTGTTGCCCCGGCTGCTTTAAGCTCGTTTAAAACGCTTAGCACATCTTCATCATGAAGGATGAAAATATTGGGGTTTTGCCCTGGCTGAAGTGCGTTGGGGCTGTCCTTTAGCGTTACCTCCACTCCCGGGCCCCTGACTTCCGTCAGACCAGCCAGTCCGCGTACCCGATCCAGTTCTTCTTTAAGCATGGCTAATTCTGGCCCTACCAACGCTTCATCTAGGGAATCACGCAGTTCGTACACGCGAAGCTGTAGTTTTTCCCTTTCTTTTATGTTCTCTTCCAGCTCTTGCGACAGTATTTTAGACCTTTCTTGCGAAGGTGTGTCTTTTGTAATTTCTTTGGTTACTCGAAATTGCATCGCTAAAATGACACCCATAAGCAAACCGACAGCTAGTAGTAGGAAGTAATAGTATTTAAACCTCACAATAGCCCTCCATCTTAGTAACCTGTTCGGGGGAATTGTTTTGGAACCTGATCCATCATACACCTCTTTCTTTTTATTGTACTATATTTGACATAAATATCCTTTCACCTTTTTTGCATTTTGGGTCGCGAAAAGGGCATTTGGGGGAAATAGGCTCCGACAAGTTGTTATTCCCTATCGCACAGCCTAAATAAATGAGCAAAGCCTTTTTAATTAACCAGACAAGTCCCTGTCCCCTTGTCTGTTATCTGCAAAATACCTATATGTCCAACCTGGCGTTCAACGAGATTGCGGCGATGGGGTTGGAAACGGGTGTCAACGTCAGTGTAAAACGGGATCCTGCGGCGGCGGCCTTTGACCTGCAAAAAGCGGCTGACGACTTGGTCTTGGATAAGTTTGCTCCCGCCGGGGTCATTATCAACAGTAATTTAGAAGTAATAAATTTTCGCGGCCGAACCGGAGCCTACCTTGAGCACTTTGCCGGGCCGCCCAGCCTTAAATATTATAAAAATGGCGCGTACTGATCTGGCCCCGGGGCTGAGTGTCGCCATCAGCCGGGCCATAAAGGAAAACGCCCCCGTCTTAAAAGAAGGCCTGCGCGTTGTTGCCAATGGCCAGAAAAGGTATGTTAATGTCAATGTCATCCCCATTAAGGGTGCCGCTGGCCATGATTATTACTATCTGGTTGTGTTTGAGGAGGCGACACTGACTAGTTCTGACAAGGGGGAAAGCCCGCACTGCGATAAAATCGTTGGGGAGCGGGAGGAACAGCCGGAAATGGAGCAAGAGCTGGCTGCCACCAAGGAGTATCTGCATTCCGTGGTTGAACAGTACGAGTCGGCCAACGAAGAGCTCCGCACGGCGAACGAGGAAATCCAATCCAGTAACGAAGAACTGCAAAGCATGAATGAATATGACCCTAAGGACGGCCAACAGGGCTTTTTATGAGACTTTTCAGGTCACTACCGATGAGTCGGTAAAACAAAATCTTTTTGAGCTAGGTAATGGACAGTGGGATATCCCCGCGCTAAAACTGCTGCTGGAAGACATTCTGTACCGGGATTCTTCTTTTAAGGATTTTAAAGTCAATCATGACTTTCCCCATATCGGCCGCCGGGTCATGCTGATTAATGCCCGTCGCATCCCGTCAAGCAGCAAGAGCAAGTTGATTCTAATGTCCATCGAAGATATCACCGAACGCATGGCATCATCGTTATTGTAGAGCCAGCTATGCTTGGTTTTTCAGGGGGAACTGCTTATAGGAAAATAAAATAAAGTGGGACCAGGTGCCTGTACCCTTGGCCCAGGTTAAAGAGAGTAGGGATGATATGTTGAAGCGAAATGCTGCAGCAAAGCCCGAAGATACTAAATCCGCAAACTCTCTACAACTTACCGATAGCATAAATGCGGAAGAAGAAGCGCACCTCCCAACGGAGGAACAGCAAAACTATCGAGATGACTTGGAAGCGCGATACCAGGTGCTGCTTGAGAACCAGGCCGAACTGGAATATTCCAGGAACCATTATGCGATGCTTATGACGCTGCCCCGGTGGGCTGTACGGAAATGGGTTTAGTTACTCAGGGCGGCCAAGTGGTACAGATTCAATTGATTACTGCACCGCTAAATTGTAACGGGGTTCACCCTCCCTGCTATGTAACGGCAATTTTGGATATCACGGAACGCAAACAACTAGACCATGAGTTGCCCCGCTTGGACCGGCTAAATACCATCGGGGAAATGGCAGCAGGCATTGCTCATGAGGTTAGAAATCCCATGACTACGATACGTGGCTTTTTACAGTTATTTAGTGCTAAGGATGACTTCAGTCCTTATGAAGAACAACTTAATCTAATGATTGATGAACTAGACAGAGCTAACGCAATTATTACCAAGTTTCTTTCCTTGGCTAGAAGCAGACCCCTAAAATTAACCAGCCAGAATTTAAATGACGAAATTGAATCCCTGGGCCCAATGTTACAGGCTGATGCCCTGCTGGCGAATAACCAGGTCAAATTTACACTTGGCCAATTACCAAACTTCCCTATGAACAAGGATGAAATACGCCAGCTTATTCTTAATTTAGTCAGAAATGGTTTGCAGTCCATGTCTGGCGGAAACCTGGCCATTAATACTTATGCCCTGGGTAATGAAGTAATTATGGCCGTATGTGACCAGGGGAAAGGTATTGACCCGGAAGTGCAAAAAAGGTTGGGCACACCATTTTTCACAACTAAAGAGCAGGGTACGGGTATTGGTTTGGCGGTTTGCTATAAAATAGCTGCCATGCACAACGCCGTGATCGATTTTGAAACTAGTCCCGCGGGCACTACGTTTTACGTACGGTTCAGACTGACAAGACAAGGGGACAGGGACCTGTCTGGTTTGCTTTTTCAACCATAAACTTGCTTTCCCCTGTTACTTTGATTACTCCGACAAGTTGTCTTATTGTAATACCGTTTATGGCCTTTAAATTTTTTTCATCAGATTCCTATCGCACAGCCTAAATAAATGAGCAAAGCTTTTTTAATTAACCAGACAAGTCCCTGTCCCCTTGTCTGTTCTTAATAGACTAATATTTGGCTGTTGAGCCACCGTCGATAACAAATTCTGAACCGGTAGAAAAACTGGATTCATTCGAAGCCAGGAATACGACGAGGTTAGAGGCCTCCTCGGGTTTACCGATTCTCTTTAAGGGGATTGAATTAGCTAGTTCAACCACTAAGTCCTTCGTATCCTCCTGGACTACCATAGGGGTTTCAATTATTCCCGGATGAACGGAATTTACCCGAATGCCATAGGGGGCAAGCTCGATGGCTGCGCTTTTGGTCATTCCTCTCACCGCAAATTTCGAAGCATCGTAGGCGATGGTATTAGCGCTGCCTCTAAGACCATTAATCGATGAGATATTTACTATCGAGCCGCCGGTGGTTTTTTTCATGGAGGGCAGAACGGCTTTCATCCCTAAAAATACAGAAACCTGATTGATATCGATGACTCTGCGGTATTCTTCTTCGGTATAGCTTTCAATCGGTTTGGCGATTACGATGCCTGCATTATTAACTAAAATGCTGACCGGGCCAAAGGTCTTTTCTGTCTCGGTAACAACCTGTTCCCAATCGGTTGCGTTGGTTACATCATGGCGAATGAATTTGGCGTTTTCACCCAGCTCTTGGGCTAAAGCTTCCCCTTCATTGACCAGGATATCGGTAAAAACTACTTTAGCGCCTTCTTTAACAAACCTGCGCGCGTGCGATGCGCCCATTCCGCGAGCCCCGCCTGTGATAATGGCAACTTTACCTGCCAGCCTTCCCATACTTATCACTCCTATTATTTAATTTATGATCTAAAATAACTTCTCTGAGATGTATTTTTACCTGTTATATCTGATATAAAACACCAGACAATGGGGACCAGACAAGGGGACAGGACCAGACAGGTCCCTGTCCCCTTGTCTGGTCAATTTAAATTAAAAAGACTTGACATATTATCCAAAGTGTATTAAATTATTAATACACCAATACAATAATACAGAGGAGGTAGTACAGTGAGTGCATGGGTAAGTTTGTTGAAAAAAGAAATAAACTCGACGAAGTCAAGAGTATTATGGGGGCTTGTTATTGTTATTGCGATAGGTTTGCTGGACGTCTACCTGGCCAACTATTATGGCCGACCAGGGATGGCAACTATATTAGCCGTTATAGCCATTGTTTTTCATATGTTTTATTTGGCCATTTATATGCTAAAAAGCCTGTCTAATGAATGGAGCAATGCGCATTTATGGCTTCATTTACCCAGCTCGGGGTGGGCGTTAATTTCGGCTAAGTTGGCCAGTGGTTTAATTGCCATGCTTGTATCGTTTGGCATAACTTGTATCTTTGCTTTTTGGGTGGTGTCGATAGAACTTAAGAATTTAGCGCAGTTTTTTGACCCCCAAAAAATAGAAATAATCTCGTCGGCCCTGCTTAGTTACAGCTGGTTAATCGCGTTAATGCTTATTGTGGGTGCTATTTATAATGGCCTGTGGGCGATGATGATTTCCGTGGCTATGGCATCAACCCGAAACGTGATTAAAAAAGGCCGTTTTTTCATCGGGGTTGGGGTCTTTCTAATCCCTACCTGGCTTATGGGCTTATTTTCCAATAGCCACGTTTATGACGCGCTTGTTAATTGGGGTACGGTTAATTTACCGTTAAATTTGACAGCACTTGACAGTATGGAGAACGTAAATATCCAACAAACGTTCTATGCTGGCGAAATTTTATTCTATACTCTGGTCATGGCAGCTGTATTCTACCTGTGCGGCTGGCTTTTAGACAATAAAGTTGAGGTGTAGTTATGACTGGATTTAATGAAACTCAACCAATATACTACCAGCTAGTCCAGAAGGTAATTCTGCAAATTGTGCGGGGTGACTTAAAAGCCGGGGATAAACTGCCGTCGGTTAGAGAAATGGGTGGGCAATTTAAAGTCAATCCCAACACTGTACAGCGGGCCTATGCCGACCTGGAACGTTTAACGGTGGTTGAAACCAGGCGGGGACTTGGTACTTTCGTAACCGAGGACAGAGCCCGCTTAACCCAGCTGCGTGAACAATTAAAACACGAAAAAATTGATACCTTCATTAAAGATATGCAACAAATGGGTTTTAACAACCAAGAAATTAAAGACGGGTTAGATGAACATCTGGGCGATAGTCCAAATAAGGAGGACAAAAATGTCAATTGTTAAGTTTGCCAATGTAACCAAAAAATATTACGGTAAAGTTGCTCTTGATAACGTAAACTTTGAACTTCCCGCCGGGAAGGTAGTAGGTTTAATCGGGCCCAACGGGAGCGGTAAGTCAACAGCGCTAAAGCTTATGGCCGGGTTAATTAGAGCCAATAGGGGCGCGGTGACTGTATGCGGTAAACCGGCCGGCCGGCGAATCAGTGATGAAGTGGCCTTTCTTTCCGAACTGGATACCTTTTATTCCTTCTTTACGGTTAAGGAATCCATAAACTTTTACCACGGCCAGTATAAAGATTTTGACTTGGCTAAAGCTGAGCAAATGCTAAAATTTATGCAGTTAAAACCAGAGGCGCGGGTTAAGGATCTTTCCAAAGGAAACCGGGGCCGCTTAAAAATAGCCTTGACTTTGGCCCGGCGGGCTAAACTTATTTTAATGGATGAACCTTTATCCGGGCTTGACCCGATAGTGCGCGAATTGATCATCAAGAGTTTGGCTTCTTTTATCGATTTGGAACAACAGACTGTAATTATGACAACCCACGAAGTAGCTGAAATTGAACCGCTGCTGGATATGGTTGTGGCCATTAGAGACGGTAATGTACTAAAGATAGAGGAAATAGATAATATACGAGAGGAATACAATATCAGCCTGGTTGAGTGGATGAAAAAAGTTATTGGCCACCTTGACTAAGACAGGGAGAGACCAGACAGGGGGACAGGGACTTGTCTGGTTGCGACCAGACAAGTCCCTGTCCCCCTGTCTGGTCCGTTACTTGTTTATAAAGGAACAAATTTCATTCTTTGCTTGGGTGGCTTCTGGAAAAAGGGGCGCCATAGCCGGATAACAATGGAACATACCCTTGCCAATCCTTAAAGTGACGTCAACACCGGCATCTTTTGCTTTGGCCGCAAACCGAACTGCGTCATCGCAAAGCGTTTCATCCTCGCCGGCACAGATAAGCAAGGGTGGAAGTCCGTGCAGATCCCCATAAAGAGGCGATATATACGGCAAACCAGGATCCTTATCGCCGGCGTAATGCTTGGCCAGCGCGGGCGCCATCCCCTCAGGGGATAGACAAACCTTAGCTTTAGTGCGATAGGAATCCCCGGTACACTTATAATCTGTTACCGGCGAGTAAGCCACTGCTGCGGCCGGCAGCGGAGTGCCTTGATCGCGCAGTGCCAGTAAAGTGGCCAAACATAAACCTCCACCAGCGGAATCTCCCAAAAATACTATCTTTAAAGGGTCTATTCCCTGCTCCAATAACCAGTGATAGGCGGCCAAAGAGTCCTCCAGGGCTGCGGGATAAGGTTGTTCGGGGGCCAATCGATACTCAAAGAGCAGTGCACCTATGTTACTACCTTTAACAAACTTGGCCGTAATTGAACGATGGGAATTACACGTACCAGACACGTATCCGCCACCATGAAAATAAAGCATTATTTTATCTTTGGTTGATTGAGCAGGTAATATCCATTCGGCATAGAGGCCATCTATGTTAACAGGTACTACGCTAATACCCTCCGGCAACTTGCCAAATTTTCCGGCCCCCTCTTCCACCTGTTTTCGAAAATTGAGGATTGATTCATATTTATTCCAATCGATAATTTCCTTTTTAAATTTAAAACTGAATAAATGACGGTTTTGCAATAAACATTTGAAAATGCGACCTCGCAAACTGAGCATATTTCATCCCTCTTTAGTTTTTTATGGTTCACCAAGTGTTATTCCTTAAAAAACATGCTGGTAAGTATATTTGCATTAGGGGCCTTGAATTTTGCTCCGTGGACTGCCTTATAAATAGCCAGACCATTAATTGATGTCCAAAACACCAGCGCTAGTTCCTGGGCATCATGTTTCTTAATTGAACCATCCTTTTGACCGGCAGTGATAATCCGGGCTATTACTTCATATGGAAATGTGTTTTCTTTTTTTATTATTTCTTTAGCCTCATCCGGAATGGCTTCCGATGCAGTAGCCTGCGCGATAAGCAAATGATACCGGGCCGCATGTTCGTCTTGTTCCAGAAGTTTAAGCAGTTCTTTAATCGCAAATTTAATCTTTTCCTTTGGTGCTAGGGGTTGGCTTTCCAGCCAACGGCACGCTACATTAAGCCGGGCAAAGGCAGTTCCGATTAATTCAACAAATACTTCTTCCTTAGACCTGTAATAGTGGTATATCAGCCCCTGGGAGATCCCCGAAGCTGAAGATATATCGGTTATCTTAGTAGCCGACAGACCTTTTTTGGCATAGAGCATTAGTGCGTTTGATAATATCTGCTCTCGGCGTTCATCCTTAATCTTTTGATTTAGTTCTTTATTCCTAGCCAAAAGCTTCTCTCCTATTGATTGAAATTTTATTCAATGAAATTGTACCATAATATAATACTTTTGCAAGCCTAAATTTTACTTGAAAACCAGTAACAGCAAAAGCCCAAACCAATGTACTAACCAGTGGTTTGGGCCTTTTAGGCATTACTGGGCTCCAACACATTTAGCTTCTCTTCATCAATTGCAATGTTTTAACCAAACTTAAATTTAACAACAAGTAGTTGTTCCGCTAATGCCATACAAGGCACCCGGAACTAATTCACACGCCATGACGTATTCATCAGGAATATTGTGGGTATGTTTAATGCCGAAATTAACAGCGGCTTTAAAACCAAATCTATGGTAATACGCAGGATCACCAACAAGAAGAATGGACGTGTATCCCATATCGTTTGCCAATTTAAAACTCTCCTTGATTAGTTTAGAGCCTATTCCTTGATTACGATACTCTAAAACAACTGAAATAGGTGCCAAAAGAAGTGTTTCATATTTATTACCATTGTTGATAATATAAGTCTTTGTTAACATTAGATGTCCAATTAATTTACTGTTCTCTTCGGCAACCAAAGCCAGTTCCGGAATATAATTGCCGTTGCTGCGCAGCTGATTGACAAAATCCTGTTCTTGACCGTTTGTAACTTTTGCTGTTTGAAAAGCAACTTTAACTAGATCATAGATCTGAGAAAATTCTTCCGGTTTTTCTCTTCTAATAACCATCTTTATGATCCTTCCTTTATCTATAATTAACGCTGCCAGATATAGACTGTGCCACTATCCAATATTCGCTGCATGTAGTGCCGGGCGGCGCTTTTTAACCATTCTCTGGTAAGCGGTACCAGCAAAGACAATCCGAAAAGGTCTGTTAATAAGCCCGGGGTGATTAAAAAAGCGCCGCCTAACAAGATAAAAACCCCATCAATTAGCTTATTGCCGGGAAGAATCCCCTGTTGAATGTCCTGCTTCATTCGATTGAGCACGTTTAAACCCTGCGATTTTGCCAATAAGACTCCGACAAATCCGGTAGAAGCCACGATTAGAATGGCTGGCAACGTTCCAATCAATCCGCCCAATTTGATTAGAATCCATAACTCCAGCAGGGGAACCAAGGTAAATAGTAAGAATAGTTTAATCAACATGAATGTATCTCCCTTCACCATAGTTATTTGCTGATGAGCGGAAATTGAATCTAATTGGCTTAAAGACTGCTCCCAGAAGGGACGTTCTGTTTAGTTAATTAAATTGTACTACGCTTAACATTATTTGGCTATAAAAACCCGAAATTCGTTTACAAACGTATTCTAATTATTCACCTTTAGAGGCTTCTTCAATAATATGGTCGGCCGTCCTAGCCGCGATGGCCATAACCGTTTCCGTGGGATTGCCCCCGCCCGAGGTTACAAAAGCAGCGGCACTGCATATATACAGGTTTGGGATATCGTGACTGCGGCAAAAACCGTCTACCACCGAGGTGGACGGATCATTACCCATCCGGCAGGTACCCATCAGGTGGCCGGTATCCGGTATTACAAAAGCAGGTTTACCACCGGCCGCTTCCAATATGTCATTAGCCTTGGCCACCGCGTGGGCAATTAGTTTGTTGTCGTTTACACTATAACCGAATGTCACCAGTGGCCTGGGCATCCCGTACTCGTCCTTTTCGTCGCTTAAGGTAACCGAGTTGTTGACATTGGGCAGCACTTCACCCACCATTGTAATCTGGGCGAAAAAGTTATAATCACGCATGATGTCGTACAGCTTTTGGCCCCAAATGCCGGCCTTGGCGACCAGGTTTTTAGCCAGTCCCAGCGGTCTGGAGCCGTGGGCATTGAAGGTATAGCCCCTGACAAAGCCCCGGGACTGGTCGGTTTCGTAAAAATCCTGCGATACCGCCAGCACGGGAGTTCCTTTGTAGATGCGTACTTCGTCGTGGAACTTGGCAAAGATATCGTGCGCGCTGTGGGTCATCAGTTCCTTGCCCACCATGCCGCTGCTGTTGGCCAGGCCGTCGGGGAATTGCGGGCAGGCCGAGTGCAGCAAAAGGCGGGGTGTTTCGATGCAGAAAGCTGAAATAATGGTGATTTTGGCCTTTTGGAAATACTCCTTGTCGTCATGGACGAAGGTTACCCCTGTAACCAGGCCGGTTTTGTCCACGTCCACGTGAGTGACCATGCAGTCGCTAAGCACTTCGGCCCCGTGTTTAATAGCCTTGGGGATGTGGTGGATTAGGGTGCTAAACTTAGCGTTTGGCAGGCACCCCTGGTTGCAAAACCCCCGGTTGATGCAGGGTGGCCGCCCGTCAAAGGGTGCCGACAGGATGGCCAGCGGAGCCACCGTGCTTTTTAGGCCCAACTTTGCGCAACCCTCACGGAAAATAAGGGCATTAGCGCTAATCGGTTCCCGTTCGGGGTAGGGGTAAGGTCCCTGGAAGGGGCCCCAGGGGAAGTGTTTGGGCCCGGAAACGGCGATGTCCTTCTCTATTTTAGCGTAATAAGGTTCCAAATCCTCGTACCGGATGGGCCAGTCATCGGCCACGCCATCCACGGTTTTAACCATGAAATCACTTTCGTGGAACCGGTAAAACACACCGGTAAAGTGCACGGTGCCGCCGCCCACGCCGCGACCCGAGTTGTTGTGGCCCATTGACAGCGGGTCACTGCCCGCCACCAGCCTGGTATCGTTCCAGGCCAGGCTCTGCATGGAAAGCTCATCACTGGCGAAGTCGGTCTGTGGGTTCCAAAAAGGACCGGCATCAATGACAACCACCTTAAAACCCGCTTTGCTCAGCTCGTAAGCCAGCACCCCGCCGGCGGCGCCGGCGCCGACAATGCAGATATCCGCCCCGTCGCTGTATTTGCGCTTGCCCAGGTGATTATTTCGATGACCGTCGTAATGGTCGCAGTCGTGCTGCACGTAATCATGATTCTTGGGCATTTCTTTTAGCCTCCCAGGGATCAGTCAGTCCTTTTTCCACCCGCACATAGCCGCGGGGGTAGGCCGGGCCGCCGTATCCAATTTCGGACCAGACGGTGGGGTGGGAATAATAAGCGCTGGTAATCTGTGTGGCCAGCTTTTTAAACAGTTCCTTCTGGGGTATGGTCTGCCATTCGGTCATGGGAGCAGCTTTTCCGGCAGCTAAAGCACTTAGTAATAATAGCTGCGGCTGCGGGTCAACTTCCAGGAAAGGGGCCCCGTATTGTTTTTGGGCCAGCTTGTCCAGGGCTTTTAGCCCTTCGCGGATAAGCACTTTTTGATCCGGTGTGCCCACCTTGCGCTGATCCTCGCCGATGGGGGAAGAAAGCTTATTGTCAATGTGATGCAGAACGTAGTCCAGTAATTCTTTTCTTTCATCGTAAAGAATGTGTTTGGCAATGGCGGCAATTAAGTCGGCTTCGTGTTGGTTTAAAAACTTGTGTTTCTCAAATGGCCCTAATCTCTTTAATACTATCGCACGGGTATGGTCATCCCAGTGGTCTTTTTCTTTTAATAAATCGTATCCGGGGTATCTGGTTCGATTCTCCTGCATGCCGCTACCTCCAGTACAGGGCGATTAAACCCAGGATGCTCATCGCCGCCACCATGGCCGGCAGCGTCAGGGGCGGGCCGATCAGGAAGTTCTGTGATTCGCCGTAACCCCCCACCCGTTGACCGATGCCGGTAATATGCAGCACCGTGCCTGTTACGCCTAATGCCACGCCGGCAAAAAGTAAAACTGCCAGGATGGTACGCAGTACCGGCAGGTTATACATTGATAGAAGTAAGGCAAATATCCCAATTAACGGGGCGCCGATTACCGGCCCGTACTGAGCCCAGTGTCTAAAGTTTTGCCGGTAATGAAAAATGCTGACTTGAACGGTGATCATCAGTAAAGCCAGTCCCGTAAATAGAAACAATATACGGCTTATCGGCCAACCGTCCCACATTTGGAGAACCCCCTAATTAATGTTGTAAATTTAGTTTATTTATTCCCCAAGTTAACCTCTTATTATAACAGGCAGGGCGGCTATCCCGCACAGGGACGCGGTTTACCGGTTGGCGAAACTTGTAGGCGCCCTTTTTAATGTGATGCGTGTTGTTCTTTGGGAGTGAAAATTACAAAGCCGTCGTTGGTTATACCATCGACGGCTTTAATAGATTGGTCAACAGGTATGCAAAATGGCCAGGTTTGGGCAACAGTTTTTACAGGAAAAACTGTATAACGTACTGCAGCGCCAGGAACAAAATTAAGCTCGCCATGATTACCTTGACAATGTTCTCTTTTAAATACTTCTGCAAATACGCGCCACAGTATGTCCCGGCAAGGCCGCCTATCCCGAACAGCGCACCCAGCGCCCAGTCGGGCGCCACATTGGTGGACGCGCCCACCGCGGTCATCGCTAAAATGGAATAAAATGCTACTCCCGCTATGGAGGTCAGGAACGTCCCGGCCAGGGCCGCCCCGGCAACGGTGTAAACGGGCAAACCTAAAATGGAAACACAAAATGGAGCAATGATAGCGCCGCCACCAATCCCATAGATGCCACCAATAAGTCCAACTCCCAGCGCCAGCGCAAAAACGGTCATGGTGCTAAAAGAATAGGTTTCACCCCAAAATTCATATTCAATCCGGGTCATGGAAAAGCTTTTGGTTTTTACCACCGCGTCGGCCGGTAAACCGGCAGCTACTTTTTGGTTGCTCTCCGCCTTAATCCGCGCTACCTGTTCTTTAAACTTTTGCTCCAGTGCTTTATTTTGCGCTTTTTGTTTCTTAGAGCCACCGGTGAATTCAGTAACAATTTTGATGCCCAGATATAGCAATACGACACCCATAAATAGTTTAAACGAACGGGGGTCGGGCAAATATGCGATCCTGATCCATGACCCCAAAAACACCCCCGGCAAGGTACCAATAGTCACTACCCAGGTAAGCGGCCAAGCCATGCGCCCCTCTTTAATAAACCGGTAAAGGCCGCCTGGAATGGCCACAATATTATAAATTAAGTTGGTCGGGCTAACCGAAGGACTGGTATATTGCAGCACACTAACCTGAAAAGGCAGCAGTAAAAATGCGCCGGACACGCCGGCGGAGGCAGTTATTGACGAAACAATAAAAGCCACCAGCGGAGGGATTAACGGGTTAATCTCTACGCCGGAGACAGGAAAATACATATTAGGCACTCCTTTATAAAAAAAATTATCGCAGCGCATCAGTTTAGCAGGGAATTAGTCCGTTTGCTTCCAATATTTCTTCTCCTCGGGGCCCGGTAAGTATTTCAATAAATTCCTGGGCCAGTTCCTTTTGATTGGAATTCTTTGGTATGGAAACGGCAAATTCGATGGGGGCGCCCCAAATTTCAGAATCCAGTCCGGGGAAGTTGCCTTCGATAACAACTCGGGCCCGCGCGTAATAATCGGCGTGCCGGGGGTCACTTAGATTAATTTCCGGTGGGAATTGAATATAGGGCAGATTCATTTGTTTGGCCACCGACATATATTCAAAACCATAGTCAATTTTGCCCTCCAGCAAGGCTACGGCCAGGTCTAGGGATTTAGGGTATAAGTTGCTCCATCCGTTTTCCAAGGCCTGGTATAAACCCGGTTTGGCATAATATTGCTCGGCCAGCTGCCACAACATTAATGTTCGGTAACCGCAGGGGTCAAGCCGGTGGTCTGAACGCGCGTATTTAATAGTGGCGTTGCCAAGCAGCACATCCATCCAATTTTGCTCGTTTATTCGGTTACTGTCTGTAGAAAACTCATCAAAGGCCAGCACTATTTGGTCAGTGGCAAAAACAAAAGAGGTGTCCACAAACCGGGGTATTAAGATATCGTTAAACACCTGGTAATCGGCCAGGGCAATTACATCCACAACCTTGCCTTCCGCCACGGCACTGGCGCAGGCCCGTGACCCGGCGTAATCCAGCTCAACTTTTAAAGCCGGGTATTTTTCCCAAAGGAGATGGATGCAATCTTTAATGGGCTTTCTTAGCGCGCCGGCATGCAGTATTTTCAGCGCGTTCGGATCAGTTTTCATCAGAGTGCCCCTCCTTGGCCGCCAAATCACTATATTCGGTTAAGAAATCTTCAATTTCTTTCTTTTGCTGCTTTAGTTTCAGCACAGCTCCTTGTAAGGCTTTAAGCCCCGCTCGGGTGATGGCATAATTCCTTCTGGCCGGCCCCGTCTCGGTAGCCTCCCAATTAGATAAAACAAATCCTTCCTTCTCCATGCGCCGCAGGTTCCGGTAAATAGTGCCCGGCTCCACAATTTCATCTTCATGCAAAGCGTTAAAGCTTTGGATAAGCTCATAACCGTGGGTTGGTTTTTTCAAAATAAGTAAAAGAAGCATGGGCTGGATCATTCTGTCCACTCCATTCAAGCAACGTTCCAGTAATAGTCAATAGCATAGCCTTTTTGCAGAAAAGCTTCAATTATGGTATCCGCATCAATATACGTAGGATTATATATAATCATAATCTGCCCGGTTTTTACCGCAAAATCGCTTGAACGTAGTCCCAGTCTAAAGCGAAGGATGTCCTTAATGGGCAAATTTGCAGCAGGACATTTTTGATTAAGCTTGATGAACATACTTTCCATCGCCACAATCCCCCCATAAATGTTACTCAAGCCTATGTGCGTCATGCACTTAGTGTTATTACCAATATGATAACACTTTATTAATAATTTCACAATGTTTGATTGCCGAACAACTGGTTTAATTATTGCCGGAGATACAACCTTAATTAGGGGGATTGTGGATAAATCGTTAGCACCTTAGTAATAATAAACTAAAATACCATATTATGAGAGGTAACTGGTGAGTGGAAAGAATACCATCTACTAAGCGTTTACGCCGCCCTAAAGCTTATATATCAGCCTTTGAAGCCAACCATGTGCACCTTAGAAACCCCTGGATGACTGTTTGGTTGTCGGCCACCTTTCCCGGTTTTGGGCATATATTTCTGGGGAGCTATTTAAAGGGATTTCTGCTGGTAATTTGGGAGGTTATAATTAACGTCAATGCAAACTTGAACACCGCCATTATGTATTCTTTTACCGGTCAATTTGACTTGGCCATGTCAGTGCTTGACAAAAGGTGGTTGTTGTTTTATATATCCGTTTTTGTTTATTCCCTCTGGGACGCCCACCGGGCAACGGTGTGTATGAATAAGTACAGTATTTTAGCCGACAGAAATCATGCGCCCATCGTTCCGGTGAAGATGAATAGTATAGAATTTAACTACCTGGACAAGCGGCAACCCTGGCTTGCCGCATTTTGGTCCCTTGCTATGCCGGGTCTTGGCCACCTGTATATTCACAGGCTGCTCACCGGTTTTTTTATTTTAATCTGGTGGATTGCCATCACATATTTTTCTCGACTTCTTGAAGCAATACATTACAGCTTCCTAGGAAACTTTAGCCAGGCAACTGCCATAGCAAATCCCATCTGGCTGCTTTTTTTGCCCTCTCTATATGCCTTTGCCATTTACGATTCTTATGTTACCGCAGTTGAATATAATAAGCTTTTTGAAATGGAACAGGCTGATTTTTTAAAGGAAGACTATCAAAACCCAGATTTTGATATTAATGATGTTACATTCTGAAAAGGTCGGTGAATACAATTGCTGGTGATATGTACTTTTGATCATTCCCTGCACTTGGAACTGGCTATTACCAAGTTGGAACAAGAGGGTATTAAAAAAGATAATATATTAGCTGCCCCATTAGAAAGGCGCAAAGAAGAGAAAAAAATATTCGATACTATCCACCACTCAGACGGTATAAGTCTTTTTGATGGGGCATTAACTCTGGGCACCGTTTTTATGGTTTTGGGCACCATTTATGGTTTTATATGGACCTGGGGGCCGATAATATGGGGTTTAATTGGGTTGTTTGTTGGAACTGGCAGCGGGTTAATGCTAGATTTATTGTTTAATAAGCAAAAGAGCAGTACCAAGAAAATAGGAGATAATTTTTCTGAAGTGGTGATTATTATTAAATGTAGCGAAGATCAAGCATCAATGGTTAAACAGGTTCTTTGGGAGCACAACTCCCTGGGGGTTTCATTAGTGGGTATAAAAAAGTGATTTGTGTTCGGTGATTGTGTTTGGTGATTGTGTTTAAGGAGGAATTTATGAATCAGGCCTTTGCAGAACAGATGAAACTTCAAGATAAGTATTTTGGTCAAATATACGAAACATGGCTTATTAATTTATTTACCATCCAGTGGTGGGCACTATTATTGGTGTTTATTATTCCTTGGGTTATTTGGTGGAAGCTTGTTGACAAAAATAAAATTACCGCAATATTGTGTTATGGACTAATAGTTTCTATCCTATCATCAGGCCTCGATGAAGCTGGACATGCACTGCATTTATGGGCTTATAAATATAGGCTAGTTCCATTATGTGTAGAATTAAAACCTACCAATGTAAGTCTAATACCGGTAATTTATATGCTGGTCTATCAATATTTTACCAGGTGGAAAGAATTTATTATTGCTACTACCATAATGGCAGCCTGCCTTGCTTTTATTGGAGAACCGTTTCTTGACTGGCTTGATATTTATAAAAGATTCAAATGGGAATATATATACTCTTTTCCCATCTATATAGCCATCGCAGTATCAGTAAAGCTGTTATTGGGACTAATTACAGGCCCCAATAAGCGTTAAATAACATGCTCGTTACACACAAAACGCCCAGCCCGGCCAATCCCGGGCTGACCAGCACGCGCCAGCCGCCGGGAACACAAACCAGCACTCCTCGTTTTGTGGTTAGACAAAATATTTCCCAAACACTTGTTTTTTCCAAACAAAACATACATAATTTACCGGCAACTTGCAACAAATTCAACTTGCAACACCTGGCACCACCGGGGGGAGTACGAGTACGCTGCCTGTGATGACCTCAATGCCGTCCTGGTTGTAAAAACGCATACTTAAGCGGACAAATTTATTTTTTTCTAGTTTTTCTATCACCTCTGCTTCGGCGGTAATGGTGTCGCCTATTTTTACCGGACGTAGAAAACGGGCGTTGATATCAAGCAAAACTGAACCTAAACCGGGTAGTTGCATGCCGATTACCGGGGCAATTAAGCCCAGGGTTAACGGTCCATGCGCAATCCTTTCGCCAAACTGGGTGGTTTTGGCATATTCGCTGTTTATATGAACCGGGTTAAAGTCACCGGAAAGCCCGGCATACAAGACAATATCGGTTTCGGTTATTGTTTTGCTAAAGGACGCTTTTTCACCGATTACTAATTCTTCATAACTTTTTCCCATTTTAAAGAAACCTCCTTCTAATAGTTAATAATACCATGCGCTTGAGCCAACAGTTCAACGGGATGCCGTACCGATACTTTTAAATGCCTTTTTTTAATCCCGTGCAGTAGTTGGATCCGGCACGCCGGACAACTGGTGGCAACTATAGAAGCTCCGGTTGATACGATACTGTTAATTTTACGATTCAGGATACGCATGGACAAATCGTAATGCGTAAAATTAAAGGTTCCCGCTCCACCGCAACAGCTGTCGTAGTCAGCCATTTCTTTATATCCATCGCCGGCAACCGCCTGTAGCAAAGCAAGTGGCTCGTCATTTACCAACTGATAACGGGACAGGTGGCAAGGTTGATGGTAGGTAATAACTTGCGGAACATTCTTTAGACCGGTTTGCCAATTAATGTTTTGCACTATAAACCGGTTAATATCTACGACTTTACTGGCCAGGGCCTGGGCTTGGTGCTGCCCCGGTTCCCCCGCGAACAATGCCGGGTAACTTTGCCAGGTGGAACCACAAGTGGCACAATCAGTGACAATCAAATCAACATCCTGGTCTGCAAAGGCCATGATGTTTTGCCAGGCCAGTTTGCGGGCCGTTTCCACATCACCGTAAGCTATATGTGGCCCCCCGCAGCAGACTAGTTTTTCAGGTATGATTACTTCATAACCGAAATGGTTAAGCAGTTTAATAACCGCATGGGGAACCCGGGGAAACAGCAAATCATCCAGACAGCTTAAAAACAGCCCCACTTTTTTATACTGGCTGCTCTTTTGCATCGCCGGCCATTGTTCTTTAAAGGTTTTTTCGGGTAGCGGGGGTATGATGTTCTCTTTGGCTTTTAAACCTTTGGGTAACCAATTATTAACCCCCAACTGGCGGGAAACACCCAGCCCGTGCATAATCCGGGCCAGGTTAGCCGGGTACTTTAGAACGTGCTGTAACGCCACCCGGTAAACCAATGGCAGTCCTTTAACGGAGGCATAAGCTTCCTTGTAGGCCAGCACTATTTTATAAGTGGGTACCTGGGAAGGGCAATTATCCGTGCAACTGCGGCATCCCAAACAGGCGTTGATGTAGTCATTTAATTTGGTGCTCATACTAAGCTTGCCCGCCATTAATTCTCTAATCAGGCGCACTCTGCCCCGGGCCAGTGCGGGCTCAAGGCCACTAGAAATAAATGTGGGGCATACTCTTTGACACGCCCCACAGCGCATACAGCGGTACACATCATCTTCAAGGTCAGTTAACCTGGTCATTTGGCTTTCTCCATAACGAAAACCTTCCCCGGATTAAGAATATGGTTGGGGTCCAGAGCTTGCTTAATTTGGCGCATCACACTTACCCCTACCTCTCCAAATTCAGTTTCTATATATTTGCGCTTGGCCAGCCCGATGCCATGTTCACCGCTAAGGGTTCCGCCAATACTAATCGTTTCACGAAAAATTTCGTCGATGGCCTGGTGGACACGGGCCATTTCTGCTTGGTTACGCTCATCGGTGCAAATGATCGGGTGCAGGTTACCATCCCCGGCATGGCCCATAATCGGGATGAACAAATCGTACTTGCTGGCAATTTGCTTAATCTTGTTTACCATGTGGGGCAGCATACTACGGGGCACTGTGGCATCCTCAACGATGGGGGTGGGTGATTTCATGGCCATACAGATAAAAGCTGCCCTGCGTCCGGCCCATAACTCGGCCGACTCCTTTTCAGTACGCGCCAGCTTAACCTCCCTGGCCCCACAGGCTAGGCATAGTTTTTTAATCCGCTCGGCTTGTTCGGTTACTTCATTGTCTCTGCCGTCCACCTGGATCAAAATTACCGCCTGGGCATCCACCGGTAAACCGCATGGTTTTGTTGTCTCCACAAGTTTCATGGTTTCTTGATCCATTAATTCCATCGCCGTAGGGATTATTTTGGCTTTGATTACCGCCGCTACGGCAGCAGCGCCGTCTAGCAGGTCATCAAAAATAGCTAGCATGGTGCGATTAGTTTCCGGCAACGGTATCAGCCGCAGGGTCACTTCGGTAATAATGCCCAAGGTACCCTCTGAGCCGGTAAACAGCCTAATCAGGTCGTATCCGGTAACGTTTTTGATGGTCTTGCCACCGACCCTTAATATCCGGCCATCTGCCAGTACTGCCTGCAGGCCCAGGACATAATCACGGGTTACACCAAATTTTAGCCCTCTGGGGCCACCGGCATTTTGGGCCACATTGCCACCGATGGTAGACATATGTGCACTTTGGGGGTCGGGGGGGTAAAAAAGCCCCAGTTCCTCTACCGTGGCATGGAAAGATGCTGTATTAACCGCGGGTTGCACTACGGCGACCATGTTGTCGGCATCAATCTCCATTATGCGGTTTAACCGTTGCATGACCATAACCATACCCCCTGACAGTGGTATGCTGGCCCCGCAAATATTGGTGCCTCCCCCCCGGGGAACTACCGGCAGGCGGTTATGATTAGCCAGTTCCATAACTTGCGAGATCTCTTCCACTGTTCCCGGGATAACCACAACCTCCGGTAGATGCGAGACGGTGCCGGCATCATATGAATAACAGACCAGATCTTCAGGGCTGGTAAGCACGTTTTGCTTGCCTACTATGGCACAGAGCTGGGCTATAATGTCTTTGGTAATGCCTTTTTTAGACAATAATTTCACCTTCTTTTACTGGATCATCAGCGATGGCAGCCATAGCACGAGCTGTGGGAACAGAATAACCAGTAACAGAGTGATAATTTGCAGTACCACAAAGGGCCAAACCCCGCGCATGATATGACCGGTGGTCACCCCGGGCGGTGCTACACCCTTTAAGTAAAATATGGAATAGGCAAAGGGAGGCGTTAAAAATGAAGTCTGGTACATCACGCAGACAGCGATGGCAAACCAAAGTGGGTCAAATCCCAGCGAAGCTGCAATAGGTGTAAAAATGGGGACAATGATCAGCATGGAGGCGATCCAGTCCATCAGCAGGCCGAGAATAAACACCATGAACATCATTAAGAAAAAGATGCCCCACTTGCCAAAGGGAAGGCTTAAAAACGCATTTTGAACCACGTTGCCGCCGCCCAGGCGCATAAATACACTAACAAACAAACCGGCAAAAATGATAATAGTATAAATCATGCAAGAGGTTTGTAAGGAACGGTACAGGGTTTCTTTAAGCACTTTTAAGTTTAGCTTGCCATAGGCTGCGGCAATAAGCATCGAGGCTAAAGCGCCAATGGCGGCAGCTTCGGTAGGTGGTGCAATGCCGAACCAGATAACTCCCAAAACCGCGAAAATGAGAGCCAGTACCGGCACAATATGAATAAGAATACCCATTAATTTTTCCTTGGTGCTATACCGGTTACGTTCTTCAATTGGTAACGGCGGCCCGGCCGCCGGGTTAAGCTGGCATTTTATTAATACATAAACAATGTAAAGAACACCCAGCACAATGCCGGGGACCATCGCGCCGTAGAAAAGTTTACCAACCGATAACCCTGCCGTTGGCCCGTAGACTACCAGCATGATACTGGGTGGAATTAAAATCCCCAGCGTGCCGCCGGCACAGATGACGCCGCTGGCCATACTTTTGTCGTAATTTTGTTTAACCATCGCCGGCAGGAAAAGCAGGCCCATAGTAACCACTGAAGCGCCCACTATACCGGTAGTGGCAGCAAACAAAATGGATATAAAAAGAGCCGAGACAGCCAGCCCACCTTTTAATCCACCCAGGGCCACCCCCAGTACGTCAAACAGTTTGTTGGCCACCCCCGAGTGTTGCAGCATATTGCCCATGAAAACGAACAAAGGAATGGCTAGCAAAGTATAATTTTTTACCGTACCAAAAAAGTTTAAAAAAACCAGGTTAAATACATCAGGGCCCCAGAATACGTAACCGAATATTACTCCTAAACCACCCAGTACGGCAAACAGATAGTACCCTGAAAAGATACCGGCAATTAACCCTAATAGCATCAAAAAAAATACTGTTAGAGAACTAACTACCATCGGAGGCCCCCCTTTCGCGCTGCAACTTTTGAATGTTTTTGATTAATTCGGCTATCCCTTGAATCAGTAATAACAGCATAGCCACGGCAATAACAGTTTTTACCGGGTAAATAGGAGGATCCCAGATACCGGAATAAATTTTCTCTTGCTTAGACCAGGAGAATATAACCTGTGGTATGGCGTAAAGCAGTCCAATGGTAACCACAGGGAAAAATAAAATAACACTGGCTATAATATCGGCAATGGCTTGTTTTTTGGGCGACATGTTCATGTAAAAAATATCCACTCGAACCTGCTGGCCAGTTTTAAGTGTCCAGGCCGCGCCCAGTACCATAGCCGAACCACCGACCATGTAACTGATATCAAAAGACCAAAAAGTTGGGGCATTAAAAAAGTACCGGCAAACGACCTCATAAGCGATGCTAAAAATTAAGATTAGAATTAGCCAACTGGTTATTTTGCCGGCCCATTCAACAATGCTTTCTAAAACATTGGTTATCTTGGTGGAGATATTATCTTGGTGCAAAATTTTACCTCCTAAGACTAAATATTAGGGGTTGCTGCGTGGCGTTGGTTTGTGAATGGCCATTGCCACGCAGCCCAAATTAATAAAAACTATTTATACTGTGGTTGCATGGCTTCACGCCAGGGACCGTACTCGGCAAGGAATTTATTCTGGGAATCATATACTTTCTTGAAGACCGGGTCTTTGGCTGCTGTTTCGGCGTATAGTTCATCAGCCATTTCTTTAATCTTTTGCTGGTCTGCAGGGTCAAACTCAATAATCGTTAATTTACCGGCTTCTTCTAACTTTTTATACTCCTGCCATACCTTCATGTCTTCGGAAGCACTGTGAGCCCAGGCCTTGCCCCACATGTTCTCGCAGCTCAGTTCGACAATGGCTTTTAAATCATCGGGTAGTTCATTCCACTTGTCCTCGTTGACCATAAAGGAAAAGGTGGATGTTGGCTGGTGAATGCCGGGCACTACCAAATACGGTGCAATTTCATGGTAACCAAGGGGATAGTTGCTGGCCGGGGTGGCGTACTCAATGGCGTCAACCACGCCTCTCTCCAGCGCTTGATAAATTTCGTTACCCGCTACAGATACAACACTGGCGCCCAGCTTGGATTGAAGCTGGCCCCAAAAGGCTACGCCGCGAACTTTCTTGCCTTGCAAGTCTTCGAGATTGCGAATCGGTACCTTGGATTGGTACATAATCTCCGGTGTGTAGCAGCCGGCCGGTAGAACTTTCACGTTATAATCGGCAAAAATTTCCTGCCATAAATCGGCACCTTCACCCTCTAGTACCCAGGTCATATACTCCTGTTCGTTCATGCCCAGGGGCATGGCGGCATAAAACCCGGCGGCGGGAATTTGGCCCATCCAGTAACCTTCCCAGCTGTGGATGGCGTCCACTGAACCGCCGTTAACTGCGTCAAGAAGGTCTAAAGCGCCTACAATGGTGCCCACCGGGTGCATTTCCACAGTCAGGCGACCACCCGAAGTTTCGGTGATATTTTTGGCTATTTCTTGAGCCATCCAGTGCAAAACAGTTCCTTCAGGCCAGGGTGACTGGGCCACCCATTTATATGTTTGCCCGTCGGCTGCGTTATCCGTAGCCGCTTGATCGCTGGTGCTCGCACAGCCCGCGGTAAAGGCGACAGCCAGTACCATCCCTAAAACTAACAGGATACTTAGTTTTCTTCTCATTAACATTGGCCCCCTTTTATAATTTTTGATCAATCAACCAAACTGTTGCCATTGCGAAAGCCTATAGTCCACCTCCTTGGTTTATAAAGTAATTAGTTACATTTGTAATTAACTAAAATTTTAGTCAATTAAAGTTAATCTCTCACATGTAAAATCCACCGCTAACATTAACAATGGTGCCCGTGATGTAAGATGCCTGCGGCGAGGCCAGAAAACAAACCGTTTCGGCAACTTCATCGGGTTTGGCAAAGCGTCCCATCGGGATTCGACTGGTAATTTTATCTTTAAGATCCTCAGTCAATTGCAAACCCATTCCAGTGTCAACATAGCCGGCAGCCAGGGCATTGACGGTAATTCCGTGTTTAGCCACCTCGGCGGCAGTGGCCCTGGTTAAACCCAGCAGGCTGGCCTTGGCGGCGGCATAATATGGCGTGCCGGTAATGCCTGTCATACCCACCACCGAAGTAATATTAATGATACGCCCGTAATTTTGCTGCCGCATCTGTTCCAGCACTGCCTGCATGCAGTTAAAACTCCCGGCCAGGTGCACTGAAACTACTGCATTCAAATCGGTAAGGTTGGCATTGCGCATCAAGCTGTTGCGATTGTTCCCGGCATTGTTAACCAGTACATTTATGCCACCTAAGGCAGTGCCGATTTGTTCCACCATGTTTAAAACCTCGGCTGGATTTGTCACATCAGCCACAACAGCTATGGCCTCCCCGTTTTGCTCCCGTATGGCATCCACCACCTGGCTAAGTTGCTGGCGTTTATTGGACGTATCATTTAGGGCCAGCTTAAACCCTTTTAGGGCTAGGGCCAGGGCTATGCTTTGTCCAAGGCCTTGAGCAGCACCGGTTACAAGTGCTACGTTTCCTTTTGCGCGCATAATACCGATACCCCCGTTAATCAACCGTTTAATGTCTTTTTGCTTAGTCCCATTAATTGGTTGGCAAAAATTCGGCTATCCATTAGTTTTAGCTGTTGGGATATCAAAGGTTTAAACTCCATCTGACCCAAAATATCCCTTTCCAAATCAACTCCGGGAGCGATCTCCAGTAACTCCACGCCGCCCGCCGTTAATTGAAAGACTGCTCTTTCGGTGATATACAGCACAGTTTGTTTGTTATGCCTGGCATACTTGCCGCTGAAAGTTATTTGCTGCACTTGCCGGACAAACTTTTTGGTTGAGCCCTCACGAATAATTTTTAATTGGCCGTCTCCGATGGCTAACTCCAGCCCACCGTTGGTAAACGTACCGCAAAATATTACTTTTTTAGCATTTTGGGAGATGTTAATAAAACCGCCCGGACCGACCACTCGTGAACCAAATTTGCTGACGTTGATATTGCCTGCGGTATCAACCTGGGCCATCCCCAGAAATGCTATATCCACCCCACCCCCGTCGTAAAAATCAAATTGGGCCGGCTGTTCAAGTACCGCATCAGGGTTGGCCGCTGCGCCCAGGCTTAAGCCTGTCGCTGGTATACCGCCCATTAAGCCGGATTCAAGGGTCAGGTAAATATCGTCATTAATACACTCTTCTGCGCTTACCAGGCTGACGGCGTCAGGCACGCCTATGCCCAAATTGACAATTTTGCCCGGTAGCAACTCCAAAGCGCCGCGCCGGCCAATAACTTTGCGCTCATGGAGGGGCAGTTTGGCTATTGCCGAGGTTGGTACGCGCAGTTTGTGACTGTAGGCCGGATCATAATCAATAGTAAAAGACATGGGGTGGTTTTCCTTTTGCGCTACCACAATGATGTCTACCAGGATGCCCGGGACTTTTACCTCCCTGGGGTTTAATGACCTGGCTTTAGCCAAACGTTCCACCTCTGCTATTACCAGACCACCGGAATTTTTAGCGGCTTGGGCGATAGCCAGGGTTTCCAGGAAGACAGCTTCTTTTTCCATCGTAATGTTACCCAGTTCATCGGCCGTAGTCCCGCGAATTAGCGCCACATTAACGGGGAATGACTTATACAGCAACCACTGCCGCCCGTCGATGGTCAATAGCTGAACCAGGTCTTCGGTACTAATCTCGTTTAGTTTTCCACCCTCGATACGGGGGTCGACAAAGGTTTCCAGTCCCACATGGGTAACGACGCCTGGCTTTCCACCCGCGATGGCGCGAAAGAGGTGGGTTATAACGCCCTGGGGAAACGCATACCCTTCAGCTAAATTATTAGCCACTAATTGTCCCAGTTTGGGGGCCAGTCCGATATGTCCGCAGACTATCCTTTTGGTTAACCCCACATGCCCATAGTGGTTGATGCATTTAGTTTGGCTGTCGCCCTGACCGGCAGCATGTACCAGGGTTAAATTTCTTGGTTTCCCGGTGTTTAGAAAACGTTCTTCAATTTTAACGGATAGCTCCTCGGGGTGACCGAAGCCTATAAACCCGTTGATGGCGATGGTGTCACCATCTTTAATCAGGCTAACCGCTGCTTCTGAAGTACATAACTTATTACATAACAAGCATATCCCCCCATAACGGGTAGAAGATTCGAACTAGCCCAGACCCTTTTTCTCCAGATCAAGCTTGCGTAGGTCTTTGCGCATTACTTTGCCGGTTACCGTCATGGGCAGGCTGTCTGTAAATTCAACTTCACGTGGGTATTCATGGGCAGCCAGCCTGTTTTTAACGAAATTTTTAATCTCGTTGGCCAGTTCGGTGCCGGGTGTATACCCCTCGTTTAGCATTATAAAAGCCTTAACAATTTCCCCTCTAATCTCGTCGGGGCTGCCAATTACCGCCGACATAAAAACAGCCGGGTGTTTTAGCAGGCAATCTTCAATTTCAGACGGCCCGATGCGGTAGCCGGCGCTAGTAATAACATCGTCTTTGCGCCCGTTGAACCAGAAATAACCCTCTTCATCCCGACTGGCAGCATCTCCGGTGAGCAGCCAGTCACCGATAAATTTATCTTTGGTGGCCTGTTCATTTTGCCAGTAACCCAGAAACATTACCGGGTCGCCACGCTTTACAGCAACTTCACCCAACTGACCGGGTGGCAGCTGATTGCCTGCTTCATCTAAAATGGCCAGTTCATGACCAGGCACCGCGCGCCCCATAGACCCAGGTTTAATGGGCATTATTTCACTACAGTTGGCAACTAACAAGTTGGCTTCGGTTTGGCCGTAAAATTCGTTTATTTCCAGCCCCAGTTCAGCCCGCCCCCAGTGCAAAATTTCTTCACCCAAAGGTTCCCCTCCGCTGGCCACAGTTCTTAAGGCCAGGCCGTATTTTTCTTTAACTCCGGTTACCGAGCGCATTATTTTCAATGCTGTGGGCGGTAAAAAGGTATTTCTGACTTGATGCCTGACCATTAACTTGATGGCCTCTGTGGGGTCAAACTTTTTAAGGCGGCAGGCTAGAACCGGAATACCATGATGTAAACTGGGAAACAGCACATCTATAAGACCGCCGATCCAGGCCCAATCTGCCGGTGTCCAAAATAAATCGCCGGGTTGGGGAAAGAAATTGTGGGGCGTTTCAACACCGGGTAAGTGCCCCAACACAACGCGGTGCGCGTGTAGTGCCCCCTTCGGGGGACCGGTGGTACCCGAAGTATAAATAATTAACGCCGGGTCATCAGGCGAAGTCACTACGGGTTCATAACTATCCGACGCATTTTCTATTTCATCGTGAAAGATAATTAATCCATCTCCGACCGTAGTGGGCTTGCCGACGCAAATTATATATTCCAGTGCTTTGAGCTTGGGCCTTATTTCCATTATTTTGGGTAGGTTTTCAGAATCTACCAGCACTATCTTGGCCCCACTGTTACTTAGCCTGTATTCCAGTGCTTCCGGCCCGAACAAGGTGAACAGCGGGATATTTATGGCACCCACTTTAAACCCGGCCAGGTGTGCGATTACAGTTTCAGGCTGTTGCGAAAGAACCAGCCCAATTCGATCCCCCCGGCAAACCCCCAAATGAGTGTAAACATTGGCTAGTTTGTTGGATAAAAGCTTTAAATCCTTAAAAGTAAATTTACTGACCTGCCCGTGTTCATCCTCATAAATTAAAGCCAAACGGTTCCTATCGTTGGCATACCGGTCGCAACAGTATTCGGCTATGTTGTAATGCTGAGGTAAATCCCATTTATAGTTTTGATAAATCTCCTGGTAACGCGTAACTGCCATCTCCTTCCTCCTGTATTTTTTAAAATTTTCTGAAACTAATGAATATATCAGCAATTATCATGCCTAATACTAAAACCCCGGATTACTTGGTCTAACGCGGCCGGGTCGAATTTAAAACTTCGATCCTTGTGTCAAAAGCGGACAAAACAGAACGCATTTACCTGCTCCAGGCCCTGGACAGCCGGGATTTATCGTTATTGTCCCAGTAGCGCAACATTGTCCTACCAATAGCACAAAAAAACAAAATATTCGGATTTATTGTGGGAACCCGAATATTTTATAGGTTAACAAGGCAAGCTGGGGGGCGGTTTGCATCAAGGTAAATCAATATGGTATTTTTTTATTTTCCGATATAGCTTTGAACGGGGTATGTTTAATAGCTCTGCTGCTTTGGAACGGTGAAATGATGCTTCCTTAAGGGCAGCAATAATAGCTTTTTTTTCTGACTCGACGACTATATCTTCTAAACAAGCATTATTGACAACCATCTCTTGCGTTAACTTGGTGTCCGGAGTGGCGGTTGAAACAAATGAGGGTAGGTGACCCGGTGTTATAAAGTCATCCTCGACTGTACAAACCAGTTTTTCAAGGGTATTTTTGAGCTCTCTGATATTGCCCGGCCATGCATATTGTTCTAAAATTTTTAGGGCCGGTTTTTTAATTTTCTTTAAGTAACCAGTTTCCAAATGCAATTTAGCCAAATAATGCTTTGTTAATACCGCTATATCGTCGGCATGCTCTCTAAGGGGTGGTATTTTAATGGACAGTACGTTTAGGCGGTAAAATAAGTCTTTACGAAAAGTCCCCTGCCGGACTTTTTCTTCCAAATCAGAATTAGTAGCTGCTACGATGCGCACATCAACAGGCATTAGTTTGTGCCCCCCAAGGCGCTCAATTTCTTTTTCCTGAATGGCCCGCAGGATTTTAGCCTGCATGTTGATCGGCATATCCCCTATTTCATCAAGGAATAAAGTCCCCCGATGTGCCTGTTCAAACTTTCCAGCCAGCCCACCTTTTTTGGCTCCGGTAAAAGTGCCCTCTTCGTAGCCAAAAAGCTCGGTTTCCATAAGGGTTTCCGGTATTGCCGCGCAGTTAATGCGGATAAAAGGATAGTCCTTTCTTTGGCCTTCACTATGAATAGCATGGGCAACAAGTTCTTTACCAACCCCACTCTCCCCGGTGATCAGTACGTTAGCTCTAAGACACGCGATGCGGCGGACAGTTTTATTAAGTTCGAGCATTGCTTTACTGGTGCCAATAATGTTTTTGGTACTATACTTGGCGCCGTGAAACCGTTTAAGCTGGCATTTATAGTAATTGAGTTCTTTTTGCAACATTAAATTTTGTTCCATTAGTTCTTCAAGTTCTAACATGTTTTTAAATAATACCATGCCAAACATGCCATATACTTTGCCCTGGTTAATTAAAGGAATGCGGTGGACAATGGCCTCCTGACCGTGCAAATAAGTCATTTTCTGTGCTATTTCGGCTTCTCCGGTTTGTAATACAATCGGCGCCCGGCTGTTGGGGATAAATTCGACAATATTTTTATAAATGGTATCCTTTTTGGTTATTTTTAAAAAGTTTCGGTAACTCCAGTTCAATGCTTTTATATTACCGTTTTTATCAACCAAAATCATGGGAATGGGAATATCCTGAAACACTTTATTAAACATTTCTGAAAAGTTGTTAAACAGATTATCCATATTACATCCCTCTTGGAAAATAAACTTTATTATAAAATATAGTTCGCAAAAAAAAACGATAACCCTTTTAAAATTACTAAAAAGTATGAATAATTTGTCGATTTATGTTGCCAAGGCAAGAAGGAATTTCCGTTGAATTTATGTAAAAAGATATAAAAATAAAAGCCATTCACATTTAAAGGGGGTTATTGCATGAGAGATACCGATATCACCAGACCAGCCCAAGAGGTAATAGACGGCTTCCGGGAGTTGTTAAGGCATTACGAATCGGTTACCTGCGCCATTTCAGACAGCATGGACAGGTTTAACGCCATGACCGCCGATATGAAACCGCTATTTGATGGCATCCGCTTTGCGGGGACGGCTGTAACGGTAAAAACTTTATCTTCCGATTTGGCAGCCGTAATTAAGGCTATCGATGTATGTCTGCCTGGAGATGTTATTGTCATTGATACCATCGGCTGTATCAACACTGCATTTTGGGGCGAAAACATGACCATGTCGGCCTTGAACCAGGGAGTTGTGGGTACGGTTATAGATGGATCCTGCCGCGATGTGGAGGAAATAAGAAAGTTGAAGTTTCCGGTGCTATGTAAAGGTATCGTGCCCAACGCGGGTTCGGTATCAGGATACGGCCAAATTAATGTACCTGTTCAATGTGCCGGCGTACCGGTAAACCCAGGGGATCTAATAGTTGTTGACTGCAATGGCGTAGTGGTCGTGCCCCAAAAAACGGCAGCCGAAATTTTGCACAAGACAACCGCATTGCTGGCGACCGAGCACATTATTCAAGAACAAATTAAAGCTGGTACGACTATTGGTAAACTGCTTAATATTGACGAAGTATTTCAAAACACGTTTAGTTATCAAAACCGGGCCGTCAAGAATAAAAACAAATCTTGACCCCCCCCAGTTAATAAGAATGCTAAGTTATTGAAATAATAATGTCACCGTTGTTTTAAATTGAGGTGAAAGTATGGAATTATCGGTATCCTGGCACGACTGGAAAAGGGTATTGCAGAAAGCGGTGCACGCTGCCGAGTTTGTTGGCCTGTCCGACGACCGGATTAACGATCTGGCGTGCTTGGTCGGTGAAATTTTAGCTAAAGATATAGATCCAGGTAATCGAGAACAAACGCTTTTAAACATCCTGTGGAATGAAGCGGATGAAAACGATAAAAAGGTTTTGGCTAAACTGATAGTCCGGATGGTTGATAAACCCCTTCATTCATAAGGCCGGTGCCTTGGTGTGTTTATGGTTAAGTTTGGCGCCTGCGTTCTTCGTCCCGTATCTCGCGGCGGAGTAACTTCCCCACTTTGGATTTGGGCAACATATCTCTAAATTCAATATACTGGGGAACTTTGTAAAAGGCCAGCCTTTCTCTGCACCAACTGACCAGTTCGCCGGCGTCTACCCCGCGAGCACTTTCTTTTAACACCACAATGGCTTTAATCCGCTCCCCCACCTTGGGGTCCGCAACGCCCACTGCACAGGCCCCCACCACCGCTTCATGATCCTGCAGCACCGCTTCAATTTCGGATGCCGACACCCTATAGCCCCGGTGTTTAATAATATCCGCCCTTCTGTCGACATAATGAAGTTCCCCTGTGTCATCAATGCGTACAAAATCACCCATCCGGTACCACCTTTTACCATCGATATAGACAAATGATTGCGCCGTCTCCTTTGGCTTTTTCCAGTAATCCATTAAAAATTCGGAGGTCACCAACAGTTCCCCTACTTCACCCGGTTTAACCGCCTCTAGATTATTAGGTTCTAAAATTTTAATCTCCCTGGACGGAAACGGGATCCCCAGGCTTTGCGGGGCTGGGTCTTTGTGCATGGGGCTAAGGCAAAGGTGACCAACTTCGGTAGACCCGTAAACCTGATAGATGGGCCGTTTGGTCAATTCTTTAAACCTTTTAAAAACCTCAATGGGCAGCACATCACCACCGCTCCAGCAATATTTCAAAGAAGCCAGATTATATAAATCCAACCGGTCATTTTCTAAAATCATGCGGTAAAGCGCAGGCACACCAAGTAACATAGACACTTTATATTTTTGGATCGCTTCCAGTATGGCATCAACAATGGGCACCGGCATCAGCACGGTAGGGTTGCCGATGGTTAAAGCAATGCCCATAAACATGCCCTTGGCCATAATGTGGAATAGCGGGTTAACCAGAATAAAGCAATCATGGCCTTCTGATACATGGCCTTCGATAACATCATAATAATCCTTGACATATGACACCATGCCGCTATGGGTACCGGGCACTCCTTTGGGCAGACCGGTTGTACCCCCGGTATATAATATGTAGGCCAGTTGTTCTTGGGGGTTAATGACCACTGGCGGCGGTTGGGGTGGATATTTACGCAGCAGGTCCAGAAAAAAGTAGGTATGCGCGTTTTTTTCCACTATGCCCCGGGGCACCCGGTCAAAAACCCAGCCCGTGGTTTTTTTCCACCACGGCAGTAAATCCACCAGGTTGGTTACGATAACCCGCTTTAGCGGTGTTTTAGCAAAAACTTCACTCACATAACCAAAGTTGGTGTCCTGACAAATAATCGTTTCGGCTCCGGAGTCATTTAATTGATAGGATATTTCATAAGGAGTATAAATAGGCGAGGTTGGTACCGGAATGGCGCCAATCTTTTGGATCGCGAAATAAGCGATAATCCACTGGGGGCAATTGGACAGGTAAAGCATGACCTTATCGTTTTTTTCAACCCCTAATTCATATAAGGCGGTAGCAAACCGGTAGATCATTTCTTGTAATGCCCGGTAGGTAATAGTCTCGCCCAGATAAACCAGGGCTACCTTATCGGGTAAATTATGGGTTACCCTTTCTAGTCCGGTGATCACTTCTTCTTCAACCGAAATTATCCCCTTCATATCGTCACCTCGCGGGTAAATTACATGCCAAAATAAGCACTTAGCACATCTGGGTTGTTCATTAGATCTTCGGCGGTACCTTCCATAACAATCGATCCGTTTTCCAGCACATAACCGTAATCAATAATGGGCAGCACCGGTCTGGCATATTGCTCGCCCAATAGTATGGTAATCCCGGTTTGCTGCTTAATTTCATTAATTGCTTTGGCCAGACGGGTCTCTATGCTGGGCGCCAACCCCAGCAGTGGTTCGTCTAACAAGAGCATTTTGGGCTGCGCCATTAACGCTCTGCCGATAGCAATCATTTGCTGTTCCCCGCCGCTTAAAAAACCAGCCTCCCGGTTTTTTAATTTCTGCAGTTCGGGGAAAAGCTGAAAAATATAGGCCAGGGTCTTTTTCGCCTGGGCCTTGTCAGCCAGGTAACCCCCAATTTTTAAATTCTCCAGGGCGCTGCTTTCGGTAAACAGCTGACGCCTTTCGGGACAGAGCACAATGCCTTTACGGGCCCGTTTATGGGGTTGAAGGTTTTGGATGTCTTCCTCGTTAAAATTGATGGCGCCAAATAAGGTGATCCTTTCCCCGCCGGTCATGGCCTCCTTTTTTTTGATATCCAGCATTACCCCAGAAATAGTGTGCATTAGCGTGGATTTGCCCGCACTATTGGCCCCAAATATGCCGGTAATTTGGCCTGTACGGCACTTGAGACTAATATTATTAACGGCCAAGGCATTTTCGTAAAAGACCATTAGATCGCGAACTTCTAATACCCAATCATCATTTGAAGACATAGGTTGTCTCTCCTCCAAAATAAGCTCGCTTCACTTTTTCGTCATTAAAAATATCGCTGGAGTCTCCTTCGGCAATCTTTTCGCCAAAATTTAATACCAATACTTTATTGGCCAACTTAAAAAGTTCTTTGATCCTGTGCTCGACCATAATCAGGGTGATGCCTTCGTCCTGTAACCTTTCCATTAATGGAATCATACTGGCTATTTCAGACATGCTGAGCCCGGAAAAAATTTCGTCGCAAACAATCAACTCGGGCCTTAACGCCAGGCACCGACAAAGCTCAAGCCGTTTAAGGTAGCCTAAGGGAAGAGTGCCCGCCAGTTTATAGGGCACCCGGGCATCGCGCTCAAAACCCACTTCCTCCAGGATATCTATGGCTACGGCACCTCGGTCACCGAGTTTGCCCCGGGCCGTGCGCCTGGCCCGGGGTGAGTACAGGGGCGGAACCAGGTTTTTATAAACCGGCAATGTTGGGTAGGGCCTCATAATTTGGAATGTCCTGGCCAGCCCGGCGTCCGCAATTTTATACGCCGGCCACTTGCTGATGTCTAGACCTTTAAAAATAATCTGGCCGGCGTCTTTTTTTATAAAACCGGTAATCAGGTTATTAAGCGTGGTTTTGCCCGAACCGTTCGGGCCGATGACACCTAAAATTTGACCCTGCCGGAGATTAAAACTGACGTCATTGATAGCCTTGATGCCACCGAATGATTTGCTGACATGCCTGACCTCAAGAATTAACTTGGCACTCATTTTTATACCCTCACCCAACGTTCAAATTGTTCATATCTTCTTCTCAGGTAATTCATAATCCCTTCGGTCCAAAAAACAACGCAGAATACCATTACCACCGAATAGAAGACGATTCTTAAGGTGCCAAACGATCTTAATGATTCGGAAATAGGCACCAGCAGGAATGCCCCCACCAACGGGCCATAAATGGTGCTGGTGCCGCCGACCACAGTGGCCGCCAGGGGCAGAATGGAAAAGTCCATCGCAAACAAAGACATCCCCACCCAACCATAAAGATGGGTCAGGTAAGCGCCGCCAAAACAGCCCATTGCAGCGCTAATAAATACGGCCTGGGCTTTATACCAGGTTACATTTAGCGCGGAAGCCCTGATGGCCAGTTCATTATCTTTAACACCCCGAAAAACCAGCCCGATATCGGCGTGATTAACCAGCCTGGTCAGGGCAAACATACAGGCCAGCACAACCAGGATAATCACATATTGATTAACCCAAACATTGGGCAGCACATTTAACCCGGCTATCCCGTCAGTGCCGCCCCAAACACCCGTCGCGCTAATAATCATTACCGTAGCCAGCGGGTAAATAAAACTGACCACGGCAAAATAAACTCCGCGCAGCGGCAAGCAAGGCAGCAGCAGCAATGTACATAATAAAGCGCCGGTTACGGAAGCGATTGGGATGGTCAATAGCGGGGGCAGGCCCAAAGTAGAATTTAAAACGCCGGATATATAACCACCAACGCCCACAAACATAGCCCCACCCAGATTGACCAACCCGACAAAATTAGCCAAAAACCCAAAACTCACCGCCAGCAGAGCGTAAACACCGGCGATGGTCAATACCTTCTGCCAATAGGGCGGCAAAATTAAAGGCAGGATTAGCAACACGGTTACCAGCGCCAGTCCCGGCCCCACCAAAAACAAGATCTCTTTGGCGGATGAAACGGCATAAATAGTGTCCGAACGGACTTTGACACCTCGATCCAGCCTTTCCCGGCGCCTCTCCTGCATAAACACTACACCCTTTCTTCAAGTTCCTTTTGTCTGCCAAATAGTCCGGAAGGTTTTAAGATCAGAATTAAGATGATCGTCAGCATGGCTACTACCAGATGATAATGAGAGGCTATATAGGTTACGGTGGTTATTTGAGCCAAGCCAATTAAAAAGGAAGCCACTACCGCTCCGCCCCAACTGCCCAAACCGCCACAAACGCTAACCGCGATTGCAAAAATAAGCACTTCATAACCCGTCTGCACGGTTATGTTACCTAAGGGGAGCAAAAGCACCGCGGCCAGTCCGGCCAGCGCCGAACCAAGGGCTACGGAGATGGTGGCGACCAGGTCGGCATTGATACCCAGTACCATCGCAGCTCGTTCATTTTGCGCAATGGCCCTTAAAGCCAGGCCAATTTTGGTATAGTGGGTAAAAAACCATAACAAAGCTACCACTGCAATGCCGGCCCCGACAATAATGAGCCGCTGCAAATCAACCGGCACACCGCCTATATAGACCATCCCTTTGGCGAATGGTGGCAGCATATAGGTTGTGCCCCGGAGCCCGAACCAGCGCAGCAATTCCAATATGGCCACCCCAACGCCGAATGACGCTATAATCTCTGAAATTGGCATGCCCCTGACTCTAATCAGAATAGACCGGTAAAGCATGGCGCCAATGCAGGCGGCCACCAGTAACGACATTATAATGGCCAGCACATAAGGCATTTGTAACCGGTTAAGAAATATCCAGGTTAAATAACCGCTTAATATATATAGAGCGCCGTGGGCAAAGTTAGGCACACGGCTAACTCCATAGGCCAGGGCAAAACCGATCGACATTAAAACCAGGCTGATGCTGTTAATTAGTCCATAGATAAGCAGTTCCATCCATGCTTTACTCCCTTCGCGCCAAACAAGGTCCAACCAAATTATTTATCCATCCACGGGGGGAATTTCAGCGGCGCCGTAGCAATGGCGGTGGGCAGAACTGTTTCCCTTTTGCCATCCTGCCACTGGATAACTTGCGGTACTGCTCCTTCGGCGGGGTCAAGGCTGGGAATAACCTGGTGGTTCTCATTAAATTTTATTTGTCCATAAACCCCGACCATATCAGTTTCCTCCAGGGCCGTAATTACTTTTTCGGGTTCGGTGCTGCCGGCCCGCTCAATGGCATCAACCAGGGTATATATGGCTTGGTAACTGGAAGATGTCCCATACCCTTCGGGTTCGATATTCCACCTTTGCTGGTAGGCATTGAAAAACTCCATCGTTAATGGGGTTACCTCGGCAGGTGCATTACCGGCATTGACCAGGTGCACCATAGTGTATTCACCTTTACCCTCGGTCGCTGCAGAGAAACCGGGCTGCTCGGCGGCATTAATAAAACCGTAGGGCAAAGCCGGTAACTTCATATCGGCGTACTGCTTAAGCAGTATGGAACTTTCCGGCATATCCATCCAAATAAAGATAACCTGCGCCCCGAAATTTTTGGCTTTAATTAAGCCCGCCGAATAATCGGTGGTTCCCGTCGGATAAATTTCCGGGTTCATCACTTGCCAGCCTTTCTGCTGCAGCTGGTCGAACATTATTTCTCCTCCAGCCCGGGCGTGTGCCACATCCTGAACCATAATAGCCACTTTGTCAAAAGCGTAGTTTTCTTTTAAGTTATCAAAAACAGAGAGCATCTCCCCAACCATTGTTTTTGAGCTGCCGGTAATTCTAAAACAATATTTTAGCTGGTCGTAATTTTCGGCCACACTAACTTCAAACTGGGGGGATAAAAACCCGGTAGTCGCGATAAATATTTTTTGGTTTCGGGATACCAAATCCATCGCGGCCAGTGCTGCCTCGGAACGAGCCGGACCGCCGACCAAAAAATCAACTTGCTTGTCCAAAATAAGTTTTTCTACCGCCATCAGCGCGTCGCTTACCGGTACGCTCGGTTCTAGATCCCGGGTGTCGATTACCTCAACTTGGAGTGGACGCTGCTCATCACCAACCTTGACCCCGCCCTTGGCATTAATCTCCTCAACCGCGAGTGTAATTGCTCTTTCAGCATCCCAGCCATACAGGAAAGCCGAAGGCAAAGGGGCACCGATAATAATGGGGTTGGCCTGACTCTCCTGTTGGGGTGCGGCGGAATTGCCACCACAGCCGGCAAGGGATAGCAAACACAGGATGATGATAACGCTAAAAACCACTATTGACCGTTTTTGCAGCACCTGATTTCCCTCCTTAAATTTCTATATCCTTAAACAACTAACTAAAACGTATTATCTTTTTATGCATCACTGTAACAGCAAATTCCATAAAACCGAACTGGAAAGGATTAATTTTACAACCCTAATCGGGGCAGTTATAAATTGAGATTATGTACTGAGCAACCCGGTAATCATCTAAAATTTGTTTATGCCCATCCCAAGAGCCCGATAAAGGGTTAACCGAAATAATTTCCCCATCACCCAACGGATGGCCGTTCTGATCTACAAGACGTGCGGTGAGTGGGGTGACAACCAGGTCTTGTTTAGTTCCAAAGGTAGCTAAATGGATTCCACCTTGATTAAGCTTTTCTGCCGTATTCTTTCCGGTGGATAACACATCGAGTTCATCTTTTAACTGGTACTCGGCTGCCAGTTGCTTAACCACAACGGAGCCCCAGATGGGCCTTATTCTTGCCAGGGCGTCGATGGTTCGGGAATAAGGGGAGCCCAATAAGGGTGAATTAAGAGTAACAACACCTTTGATCGGGCCCGGTTGATTAAGGTGATATCGATTGATATATTCAAAGGCAATTTTGCCCCCCAGGCTGTGACCAACCAGCAAAAAGCGGGCTTCGGGGCGGTTAAATGCTAGTTCCTCAATCATTTCCTTCAGGAATAAGATACTAAACTCAATGGGCTGGCCGGAATCCCGGGTGGTATACGGATTGGGATACCAGCGGCCTTTTTCTACTTGCCCCCCTTGATAGCTATATTTTAAAAAGCGCTCATCGGTATAGGATAGCCCGACCTGGGCAAACTGCCGGCGCAAGTACGAAAAACCCATTTGGTTGTAAGGTGGCTTATCACAATAGGAGTTAAGGCCGGAAAGAAAAATAATGTAGGTATTACTTTGCTGCTTCGGCAAGTTTTGAAAGTTTTGTTGATTATCTGTGGCCTCGGGTTCCGGGCCAGGTAATTCCGGGAGCAAGAATGAGATTAAGATAATGGCCAGGATTAAAATAACGGATGTCAGACGGATCCTCAACAGGTCAACCTCCACCGACAATGATCTGTTTGCTGGCTATTAAAACCGGGGCTGGTTAATCAGCCCCGCATATTTTTATTGATTTTTTCAAATTTAGTCTTAAGTTTCGCCGGCTCTTCACCCTGCTGAATTTGAGTGTTTAACTTCTGAAGTTCGGCAAATAGTTTTTTGTCCGTGGTCACGTAGACTTTGTACTCGGGGGCCAGCCGGGTTATTTCTTGGTGTACTTCCTGGCGGATTGATTTTAACCTTAACCTGTCGAAACCGGTTACTTTGGCGGCCACCGAAATTTCCCGGTCCAAAACCACTACTACACTATCTTCTACCGCGTCCACTGTTTTGGCCCTTTCCTTAACCTGGGCGGCCAGTGCGGTATTTTCAAGTACATCCTGGTTTAATGTTTGCTGTTGTTGGGTCTGAGGTTGTTGGGGCTGAGGTTTTTGGGCCGGCGAATTTTGCATGGTACAGCCGGACATGATCAGCATTAAAAAAACTGTCAATGTCAATCTGGTAAGCAATTTCATCGTCGCATCACCTTTTATCCTTTAGGTTTAAAAAACAGTGAAGCCATAAAGGCAAAAATAATGGCTGCGGATATGCCGGCACTGGTTACTTCAAATATACCGGTTAGGATGCCCACCAGGCCGGTCTTTTCGGCCTCGGCCAGTGCTCCGTGCACCAGGGAATTGCCAAAACTGGTAATCGGCACGGTGGCGCCCGCCCCGGCAAAATCAATTAGCGGCTCGTAAAGTCCGAAGCCCGCCAGTACCGCACCCACAACCACCAGGATGCTGATGGTATGGGCCGGAGTATACTTTCCCACATCAAGCAGCAACTGCCCCACCACACAGATTAGCCCGCCAACTACAAAAGCCCAGAAATATACCTCCAAGTAAACCACTCCTTTAGTGGACGCTTTCGATTGAAACGGCGTGTGCAATGCAGGGAATGCTTTCATTTTGCTGGTACGACAGCGGTGATAACAGCGCACCGGTGGCAATAATCAGTACCTTACCCAGTTCACCCTGCTTCATCCGGTTCATAATGTGACCAAAAGTAACGGTGGCCGAACACCCGCACCCGCTTCCCCCGGCCAGTACTATGGGCTGGTCTGCACTGTAGATTAAAATCCCGCAGTCGGTAAACCTGTCTTCGGGAAAGTCTATGCCGTGTTTTTTTAATAGGTCGTAGGCAATTTTGTGCCCGACGCGCCCCAGGTCTCCGGTGGCGATAAGGTCGTATTCATCCAAGGAAATCTGCAAATCTCTGATGTGGGCGGTGATGGTATCCACTGCGGCCGGCGCCATAGCGCTGCCCATGTTGTACGGGTCGGTGATGCCCATGTCTAGAATTTTGCCGATGGTGGCCGATGTAACCCGGGGGCCTTCCCCTTCAGTGCTAAGCAGGGCTACGCCGGCACCGGTTACGGTCCACTGGGCGGTAGGAGGCTTTTGGGCACCGTATTCAGTGGGATAACGGTATTGTTTTTCTACCGCGGCATTATGGCTGGCGGTACCGCAGATAACATTATTGCCGCCCCGGCTGTCTACGATTAACGAGCCCAGGGCCAAGCTTTCCATTGAACTGGAGCAGGCCCCGTACAGGCCTAAAAATGGTACGGCCAGTGTCCTGGCGGCAAAGCTGCTGGAAATAATCTGGTTCAGCAAATCCCCGCTGAGGAAAAACTGGATATCCTGCTTCTGCAGGCCCGCCTTGCGAATAGCAATTTCACAGGCTTCCTCCAACATCTTTTCCTCTGCTTTCTCATAACTATCCTGACCCAGCCACAGGTCGCCGTGCAGGATGTCAAAGTCATTGGCCAGCGGTCCTTCGGCTTCAAAGGGACCGCCCACTGTGGCGGTGGAGATAATCACCGGCTTGTTCTTGAAGAGCCAGGTTTGGTGGCCGTGCAGCATACTGTTCAGGTCCCCCCCAACTTGGTTAGCAGTGTTTTAATCAGGGCTACAACGAATGCTGAAAATACGCCGAATACAATTACGGAACCGGCCAATTTGAACATTTTGCCCCCTACACCCAGTACAAACCCCTCACTGCGGTGTTCGATGGCGGCCGAGGCCATCGAATTGGCAAAGCCTGTTACCGGTACGGCAGTGCCGGCACCGGCCCACTGGGCAATATGATCATAAACACCTATGGAGGTTAAAATTACGGAAAGCAGGATCATGATCGCCACGGTGGGGTTACCCACTGTCTTTTCGGTGAAATCAAAGTTCCACAAAAAGAATTCGGAAACGCCCTGACCAATCATACATATCAGGCCGCCAACCAGAAATGCTTTCAGGCAATTAAACAGCACCGGGCGTTTTGGTTCTCTGGCCTTGGAAAAACGCTGGTATTCCTGCTGCACTGGAGTTAGTTTTTTCTTTTTTTTGTTGGACAATGCATCACACCCCTATCTTATTAGCAAGGGTTCAAGCTCGCTGATTGTTTCTGTTAGTATGGCTGCGGATTGACTGTACATTTCTTTGGCCGGCGGGTTTTTTGTGCCCAGGGCATATAATTCGCAATCGGCCTGGCATTTTTTTAAAGTTGAATATAAAAGTTCCTTGGCTTTTGGTTTAGGTACCCTAACCACATCATCAAATAGGTCCAGGTAAAGTTGGCCTATTGAGTCAACCTGGGCAATAAAAACGTTTTCCGGTGCCACGCCCACCTTTTCCAGCTCGGTGTGCAGCCAGTTTCTGTTCAGGCCCAGCGCGGTTAATGGTTCGTCCATCATGATTCCGTCCATCATCACTGTCTGTGGTACACTTTCCAGCCCTACGTTTAGGCCGGCTGTTTTTGGTGTCAACGGTTGTTTGTCTTTTTTCAAAAGCACGCTGAGGTCTCCGGCAGGCTCCAGGACGGCAAATTCAACGTCGGCAAAGTTGAATACATTTTTTCTTCTTAGTTGGCTTAGCAGGTCTTCCGGCGTGTACCGGGCCTCCATCATTTTGTCTTCCAGAACTTTGCCGTGGTTAATGAGTACAGTTTCCGACCCCTGAACTATATCTCTGACCGTTTTGTATTTGATGGACAAGACATAAATTAATGCCGGCAGCGCCGTCCATACCGCCAGCGCAATGAGCCCGTGGACTAGATTTCCCACCAGGTTTAAAGAAATGGCAGCGACAATTACGCCAATGGCAATCCCCGTCACCAGGTCAAAAAAAGTTAACCGCGAAGTCAGCCTTTTGCCAAGCAGCCGAACCAATATTAATGTAGCCGCGAAGAGGCCGGCGGAACGTAAGAGTATATTTAACCATTCAGGCACCGTAAATTTCTCCTTTAAAACCCTTTATATTGTGGTTCTTCAAATTCAAGTTCACCGAGTCTTTTTTCCAGGTCATTAATAACATTTCCAATGCCCGAGGCATTACGCTTCAATATCTTGGTCACCTCGTCATTTGTTTCAATGATGGCAAAAGACTCCAATGTGGATTTGGCTCCTTTTAAGCTGGCAATGGTCTGTTTAACTTGGCTTCCGATAGTCATGTTGGTGTCCCCCTTCGCAAATATTCTGCATCATCCGGCTTTTAATATACACAAAAAAACCGGGTCGGTTGACCCGGTTTTCTAAAACCCTTTGTATTGTGGCTCTTCCTGTTCTATTTCGCCAATCCGTGGTTCAATGCTCTGCACAATAGACTGTGTTTGCTGAGCGGCGCTGGTGTATAGCTGTTTGGCTTGTTGGTTCTGAGTTTGCATGGCAAAAGTTTCGAAGCTGGCCTGCACGCTTTTGAGTCCGGCTAATGTTTGTTTTACCTGAGTTGCAACCGTCATAGTATACCCCCTGTAAGTTAAATATTTTACACTGTATCTAGCTATAACCCTTGAACAAATCTTTTATTTCAGGTTAATTTTGGGATTACAACTACGATGTGCAGTTCTACCGGTATGTAATGCAATTTATTGTCCTGCCAAGTCATTAAATGTCGAGATTTTGTAAAGATTGCGTCTAAAGGTACCGATAATTAGGTATAACCAAATTAGAAACTATTAGATGGGTAGTGACAAGTAATGGTTCTTCCAATATGGCTTTATTTGCCCTTGTGTCTTTTGTTTGCTGAGATTTTTCATCAAGTTATATCAATATCGCGCTGGGCTATATACCCGATTATGATTATATTTGGAACTTTAATGACTTTAGGTGCCTTATACGGGGATAAGCTGTAATAAGACGGCAGGCTTGATTGGCACATTTGCTTGAGTTGGGAAGGTTTAAAACGGGGACAGGTTGTTGGATCAAGACAACCTGTCCTTAATTTTTTTTTACCAGCCCAAAGATTTAATGCTGGGAATAACAAACTAGCGGGGCGGTTACTATAACAAAAAATGTAAAGGAGGGTTTTATGATGGATAATATGCAGCCGCAAACAGCCGTCCCGGGTGACGTGGCCCAGGTGATGGCCAATATTAGTAACTTTGAGGGCAAATTCAATCTGGACAAGTCTGGTTTTGATCCCAACATGCCCGGTCACTCTACCAATCACACCATGATAACCCGGCAACAGCCGCGTACCGCCAAAAGCGCCGGAGCAGGCATTGGCCTCTCCCCCGAAGTGCGTCTGGAAATGGGCCTGATGTTGGACGACCACCAGTGTGCCCTTACCGTGGCCCTGCACCAGTATAATAAGCACCACTGGCTGACCGAAGGTGCGGAATCGTTCTTAAGCCTCCATCATCTGCTGGATGAACATATTGATAAGACCCAAAAGCATATCGACTCGGTGGGCGAGCGGGTGGCCCGGTTGGGAGTCGTGCCCACGGCGCACCCGGTAACGCAGCATGAATTATCCTACATTAAACATGAAGTTGAAGGTCGTTACACCATGCGTGATTTTATCCGCAACGACCTGGAGCATGAGCTTAAAATTCAGGAGATGCTGCGTCGAACCATTGCCCGGGCCCATGAACTGCATGATTTCGGTACCGTGGAGGTTCTGGAAGAGGTACTTTTAGACCGCGAAGACCTGGGTTATCACCTGTACAGCGTGCTGGAGGACGATACCCTGGTACGCGGCATGCATCACCTTGTGCATACCGAAAATAACCTGGCCGGCAACCGCATGCTAAGGCCGGACAGCAAACTTCAATAACCAAAACTCCCGGGGGTGAGTGAATGCGGATAGTGGCGTGGATGCCTGACCAGGATCAAGTGGGATTCTTGGTGGATTCGCTGCGCAATGCCGGTTTTGACCGTCAGGACATGATTATATCCGACTTGGCGGATGCGGAAAGACAGCGCCATGACGACCCCGATGAAATTGCTAACGAAGTGGCGTTCATTAAAACCGAGCGGGACGGATTATGGGAAGCCGGAGCCTATGTGGATGGAATTAAAGGTTTTAAACCCGAGGGTAAAAGCGGTTTTGTGGTGGCCGTAAAAACCCCCAAGCACGAAACCGACCGGGTGAGAACCATTATGGAACAGTCGGGAGCCGCCCAAATAATCCAGGATTAACGATAGGCAACCCCAAACCCAACTGAAACAAACAAAATTCCGGTACTTAGCCGGAATTTTTGTTTGTCTTGCATTTTGTGTCGCCGGAGCGGGAAAAATTTATACAGGAGGTTTTGCTATGTTCAGTGATGATAACTTGTTCAAACCAAACGACGGTTCCGGTCACGGTGAAAGCATCAAGAACAGTTTAGCTTTCCAGCAAGTGGCCCCCGGCAGCAGGCGCCGCCGCGATTTTGTGCGTGCTTACCAAAACTGGGTTCAGTCTACAGCCAATCCATAAGCATCTCGTGCTTGCGCAGATAGGAAAGAATGAGTCCTGATAACCCGACAAACAGGTTAATCACACCGATGGCCAGGTATACTGTGCCGATGAAACCGCCCTGCAGTGCCGAAATGATGATGAAAATAATGCCCAGGAAGACAAAAGATAACGCTTTGCCACGGGAGAACATAATGTTCTCCTTGATGGAAAGGGCCATTTCATACCCGGAAATGCGGCTTTCTTTCTCATCGCGCCATTTTTCGTCCGGAAACACCGGGTGGTTGGCTCTCTTGGCCATGCGCAGCACGGCATGACCGTCTACGAGATGGATGCGTACCTGCCCCCGCATCCGGCGTACGAACCGGCGGGTTTCATCGGTAAAAGAGCCGGAGGTAAACACGATTCCGCTATCGAACCCGGCCTGCTTTACTTCGGTATAGAATTTTTGCATCTTCCCGGCTGTGATTTTAAGGTCGTCCGGGCCAGAGTTTACGCACATGACCCCCACTTTGCGGTTGCGGATATAACCGGTCAGGTCAATTGTGGAATCACCGCCCGGGGCCAGCACCTTAAACCCCGTAGCCGGGAGAATGGCTTCCATTAACTCTTTCACCAGTACCGCAAAATCCCCGGGTGATGCCATTTCTTTGAGGTTTTCCCTACACTTGCGGGCAGAATACCAGATGTCCCGGTGTTGGTGCAAAGTTTTGTTTTTGTGTCTGTGGTACCAGACCACCAACCAGGTGCCCAGCGCCAGCACCAGTACCGTTAAGGTGCCGGATAATACCGGGGCCAGTGGCAGTACGCGTACGGTCAGGGCTGCCAATAGCCACACCAGCAACAGGGCCAGCAGTATGTCGATGACCCGGGCTAGACGGGTACGGTCGTCCCGGGCAGGATTTTGCACGTAATAATGAGGCTTGTCTTTAGTCATGACTCTCCTCCATAATTAACAGTTATATTCTACCAGTTATATACCAAATTATTGCCGATTTAGTTGCTTTGTAATCATCGGGGGTGTTCTTAATTGCTCGAACGTGAAGAACTGGAAGCAAAATACGCCGCCCTGGACCGGGTAATTGACCGGTACCACTGCGACAAAGATCAATTAATCCGGGTTTTGCAGGAGGCCCAAGAGGTGTTTGGTTACCTGCCGGAGGAGGTGCAGACTTATGTCGCCGGGAAGATGGACCTGCCTGTGAGCGAAGTGAACGGGGTGGTTACTTTTTACTCCCTGTTTGCCACCGAGCCCCAGGGCCGCTTTTCTATTAACGTCTGCACCGGTACCGCCTGCTACGTGCAGGGAGCGCAAAACTTACTGGAAGATTTTAAAAGAAGCCTTAACCTGACAGATAATGATACTACCCCGGACGGGTTATTTACGGTCAAAAGCACCCGCTGCATCGGTGCCTGCGGCCTGGCTCCAGTGCTGACGGTAAACGATGAGGTGCATGGCAAACTGACTCGTAAGGATGTTGCCAAATTGCTGCGCACCTACAAGCGGAAAGGGGACACCCCTTCTAATGAAATTAAAGAGGTTACTAAGGAATGTCCCCAACCGAGGAGGGTGAAGGATATTGATCAGGTCCCTGCAGGACTTGGAACAGATCAGGAACAACCGCCGGCCGGACATTGAACTGCGTATCAGCAGGGAGGAGCAAAACGGGCAGAAACACGTGCTGGTATGCACGGGAACCGGCTGTGTATCTTCTGCCAGTCATGGAATATTGGAAGAGCTGCAAAAGGAAATTCGGTCTGCCGGTATAAATAAAAAGGTTAAAGTTTTCAAGACCGGTTGTTTCGGTTTCTGCAAGCTGGGGCCCATTGTAATGGTTCATCCCGGTGATTATTTTTACTGCCTGGTGGAAAAGAAGGACGTCCGGGAACTGGTGCGGGAACACTTGAAAAATAACCGGGTGGTGGAAAGGCTGCTGTACCGGGACGAGGTGGCCGGCGGCCCGGTACAGCGGCGCTCGGAGATCCATTTCTTTCAGGCCCAGAACCGGGTGGCCCTGCGTAACTGCGGCCTGATCAACCCGGAAGATATTCATGAGTTTATTGCCGCGGACGGGTATTTTGCTCTGGCCGAAGTACTGCTGCACCGGAAACCCGGTGAGGTAATCGACCTGGTTTTGCATTCGGGGCTGCGGGGTCGGGGCGGCGGCGGGTTTCCGGTGGGTAAAAAGTGGGCGGTGGCGGCGGAATCGCCCGGGGATGAAAAATACGTGGTGTGCAATGCCGACGAGGGCGATCCCGGCGCTTTCATGGACCGCAGTATTCTTGAAGGCGACCCGCACAGCGTACTTGAAGCGATGACGATCGCGGGGTATTGCATTGGTGCCCGGCAGGGTTACATTTACGTGCGGGCGGAATATCCCATTGCTGTAGAACGATTGGAAATAGCCATTCAAGAAGCACGCAAGCTGGGTTTGCTGGGTGACAATATCTTGGGCACGGGCTTTCGTTTTGACATTGACCTGCGCCTGGGGGCCGGGGCTTTTGTGTGCGGCGAAGAAACCGCCCTGCTCCGCTCGGCCGTTGGCCAGCGGGGCGAGCCCCGCCCCCGCCCTCCCTATCCGGCCCAATGTGGTTTGTACGAAAAGCCCACCTTGCTGAACAACGTGGAGACTTTTGCCAATATCCCGGTGATTATCCGGTACGGCTCCCGCTGGTACGCCACGATGGGTACCGAAAAAAGCAGAGGAACCAAGGTTTTTTCATTGGCCGGCAAGATTAACAATACGGGCTTAATCGAGGTCCCTATGGGCACCACGCTGCGCACCGTGGTGTTTGACATTGGCGGTGGCGTGCCCCTGGGCCGAGAATTTAAGGCGGTGCAAACCGGCGGGCCATCGGGCGGTTGCCTGCCGGCCGCACACCTGGACACGCCCATTGAATATGAGTCGCTTAAAGAAAAGGGCTCCATGATGGGCTCCGGCGGGCTAATTGTGATGGACGAAACAGACTGTATGGTTGATATTGCCAAGTTCTACCTGGAGTTTAGCCAGGACGAATCCTGCGGCCAGTGTACCCCCTGCCGGGTAGGTACCAAACGAATGCTGGAAATACTAGAACGGATTACCGAGGGTAAAGGTGAAATGGAGGATCTGGATACCCTGGAGGAACTGGGGGCCGAAATAAGGGACGCCTCCCTTTGCGGACTAGGTGTGGCGGCGCCCAACCCGGTACTTTCGACAATGCATTATTTCCGTGACGAGTACGAAGCACATATCAGGGATAAAAAATGCCCGGCGGGTGTGTGCCGAGCTCTGCTGGACTATTCCATAGACGAGGAAAAGTGCATTTCCTGCGGCATTTGCAGTAAGGCCTGCTCGGTGGGTGCCATCATTGGGGAGCAAAAGGGCCGGCCTTACTTTATCGACCGCCAGTTGTGTCTTAAGTGCGGGGCTTGTATTGCCCGCTGCCCCAAGGATGCCATTTTTACCGGTTAAGAATTTGGTTTGCTTTTTAATCTTGCTTGATGATAGGTAAGCAAAAAAAGGGCAGGTAATTTTTGTAATCAAAAAAGCTACCTGCCCTTTTTTGTCTCCGGAAGTCTTTTATTTCATTATTTTGCCTTGAGGCAGGAATGCATTCCTTTTTCCATACGCAGACAGGCACCGTATTCCCGATGCGTCTGCCGATTTTCCAAGTTATCACGTAATTGATCAAATAAGTCAGTATTAGATGCCAACCGTTGTTCAAAAACTTTTTGATCCAAGGAATAAAATACCCAGCGGCCATCTTTATCATCTTGAACTATACCGCTTTTCTTTAAGAGCCTTAGGTGGTGGGAAACAGCCGGCTGAGACATACCTAAGTCATCCATGATTTCACAAACACACATATCCCGTCTGGACAACATCAGGATAATTTTTAGCCGGGTTTCATCAGCTAAAATTTTTAAGAAATCCAGCACATCTTTTTTCATCATAAATCTCCCTACTTAAAATAATAACCCCGGGGCATTTTTTCGTTTTATTTTCTCAGGCGAGTTAACTTGTTAAAAAGTCTATCCCCTCAACCATTATTTTTTTAAACCATAGCAGTTTACTTAAAGTAATTATTAACCCGTCATCTTTTATGTTCAAGCCATTTTTAATGTGTACTTTGATATCTTTTGTTTCATACGTTCGATATTCTTCTTCGCCCACCGGGCGTTGTGGTTCCACGAACAGCACGGGCGCGGAACCACAACGATTTCACCCCCGCCATACCGTGGTTACCAGCAGGTGGCCGCCTTTGTTAATGATATAATCCCGGGCTTGGGGCTCGATGGTTATTTTCAATGCCATCACCTACTTCCCTTTGGCCGCCGAGGGAGTTTTAACCTCAAACCAGTGTCTGGTGCGCAAGCAGAACCTTACCAGCAACAGCATTAAAGGCACCTCAATAAGTACGCCTACCACAGTAGCCAGGGCGGCGCCGGAAGCAAGACCAAACAGGGTGGCGGCTGTGGCTATGGCCACCTCAAAATGGTTGCTGGCCCCAATCATAGCCGTGGGTGCGGCATCCTCGTAGCTAAGTTTAAGGAATTTGGCAGCCACGTAACCGATGATAAAAATAACCACTGTTTGGATAAACAGGGGAACGGCAATCATGCCGATGACCAGGGGTTGCTGAAGAATAACTTCTCCCTGCAGCATAAAAAGAAAAATCAAAGTAATTAAAAGGGCGATCATAGATACTTTGCCGGTATGTTTTAAAAACACGGCTTCGTACCATTCCACTCCTTTTCTTTTAAGCAGGTTGCTGCGGGTAAAATACCCCGCCACCAGAGCCACCCCAACATAAAATAATATCGCGTAAGCCAAAGTGGCAAAGGGGATGGTTATATCGGATACACCCAGCAAAAGGCTGCCTAGCGGCGCGTACAAAAACAACATGGTTAGCGAATTTATGGCCACCATCACCAGGGTATGGCCCATAAACCCCTTGGCCAGATAACTCCAGACCAGTACCATCGCGGTACAGGGAGCAATACCCAGCAAAATCATCCCGGCTATGTAGGAGTCGGCCATGTCGGCAGGGATAAAAGGTGCCCAGATGTAACGCATAAATATAATGGCAAAAAATAGCATGGTAAATGGCTTGATGGCCCAGTTCACTACTAAAGTTAATAATACCGGTTTTGGTGCCCGAATGGCCTGGGTTACTTCACTGAAATCAATCTGCACCATAATTGGGTACATCATCAGGAAAAGCAATACCGCAATGGGAATGTTGACCGCTGTGCCCGGCACTTGCATGGCGTTAAGGGTTTCTGCCACGTTGGGAAAAGCTGCTCCCAGGGCGATGCCGATAACGATACATAGTAATACCCACAAGGTCAGGTATTTTTCAAAAACCCCCAGGTTTCTTTCTTTTTGTAGCTGCCTTATTTTTACAGCTGCTTGTTGATCCATAAAAACAACTCCTTTCTGTATTAACTTGTTATTAAAATTCATCTATTAGTCCTAAAATATTGGTTTTGAAATTCAAACCTTAATCATCTATTATGGCCCATGATATATAAAAACTTGCTTATATAATAATTACCTATACCTTACAAGTCAACAGCTTTTTGTTAAATACCTGTTAGCTCTTAGATATTTTTAAGGGCAGGCAATCAACTGTCTGGACCAGAGACATTCGGCGCAGGAAGGGCTGTTGCCCCAACAATCACTGTCATTGTTATCCACGTAAGAGCAGCCGTCCATGAACTTGCAATCGGTACAGGAGGGGAACTGAAAATCATTAACCGCCCGCCGGAAGTTAATGTAAATGGGTTCGGTCCAAATATGATCCAGAAGTTCTTTAGCCACGTTGCCCAGGTAAAAAGGATACATTTCCTTGATGCGCCCATAAATATAGCAGTTGTACGAATGCATTAACGCATAACAGGGTGAAACAAATCCCTTGTTATTGATTACCATTGCCCTGTCCTCAACAAATTTGCAGTGCCTTTCGGTGCGCAATTTGATATGCGGCATTTGGGCTTGAACCATCAGCATAGCATCATTGCCGAAAGGTGTGCCTGTATCGTCTATGTCATAAAGGATTTGATCTTTCATTTCTTCATTATAAGGCAGCACATTGGTAACAATCATCCGGCGCGCTTTTAATTCCCGCACCAGTTTGGCCAGAGTGGGAAGTTTATGATAATTATCCTTGGTGGCCACAAACTCAATGCCCAGTTCAGGATAGCGTACGCCCCTTTGGGCTTTTATTTCATTCAGCAGCTTCAAATTGTCCAGCACCCCGTGGAAATCCGCCCCCTGCCGGATATGGCAGTATTCCTCCTCGTCCGGGCCGTCCAGCGAAACAAATATCATATCCAGCTTGAGGTCAATCAGCTTATTGATCACCTCTGCTGATAATAAAGAACCATTGGTAATCACTTCAGTCCGCAAACCTCTGGATTTTATCGTTTTTAGCATTTCCAAAAACCGCGGGTGGCTGAAGGGTTCTCCGAAACCGCCGAAATGTACACACTCAAGCGCCGGCAGTAGATCCAAGCTCTGGGCGATGCGCTCAAAAACACTCCACTCCATGTGGGCCAGATCGTCCTGCCAGGAATTTCTGATGCAGGTTGTGCAGGCAAAGTTGCACACCGTGGTGGCTTCAATATATAATTTTTTAACATCAACGACCCGGGGGATAATTTGGAAACCATTTTGAGTTTTAATGCATAACGCCTCTACAGCTTCGTTGTTACCTTTAGTTTGACTAATATCCGAGGGCAAAATCATCTGGCCGCCCTGCTTAATGGAGACAGTTTGACCCGCTTGAAAGCTGTTGCCTGTAATTACATATCCCTTTGACATGATTTACCTCCTGCTGGCATTGTTAGCATATAACACATTGCATTGTCCTATAACGGAACATGTGTAACAATTCAGTCTAGTTGAGTATGCCGGTTTGGTTATATATAAAAGTTTACTTATATTTTTAAGCAAATGCAATACCACACAACTATGCATATAGCAGGTGAAAATCATATTAATAAACCTCGTAATTATTCATCCGACAAGGCTACACGGTTGTCTACCCGTACAAATGTAATATCCAACTCCTGCTCAAAACCGGCAATAATTGCTTCCTGAACTTCTTCAGCCGTCACCGGGCGGGCTAAAATCTCTTCCAGGCTGGTTACTTTGCATTTTAAAAGCTCGGCCTCGGTACCGGCAAATATCTTGGCCAGCAGGTCACCCTGTGGCTTCAATAAAATTGAACCGTGCTGCAGCAGTGCAGCGCCAATTCTTTTCTGGGCGCTGCCGATAATTTTCCTGCCACACCAGGTGATATCCCCTGGTGTGGCCAGGGCAAAGCAGGACGCCGGGAAAGGTGCCCCGTATTTCTCTTCACCAAATGATGCGTTTACTCCTAAAAGGGCCAGGCCGGCCAGTAGACCCCGGCAGATGTAACGGTAGGACTCCGCAAGGCTGGCCGGCATATCCCGTCCGGCCCGGGCCGTCACACTGTAGGTGAGATCGCCCCAGTGCAGCACGGCCCGCCCGCCGGTAATTCGTTTTACGGTCACAATGCCCAGTTCGTCCAGTGCCTTTTGATCCAGGCCGTCCTCTTGTTGAAAATACCCCAGGGAAACGGCGGGTGGCGACCACCGGTAAAACCGCAGAGTGGGGGTTGAGTTCGCACCAGACTGCTCGGCAAGCAGCGCCTCGTCGACAGCCATGTTTGTCTGGGGCTCCTGCGCATCCTGGATGATTAGACGCCAGACTTTTCCCCGCTCACTTCCCGTCATGGGCAACAACACTCCTGTAATGATCCCCGGCGTGGTAGGAACTGCGCACCAGCGGTGCGGCGGCCACGCTTTTAAAGCCCAGAACCAGTGCAATTTGCTCCCAGTGTTTATATTCCTCCGGCGGCACATAACGCTGCACCGGGTAGTGCCGCAAGGACGGCGCCAGGTACTGGCCGATGGTTAACATATCTACCCCGGCCTGCAGTAAATCCTGGAGCACCCGGTGCACTTGGGCTTCTGTCTCCCCCAGCCCCAGCATGAGGCCCGATTTGGTGATTAGCGCTGGATCCATTAATTTGGCCGCCTCCAGCACCTCCAAAGAGCGGCGGTACCGCGCGTCCGGGCGAACCTCCCGGTATAAGTGGGGCACCGTTTCAATGTTATGGCCGAAAACGTCGGGACGGGCGTCAATGACGATTTTTAAGCTGCCGGCAGCTCCCTTAAAGTCTGGTGTCAGCACCTCCACGGTCGGTGGTCTATCCAATTGCCTCAGCTCATGAATGACCGCGGCAAACTGGCCGGCCCCGCCGTCGGGCAGGTCGTCCCTGGTCACCGAAGTTACCACCACATGGTCAAGCTTTAAATTAGCCGCTGCCCGGGCCAGCCGGTGCGGCTCTTCGCTGTCCGCCGCCACGGGCCTGCCCTTGTCTACCGCGCAAAACCGGCAGTTTCTGGTGCAAATATTACCTAAAATCATGAACGTGGCCGTGCCGCGAAAGAAGCAGGCACCCCGGTTGGGGCAGCGCGCGCTCTCACAGACGGTGTGCAGCTGCAAGTTTTTTATGGCATCGCGGGTTTTGGTCAGGGAAGGGTGGCCAAGGCCGCCGCATCTTTTTCCGCCGCGCACCATCACCAGGAGCCAGGCCGGCGCCGGTTGTGACATAACGTTAACTCCTTTCCGCCGGGGGCATGTGGATGGCCAAACCCAGCGCCCCTTGAGCCGTCTCCAATACGGCTTCGGCCAGGGTGGGATGGGTGTGGATGGTCTCTACAATTCCCCGCACGCCCACCTTGTTCCGCATCGCCAGGGCCACCTCGGCAATTAGATCCCCGGCATGCGGCCCGACGATATGCCCGCCCAGGAGCTGTTCGGTTTTGCTGTCTACCACCAGTTTCACCAAGCCTTCCCATTCGCCCATAGCCTGGGCCATGCCCAGCGACTTAAACGGGAACGAGACTGACGTGACCGTAAACTGCTCCTTGGCCTTATCCTCGCTCATACCCACCGCGGCGTACTCGGGGGTACTAAACACGCAGCGAGGCACCACCCGGTAATCCATAGCCGTCTGGTAACCCATAGCGTGTTCAGCGGCGGTAATCCCTTCAGCGAATGCCACGTGAGCCAGCCACATTTTTCCGGTTATATCGCCCGCCGCGTACACGCCGGGTACACCGGTAAGCATGTGTTCATCCACCGGCAGCGGCTTGCCGTCGGCCTGCAGACCGATATTTTCCAGGCCGATGTTTTCCACGTTGGCCCGGCGGCCCGCGGCCACCAGCAGTTTTTCAGCTTCTAGGGCGCCGCCCCCGGCCAGGGTAACCGTAACGTTAGGGCCGCCCTGGACCTGCTCCACCCGTACCCCGGTCATTACCTTAACCTTGCGGCGTTTGAGCATTGATTGCAGGTAAGTGGCCGCCTCGGCGTCCTCCCGGGGCAGAATGCGGTCTTCCATTTCCAGCAGGGTTACCTTGCTGCCCAGTTCGGCCATGATTACCGCCATCTCCACACCTACAGCGCCGCCGCCTAGTACCAGCAGCGAAGCGGGAACCGCAGTTAGTTCCAGAATATCATCGGTTGTCATTACCCCCGGTATATCACCGGCCAAGGGGCCGGGGCGAGCCGGGCGTGAACCGGTGGCCAGCACCACTTTACGGGCGCAGACCCTGGTTACGCCGGTCTCCCCGGTTACTTCAATCACCCCGGGCTCCAGCAAACGCCCCGTGCCCGGGTACAGATCAACCCGGTGCTGTTTAAAAAGGTGGTGGATCCCGCCGCGCAGCAGTTCCACCACCCTGTTTTTGCGGGCGATAATGGCCGGCACGTCGGGAGAAACGTTTTCCACGTTGATGCCGTAGGTCTTGCCCTTGCGGGCCAGACGCAGCACTTCCACCGAAGCCTTGATAGTCTTGGTGGGAATGCAGCCGCGGTTGAGGCAGACACCGCCCAGGTATTCCTGCTCCACCACCGCCACCTTGCCGCCAAGCTGGGCTGCGCGGATGGCGCCCTGGTAACCCGACGGCCCGCCGCCCATAAAAACCACGTCATAGATATCCGTTGTTTTACTCATCTTAAACTCCCGCCTATTGGATGATTTCGATTACCGGCTCCATAACGATTTCGCTTTTCACCGAATCGGCGATGGTGGAGTATTTTTGGGCTAACTGTAGGGCCCGGAGAACAGTCTTTTCGTTAGTGTTTTTTACTTTTAATTGCGGTTTTAAGGTCACTTTATTGAACCAGGAAGTTTTGTCAACCCGTTCTTCAACTTCGCCGTAGGCTTCGCACTCAAAAGCCACCAGTTCGATTTTGAATCTCTTAACCGCCCACAGCACCATCATGTGGATGCAGGTATTGATCGACGCCACGTAAGCGTCCTCCGGGGTCATCATATTCGGATGCCCGTACAGCGACGGCGGCGCGGAAAATTCCATTTCCGTGCCGTTTTCACAGTACATATAGCCTAAATGCTCCTGTTTCCAGACCACTTTGTTATAATAACTGGGCATGCTTTATTTCCCCCCGTCGTTCGGCTTGCTGATTATTTCATCCACCTTTTTAGCGATCTCACCCGCCACCAGGTCAATGGCCTGCTGGTCCATATCCACCAGCGTGCGGGCCGAGCCCGGGGCGTTGATGCCGTGCTCTTTGAGTAAATCGGTAATTACTATCGAGTGTTCCGGCTTTTTGCCGCCCAGTTTTTCGGTTATTTTTTGGCCGCAGCGCTTGTCACAGCCGTCCACGGTGATGGTGGGGAAGTTCTCCACGAAACCCCGCTCTTCCTTACCGTTGTTGATAAACAGCGGCAGGCAGATGGTCACTGTGTTATTGGGCTTGATTTGATCCAGCACCTTGCGGCAGGCAAACCGAGTCAGTGTCCCCTCCGGCAGTTCTTCACCATTGCAGGGGATAATGCCCACTTTTTTCGGTGGGGTGATTTCAACCAGTTCAAGCATCAGCTGATCCCTCCTTTTTGGCCGGGCAGTCGATCTCCAACGCCAGGTCACTGGCCAGGATCTCCACCAGTTTACGGCCCGGTTCGCCCAGATCCAGTATGCCGGTGGGCTTAAGGTCTCGGTGGTGTTTAAAAGTGTTAATTACCCTGACGGCCCGGTCGGGCTTTTTGCCTGCTGACTCTACGTTTTTGCGGGCGCAGTCCTGGGCACACCCGTCCAGGGTGATGACCGGGTTGTTTTTAACCAGTTCCACCGCGTCGGGGTCGCCGATCATCAGTTTGGCCAGGCAGGTGGTGGTTACCTTGCCCGGGCACAGATCTTCCATCAGAGTATAAGTGGACTGGCGTCCGATTTCCCCGTATGGTTTGCCGATCCCGCTGCAGGGCAATACTACAGTTGTTTTGTTCGCCATTGCTGTCACTCCCTATTTCGTCATTTCATTTTTAATCTTTTCTTCCATCAGCGGGAAATAAGTTTTGGCATCCATTAATGCCTGCTTGGCACCGGCCAGGTCCGCGGGTTCAATTTTGTAAATCCAGCCTGACCCATAAGGGTCCTGGTTGATTTGCTGCGGCTCGTCTTCCAGGGCACCGTTCACCTCTTTAATCACGCCGCTTACCGGCGCGACTAGGGTCATAGTGGTCTTGATGGTTTCCATGCTGCCCATTTCCCCGCCTTGCTTGACTGCGGCGCCGGCTTCCAGAAGCTCAACGAAGGCCACATCGCCGCCGGTCTTCTGCATATAATCAGTAATCCCCACGGTAACCAAACCGTTTTCTTCCTGCTTTACCCAGCACTCGTCCTGGTGGTACAGGTAATATTCCTTGACCCGGAAAGCAAACTTATCGTAATTAAATTCCATATATCCTGTTTCACTCATCTTTAGACCGCTCCTTCTACTGTTTAAGTTTTGTCCAGTTGTTCCTTAACGGCGTCAATAATCAGATCCTGGTCCAGGCCGCCGTGGAACCTGGGCTCGCCGTTGATTACCATCAGCGGCAGGCGCACCCGATCCAGCATTTTTTCTACCTCGGGATAATCTTTAATCTTGTCGGTCTTGACGTCAATGAAAGCACATTCCACCCGGTCACCAAAAACATCCTTTAGTTTGACGGCGAGTTCTCTGGCTTCATCCGGCATGGTTTTCGCGGGTTCGCCGCAGGCGCCCCCTGAACCGCAGCCTCACCCGCCGGAAACAACGGGTGCGTCAATGCCGAATACATAAACTCGGCTCTTGTTTTCTTCCATGTTAACTCCTCCTCGCCTGTGTTTGGTACTAGTTTGTTTGCATTAACCAACCCAAAACATAAAAATACTTTTATGTTTTGGGTTAAAAAAATTGAGATAAAAAACCTATAAGTGATTGCTTATATAATAATTCGCTACAAGCTTCATGTCAACTGCGTTGCAAATTTTTTAACCAGGAACTGGTTGCACTATCAGCCCGCGGGTGATTACCCCGGCGGTTCTAGGCATCTTTACCCGACTTAGTTGCTTGTTTCCATTGCTGGCGTAACGTTTTGCGCCCAGTATTCCCGCAAGTAAGGGGTCAGCCTGTAAAAACCCGCCATGAAAAGCACCTGAATTAGCGGTTTAATGGCAATGATCATCACCGTGAGCGGCGGGAAAAACACCACCGCCAGTGCCAGGGCGATGGAAATGTTTTTACCGCTGACCCCGTAGGCCAGGGCTACCATATCCGGGTAATTGGTGCGGGTCAGCCGGGCATATAACACCGAACTGCTGAACAGCAGCGTATAGAAAACCACCAGTGGTATGGCAATTATGCCCAGGTATTGCGGGTTGTGCAACAGGGTTACCGACTCGGCCATCATGGAGATAAAGAATACCAAGTACATGCCCAGGGCGGAAACCGCCGGGAACACCGGTTTTAATGCCATAAACTTTTGAGATCCCCATTTTTTTACCAGCCACACCCTGGTCAGGTTGCCCAGGATCAGGGGGATGACGAGGGTAAACAAAATAGTTTGCATCATTTGCCAGGCGTTCACCGGTACGTATTTGCCGGCCAGAAAACTCATCCATAGCGGAATCAGCACAATACCGGCCAAAAAACTGGTTACTGTAATAACCAGGGTCATGGGCGCGTTTCCCTTGGCCATAGCCGTCCAGGCCACGATCATGCCCGCACAGGGAACCACCCCGGTAAGGATCAGGCCCACCGCAAAGTCAGGGTAACCGGCTAAAAACACCAAAGCCAACAATGCCGCCAGCAAAGGGGAAATTAAATAATTAAAAACCATTACTACCGACATAAACCCCACTCGCTTGGCGGCCCCGGCAACCTCATTAATTTTAATGCCCACCATCATAGGGTACAGCATAACGAATAGAGCCACTGGGTACAACACCTGCAGTTGTTTGCCAACCCCCGGTAAAATATAGCCCACCAGCAGCCCGAGAACAATTACCCCCATTAATAGCTTAATCATTTGCTTGTTTATAAATTGAGCTACGCTCACTTTTGTTCCCTCCCCAGTGCCTAAAAATTGCAGATATATGAAGAATGAAGCCGGCAAATTAACATCCGTTCTCTAGGGCACTTAATGAAAATAAGTTCGGACTTATATAAGATTATCATAATTAATTTATATTATGATGCAGTTTGTTGCTTGTCAATATTAATATCAGGAAGATAATACTATAAAAAATCGATTTGCCATGATACAAAACAATGGATACTCCCTTGAGTCCCGCAACAAGGAAAAAAAGTGGGCAGGTCTTTAACCCGCCCAACTACTATATATTCTTTCCACGTTTCAGCAGCATTTGCTATTGCCACAACCGCAGCAAGCATCGTTTTCTGATTGCAATACGTTACTATCGGTTTGCCTGATTGTTGTTTTTGTATGGCCGCATAAAAACGTTTCAAGTTGTCCGGCAATATATATTCTTGCTCTGTTGCATTTGAAGGGTGGCGTACACCCCCGTACACTTCCTTGAGAATTGCTTCAATGATCATGGCTTTGGGCGGAACGGTGTAATCCTTGCCCTGATAAACCCAAACCCGGCAGTCTACATCATCACCGCAAAGGTCTCCGCAAGACTCACAAAGACTTTCTTTTACCTCCAGTTGAATATCACGCCCGTTGATACGAATAGTAGGAGAGCTTACAAATTTCCAAGCCCTGGCCAGTTCCTCGCTATGCACATTGATTTTGTTCACCACTACATCAACACCTGTGGCTTGAAGCACCTTGGAAACCTCTAAAACGGCTTCATCAAGGCTTGAGTCGGTTCCCTGGCACAGGGTACAAACACTTAAATCCAGGTATAAAAAGTCAATAATAATTTGTTTTTGAATATCCTTAATTTCACTGCAGCAGTCGGGACCGCAACAACCGCCTGAATTTTGGACTATTATAATCCACTCCCTATATTTTAGTTTGATAAACTTCTCATATCTAAAGACGGCAGATAAAATAAAAGGACGCATATTCTACGTCCTTTAGATTCAACAAAATTTAACATGCACTGCTTTTGTGTTTGTAGTCTATAATACTGCCTGAACGGTCAAACTCTAAATCACAGCAGCCTAGCAGCATCTCCTTAAGCTTTCCCCTGGCTCTTTGCACCCTGGACTTGGCCCCGGTTAATGAAATGCCGGTTCTTGCGCCCAGTTCCTTTTGAGTTAGGTTTTGGTATTCTGTCAAAAATATGGCCTGTTTATATTTTTCCGGCAAGTAACTAATCATGTTTTTCAAGCAATAAGCAATTTCTGCATTGGCGTTTACTTCGGACCAGGGTTCGTTGACCAGATCATCTGGAAGTGGGGTTAATGCTAATGTTCTGTCTCGTCTGCGGTAATAATCAACAATCGCATTTCTTGTTATTCTGTAGATCCAGGGCTGGATTTTGTTTTGGTTTTGCACACTAGCGATATTGTTATGAATCTTACAATAGATATCCTGTAGAATATCCTCGGCGTCATATTCGTTTGGGACACGTCTTTTAATGAGCATTTACACAAAGGGTAAACAGGTTAACACCGATACAGCGGAAGAAATTGTCGACAGGCTGGAGGAAAAGAATTCTAGTGCAACTTTCAACCATTTTAAAACACATCCCTTACATTTCTTCCTGGATGTAACGAATGATATCCTTGTGTTTGGGCACCCGCCCGAACACCTTTACCTTACCGTTAATCACCAGCCCAGGCGTCATTAGCACGTTGTAATCGGTGATTTTGTCCAAATCCTCTACTTTTTCCACCGCAGCGTTTAAACCGATTTCTTCCACTGCCTTATGCACTGCTTTCTCCAGCTCCTTGCATTTTTTGCAGCCTGGACCCAGCACTTTAATGTCCACTAGTTGCGCCTCCTTTTAATGTAGTATTTTATCCCATAAAAACCACAGACCCAGCAGCAGTAATATTACACCGCTAATCCTCTGCGAAATATCGCTCCAAACTTGTAACCGGTCTACTTTTTTAACTAGTCCAGTGAAAGTGCCAACAACCAGCAGGGGCAAGCTGCGCCCCAAAGCATAAATAAATAACAGCATAAACCCGTAAAGCGCGCTGCTCAAAAAGCGTTGTTATATAACGGCTTATTTAGTTGAAACCCGGAAGGTAGGTGTCAAAAAGTTTATATTTCCAAATTATCCATTTGTTTTGCGGGTGGTTTAAGCTTCGCTGGTATTACCCCAAAAAGGGAAAATAATATTGGAAAATGATTTAATTTTATTTATCATAATAGTGATATAATAATGATATAAGCTATTCGTGAGGTGATTTATATGCCAATAATTCGTCCTGTTTCAGATTTGCGTAATAAAACACCTGAGATTGAGGAAATTTGTATCAAAGAACAAAAGCCGGTTTTTATCACCAAGAACGGCAACGGTCATCTAGTTATCATGAGCCAGCAGCTTTTTGAGGAACAGCAAGCTCTATTGGAACTTTATGACAAGCTGGACGAGGCCGAAGAACAAAGCCGCGCTGGAAAGCGTCGCCCGTTCCGCGATGTTATGGCAGATTTAAGGAGCCGTATCCATGCCAAAGTATCTAATTAATTTCACCGAAGCTGCAGAGCAGGATCTGGTTGTAATTGTTGAATATATCGCAAACGATAATCCTGCTGCTGCACTTAAACTGGCTGAAAGATTTGAACAGAGCATTTTGCAGCTTGAGGACTTCCCACTGATCGGCGCGATACCGAAAAATAGAAGACTGATCCGACAAGGATATCGGATGTTGCTAGTTGATAGTTATGTGGTATTTTATGCTCTGCTGAATAATGAAACAGTTGAAATCAGGCGCATTGTTAGCGGGAAAAGAGATTATCAGTTTTTACTTTAAACTAGTTACTGTAATAACCAAGCAATGTGTTAAGTTCCGATGCTAACCATTTCAGGAACATACAAATCTAGTCTTTGAGGACATATAAATAAAGTGGAAGCCCTTGTAAAACGAGGGCTTCCACTTTTTGAGTTAAGATATGAAACCCGGTTGAATTACGTATTGCTGTGGAACAATATCCATATCATTGCTCACCTTAGTTTTACCCGGGCGTCCAGCACCAGGGCGCCTGCAGGGTAAACCACCACCGGGTTTAAATCCAGCTCCATGATTGACGGACACTTTAGCATCAAGTCGGCTACTCCGGTCAGTATACTCTCCAGTGCTGCCAGATCCGCCGGGGGGATGCCTCTGTACCCTTCCAGCAGGCGGGCACCGTGCAGTGCGCGCACCATCGCTGCAGCTTCATGTTTATCGATGGGGAGCATGCGGAAACAATGATCAGCAAGGATCTCGGTAAAAACGCCGCCCAGGCCAAACATAATTACCGGGCCGAAATGGGGATCCACAGTGGCCCCGATAATCACTTCGATGCCCTCTTTAGCCATGCGCTGCACCGTAACCCCAGCGAGCGGGTCTGCCCGGCGGGTGCGGTCCATAATTTCTCGAAAGGCCTGGCTTACGGCATCGGGGCCTGAAAGGTTCAGGCAAACTCCGCCGATATCACTTTTATGGCTAAAAACCGCCGAGCGAACTTTCAATACTATGGGATAGCCAATTCGCTGTGCTAATGCCACCGCTTCTTCTACGGTGGCGGCAGGATAGCTTGCATTGACGGGAATGCCAAACGCTGCCACCAGTGCTTTGCTTTCATCCTCAAAAAGGATGTTCCGCCCTGATGCGCCGGCCTGGGTGATTATTTTACCCGGCATGTTTTTCCCTCCCCCCGTAGTGGATTAAGGCGGATACAGCCGCGGCTGCTTCCTCCGGGGAGGTATAAAGGGGCACCCCGGCTGACTGTAAAAGCTGTCTTTCCTCCCGGCAGGCCTCCCAGGTTGATACGTAGTAAGCTAGTACCGGCTTGCCGCTGCGCTGTTGCGCGGCCAACAGTTCCGCGCTGGGGAAGCGCCAGTTCTTATGTAAACAATAAATGGCCACCAGCAGGTCAATACCCGGGTCATCCAACATGGCATTGACCACCCGGCCGTAAATCCCGGCCTCAAATCCCACACCAACGGTATCCAACGGGTTTTTTAAAACCACCGGCGGGTTTTGCCCCATTGCATCCTTAATGCTGTTAATAGTTGCTGGCTGCAACGCCGGTAGGGAAATCCCCTGGCGGGCGGCCACATCCAGCAGCGCAATGCTGGGGCCGGCGGTATGGGTAACCACACCCAGCCCTCCCCCGGCGGGCAGTGTTGATATGGACAGGGCTTTGCAAGCGGCTACCAGTTCGGCCACGCTGTCCACCATCAACACGCCAAACTGATCCATTAAAATATCCCGGTACATCCGGTAACTGCCGGCAGCGGTGCCGGTATGGGTAAGGGCCACATAATCATTGGCCGCGAACCGGCCGGCTTTGTAAATAACCACAGGTTTGCTCTTGGCAATCCGGGCGGCAGCCTGCACCAAATCGCGGGCTTGCTCGGTGCCTTCAAGGAAAATGCCAATCACATCGGTTTCATTATCCTGGGCCAGGTAGGCCAGATAATCGCTGATTTCGAGGGTGCTGCGGTTGCCAACCCCCACCCATTTGTTGATGCCCAGCCCTTCGTCAGCGGCTTTATGCATCAGGGTCAGGCCGATGCCTCCGCTCTGGGAAACAAATGACACCCGCCCTTTAGGGAGCCGTAAGGGGTAAAAGGTGGAATAGAAATCGGCGCCGGTATTAAATAACCCCAAGGTATTGGGACCCACCAGGGCGATGCCGTAATCCCGCGCCAGGGACACCAGGCGTTCCTCCAGACGCAGCCCGTCGTCCCCCGTTTCCCGGTATCCGCCGGCTACGCATATGGCGGCCTTAATCCCCAAACGGCCGCACTGGGCAATGGTATCCACGGTGGCAAACTGGTTCACTGCCACCACCGCCACGTCCACCGGCCCGGGAACCTCCTCCAGGGTCGGATAAACCTTTAGGCCCTGCAGGGTTGTCAGGCGCGGGTGAACCGGATACACTTGGCCCTTAAAGCCTCCGTAAAGTACACTTTCCAGTAGGTTATAACCCACCCGGCCGGGGGAGTCGGTGGCTCCCACTACGACGACGCTGCGCGGGTTAAACAACCTGTGCATGGCCTGAAGCTTTTCTTTATCCATATCAGACCTCCTTTTTAGGTAATTAAATTATCCGCTATTCTGTATCCTTGCGGATCCGCTTCACCATTCCGGCAATGGGTAAACTGTACCCACTACCGATATAAACTCCAATTAACACCAAGGTACCGCCAAAAAGGTGGTAGGCTTGAATTCTTTCATCCAGAAAAAAATAGGCCATGATGATGGCGTAAACGGGAATGAGGTTATAAAAATTAGCGGCCACTGTGGAACCCAGACGCGCGATGCTATGGTTCCACCACAGGAAACCGATTACTGATGCAAAAACCCCCAGGTACACCAGGCTGACGGCTGCCTGCCAGGACATATGATAGGCAACGTCGCCCCGCCACTCCCAAATCGCCGCCGGCACCAGCAATATAACCCCCACCAGGCTGGCGTAAGTGGTGGCCTCCAACGGTGTTATAACAGTCATAACTTTTTTGCCCAGCGTTGAGTAAACCGCCCAGATAAAGGTGGCCATAAGTATGATTATGTCACCGGGGTTAAAACTCATCGACAAGAAAATACCCCATGAACCGCGTATTGCTATCACAAATACCCCGGCCACCGAGATTAAAAAGCCCCCGATGCGTTTGATACTGACGTCCTCTTTTAGCCATATTACAGCCAGCAAGGCAACTAACACGGGATTGAAGGCGTTAATAATGGTGCTGTTAATTGTTGTGGTATATCGCAGTCCAAAGTAGACCAAGGTATTAAAGGCAAAGACCCCGGTAATGCCAAGTGCGATAATAGATGGCCATAAAGAACGCGGCGGGATTTTAATGTCTTTTCTGGTAAACAGCAGCAGCATTAAAATTATACTGGCTACACCAAAGCGCACCGCAGTAATCGTAAATGGTGGCAGGGACTGCACCAGTATTTTACCCAGGATAAAATTTGTGCTCCAGATTAGCGGTACCAGAGCCAGCAGCAAGTAAGGTGATGTCAACTTTTCTTTTAGCATGTTGTTTCCCTTGATTAGATTCGTGGCGTTGATTGTTGATTAGTGGTGCAAATTATTCTACCATTTCAATTATTCTAACATTTCCTTACCACTTCGTGCAGTGATATTTCACGCAATCCTTTAAAAAGACGCGGCGGCAGCGCCATGTAATAACCGGTACCGGTTTCCAGACTGGCAGCAAATGCATCCGTTACTTCGCCGATATCCACTGCCGGCACGCCAACCAGCAGTCTGCGCGGCCCAACCACGATCCCCGAGGTTACCAGTGCCCCGGCGGCTATGCAGCTGCCGGCGCCAATTTTTACCCCCTGCATAATAATGGCGCCCATGCCTACGACAACATGTTCTTCCAGTACAGCATCATGTAAAATGGCCCCGTGCCCGATATGGCTTTTGGCTCCCAGGATGGTTATAACGCCAGGTGCGGAATGGATGATACAGTTTTCCTGGATGTTGGAGCGCGGCCCGACCACTATTGCACCCCAGTCACCCCTAAGCCTGGCCCCGGGCGCAATATAACAACCGCTGCCTATCTGCACATCCCCAATAATGGTAGCCTCGGGGTAAACATAGGCGTCGGGGGCAATAACCGGCCGCTTTCCCTCAAACTCGTAAATAGGCATAATAACTCTGTCTACCTCCTGTCCGCTAAGATTCTTTCATTCCACTTCGTTTCCATTCGGAATGAGACACAAGTTACAATGATTATCTTAAAAATAAAACACCCGGCGAGAACGCGATCTGTTCCCCGCCGGCGAATTTAATTTCGTGAACGGTTAAATTTTTTATATCAAGGTTTTAGAATAGTCCCAATAATTTAGCGGCATTGCCGCCCAGGATTTTCGCTTTACTTTCTTCTTTCAATGGCAGATTCCGGATCACCTCTATGTTTCCCTTTAAGTCTGTCAGCCCCGGCCAGTCACTGCCGAAGATAGTCTTATCCGCAACCCTTTCCAGCTCCGGGAAATAGGTCATTATTTTTTGTGGCGGCAGTCCCGCCAATTCCATATATACATTGGCATGCAGCCGGGCCAGGAAAAAGGCCCGGTCATACCAAAAGCCCCGGCCGCTGTGTACTATTACGATGGGCAGGTCGGGAAAGTCAACGGCCACATCATCCAAATACAGGGGATCACCGTATTTTAACCGGGAGCCCTTGAATACCGAGGAACCGGTGTGGAACATGACCGGGATCTGCAACTCTTCCGCCTGGGCGTATAAGGGATAAAGCAGCGGGTCATTAGGATAAAACAACTGGTAAGTCGGGTATAATTTAAGCCCGCGAAAGCCGGCTTGCACCAACCTTTTTAACTCCGCGCGGGAATTCGTGGTCATGTACGGGTTTATGCTGGCAAAGGGGATTAACCGCTCTTGCCCGGAACAAAACCGGAGCACATATTCATTAGAACAGATCCCTGTAGCCACCGGCGTTAATTCAGCTAAAACCACACCGTAATCAACCCCGTTATCCCGCATAAACGACACAAACCGTTCCGGGTCGCAAAAACGTTCGTAAAAATCAGGCCAATTGACATCGGTTTGCACCCCCTTAATCCAGTTCAGGGGGCTGTCATTATAATGTTCGTAATAAATAGGGTGAATGTGAAAATCAACTACCGGAGCGCTCACTTTTTTACCACCGTCTTTGGGCTGATTTTTTTGATCATCTTATTATAAATCAATATATTTTGGTGCCCAGTTTTTAAAAGTCAGGTGTCAGAACAATTCGCTTCATTAACTTACCCGCATGGGATTCCTGGAAGGCCTGCTCAATTTGGCTCATGGGCCTTACTTCCACAAACGGTTCGAGTTTAATTTTTTGTTCCAGGACGTATTGTAATACTTCGGGATAATACTGCGGCAGGCAGCCCCAGGTGCCGATGAGCTCGGCATCAAAGGCCATCAACCGGGATAGCATATACTCCACTTTGTGCATCCCATAACCCACGATTATCATTTTAGATACAAATGATAACAGCTCGAGGCCAATTTGCTGCCCGGTCTTGCTGCCGGTGCATTCAAAGATCTTCCACCCGTAACTCGGCAGCCCGTTATCTTTGCAGTAGGCTTTAAATTTATTCCTGACCGACTTTACGTCTTGATCCAGGGTGCTGATGGCATAAGTGGCGCCAAATTCCATCGAACGCTGCAATTTTTCTTTATTTCTGGCAATCGCCACCACTGCTTTGGCACCCAGAACTGAAGCAATTTGGGTCATATGAACGCCAATGCCGCCGGTGGCCCCAATAACTACCACCAAATCGCCTTCACCCAGCCCGGCCCGTTTGGCGGCCTGGTAAGGAGAGGTTATGGCATCTGCTACCACGGACAACTTTTCCAGGGGCAGGTCTTTACAATCATCCACCACGCAAAGATCTCCAGCGGGAACGGGTATATGGCTGGAGAACCCGCCGTAAATGCCCAGGCTGTTGCCGGGCATTTTTTGCTTCAGGCAGCGGTTGCCGCGACCCGAGGCGCAGATGGGGCAATTGTTGCAAGGCATAACCGCCGGGACAACCACGTTTTTGCCCAGCAGGTCTGATTCGCCGGCAACTACCCGGCCGCTTATTTCATGACCCAGGGTCAGGGGCGGCTTAACAACGGTAGGTACACCGTCGTAAAAATAACCAACGTCAGTATGGCACACGCCGCAGCCGGCCACTTCCACCAGCACTTCACCCGGTTGCAGTTCGGGTACGTCAATACTTGTTTGCACCAGTTTCCCGGGCTCCTGCATTTGCCAGGTGTCTATTTTGTTCGGTATGTTCACTTAGATAACCTCCCTAAAACAAGATATTAAAATACTTATTGGCCCTGCCAAATCGGCTTGCGTTTTTCCATAAAGGCCGCCAGCCCTTCCACAGCGTCGGCGGTTTGCATTAATTCCTGCAAATAAATTTCGTCTATTGTTTTAAGCCCGGCCCTGAAATATTTATTTAAGCCGGCTTTGGTTGCCTTTTTGGTTAAGGCCAGGACTACCGGGCTCATGCCCGTAAATTTTTGCAGAAATTCTTGCACGCCCTCGGCAAAAGAATCCTTGGGGACAACTTTATTCACCAGGCCCAATTGTTCCGCTCTGGCGGCATCGAATATTTCGCCGCTTAAAAGCAGTTCCATGGCTCTGGGCCAGGAAAGTAACCGGGGCAATAAGTAACAGGCTACGGGCGGGAATACACCCACCGCTATTTCGGGCTGGCCGAACTTGGCTTTATCGGAGGCCACCACCAGGTCGCAGAATAGCACTAGTTCGTACCCGCCACCTAGGGCGGCACCATTTACCGCCGCCACAATGGGTTTATCGGTCTCATGCATGGCCAGAAAAAGGCGGTCAAATACATCGATCATACCGGCTACTTTATCCGCGGTATGATCGGCAACATCTACGCCCGCCGAGAACGCTTTACCCTCGGCATTAAGCACGATCAGGGTTCCAGGCTGCTCCCTGGCCCAGGCAAAGGCCTTGATTATTTCTTCCATCATGGCGATGGTTAAAACGTTTAAGGGAGGTTGATTCAAGGTTATGAAGGTCATGCCGTCCTCGTTCTTAACTTTTAAAAACTGATAACTCATTTAGATCCCTCCCGAATAAGTGGTTCAAGAATTACTGCCACAGCCCGGCAAGAGGGGCAGACTTCCGCCCCCCCCACCGTAATGCGGTCATGGTTTTAAGGTTATTCTTTGCGCGGCCCCAATACCGCGTCGATTAACTCCTGGTCAAAGGGTTTGCCTTCGGCCAGCAGTTGCCGGTATTTAATAAAGTCAATGGTGTCTTTGCCGGTCAGCTTTTTAGTGTTAAAAGCGTTAAATCCCAGGTAGGCTTCGCTCATCATGTTGGCCCCCAGCCAGTGACGGGAGCTGATCTTGGCCTGGTCCCAGTAATACTTTTTCTTGACCCGCACGCTGTCAACGGACATCTGCAGGCAGTTGGGGAATAAGTTGGTCAGCTTGTAGAGCGTTTTGTCGATTTCTTTGTCCAACAGGGTGAAGTCAACTTCCCCTTCTTTGAGCATTTGCTTGGCTTTGACCGCGGCGTCGCCGGTGACGGACTCACCGTATACAATTTCGCCGTCAGCCACGTACTGGTCGGTAACGATTAGTGGATTACGCATAAATTCGCCACTAAATTTAAGCACGGGAACGGCTTTAGAGATTAGGCCCAGGCGGGCCATTTTATAAGCGCTCCACATTTCGCAGGAAATGCAGTTCCACATGGCTTGCTCCATGCCCAGGTACCAGTGTAAAAAGTCAGTGGAGCCGCCGACGGGGGCCGAACCGTGTTTGGGCCCGGCCTGTCCGAAAATGGCCAGGTCGGAAGAAATGGTCACGTCGCAAGCCATGCCGATTTCCTGACCACCGGCCACCCGCATGCCGTTAACCCGGCAGATTACTGGTTTTTTGCAATTTAAGATGCCGTCCACCATGCCGTTGAACAGATCCATATAGGCCATATACTCGCTGGGATTGCCGCTGTAGTATTCGGCATATTCCTTGGTATTGCCGCCGGTGCAAAAGGCTTTGTCCCCGGCTGCGGTAAAGACCACGGCCACTACCGACCGGTCCATGGATGCTTTATGGAAACCGGCGATTACCCCTTTGACCATTTCCGTTGTGTAGGAGTTATATTGGGCAGGGTTGTTAAGTATAACCCAAGCTGAATATAATCCTTCAATCGCGTTGCCGTTTGGATCTACTATAGGCTTTTTTTCGTATACCACACACGGTGCCTCGGTGCCGAAATGCTCATCACCAAAAATATCGTGATCTTTGATGTCGGTTTGACGGGGCCACTTGTTTAGTTCCATGTTTTAAACCCTCCTGATTAAATTAAATATTTATTTTAAATGGATAAACAAACAATGAGCTTAGTAACTATTCACCTCCCCGATTCATGCCTTAGGCCTTGATAAACTCGTAGGTGATTTGACCATCGGGTAGGTTAACTACCGCGGCCTTTAATGACATCACCACCATCGTTTCTTCTTTGGCGATGGCACTGCTTAAGCGGCCAAAAACCTTAGTCCCGTTAAAGTCCGCCAGGGCCAGGGTGTAGGGTACGTCTTTCTCAAAACCCGTGGGGGCATAGTTGACGCGGGTATAGCTGAGCAGGTTGCCCGGGCCCTCAATGTTAATCCATACCATGTCACTGCCCAGGCAACCACAGCAGTCTGCCCGGGGCGGGAAATATGTATTCCCGCAACTTATGCACTTGGTACCTTTAAGTTCGTTGCTTTCCAGGGCTGCCACAAAAGCGTTTACCTTGGTCTGGGAAGTAAAACTTTTGTGCCCGAATTTTTCAAAACCCATCATCTCTACCTCCCCAGGATTATTACGTTGCCGTAAACACCGACGCCGCCGATATTATGCACCAGCCCGATGGCAGCGTTGGGCACCTGGATTGCGCCAGCCTCACCACGTAATTGCTGCACAATTGTCCGCACCTGTGACCCGCCGGTGGCGCCAATGGGGTGTCCCTTGGATAAAAGCCCCCCGTCAACGTTGACGGGAATTTTACCCCCGATATAGGTTTCACCGGCTCTAATTAGCTCGGCGCCCTGCCCGGGTCCGGCAAAGCCCAGGTTTTCATAGGCCATCAGTTCAGCGATGGTAAAGCAATCGTGCACTTCCGCCACGTCGATATCCCGGGGGGTAACTCCGGCCATTGCATAAGCTTTTTCGGCGGCCACGCGGGCACAGGTCAGCCCGTTTAAAGCATCCCGGCCGGTCAGGGTCATGGATGCTGTGGCCGAACCCAGACCCAGCACCCAGACTGGTTTCTTGGCCATTTCCTTAGCCCTTGCTTGGCTGGCCATAATGATACAAGAGGCGCCGTCCGCATTAGCACAGCAGTCAAACCGCTTTAGCGGGCTGGCCACCATGCCGGCATTCAAGGCGTCTTCCAACTTAACTTCTTTACGGTAAACAGCTTTTTCATTTAAGATCCCGTATTTTGATGCTTTGACCCTGATTAAGGCCAGGTCTTTCTCGGTACTGCCATAGCTGGCAAAATGGGCCTGGGCGTGCATGGCGTAGTAGGCCGGCATCATGGTGCCAAATGGTGCTTCCCACATAATGTCCGCGCCGCGGCCCATGCGCTCCTGGGAATCGGCAGATGATATTTCCGACATTTTCTGAAAGCCCAAGATTAACACCAGATCATGCAGCCCGGACTTAATCATGGAGTAGCCAACCCTGATGCCGGTGGTACTGGAAGAGCAAACGCTCTCCACCGCAAATGTGGGCTGCGGGTTTAACCCCAGGTACTCGGCAATAATCCCCGACGGGCTGCGTTGGTTATCGTATTCCGGAGCCGAACAGATAATGGAGGCATCAATATCACCGGTGCTGATACCCGCATCCTGCATCGCTTCCCTGAACGCTTCAAAGGCCAGTTCCCTGATGGAACCTTGGTAGCTCCGGACAAAGGCGCTCTGGCCCACACCTATAATCGCTACATCTTTAGACATCTATGAACCTCCCCGGCATTACCTATCCGGCACCCGTAATTACAGCATCACCATGCCGCCATCCACACAAATGGTTTGGCCGGTTATATAAGCTGAGTCATCGGATGCTAAAAATACTATCATCGGGCTGATTTCGTCAGGCTGCGCAAACCGGCCCAGCGGTATGCGTTCCAGGTACTTGGCTTTAAACTTGGGGTCGTGGGCAATGGTTTTGGTCATTTCGGTATCGGCCATCGGAGCCACGGTATTAACCCTGATGTTATACCGGGCCAATTCTTTGGCCGCAGATTTGGTTAGGGCATACACCCCACCTTTGGCCGCGGTGTAATTCACTTGGCCGATGGTGCCTAAAAGCCCGGCGGAGGATGTGATATTGATAATGGAACCCGATTTTTGTTCGATCATTGGTTTGGCTACGGCCTGCAGACAGTTAAATGTGCCGGTGAGGTTAATCCGGATGACCTCGTCCCATTGTTCTGGAGTCATTTTCCATAACATGCCCGGCTTGCTGATGCCCGCGTTGTTAAAAAGTATATCGATACGGCCAAATACGGCCAGGGTTTCATCCACCATTTTTTGCACCTGTTCGCGATCACCAACGTCAACGCTCATAACCAGGTACCGGGCGCCTGTCGCCTTGACTTTTTCCACTACCGGACTGTCCTGGTTAATACTGCGGCTAATGATTACTACTGCCGCGCCGGCACTGGCCATTGCCAATGCCGCGGCCTCTCCAATGCCCTGCCGGGCGCCCGTGATAATAGCCACTTTTCCCTGCAGTTTCATTTAATCCCCTCCTTTCAAGGCACCCCCGTGCATGCTAACTAAACTATATGGTATGGAATGGATAAAAAAAATCGCTTAAAAGCATGGAAGCGAGGTGAATTAGGGGTGAAACAAGGGTTAACTCTTTTTGGGTAATTTAAGTCGGTGTTGACAGAATTTTCATAAAAGTTATAAAATCTAACTATATAGTTTTCATGAAAAGCCTGGTGAGGTGTTTGGTGTTATCTCCAGGATGCGACTCGCCATTATAATTGAACGAGCTCAATCGCTTACGGGCGCCGGAGAACTCGCGCCCTGCGGGCACGAAAGTCTAGCTCCGGCGCTTATCCTCCAGCTCTTTCGCTCTTTGAACTAAGCTCCTATGCATCCCTCCGATAACACCAAACACCTCCGAAATTTAGTTTTTCGAAGGGAGGCCAGACTTTGTTGTTAACCTTAAAATCCACCGAACCTGAACTGGTTTTGGCCTGCCAGGTGGGCCCTTCATTTAAGACAAACCCTAATTTGGAAGACTCTTTGCAACAGATATTACAAACCTCCGTACAATCATTTGGGTTTGGGCGGGCGACCTTTGTGCTCGTGCGGTCAGGTAAAGCCCCTGTCTGGTGGCATGCTGAAAACAAGCTTATGCCTAAGGAAAACGTTAAAAAAGATAACTGGCATGCCTGGTACGAGAACTTGAACCGCTCCGGTGGCGGGGACATTAATAGGTTGCTTGACCCCTTAAACCCGACGGCTTACACTACCCTGCCGGTGATTTTACAAGCCGGCAATCCGGTAGGTACTATGGAAGTAGGCATTTTTAACACCGACCCCGATACCGCCGAATACATGTTGATTAAAGCACTGTCGCTGGGCCGCCATATGGCCGATATTATTCAGGAATCCTTATTTGGACTGGGCAAAAACCATAAGTTCAGGAACGTGGCGGCCTGGATGGAAATGATTAGCACCATCAGTTCAACCTTGGACATCCGCCAGGTGCTCCATGTAGTGGCCCAGTTAACCGCCGATTGGTTTCTGGCCCGCAGTTGCATCCTGATGCTGGATGAAAACGACCATACCTTAATTCCCGCCGTGGCGGTAGGCAGCTATGATACTAAGCTCAAGGAAAGATTTAAGGCTTTAAAAAACTACCCCCCTTTCAAAGCCATCACTATGGCCATCAAAACGCAACGGCCCGTTGTAGTTACCCCGGATAATATTTATGATTACGTCCCGGCAAATATTGTTGAAGACTTTAATTACAATTGGATGGTTTTTGCGCCGATGATTAAAAACAATAAAATCATCGGGATTTTGCAGGTGGATCGACCCTATGGCCCCGTCGGGTTTGATGCTGAGGCGGCCGAAAATATTTTTGCCGTGGCCAGAGCCACGGCTATTGCTATTGAAAATGCCAGGCTGGTTGAAGTTTTAGGCCAAAAGGAGCAGCTATTACACCAATTGGTTAACAAAATAATTACCGCCCAGGAGGATGAGCGCAAACGCTTGGCCTCAGACCTGCACGACGGGATTATCCAATCCATGATTGCTATTTGGTATCGTTTGCAAAGAGTCTCGGCGGCGGCAGACAAAATTCCTGCCGAATGGCGCAAGGAAGTATCCGGTTTAACCATGCTGTTGGGAGAACAGATTCAGGATATCAGACGAATTTTGTATGACTTGAGGCCCATTATTTTGGACAACTACGGCTTGGTGCCGGCCATTAAATCTTGTATTGAAAAAATTCAGGAGCAGCATGATTTTATTATTGAATTAACTATGGACGGGGAAGACGTCAGGTTTCCGCCGCAAATTGAAATTACCCTGTTCCGTATTTTGCAGGAAGCGTTGACCAACGTAGTTAAACACTCCGGGGCCACGCTGGTAAAAGTTGCTTTTTCTGCTCAAGACAAGGAAATCATCATGTCGATTACGGATAACGGTCTGGGTTTAAAAAAACCAGCCCTTAACCAATCCCAGACTCAGGCCCACCTTGGTCTGGCCAGTATCCAGGAAAGAGCCCTCCTTTTAAACGGATCATGCAGCATCGATTCCCGGTCCGGTGCGGGTACCCGGGTGGAAGTGATCATCCCGCTGCTCAGTGGGCCCGGTAATAACTAAACAGAGCTTATTTACAAACACTCACTTAGAGGAGGTAAACGGCATGTCATCGATAAACCTAATGATCGTAGATGATCACCCGATGATCAGGGAAGGTCTGGTGGCCATGTTGAGTACCAATGATGATATTATTGTGGTGGGCAGTTGCGGGGACGCCGAGGAAGCCAGCCGGATGGCCTTGGCCCAAAGTCCGGACATAATTCTGATGGACATTAAAATGGAAGGCAACAATGGTATTGAAGCCGCCAAACTAATATTAAAGAACCAGCCCGATATAAAAATAATCTTTCTTACTGTTTTTGAAGACACCGAATTCGTCCGGCAGGGCTTACAGGCCGGCGCAGCCGGATACATATTAAAACATGTTTCCCGGGAAAAGCTGGTCGACAGCATCCAACGCGTCCACCGGGGGGAAACAATTATCGATCCGGCGGTTTTTAACCGGATCGTCAACGACTACATAAAGTACTCCAAGTCAAACGAAAAACAAGAGCAGCCCGAGGACACAACACCAACAGTCGAACTTACGCCCCGGGAGCGAGAAATTCTTCATTTTCTGGTCAAGGGCATGACCAACAAGGAAATATCAGCAGCTACGCATCTCGCGGTAGACACAATAAAAACCCACCTGCGGAATATTTTCCGCAAGATGGGCATCAAAAACCGTTCCCAGGCCATTACCCAGGGACTTAAACTCTTGAAAATCGACCAGGGCTAGGGTTTACGTCTACCCCGCATCATTAAAACGGGCACCCGCAAGGGGTGCCCCTACGACTTAGATACGGAGGCGATCCGGTGATATCCGGAGCGCCGCGACCACTACAACCAACTTTAAAATTGTTTTTTTGTGTAGGCGTTCAAGCCGCACGCGGCACCCTGGAGAAGGATGTAAATCTGCTTGGATGTCATGCATGAAGTCTATTTTCTGGTAATTAGTCCTCCAATTTAACTAATTAACTGTTTAGAGTCAATTAATTGAACCAATTTCACTCATTTTTTCTTTACTCTTTCTAACTATCGTTCTTTCTCCTTCAGGCATGGGAGGCGGAACAGGTGCACCGGAAAACTTCGTCACTGCACCAAATCGAGCGGGGCAAACTTCCAGGCATGTGCCGCATTTGATGCATTTATCCTGGTCAATGACGTGAATCTGGTTCTTGCCACCTATAATCGCCTCTACCGGGCATCGCTTAGCGCAAATCATACAGGCCTGGCACTTACCCGGCTCAATATAGTACGAGTTAACTTCGCGAAACAAGCTGTCTATCTCGTCACTGGTGAAAAATTCGTTATACTCTTCCGGGTTCTCAAGACGTGCCGTCAGTTTATCCCCTTTCATCAATTTAATGTAGGTAACCAACTTGGTAATTTCCTCGAGCTGGGACTTTAATTCATTCTTATCTATTCCTTCGCTTTGGGCAAGAGGCCCTAACATCTTCACCTGCTTAACAAAATCATTAACCACTTCGGCAAAAAGGTTTCCCTCGCTGCCAGACATAAATTCAATCCTTAACCTTGCGGGATTTAGCCCAACGTGCTCCATTATTCTTTTACATAGCAGCACCATGTTTAGGGCATGGTAATTGCCATGCGTAGTATAATTACATTCATTTAAACGGCAACCACCAATTAACACCCCATCCATTCCATTAGAGAAGGCCCTAAGCACATAGGCCAGGTCTACTCTACCGGAACACATGACCCGAATAAGCTTCATTTCAGTTGTATATTGTAGTCTGGAAACTCCAGCTAAGTCAGCAGCACCGTACACTCACCAATGGCAGACAAAACCTAATATTTTTGGTTTAAATCTAAGCTCTGTACTCATGCTATTCCACCTCCTTACCTATAATCGCGGCTTTACACATCGCCAACCGCGGCATCAATTTGGCTTAAGAGCTGTTCATCGGTAAAGTGCAGTAGTGAAATAGCCCCTGTCGGACACTTGGCGTTACAGAGACCATCTCCTTTACAGAGCACCGGATTAACTACCGCCTTTTTGCCCTGCCGGGTTTTACGAAACTCAATGGCACCATAAGCACAGGCCGCGATACACGCCCCACACCCCATACACCTTTTCTCATCCACCTCGCAAACTGAGCCCGACGCAATAACCGTATCATGCGCGAGAAGCGTTAAGACCCGGCCGGCAGCTCCATAAGCCTGGTTAATCGTTTCCGGTATATGCTTGGGATAGTGAGCCAGGCCACAAAGATAAACGCCATCGGTACCAAACTCAACCGGTCTTAATTTGACATGAGCTTCTTTGAAGAAGCCATCCGGGCTTAGGGTGACCTTGAATAGTTCGGCGACCTCCTTGGTTGCTGCCGAGGGAATAACAGCGGCAGCCAATGCAATTAGATCGGCATCTAGTTCCAGCTTTTTACCTAAAATATAGTCGGTTACGGTAACCCTTAAGACAGGCCGGCCATCCTCATCTTCAGCCGCTTCCACCTGTGGTTGGTCATGCGGTTCATAGCGGATGAACTTGACATCTTTACTGGCTGCTTCCCGGTAATAGTCTTCTTGGAACCCGTACGTTCGCATATCCCTAAAGAGAATATAGATATCCATCTCGGGGTTTAACTCTTTTAATTGCAGGGCGTTCTTGATCGACTCACTGCAACATACCCGGCTGCAATAATTTCTGTCTTCATTGCGGCAGCCTACGCATTGGATTATCACCAGACTGGCAGCGTTGATTACCTTTTCGTTGCCGTTGGCGATTTGCTGCTCCAACTCCAGGTGGGTGATCACCCGGTCATCTGCTCCATAAAGGTATTCGGTAGGTGTATATACATCAGCACCGATAGCAATGACGGCGGCACCATGTTTCAGTTCTGCAACCCCTCGTTCAGATTGCACCTTGGTTACAAAATTACCTACATAGCCGGTAGCCTCAGTGATTACAGCATCAGTATACACATGTACTAAGGGGTGTTGGTAGATCTTGCCGGTTAAATCACGCAAATAAGCCTGGACATCCAGTCCTTCCAGGGTATGATGTATTTTGCGAGCCATGCCCCCCAGGTGGGTATCTCTTTCCAGCAGGTAAACCTGATGTCCCTGGTTGGCTATGGAGAGCGCACAATTCATGCCGGCTATCCCTCCACCAACCACTAGCGCCGTCTTATTTACCGGCAGATCAAATTCCTGTAAGGGCCCCAAATGGCAAGCTCGGGCTACCGACATCCGGATGATATCCTTGGCTTTTTGGGTGGCTGCTTCCTTTTCTTTAGCGTGCACCCAGGAATTATGTTCCCGTATATTGGCCATTTCATAGTAATATTGATTAATGCCCGCCTCCCGCAAGGTGTCCCGGAATAACGGTTCCAGCGTTCTAGGGGAGCAGGCAGCGACAACCACCCGGTTGAGCCCTTTTTCCTTGGTGATGTCGGTTATTTCTTTGGCCGAATTAGTGGCACATGAAAATAGCTGTTCCTGAGCGTAAACAACATGGGGTAAGGTTAAGGCATATTCAACCGTGGCAGGCACATTGACGATCCTGCCGATATTTGCCCCACAATGACACACGAAGACTCCTATCCGGGGCTCCTCTTGGGAGACATCCTTTTCCAGCGGATAGGTCCTTTCCCGGGCCAAATTGCCTCGCCGGTAGTCAAGGAGTTCACCACATTGGGAGCTAGCTCCGCTGGCGCTAAAAACCGACTCGGGAATATCGGTAGGACCCTGGAAGGCACCGCTGACAAAGATCCCCGGTCTGTTGGTCTCTATCGGATTGACCGGATTAAGCTTGCAAAAATGGTGCGCATTAAGTTCAATGCCGTATTTTTGGGCTAGACCATGCGCATCAGCAGGCGGATTCAAACCGACGGATAAGACCACCAGATCGAATTCTTCCTCTTTTACTCCCTCGTCGGGTGTGGCATACCGGATGCTTACATTCTTGGTTACCGGATCTTCTTTGACTATTGAGGTGTAGCTTCTGATAAATCGGACCCCGGGCAGTTGCTCTGTCCTTTCGTAAAAGCGCTCAAAGTCCTTCCCGTAGGAACGAATATCGTTATGGAAGATGGTGCATTCGGCCTCGGCGTTATGCTCTTTGGTCAAAATCACATGTTTTTGGGCATAGGTGCAGCATACCGCCGAACAATAGCTGTTGCCGCCGGGAGTAACCTGTCTGGAGCCGACGCACTGAATCCAGGCTATTTTTTGGGGATGCTTCATGTCGGAGGTACGCAATATCTCACCTTGGTATGGTCCGGTCGAGCTTAACAGCCGTTCGTAGTCCATACTGGTGACCACATTCGCAAACTCGCCGTAACGATACTCTTCCATCACCTTGGGGTCAAAGGGCTCCAGGCCGGGAGACAGAATAATGGCCCCTACATTTACTTCTTTTATCTGGGCCGTTTGATTTAAATTGATGGCGTTATTCTGGCAAATTCCTTCGCAAATACGACATTTATTCTCTTTAAGGTAGAGGCAGCTTTCATCAATATATGCGACAAGTGGAATGGCCTGTGGAAAGTAGATATGGACGGCTTTATTTTTAGATAGGGCCTGATTAAATTGATCAGGGTATTGCACCGGGCAGTATTCAACACAGGTAGTACATCCCGTGCATTTGTCTTCGTCAATATATTTGGGCTTTTTATTTAACGTTATCTTGAAGTTGCCTGCTTCCCCGACTACACTGTCAACTTCGGTATAGGTTAAAACTTCTATATTTTGATGCCGGCCGACCTCGACCAGCTTGGGTGAGAGTATTCACATTGAGCAATCATTGGTGGGAAACGTCTTGTCCAACTGGGCCATATGACCCCCGATGCTGGGTGCCTTTTCCACCAGGTAAACCTTAAAACCGGCCGTGGCCAGGTCAAGAGAGGCTTGAATGCCGCTAATCCCGCCACCAACAACCATGACGTCGCCAAAATTAATGTCTCCACGACTCTTACAAAGTTGTTGAATTTTTTCTTCCAGCTCTTTTCCCATTTCTCTCAGTCCTCATTAATTTTTATATTCTAATTCGTTGGGCAGCCCAAGCGCTCGGGGTGGGAATACACCGTCAGCCGGCTGCCACGCGCATGGCCAACCAGGGCAATGCCCAGGTCACGAGCAAGTGCAACGGCGCTCCCGGTCGGGGAGTGCAGCGAAACAACAACCGGGGCCTGCATCTTGGCCGCTTTGAGCAACATCTCCGATGAAACACGGCCGGTGCTCAATAGCAGTCTATCTTTGGTTGGTAATCCCCTCAACAGACATTCACCCTGGATCTTGTCTATGGTGTTATGCCGTCCGATATCCTCAGCCACTACGAGCAGGTTCTTGGTATCGGATAGCGCTGAAGTGTGCACGCCACCACTAAGCCGGTACAGCTCCATCTGCCCTTGAAGCTGCTTCATTAGTGACAGCACTTCCGTTGGTGTAATCACAAAATCCGAGGCAACTTGCCGGCTTTTAGTTTTGAAAACTGTACCGCCACCGCACCCGGAGGTGATTCGTCGCTGCGTTGGCAATTGATAGGCGGAATTGCTGAGCCACACATCGGCCACCGCTTCTTCCTCGCACATCCGCATCATCACCACGTCGCCGATGCCGGTGATGATGCCCTCGGCGTACAGGAATCCAAGAACAAGGGCATTTAGTTTGGTTGGCGTGCACAGGATGGAGACCAGTTCCTGGCGATTTACATGGAGGATGAGCTCCATCTCGCTGGGTACGTGCGTTGTGGTTCTGACCCATCCCGCGTCCGAAAAGCGATCGCAAACGATGTCCGCTGCCATACCTTTCATCTCCGATACGCTCATCGCTTTTGGCATGTTGGCTGCTCCTCTAAATCACTTCCTGAAGGATCTCCGTGATGTCCTTAACCTGGATCACGTTTTCATAATTCAGCACTAATCTGCTTTCTTCTAGCGCGGTGATACAATAAGGGCAGGCGGTAACCAGCACCTCGGCCCCAACCGCGATGGTTTGTTCTAATTTAAGGTTGGAGAACCTTTCAGACTTGGCGGTTTCCATCCAAACCCTGCCGCCACCCATGCCGCAACAAAGACTTTCTTCCCGCGCCTCGGCCAGCTCAAGCAGTTCCAAACCAGGTATCTTTTTTAAGGTCTCGCGCGGTTCGTCATAGATGCCATTATGCCGGCCCAGGTAACAGGGATCATGATAGGTAACTTTCTGCCTGTATTCCTTGCTAATTTGTAACCTGCCCTCATTAATCAGTTCGAACAGGTACTGGGAGATATGAACCACCTCAAAGTGCACCTTAAATTCAGGATACTCGTTTTTGAAAGTGTGGTAACAATGAGGGGAAGAAACAAGGATTTTCTTGACTCCGTGGTCGATAAAATTTTTGATGTTTTCCCTGGCCAGAGTTTTGAATAATTCTTCATTACCGGTCTTGCGGATGCTTTCGCCGCAGCAATTCTCCTTGGTACCCAGGATCCCGAAATCAACCCCGGCTTGATTGAGAATATTGACTGTGGCCGCGGCTACCTTCTTTAATCTGGCATCATAGCTGAGGTAGCAGCCCGGGAAATATAAAATTTCCATCCCTTCGGTGAATGTTTTTACCGCCAGGCCCTTGGCCCAATCCGCCCGCTTGCTGCGCTCTGCACCGAAGGGATTACCATCTCCGGCCAGGCCTGCGCTGGCGGTGCGGACAGGCTTGATAGCGGCAGGAAAAACACCATATCCCGTGGCCATCCGGCGCAGGGCGATCATGTCCTGGATCTGCTGTACGTCCCTGGGGCATCGCTGAGCGCACTTGCCGCAGGTGGTACAACGCCAGATTTCTTCATGTTCTATCTCCGTTAAGCCGAATGTAGCCTCGCGGATTAGCTTACGCATACTGAAAGTTCTAACCCTGTTCCAGGGGCACACAGTATCGCATTTTCCGCATTGATAGCAGAATTTAACGGCGTCGCCACCGCTCTCTTTTATTTCATCGATTACCTCTCTAATCGGGGCTTCAGTCTCCACAAGATCCTCTTCTTTCACATAAATTGGTAACTGGGGACATTCCTGTCCCAAAAGTATATTAGTTGGGGACATTCCTATCCACAAAGAATTACCCGAACTTCAGCAGGTGTGTCCCCTGTCCTTACACCTTTAGCAGGTGTGTCCCCTGACCTTATCTGGGGACATTCCTCGACCCCATAGCTTTGACCCTTAATCTGAGGTGTGTCCCCTTTCCTTATTGGCCAAGCGGGCCACGGTATCCACCAGTTGCTGTAATCCATATTTGTCAACCAATGATTTCAATCCTATCTCCATGTCGCCCAGTTGCACTTCTTCTTCGGCCTCCTCTTCTCTTTCTTCGTAAGTCAGGGCCTCAGCTAAGCACCATTGCACACACAAGGGCTCCTTTTCGTCCTCACACATATCGCATTTGAGCGGCAGACCGGAATCGGGTTCTTTGAAAACGTCTCGGGATGGACAGGAGGCCCGGCAGAAAGCACACTCGTCGTATTCCTTGCCGTTAACCACGTATTTGTCCCTGCCCATACATTCGGCTGCCGCATGCTCACCCGCGTACACAGGAAGATAGATGTCTTTTAGTGGATCACGAATCAGTCGGATACGTGACCGGGCCGGATTACTGCTGCTATATTTGGGCGTAGCGTGAAAAGATGAGCAGATTACCTCACAGGCCCGGCACCCATTGCATTTGTCAACATCAATCTTAATAACCTTGACTTTCTTCTTAACTTTGTTCATTTTTTATAATCCCTCTTTGCTCCAAGTCTTCGCTAACGTAACTCATCTCCAATGCCTGCAAAGACTCTTTAGTAGGAATACCCTGGTTATTCCAGCCCTTAAATTTGTAATACTCATCGAGGAGCTTAGTTTCAAGCTCGGGGAATCTTTTCTTCCAATGGTTGGCCGGTGGTTTCTCATCGGCCCTTTTCAGGCCTCTTCTTATGTTAACGGCTCTAAGCAAAGTTCGATTCCGCTTGGCTATCTGGGTTAGTCCGGCTTGATCAATATCCATCCCGGTGGCGGCTGAGATTAAGGCCGGGAGATTGTGTATATGATAAGGTGGCTTTAGGTGAAATGATGATAAACCCGCGCATACCCCGGTGGCGTCATCAATGTAGTGCATCCTCTCTTGCCAGTCAACAATTTCACAAGTTGCTTCAATAGTTGGGTAATAGGGATTTGAAAATTCGCCGCGTGGTTCCCAGTCCAGAAAATATTGCTTAAACTTTTCATCAGGCACCTGGAACCATTCCTTGACGAACTCTTCGCGCTGCTCGCGCTTGGGAAAAGGCGCCTGGGGGAACTGTCCTTCAATCTGGGTAATGTTCATCTTCTCGCCGGTACTGTACATCAGAAAATAAATGGGATTGAGCATTGATAGCTTAAGCGGCAGCTGCTCATGTTTCTTAATCGTATTATGATCGTAGGCCTCGGCCCCCTTGCCAATCTGACGGGCTGCCCAGTAAGTGCCGTTGGCCAAAGCATCGCCTATCCCTTCGCGCCGGACAATGCGATCTAGCAACCAGTAAAATCTCCCCTCGTTATCGGACGGCATGCCCGGCAAATCCTGGTCAGTTAAAATGCCGGCCTCATAAAGCTCCAGGGCGAAGGCCATCACTTGCGGGGTTGAGTATCCGTCCACTCCATACTCGGTAGCGCGCTGAGCGATTTTTAAACCAAAATCCAAATCAGACATGGCTGCCATAGTGTAAGTAAGTTTGGAGAAGCATTTCATCATGTAGGTGGACTGTCCCGGGACGGTAATGGTGGCCCCGCATTTGAGCGGACAGTTATAGCAACTTATTAACCGGGTGCGCATACTTTCCATCGTCTCGGTCCACTGTTTTTCGATTTCTTCGGTCCAAAAATCTTTCTTTCGCGTGCGGGCATTGCCCCACATAAAATTCTGAGTGTGCCACGCCTCATCGTGCACTTTCATCTCTTGCGGCGACCCAAGCACGGCTAAAATGGGTATGACCCCCGGAATGGGGTTTTCTTCGCGGAATTTTATATATTTCAAGACTTCGTTGCAAAGCTCCATAAATTCAGCGGGCCGGGCGATATTAACGTCCTTGGTGCCCCGAACAGCGATTGCCTTTAACCCTTTGGACCCCATAACGGCACCGATGCCACCCCGGCTGGCACTGGACCTACCCTGCTCGATGGAAGCATAATAGACCCTATTTTCACCGGCCAGGCCGATAGCAGCCACCTGGGCGTTCGGCTCATTCAACTCTTGTCGAATAAGTTCTTGAGTTTCCACCGCGCCTTTACCATGCAAATGAGAGGCATCTCGTATTTCTACTTGGTCATTGTTAATCCACAAATAAACCAGATTGGGGGCCTGGCCGCGAATGATTACTTTGTCATAACCGGCGTGTTTCAATTCGGGGGCCCAAAATCCACCCATCATTGAATAGGCCATTAATAAAGTCTGAGGAGAAAAGGTGGAAACAATGGTACGATTAGCACCGGGAGCGGGCGTGCCACACAATATACCGGTGCTGAATATGAGTAGATTTTCTGGGGCAAAGGCTTCAGTTTCAGGGGGCACCCGATCCCATAATATCTTGGTGTTAGTACCTAGGCCCCCCAGATGCAGTTCGGTTAATCCGGGGTCGGTTTCGACCCGCTCAATGTTGCCGCGGGATAAATCAATTTCTAAATTATACCCTGTCTCTGCGTACCTCATTTTTAAACCCCTCTATGTATCTTTAATTTTAATTTTAAATAAATTGTAAGAGATAATAAGACTAAATAAAATCGCTTAAAAGCATGGAAGCTAGGTTAAACCGGGTGAAAGTCGGGGTAACCTGAAAAGATTAACCCGACTTTCACGCTTTCCGTCATAAACTAGTGTCTCCAAATTGCTAAACCCACCGGGGTTTGGTGTTATCTCCAGGATGCAACTCGCTATTATACTTTCCTCAGGAAACTTTAACCACTAGGGCGGCACCGGTATCACCGGCTGCGCACCCCGTGAATAGTCCATAGCCGCCGCCCAGGATAACCAACTCTTCAATCATTTCAATAACCCCGCGTCCTGCGGTAGGCCCTTGGGGGTGCCCGTAAATTAGTGAGCAGCCGTAATTATTGATTTTCATCACCTCAATATTCATTTCCCGGGCCAGGTAAAGATCGTTGGCTGCAAAGGGGTTATGGGTTTTGACGACCTTTACGTCATTGATGCTAACCCCGGCTTTGGCCAGCGCCATTTGGGCTGCCGGTACTACAGCCATAGCCATATGCGCTCTGGGGGCGCGATCAAAACCGTAGGCCAGCACCTGTATTTCAATATTTTGATCAGCACTAAGTTCCCGCGCGGCGTCTCTGGTGGATAATATAAGGCCACAGTTGCCGTCGGCCGGGTGGGTTTGGGAGCCAAATGAGTGTACCCCATCTTTAAGCACCGGTTTTAATTTGGCCAATCCCTCGCTGGTTGTGGGAGGCACACCCTCGTCGGCTTCCAGTAAGGCGGTTTGCTTTCTGCTCTTTTTATATTCCACCGGAAACAGGTAACGTTTCTGAAACTCCCGGTCATTAGCCAGGGCATCCTGGTACTGCTCGTAACGCCGCAAAGTTACCCGGTCGCAATCTTCTTTGGTGATGCCCCCCACTTTTTTAACTACGTTTTCGGCGGTTTGAATCATGGGCACTTTGCCCCACGGGTCATAGTTGAAATTATCCATTAACCAGTTTTCGGCAATTACTTCTCCGCCGGGGCCGGTGGGATTGGGCCAGGTGGTATGTGGGCCGTTGGAACAACGGTCTGTCATCAGACAAAATGCGTTTTTATATTGACCGGTTTCAATGCCCGCCGCCGCTTGGTTGATGCAGGTCGTGGAAGTTGAGCAGGCCTGGGGGATATGGCAACCGGGGATGCCCTCGGCTCCCATGAGGGCAGCTGCCCAGGGGGCGGCGTAAAAGCTATGCAATTGCCCGATGGTTTTTCCTAAAAAGAGATATTCTAATACCTTTACGTCCAGATTCTTTGCTGTCAGCCACCTTTTAGCGGTTGCTGCCGCCAGTTCGATGGCGTTTTCATTTTGCAGGCTCCCCTGCCAGCGGGCAAAGGGGGAACTAAAATAGCCGCGATAAGGAATAAATGCTTTGGAAAACATAAAATAACCTCCTCTATTAACTATAAGATAACAGAAAATAACAGTAAAAAATTTTCGCCAATTACCCCCCTCCTACTATGGCAAAAAAGACTAGTTCATCCCCGGGTGCTACAGGCAATTGTTTATCTGCGGGGTACAAAACACGGTTGCCGTTTAAAACAATTTGATAAATATAATCCAGTTCACCGGAGCTATCAAATAGTTCTTGCTTGAGCTGGGGAAACTGTTCAAAAAGGTGATCCAGCACATCTTCCACCGTCTTACAAGGCACCTGCACCATATATCCGCTGGTCTCGGTAATATTGCTTAAGAACGACATGAATTTAACCCGTATTTTCATTATGTTAACCCCTCACCACGACTTTCTCAGGAGAAACTAATCTGCAATGGTCGGTTCTGTAAAGAAGGGTTCTTGGGGTACGTCTTCCCGCAGATCCAAAACCAGTGCCCCTGTGGGACAGACCTCCACACACACGGGACGATCCCTGTCCCGACATTGATCACACTTGATAGCCACTTTATTTAAAACATCCCGTTTAACCGCCCCGTACGGGCAGGCCATTACACACATCCAGCAACCAACACAGCGTTTCCGATCGTGCAGCACCAGACCGGTTTTATCGTCCTTGGTAATACAACCTACCATACAGGCGTTCACGCAGGGAGGATTTTCACAGTGGCGGCAGAGCTCCTGGAATTCATATCGTTCAAACAGATTCTGCCTGATATTGATTGCGCCCAGACGGGGGTTGGCTACCCCGTGATGATAAACTGAACAGGCATTGGCACAAATCCGACAACCGGTACATAAGGCCGGCCTGGCATAGATTTGCTTTTGAGGCACATCCATCCCCCCTTTATAATGTAGTGAGATTTTCCAGTTCTTGCACCCTGGCAGGAGTCAACCTGCCGTCATGATCCCAACCGCGCAGGAGATAATAATCGTCCAGCATTTGGTCAAAGCCCCGGCGGTCTATGAAGCTTCCCTTGGCTCTGGCGCTGGGCATGGGCTCATCAAAATAACGGGCCGGCAATGTGTCATCTTTACGGTCAATGCCCTTAACCCGGTAATTAATCAATCTTTCCAAATCCACCACCCTGCAACCAACCTGTTCCAGGTCTGGCTTGCTAAATTCCAAACCGGTGGCCAGTTTGGTTAAGGCGCTGAAATGGTCATAATCCAGGTTGCGGGGGCTGTTAAAACCGTGACAGGCAAATTTGCAAATGCCCATACAATCCACCACCGCATAGATGTTATCGCTGAAGTAAACCACTCGTCCCTTGGAGGTATAGGACATGGGGTTGGGATCCACCGGGGCACCGTAGATTTTTTCGGTTACTGCCGGCGGCAGGTCTAATATTTCCAGGGTGGGGCGGCTGCGCAAATGGTCGGCCCCCCGGGACGAAGTAGCTATGCCCAGAGCGAAAGCCTTGATATAGCGCACATCATGGGGGTCAGACTGGGGCAAGCCCTTAACCGCAATTAAAAAGTCCGCCGTTTGGGGGCCGTATTGATTAACTAACTGGCTTCCCTCAGCCAATATATTGCCAAAACCCTTCCGGTGGGCGATATCTTCTATTAACCGCCGCATCATTTCATAATCACCAAATTGCAGCGCATAACCAACCGCATCCTCGGTCAGGTAGCCCTTTTCAAACAGTTCAATCGCCCAGCCCAGGTAGGTGCCGGTCGAGGATACGTCAAGACCTAAGTCGTTGACCAGGTTATTTAAAGCAATCATCTGATAGGTATCGGCAATGCCAATGTTGGCACCCAGCATTACCTCGGTGGTATACTCCGGCCCCTCACCACCTAATTTATTACGGTGGCGGCAGTGGATTACGCAGCCATAACAGGAGAGCATTTTGTCCACATATTTATGCACTTCTTCGGCATTTAGGGTATCAAAGAACACTGTTTGCTGGCTGTTATGCGTGCGGATGGCCCCCAGGTAATTGGACACATCGTAAAGCAAGGGGGTGCCCACCCGCCCCAGAATTTGAGTCACTTTGGATTTCTGCATATAATTTTTCAGTTCAATATATTTATCAAGCAGGCCCCGGGGGTCGGCAATAGGCAGGCCGTAAGTACCCCTGGCCACTAACGCCTTGAGATTTTTGGAACCCATCACCGCACCGGTGCCACAGCGGCCGGCGGCGTTTTTGACCCCGGACATCACTGCGGCATACCTGACCATGTTTTCACCGGCCGGTCCAATGCACTCTATTTCCACATCGGTGCCGAGGTCGTATTTTAATTGCTGTTGCGTACGGTTACAGGTAAGGCCCCAATAGGCTGAGGCATCCCTGATTTCCACCCGGCCTTCGGTCAAGTACAAGTACACCGGTCGGGCTGCCCGGCCCAGTATGATTAGCCGGTCAATACCGGCAAACCTCATTTCCGGGCCGAAAAAACCACCGATATTGGCGTCGCCAATGATGCCGGACTCGGGGGAAATGCAGGTTACACTGTGTCGCCCGCTATTGGGTGCCGGAGTGCCGGTGAGTAAGCCGGTACCGATAATTAGTACGTTATCTGGCGACAGGGGGTCGGCGTGGGGCTTTAAATATTTATACAAGTAATACATATTTAAGCCCCGGCCGCCGATAAATTTCTTTAAAACCTCGGTGGGTGTGGCCAAATATTCAACGGTCTCGTCCGTTAAATTTACAATCGCGTTTAATGCCATCGGCCTGGCCAAGTCGTTGTCGCTCATTGCGTCACCCCCTGTGGAGACCATTTCCTTTCGTCTCGCTCACGTTCGGTCCAACTGGCCTCGTTAAAGCTTTTGCGATAGGGATTTTGGGTTACATAAGTCTCGGGCCACTGGATAGACCTGCCCTCAAGCTGTGCCTGCCTTTTCTTGCGCAAAAAGCCGTATAATTGATAATTTTCGCTAAGAATGGAATCTTTAATGATGCCGACCAGGGTTTGTTCCCTAATTAGCTCTTTTACGGCGCCGCATAAGCCCAAATCACCGATAAATATCGCCCCTTTAAGGCGGTTATCTTTAAAGACCAGCTTCTGATAAATGTTTTGCTGTTTGTTGGTTCTAGTTTTTTGCTCATACCCGGCTTGCTGCTCACTTGCAGGATCGGTAATGCCCAGGGCTACGACGGGTACAGCACCGATGGAGATTACGTTCATGCCAATGGAGCCGTGGTAAGGAACTCTGGCCCCGGCCATATTAAAGCCGGCCACCCCGCCTTGTTCATGGGCATTGGGCCAGTTGGCGTTTATAAATCCAATGCCCCGTGGAATGTCATAGGTCTGGGCCACATCGCCGGCCGCAAATACGTTGCTGTATGTTGTTTGCAGATACTGGTTAACAAGAATACCTTTATCAATCTGCACGCCCGTATTGGTCACCAAATCCAAATTTGGCGCCACCCCGGTGGCCACAACCACGATACCGCAAGCCTCTACCCGGCCGTCGTCCAGAATGATGCCGGCGACCTGGCCGTTTTGGCCTTGAATCTCCTGCAGGGCCCGGCCCTTGATAATTTCAATGCCCTCGGCCTGGAGTAATGATTCTACAAGGGCGGAACCGGCGGCATCAAGAACGCGCCTCATCACCCGGGAACGTACCAGCAGGGCTACATCAATTCCTGCTTCCCTAAGGGACTGGGCAGCGCGCAGGCCGATAAAACCGCCTCCAACGACCACTGCTCGCCGGCTTTTTGACCTCGATTGGTTTTTGATATAATAGGCGTCCGTTAATTTCTGAAAGGTGGTAACCCCTCTCAGGTCAATGCCTTTAATATTTGGCTTTGTGACACAGGAACCGGTACAAATCAACAGGCGGTCAAAATCGATTGCCTTTTCATTGGCCAGGTACACTTGTTGTCCGGTTAAATCGATGCGTGTTGCTTTATATCCTAGTACAGCCTGCACTTGCATCCGCTCATAAAAGTCGGCAGACCGGTAAGCAAGCCGGTCATCCCCCACTTCACCCGCCAAAAAATGGGCAATTAGAGGGCGGGAATAAACGTGGTACGGTTCGTCGCCGATGATAACCACTTGTCCCGCTTGATCCACTTTTCTGATGCTTTCCACTGCGCCTACCGCCGCCGCACTGTTACCTATAATTACATACCGCATAAGCAACCCCCCTTGCCAGGTACAATACTCAAGTTGTAAAGTTTCATTTTAGTCTTGACTTTTCGTATTTTAAAGGCAGCCATCATTAACGCATTTCGCAAGATTCATCTAACTTTATGCCAATAGTTGCCTGGCGATCACGATTCTCTGGATCTGGTTAGTGCCTTCAAATATTTGAAGAATCTTGGCGTCCCGCATGAATTTTTCCACCGGGAATTCTCTGGTGTAACCATAACCGCCGCAGATTTGGACTGCATCCGTGCATACCTGCATGGCCGCATCGCTGGCGTATGTCTTAGCCATAGCTGAATGTTTGGTGAAGGGCTGTCTTCCGTCAATCATCCGGGCCACCTGGTAAACTAATAAGCGGGCTGTTTCAACTTTAATGGCCATATCTGCGAGCATGAACTGGATACCCTGAAATTCAGAGATGGGCCGGCCGAATTGAACTCTTTCTCTGGCAAATTTTACAGCAGCATCAAGGGCAGCCTGGGCTAGACCTACCGCCTGGGCAGCAACAGTGGGGCGGGAGTGATCCAGGGTCTGCATGGCTAGTTTAAAACCGTCCCCTTCATCGCCTATTAAATTGTCAGCTGGGATCCGGACATTTTCAAAAATTACATCGGCGGTATTAGATGCCCGGATGCCCATTTTATGTTCGGTTCTTCCCACTGAAACCCCCTCAGAATCCCTGGGAACCACAAAACAGCTGAGCTTGCGTGAACCCTTGCTTTTATTGGTCACTGCAAATACAGTATACTGGTGGGCGTAACTTGCGTTGGTGATAAAGCATTTGGCTCCGGTAATAACGTAATCCTGGCCCTTTTTAACCGCAATTGTTTTGATGTTTAACACATCTGATCCGGCCTCGGGCTCAGTGAGGGCGAAGGAAGCTAGTTTTCCATCTTCACCAAGGTGGGTTAAAAAACGCCGTTTTTGATTATCAGTTCCGGCCAATAAAATGGCGTAAGAAGCCAGCGCGTTGGCTCCCGCGCTTGTGGCGACGCCGCAGCAACCCCTGGAGATCTCTTCAACCGCAATGGTGTGAGTTAGTTCGTCCGCACCGGTTCCGCCATATTCCTCAGGAACGACCATATTGAGTAATCCCAGCTCATTCATTTTATTGAGCAGTTCAAGAGGAAATTGTTCTTGCTCGTCGTAATTTCGGGCAACGGGAACTATCTCTTTAAGCACAAAGGTACGCACCATGTCGCGAATCATAATTTGTTCATTATTCAACTGGTATGTCATTTTACTAAGACACCTCGATCTTTCGCCGTTCATCAGCCCGCATTTCCCGCCGCAGCAACTTGCCTACCCGGGATTTGGGCAGCATGTCGCGGAATTCGATGTATTGAGGTATTTCGTAAGACGCAAGCCTATCGCGGCACCACTTGATTAGTTCCTGGGAGCTAATTCCCTTGACATCATCCTTTACCACCACAAAGGCCTTAATTCTTTCTCCTACACTAGGGTCCGGCACCCCTACAGCACAGGCAGCCACAACCGCTGAATGCTCCTGTAGAACCGACTCAATTTTCGAAGCGGCAACTCGGTACCCCTTATACTTGATAATGTCAACCGACCGATCCATAAAGAAAAGCCAGCCGTCTTGATTAACTCGTACAATATCTCCTACCTTGTACCATAACCTACCGTCTATATGCACAAAATGATTGGCGGTTTCTTCTGGCTTGTTCCAGTACCCTTTAACCATATGCTTTGAAGAAACATACAATTCGCCCGGCTCCAAGTTGGGGACGGGATCTAACGTATCGGGGTGCACCAGTTTAATCATCTGAGTGCTGAGAACCTTACCAGCGGTTCCATCCGGAAATGGTTCTCCCGCGGGTGTCAGGGCAATGCCGCCGCAGGTTTCTGTAGTACCGTAACCTTGGTACAGTGGCGTGTGGAATTTGTTGAACCACCTATTGGCAACCTCTCGAGGTAAAGCATCTCCAGCGCAAAAATTGTACTTAACAGAGCCCAGATTATAATGATCTAGACGATCATGCTCCAGGATCATGCGGTATAGGGTAGGTGTGCCGAAAAAAGTTGTGGCCTTATATCTTTGAATATGTTCAAATATGGCGTCGAGATTGATTTTAGGTAGCAATATTAGGGTATCCCCAGCCAGAAGTGCCCCTAGGCCCACCGTTTGTCCCAAAATATGGAACAAAGGGGCTCCTTGGATTACGATATCTGTACCTCTTGGAATTACCGATTCACTTGCTTTTCGCTGCTCTTTTACACTTTCTAAAAAAAGAGTACCTGATATGGGCACCCCCTTGGGAAACCCGGTGGTGCCACCAGTGTAAATCATTTCGGCTAAAGTGTCTTTTTCAATGGTTATATGCGGCAAGGGGGGTGTGCTGCATGCTAACAGACTTTTAAAAGTTACCACATTTTCTTCCAAGCAATATTTTCCTTCAGGAATCTTATTGTAAATTTTCCCGACAATCCTCTTCCACCAGGGCAGAAAATCAACTAATGTATTGATAATAATCCTTTTAATTTTGGTTTCCGATAATATCTTGCTTACGTAACCAAAGTTGGTATCCATACAAAATATAGTTTCTGCACCGCTGTCGTTGGCAATATATTTAAGATCGTGCGGTCCATAAAAGTGGGTTACCGGAACAACTACTGCGCCAATCCTTTGCAAGGCTAGCCAAATCATCACCCACTGGGGAATGTGTGGTATGTAAATAATAACTTTATCATGTTTTTCCACCCCCTGGTTGTAAAGGGCGCAGGCAATCTGTTCCGTGTATTTCTGTAACTGGGCATAAGTAAAGGATTGCCCCATGTAAATCAGAGCGGTCTTTTGGGGATATCTTTTTGCTGTTTCAATAAATGTTTCATAAATAGAAGCAGCCTGACCGGCCATGATTTCGAACTCCTTCCCTACGTTTTACATACCAAAATATGCGGCCTTTACTTCCGGGTTATCCATTAATTCTTCTCCGGTTCCGCTGACAATCTGGGTACCATTTTCAATCACATATCCCCGGTCAACAATGGGCATGATTGGTCTGGCGTACTGTTCAGACAATAAAATGGTTACCCCTTGCTTGCTGATTTCCCGCACGGCCCGTACCACTTCTTCTTGCATCAGTGGGCTCAAACCCAGTAGCGGTTCATCCATAAGAATTAATTTGGGCTGGGCTACCAGGGCCATTCCGATGGTCAGCATTTCCTGTTCGCCGCCACTCAACATACCGGCTTTTTTTAAGCTCAACCTTTTCAAATTGGGGAAAAGCTTGTATACAAATTCGATGCTTTCACCTAGGTTGCTGTCTTTGCGCAGGTAACCGCCTAGCTTTAAATTTTCCTGAACGCTGCAATCGCGAAATACAGGATGCCTTTCCCGGCATAGAACAATGCCCTTTTTAACTCGGTAGCTTGGTTTTGTATCAATAATGTTCTCTCCTTCAAAGTTTAACTCACCGATGATGGTGATCCTTTCGCCGCCTTTCCTTTGCTCCCTATGCTTCATGTGAAGTGTCAATCCAGCAACAGTATTCATCAAGGTGGTCTTTCCGGCACTGTTGGAGCCAAAAACTCCAACAACCTCTCCCTTACCGATTTCCAGGCTGAGATCGTTTAAGGCAATGGCGTTTTCGTAAAACACTGTCAAATTGTTTATCTTAAGCACCGGATAATACCTCACTTCCAAGGTATGCTTTTCTGACTTCCTCATTATCCATAACTTCACCGGATGTTCCCTCGGCAATTTTGCCACCGAAGTTCAAAACAATGGCTTTATCAACAACTCTAAACAATTCCCTTAACCTGTGTTCAACCATGATTAAAGTTTTGCCTTCTTCCCTAATTTTTGCCAAAAGGGGTAGTATGCTGGCTATCTCCGACATACTCATCCCCGAGAACAACTCGTCAAGAATGATCAGGTCGGGTTCCAGGGTCAGGCAGCGTGCCAGTTCCAAGCGCTTCAGGTAACCGTGGGGAAGCGCTCCGGCGGCTTTATAGGGTACTTGTGAATCTCTTTCAAAGCCTACATCTTCTAGAAAGTGTATGGCTGCCTCATCCCTGTCCCCGTACGCTCCGCCTTTTAATTTTCTGGCCCGAGACGAGTAGAGTGGAATAATTAAGTTTTTAAAAACCGGTATATTATAAAAGGGTTTAGCCATTTGAAAGCTGCGGGCAATCCCCAGCGACACGATCTTATAAGGAGGCAAACCGGTAATGTTTTCCCCCCGATAAATGATCCGCCCCCCGCTGGGCTTGACAAAACCTGTAATTAGATTTATCAAAGTGCTCTTGCCGGAACCGTTCGGGCCGATAACTCCTAGGGCCTCACCTTCTTGTAGTTCAAAACTAACGTCATTCACTGCTTTCACGCCGCCGAAGTTCTTAGCCAAATTAGAAACTTTCAAAATCAGATCCTGACTCATTTTTTTATCTCCTCCACGGGCACTAACCGCTCGAACTGGTAGTACTTGCGTTGAATATAATGAAAAATACCTTCGGGCAGGCCAATGGCAAATACCAGTAGAATCAGGCAATAAATAACCACCCTTAAGGTACCGAAAGCGCGAAGTACTTCCGAAAGCGGAACCAGGATAAAAGCTCCTAACATGGCGCCGGCGAAAGAACCGGTGCCCCCTATAATTACACTGGTCAGGGGCAGTATTGAATATTCCAGGGCAAAAGCAGGCATTCCTACGAACTGATAATGGTGGGTCAAAAAGGCGCCGGCAAACGTAGCCGGCAAAGCGGCTATGAATACTGCCTGGGTTTTATACCATTGAATATTTATTCCGCCCGCCATTACAGCACGGTCGTTATCTCGGATAGCCCTTAGCACCAAACCGTAATCCGTGTCAATAAGTCTCCGGAAGCCGAAAACGCATACCAGGGTAACCGTGATAATTACATAAAGCTCCACTTTCATACCAGGAAGCGGAGCAAGGCCACTTAAACCTTCAGTGCCACCGAGGATCTTGGTTGCTTCAACTATTCTCATCATCAGCAGGGGCATGGCAAAGGTAATCAATCCAAAATAAATCCCCCTCAAACGCAGTACGGGATACAAAAGCATGGTACATAACAGGGCTCCAGTGACAGTAGCGGCAGGAACGGACAGAATAGGGGGCCAGCCATAATGGTGGCTTAAAAAACCTGTTACATAAGCGCCCGCCCCGAAAAATAAGGCCTGACCCAAAGAGACTAATCCAGCTGAGGCCAGTAAATCCCAGCTTAATGCTAAAAGAGCTATGGTACAGGTAATTATTAAGACATTTTGCCAGTATATACCTGTTAAAACCGCCAACAGCGGGAACATTAATAAGGCCCCGATGACTATAAAACGTGGCAGCGCAATGTATGCTATTTCTCTTGGCGAACAGATGGCAAATATGTCATCGGTTCTGGCTTTTATGCCGCGATCCAGCCTCTCTTTCCTATATCCTTTTTTCATTAAACCCTTTCCTCCAACTCCTTAGACTTGCCACACAGCCCTGAGGGTTTTACGACTAAAACTAGTACTATTGCCGCCAGGTAAATTACCTCCATCCACTCCGGTCCAAGATAGGTGCCAGTGATTACTCGGGCATAACCAAGGATAAAACATCCTACGATGAGCCCATTGGTGCTTTCCAATCCTCCTAAGATGGTGACCGCCAGGGCCAGGAGCAGTACATCATAACCCATGTTAATGGAGATGATGCCCAGTGGTAAAATTATAATGGCGGCTACTGCCGCCAGGGCAGCTCCCAGGGCCATACTTAGCGTGGCCGCCCAGTCAGATTCGATTCCCAAGGACAGCGCGGTGTATTCGTCCTGGGCCATTCCCCTAAGCGCCAGCCCTATTCTGGTATGATGCGTGAAAAACCAGAGAATGACCGCGAGCATCAATCCGATACCGATAATGAAAAGACGTTGGTAATCTATAAAAACTCCCGCGATGCCTATGCTTCCTTTAATAAAAAGCGGTAGATTAAAATCGTAAGTAACAAATCCTCTCCAACGAAAAAACTCCAGAATAGCTACGCCCACCGCAAAGGTAGCCACTACCTCGGATAACACAATTCCCCGCACGGGCATTATAACAGCCCGGTAAATCAGACCTCCCAATATCCCGACTTGAATAACCGTTAATACTGCTGCCAGGGCAAAGGGAAGCCCAATATAATGCATCATCATCCAGGCAGAGTAACCGGATAAAATGTACAATCCGCCATGTGAAAAATTGGCTATACCGCTCAACCCAAAGGTGAGGCTAAAGCCTATAGCGGTTAAGATTAAGGTTACGCTGTTTACCAGTCCATAGATTAGTACGGTTTCAATCATTTTTAATAACCACCTTATGACGGGAATGACTGGTCGGAACTACCTTGGATCAACAAGGTCGCTCCGACCGTCCCTTTCACATAAAATGACCACTATTTGATATATGGAGGTAGTTCAATTTCACCCTCTGCCGCCACCTCCGGGAACACCGGGACTCTGACCCCTGGCGTTTTCCACTGGAAAACGGCACCAATAGCCGTTTCTTTGGGATCAAGACCATAAATCACCTGGTGGTCATTGGTAAACTTAATTTTACCAATAACCCCATCCATGTCCGTCCCCTCCAGGGCGGTAACCAGTGCTTCCGATTCGAGAGTTCCGGCGCGCTCGATAGCGTCGGCCAGTACATATATAGAGTCATAGGCGGGGCCAGGGCCGTGGCCGCTTAACTTGGCCAGGGTTTCCTCACCGTATTTTTTTCCGTAATTTGCATTAAATTCTACCGACTTGGGAACAGCCTGTAACGGAATAGGCCCGATTTCAAAAACCAAGTTCACCAGTCCTTCAACTTCTCCTTCAAATGTTTGCCAGGCGCTATCGGAGGCAGCCGGACTTATAAAGCCAGCCATCAGGGCCGGTACCTGCATCGCTCTAGCCTGTTTCAGGAGGATGCCAGACTGCGGCATGTCAAAAATCGGCACTATTACCTGGGCATTTCCCGCTCTGGCATTCCCGAGGGTTGAGGAGAAATCCGAGGCGCCTGTCGGGTATGAGTCAAAACCGACCACATCCCAGCCGTTAGCTTGAAACCATTTTTCAAGCCCGGTGCCGGTTCCCTTGGCCCAAAGCACATCCTGGGTTACAATGTATACTTTATTGAAATCGAATTTCTGGTTAATAAATGCCATCGTATCAGACAGGTAATTAACCAAGTAGGGGGAATTTAACCCCATCCTGAACATGTATTTGTAATCTGCACTCTCGCTAACTTTTTTTTGAAAATCTGGTGTCATGGCGATTGTGCAGATATACGGAATTTTGTATTTGGCAATTAAATCCATTGCCGATAACAAAACTTCTGAACGGAAAGATCCCACCACTATAGCATCAGGTTTCTTTTCGACAATCATTTTTTCAAGCGCCGCCAGCGCATCGTGTACTGGAAGCCCCGGTTCGTGCTCTCTAGTGTCGATGGATACAACTTCCAATGGGCGTTTTTCGCCATCCACCGACACTCCCCCGGCATTGTTAATTTCCTCTACAGCCAGTTCTACCGCTTTTAAGGAGTCAGCCCCTTCAATTGAGCCCAGGGCTGTGGGCACACCAAGCACAATTGTAGAGACATCATCGATGGAAGCTTCATCATTACTGCCGCAACCAGTCACCATCAATAAAAATAAAATTGCCAGGGCCAGAAATTTAAAAGTTATTGCCTTTTTTTTCATAACTTACTTGTACCCCCTTAATTTTTTAAATTTTTGGGTTGTATTCGAGGCAACTTATTTTTGTCGCGGACTAAGGACACTTAATAAAACAGTTTTACCCTTGAATATCCGGGGGACGGGTCAATCACTCCACTTGCCGTACCTTTCCCGTAGTACCCGGTGCAGTATTTTGCCGGTTCCCGTTCTGGGCATGTTTTCTTCTGTAATGAAATCTATTGATCTGGGCCGCTTAAAACCCGCTATTTTGTCATAGCAAAAAGCGATGATTTCCTTGGCCAGTGCATCGCCCGGCTGGTAATAATCATGTAGGACAACTACGGCTTTGATGGTTTCCCCCCACTTGGCATCGGGGACGCCAAAAACCGCCACATCCTTTACCGCCGGGTGACTGCCAACTACATTTTCCACTTCCGATGGGTAAACATTTTCGCCCCCGGTAATAATCATGTTTTTCTTGCGGTCAACCAGATAGTAATAACCTTCTGCATCTTTCCTGGCCATGTCGCCGGCGGTACACCACTCGCCCCTAAAAACTTCCCTGGTTTTTTCTTGATCACGCCAGTATTCTTTAAAAGCATTCGGTGATCTGGTATAAAGTTCGCCCACTTCTCCATCGGGTACCTGGTTACCATCCTCATCCAGCAGTTTAATCGTATCAATGCCGAAGATTTCCCGCCCGATGGAACCTAATTTCTTGAACTGGTCTTCGGGTCTCAGGTAAGTGATCAACCCCGCTTCGGTAGATCCGTAGGCCTCCCATAGTTCGGCGGATTTAAAGTACTCCATGATGGCCAGCTTCAAATCTTTCCGGGCTGGAGCGGATGAAACCAGTAACTGCCTGATGCTGCCGACATCATACTGCTGCTTAATCTCATCCGGTAAAGCCAGCAGCATGATATAGTGGGTGGGAACAAGTGAAGTAAAGGTGATTTTAAATTCCGCGATGGTTTTTAACAAATCTTCGGGATCAAAACTAACGATGCTGTACACCATCACCGGCGCGGATACGTAAGTATAGGCAAAAGAATAGTAGATGGAATTTACATGGCACATGGGCATCACCATCATTGGTTTGTCGGTGGGTCTTACCCCCATATTGATGTTGCTTAGCAAGTACTCGGCAATATAACTCTCGTGGGTTCTGACTACGCCTTTGGGTTTGCCGGTTGTGCCCGAGGTGTACATGATGGTCCAGGTATCGGCAGCATCTACCGTGACCTCGGGTTCGCCGGGATCTCCGCTGGCGATAATTGCTTCGTAATGTGCATAACCTGCCGGAGCTTCGCCGTCCCCCAGGTAAATAAAGTTTTCTTTGGGGATGTGCTGCCATTTTTCCCTGACGCTGTTGACACTTGCAATAAATGGCGCTTCAACAATAAATGATGTGCATCCGGAGTGATGCACAATATAATCGATATCTTGCGGGGTCAGCCGGAACATGACCGGAACGGCAATTTGGCCTCCCTTGGCACAGGCCGCGTAAATTTCCATCCACTCCACGCGGTTGTAGGCAATAATGGCGACCCGGTCACCGTGACCCACGGCCATAGCTTTTAGGGCGTTGGCCAGCCGGCAGGACCTTTCGTTCCACTCGCTAAAGGTATAACTCTTGTTTTTGTCCTGACAGCCCAGTTTATCCGGATAGTTAAGGGCATTCATCTTGAGTACAGTCCCAACAGGCATCCATTTGCTAACGGTCATTTATATTCCCTCGCTTATAGCCTTTGTTATTAGCAATTCCGCTCATCCACAACCCTGACCGCTTTACCTTCAAACCGCTTGAGGCTGCCAATGGGCTTAAAATGCACATGGCAGGTTATTTCCAGGAAACTGTGCAGCGTTTTTTCCAGGGTGCTGATATATTCATCGTCAATTATTGCCCCGGGTACCGGCTCTACTTCCACCTTTAGGGTATGCAGCCCCTTGCGATTTCCTACTACCAACTGCCAGTGTTCACTAATAGCGGGGTGCTGTAACAGCAAGTCCTCCACCTGGCTGGGGAAAATATTGGTTCCACTGACCAGCAGCATATCATCCACCCGGCCAAGAAAATTAGTTATGCGGGGATGGGTGCGCCCGCATTCGCAGGTGTCATAAGAGATGATGACCCGGTCTCCGGTGCGATAGCGCAGAATGGGCATGGCTTCATAACTGAGGTTGCTCAATACCAGCTCGCCGGGCTGGCCAGGCTGTACCGCTTCCAAAGTATCCGGGTCGAGGAGCTCAATCAGGTAATGATCCAGCCAGATATGGATGCCGCTTTCGCTCTCACAGTCCATGCTCATGGGTCCGCCCATTTCGGTAAGGCCGTAGCAGCGCCGCATGCCTCCGCCGTGGGCTTTATAACCCATCCGTTCATTAATCCGGTGCCTAAGTTCATCCGTACAGGGTTCACCGCCATGAAAGCCCAGCCTTAACTTTAAATCCTTCACTGGATCAATACCATTTTCCAGGGCTACTTCGCTGATATAGGCCGCGTAAGAGGGGGTGCCGGTAAAGACCGTGGTGCCCCAATCCTGCATTAGCCTGAGTTGCCTCTCGGTTCCGCCGGCACCGGTGGGTACAATTTTGGCGCCCACCCGCTCCAGGCCATAGTGGAAACCAAATCCGCCGGTAAACAACCCCAGGCCGTGCGCTTGCTGAACAACGTCATGCTTATTCAGGCCACCGGCTACAAAGTTTCGGGCCATACAGACCGCCCAATTGTCCAGATCGTTTTTGGTGTAAGTCATTGGTGTGGGGACGCCCGTGGTTCCTGAGGTCATGTGAATGCGTACCACGTCTTCCCATTTGCCGCACAATAGTCCGGTTGGATAATTGTCTCGCAGATCATCTTTATAAGTAAACGGAACCTTTTTAATATCGCCCCAATGTTTTAAATCGTCGGGGTGCATACCAGCTTCGTGAAAACGCTTTTTCATAAAAGGGTTCCCGTATACCCGGTGCGCTTGTTTCCTAAACTTATCCAATTGCAGTTGTTGCAATTGTTCCAGCGGCATGGTTTCCCATTCCTGCTGATAAAATGCCACGCCGTATATCCCCTTTCCTATACAACCGCTAAACCCTATGGCTTTCGGACGTAAGATTTGGTTTGCACAACGCTATGCTTGTCGAATAATTAAATAATTATGAGAATATTATGAATATAAGAAGCCTGTTAAGTCCGCTACATTGGTTTATTTACCTTGGAAAACGGGTTTCCTCTTTTCCAACAGGCCTTTCATGCCCTCCACCCGGTCTTCACTGGCAAAAGTGACTAGGAAATTTCTTACCTCATAAGCAATAGCCGCAGTCAGGTCCAGGTTAATACCGGTATTCATGGTGTTTTTCAAGACGCGCATGGCCACAGTAGGTTTGGATGCCAACTTTTTAGCCAGGGTCATGGCTTCATCCATTAAATCGGCCTGGGGGACAACCCGGCTAACCAACCCGTATCTTTCAGCCGTTGCTGTATCAATCATGTCACCTAAAAAAAGCAGTTCTTTGGCCCGGGCTGCACCAATCAACCTGGGCAGCCTTTGGGTTCCGCCTCCGCCGGGGATGATCCCCAGGTTAATCTCTGGTTGGCCAAACCTGGCCTGTTCTGCCGCCAGCCTAAAATCACAGGCCATCGCCAGTTCACACCCGCCACCCAAGGCCAAGCCGTTAATGGCTGCGATGGTGGGTTTATCCAAGTTTTCTAATTTATTTTGGGTCTCCATAGATAATAAACAAAAATCATGCATTTCCAATATTGACAGATTAACCATCTCGGTAACATCCGCACCAGCGGCAAAAGCCTTTTCACCTGCCCCGGTCAAAATAACCGCCTTGACCGAAGTATCTTCCCGGAGTTCATCAAGAGCCTGCCCTAATTCTTTAAACACTCTTTTACTGAGTGGATTCATGGGGGGCCTATTCAAGGTGATTACAGCAATATTATCTTGTTTGTTGAATAATATGGTCTTGTAAGGCAAAGTTCAGATACCTCCTTTAATAATCGTACCAACCGGCGCCGCTCTTGCGACCGAACCGCCCGGCCCTAATCAACGCTTTTAGGGATTGAGGCGGGCTCCAGGACGCCTCTTTATGTTCCTCATACAAGTAGTTAAGTACATGGTACCCGATGTCAACTCCTGCAAAGTCCTGAAGTTCAAACTGCCCCATCGGGTGATTGAGGCCCAGTTTCAGGGCGGTATCGACGTCCTGAGGAGTAGCCACTCCTTGTTCCACCAACCTAATCGCTTCGAGATATTGGGCCAGCATCAGCCGATTTACTACAAAGCCCGGATAATCCTTTTTGACTTCAATAGTTGTTTTACCCATTGCCCTGGCCGCAGTGGAAACAATTGCTACTGTTGCATCGCTGGTATAGTAGCCGCGAATTACTTCCACCAGTTTCATCAAGGGCGGCGGGTTGAAAAAATGAATCCCGGCTACCTGCGTCGGCCGTTTGGTTGCGTTCGATAACACCGTAATGGACATGGATGAAGTGTTGCTAGCTAAGATTGCTTCCGGTTTACATACTTTGTCCAGCTCTTTAAAGGCCGCTAATTTGGCGTCCAGGTTTTCAATAATCACCTCAATGACCATGTCGGCATCGGCAAAAGCGCTAGTCCCAGTGGTGCACGTAATCCGCCCCAGCACCGCATCCTTTTGTTCCGCTGTCATCTTACCCTTGGCCACGCTTTTTTGCATAAAGGCGGTCATCCGGTCCATCGCCTTATTGACAAAATTGATATCAATATCACTTAGTACAACATTAAATCCCGCCTGGGCGGCCACCTGGGCGATGCCTCCGCCCATCGCACCTGCTCCCAAAACGCCAATCACTTTAACATCCACAGTTTTGACCCCTTTCAAAGTTTTTTAGTCAGCAGTTTGTCTAAATATAAACCATTGTTTATTATTTACAAATAGCTAAAAGGAACTGGATTAAGGTTATTGGGGGGTGAAAAAAGAATTACCACCTTGGGGTGACTATGTAAAAGCAAAGTAATCTATAGACAACCTATGAAGGTTAGTTATATGTGTCCGGTGTTAATGGTTGTAAATTCTTATACAAGTCATACGCCAAATTAAGGTTTTGGTGGTTGGCGTGTTGGGCATAAAAATTCCCTTCACCGGGGTATTGGAACCGATAATTCAGTTTTAGCCAAAATTCGGTGGAGTGGTGCTCGGCAGGCAGGGATATGGATTGCAAACCCAGTTCCCAGGCCAGATGCTCTATTGTGTGCACTAGCATGGTGCCCAGCCCTTGGTTTCTTTGGTTCCGGGGCAGGGTGATATGATAAAGCAGTGCTACTCCGGTGTGATAATCTAATTCCAGGTCAATGATAAACTCATTTTCTGTACCGTTATCAATTGCGTCACATAAAAATATAGTATCCGGGTGCTGCGGTATTGTTTGATCTGCAATGGTCAGTTTAGCCTTAATTGGTTTAGCCATAATTTTTTGCACGGACTGGTGAAATTCTTTAAACAGGGCTTTTCGGTTTAGGGGAGTTACATTGGCCATCGGTGTTTCACTCCGTCGTTAACAGTTAATTGCTATCCTACCCAGAAAATACTTTTTAATGTTGGTTGTAGTGGGCGCGGCGCTCCGGTGATATCGCTCCGCTCTCTCTTGCAATTCTTATTATTGTGGTCGGAGCGGGTTATTGTTACCGCATGGCACAAACTGCATAACCATTAGGTTACGCCCTAAGCAGCCTGAATTCGGGGCTATGACGGGCTAATCAACGCATCCAGGTGCACCGTTCGCTCCGGATATCACCGGATCGCCGCGTAAGCTGGTTTTTTATCCTTATGCTGGTGACGCGTTTAGCGGCATTGTAGTCTACCAGAAAATACTATTAAGATGGTTGTAGTGGCTATTTGGCTGGTGTCATCCTGAGCATAGCGAAGGATCTTATCTTTTAAGATTCTTCACTTCGTTCAGCATGACAATCAGCTTTTGGCAAAGATACGAGGGGCCACCGGAAAACCAGGGCCCCCCGTTATCAACGAATTGTGTTACGCCTTAATTTCTTCGCCCGGTAAGACACTCTGCTGACCTACTCCCACACCGGTAAAGCATTGTTTAACATGATCATTGGAGAATTGCGGAGTAAAGTAACTGATGGCAATTAAAGCTATGGTGGAAATGGTAATGCTGTAAAACAGCGGGTCTACAACCGTCCATGGATAGGGCAAAAGTGCATCCGTGCCGAATATAAAGTTACAGATCCCAAAAGGTTTTGATTCGGAAGCATGCAGGAAAACAAACCCGAAAATGGATACCCCGTACCCTAGGGCCACGCTCCAAACCGCGGCTTGTTTGGTGACCCGACGCCAGAAAATTGCTCCCAGCAGAGCGGGTAAAAGTCCCGCGGCGCAGATGCCGAACCAGAAAGCGGTGGCCCGGGCAATAATGCTGATGGGCAGGATATAGGCCATAATTACAGCAGCGATGGCGCCGATAACTACGCCGACGCGAGAGTAAAACAGCGGGCTTTTTGTGGTCTTGACCCCCCACTCGGGCAGCATGTCGCGGGAAAAGGCGATGCTTTGTACGTGTATCAAACCCAGCACCGTTGTGAGACAGGCGGAAATCAACGTAATCATAAACAGGTAAATAAAGGCTTTGGGCATCACGGCATTAATAAATGCTGGAATGATTAGATCCGTGTTTCCCCCGGCCGCGGCTATGGCAATTTGCCCGGTGGTATTATGGAAAAATACGTTGCTCAGGGGGCCGACCATGAAAGCCGTGCCAGTGAAAAAGAAAATGCAAATGCCGCCGGTGACAATGGCGCGGTTGAAGGCTCGCTTGTTCGGCACCGTCATAAACCGCAGAGCTAATTGCGGCTGGGCCAGTACCCCGATGCCAACCCCCATCACGATGGTACTAATTACTGTCCACCAGTAAGGTGAGCCCGCGGCAGGCATTGATGTCCACCCCAAGTGGCCGGCCGCGGCCATATTCTCTGGTACCTTGCTGGCTAACTCGGTCAGGGCTTGGTGGCCGCCAACCACGCCGCCAACTATGGAATAGGTCTTAAAGAGGAGAAATACCATACCTAGCAACATGATGCTGCACATGAAAGCATCAGCATACATAACTCCTCGCATACCACCCCAGCCAACGTATAGGGCGACTAGGAGCACCAGCATCAGCAAGGCTATGTTATAATCTATTTTGAGAGATTCTTGGATAAACCGGCCGCCGCCAATTAATACAACTCCGGTGTAAGCCGGCATAAAAATGAAAATCATCAAGCCGGTAAACCAGGTGATAAATTTGGAATTGTAGCGCGTCCCCAGGAAAGAGGCCAGGGTATTGGCGCCCAGATTACTGCTCATGCGACGAATCGGAGCCCCCAAGAAAACAAAGGCCAGGAAAATGCCCACAAATATGTTTAGAAAGGAAAGCCACATCAGGCTAAACCCGAACACACCCGCTGCACCACCAAAACCCACAATAGCCGAGGTACTGATAAAGGTGGAAGCGTAGGACAGGGCCATAACCCAACCGGGAATCTGTCGTCCGGCCACCATATAGTCTTCCTGGCTTTTGGTCTGCAGGGAACCCAGGTAAGTGAGGTAAGTTACAATGCCTAAAAATATCAGCAGGCATACCGCTAGTAAGGGGATATTTATTTCACCACCCATTATTCGTCACCACCCTTATTCCAGTTAATGCCTCCGTAAACCACACAAAGCAACATCGCCCCGACATTTAGGAGCCATACTAATGAAATCCAGGAGTCAGCCATGCCGAGCATAATACAACCTCCTTTTTACCGGTATTACTTAAACTTACACATTATGACTTAAGCCAAGCAATCAATTACCACCCCCGTTTAATTGATGAATACTTTGCCTCGTCGCTACCGCTCCAACCACTCCTTGCGCTTGTCTATCACTCGCTTGGCCTTACCTTCACTGCGCTGGACGGTGCGCGGCGGTACAATGATGATCTTACTGGAGACATAAAGCATCTGCTGCATTTCGTAGTGCAGTTTTTCGGAAAACAGGCTGATTGTATCTGCACCTTGGTTGTAAAATGCTTCGGTAGCTTCCACCTGAATTTCCAACTGGTCGAGGTTATTTTTCCGCTCCACCACTAACACGTATTGGGGCGCCAGTTCACTGTGGCGCAGCAGCACTGCTTCTATCTGGGAGGGGAACACGTTGACGCCTTTTATAATCAGCATGTCATCGGTTCGGCCGGTCAGTTTGAAATGACGCACGCTGGTACGGCCACAGGGGCATGGGTCGTCGGTTAGTCTGGTAATGTCCCTGGTTCGGTACCTGATTAGAGGCATCGCTTCCTTGGTCAAGGTGGTAATCACCAGTTCGCCCTGCTCACCCGGGGGCAGGGGTTCTCCGGTATCCGGGTCGATAATTTCCGGTAGGAAATTGTCGTCTTGCATGTGCAGGCCATTATGGTAAGCGCATTCTACCGATACCCCGGGACCCATAATTTCACCCATGCCGAAAATGTCGTAGGCTTCCAGGTGCAGTTTTTCTTCAATTTCTACCCGCATCTCTTCGGTCCAGGGCTCGGCACCGAATACACCCACCCTGAGTTTAATTCTGTTTCTTATGTCTAAGCCCATCTGTGCTGCAGCTTCGGCCAAAACCAGGGCGTAGGACGGGGTGCAAGTGAGTACGGTGGCCCCGAAGTCTTCCATGAGCATGATCTGCCGGTTGTTTACGCCGCCGGACATGGGCACGGTGGCGGCGCCGATTTTTCTGGCCCCCGTATCGATCCCTAGACCGCCGGTGAATAGCCCGTAGCCGTACGAGTTGTGCACGACGTCACGATAGGAGGCGCCGGCAGAGGTAAGGCTTCTGGCCATCATTTCGGTCCACATCTCAATATCGTTTGCGGTGTAGCCGGAAACAACCGGTTTTCCGGTGGTGCCGCTGGAACAGTGGATTCTAACCACGTCTTTAAGGGGCGTGGCAAAAAGTTCATAAGGATAGTTGTCCCGCAGGTCTTCTTTTACGGTAAACGGTAACCGGCGCAGGTCGTCCAGAGTTCTGATGTCTCCCGGCTTAACGCCGTGCTTTTGAAATAGGCTTCTGTAAAACGGAGATTGTACGGCTATCCTTTCCACCAGATCCTGTAGCCGCTTCAACTGTAATGACCGGCGCTCTTCTATAGGCATGCATTCGGCTTTGCTGTTCCACATCAGGCTGTGGCTGGGTTTGGTCGCCATTTTTTTGCCTCCTTGCACAATATGTTTAAATATTGCCAAAATTCAAATATTATAGGTTTTAGTTTGGCTCTATTACAGAACCAAAGCTTTATTTGTTACTCCGGTTGATAAACTTGCTAGCCCGCACTCAGCTTAGTATTTTTGCAATAAGTGCAAATACGTAAAAATTTGCGGGTCGGACTTAAGCAGGCAAGAGTTTGTGCAATTATAGTTCCTGCCCTTTTTTAAAGGCTTGTTTGTTTAATTCAACAAATTTTTGTGGAACCAGTTGTTCAATCACATTCAACCAGGCACTTTCCGTTCCCCCTACTCTGGCAAATAAAGCGCCCAGCAGCACGACTCCGGCCATTGCCGGGTTGCCCAAATCTTTTGCGATAGCCGTGCCTTCCACCCACTGTAGTTGCCCGGCCCTGGTATTTATGTAATCTTCCAGTTCTTGTTCGGACGGGTAGGCTTTCTGACCCAGGTTTACTGCCGGTGGCGGAATGCGGAATCTGTTCACTATTACTGCCGACGTGCTGTTTAAGTAGGAGGTCCACCTGGCGGCCTCTAACATTTCAAAACCAATCAGATAGTCTGCTTGGCCTTTCTCCACTACCGGGGAATATACTTTTTCACCCCAGCGTACGTGACTTTCCACGGTGCCGCCGCGTTGTGACATGCCATGCACTTCGGATTTCTTGGCATCGTAACCCATCTGTAGACCCACTTCCACCAGAATGTCGCTGGCCAGAATGGTCCCTTGGCCGCCTACTCCAGCCATCAGAAAATCTATTTTCTTCACCTGCCAAACCTCCTTTCCGGTTTTTTTAGCTGCTTGTTTGGTCTGTCTGGATGGCTCCGGTTGGACAAACCTGGGCGCACATTCCGCAGCCGTTACATAACATTGGATTGATGCTGATGTTGTCTTCTTCCTGGGTCAAGGGGGAACAGCCCAGATCCAGGCAGGTGCCGCAGTTGATGCAGGTGTCGGGGTCGACTACGGGAACCGGATGCCTTTCCCGAGTGTATAGGACACATGGGTGTTTGACGACGATTAATGATGGTATTTTGCTTTCCAGGTGGTCTTCAATTACAGCAGACAGTTTCTCCAGGTCGTATGGGGAGACTTCATCTACTTTTTCGTAACCAATCCCCCTGGCCAGAGCGGAAACGTTAACCTCGATGGTTTCTTTGTTTTGCAGGGTGCGGCCGCTTCCCGGGTGCATCTGGTGGCCGGTCATGGCGGTGACCCGGTTGTCCAGTAGAATAGTGGTAGTGGTGCCCTGGTTGTACAATACGTTAATTAATGGATTGATGCCGCTGTGGAAAAAGGTCGAGTCGCCAATGACAGCTACGTAACGGTCACTAACGCCTGCTTTGTCAATGCCGTGCGCGACACCAATACCGGCCCCCATACAACCGGTGGTATGCATGGCCGCCAGGGGCGGTCCGGCACCCAGAGTGTAACAGCCGATATCGCCCAGCACCAAAACGTCAAGTTGTTTCAGGGTGTAAAACACGCCGCGGTGACCACAGCCCGGACAGAGCATCGGCGGTCTGACGGGTAGGTCGAGTTGGGTTGCAGGCGTATCGGAAAGTACCGGGTCGGCTTCTATTAAACCCGCTGCAATAGCACATTCTCTGACCACCTGGGGACTGAATTCATCAATTATGGGGAATATCTCCTTACCCCGCACCGGGATGCCCATGAGTTTGACATGTTCTTCAATGAAGGGTTCGAGTTCTTCAATGACGATTAGTTCCCGAACTTGGCCGGCGAAATCGCGGATTAATTGATCGGGCAACGGGTGAACCAGGCCCAGCTTTAAAAAGCTGGCTGTGGGAAATACTTCCCTGGCGTACTGGTAGGCGATGCCGGCGGTGATAATACCGATGCCGTCGTCTCCAGGCTCAATGCGGTTCAACGGGCTGTTTTCCGCATATTGGGTTAGCCGGTTCTGCCTTTCCTCCACCACCGGGTGGCGGCGCCTGGCGTTAGCCGGAACCATGACGTATTTACCCGGGTTGCGCTGGTAGGCGGGCAAGGCAGTTTTTTCTACTACTGGCGGGGCGGGTTCAACCTCCACCGCGCTCTTGGAGTGTGAAATACGGGTGGTGGTTCGCAGGATTACCGGGGTGTCGTAAGTTTCACTAATTTCCAAAGCAACCCCCACGTATTGCTTGGCTTCCTCACTGTCCGCAGGTTCAAGCATTGGCACCTTGGCAAATTTAGCATAGTTTCGGTTGTCCTGTTCATTCTGGGAGCTATGCATCCCGGGATCGTCGGCATTTATAATGACCAGACCGCCATTGGAGCCGGTATATGATACATAAAATAAAGGATCTGCGGCTACGTTCAAGCCCACATGCTTCATCGTCACCATAGTTCTGGTGCCGGCGTAAGCCGAGCCAACCCCCACATCCAGAGCCACCTTTTCATTGGGTGCCCATTCAGTGTAAACGCCGGGGTACTTGACGAAGTTTTCCATAATCTCGGTGCTGGGAGTGCCCGGGTAGGCTGACCCTACCTTTACTCCACTTAAATACGCGCCGTAGGCGATGGCTTCGTTCCCGGACATTAATTTTTTCATCAAGTTACCTCCTTTCCTTTCCTGACACTTTACCTACGCTAACTTAACTGTTCAAAAAACGATTCCAAATGGATCCTAACCCGGTGCTCGGAAAAGAAGCGCAGATCCGACATGTCGGCATCAAACACTACACCAGGCAATCCCGTTCTTTGGCTGATAATCTTGCGCTTGTCATATAAGCCAAACGCGTTAGGCTTGCAACTGCGGTTGGAAAAGAGCACAAACCCATCCACTCCGTATTTCTCCATGAAATTAATTTTTAGCTGCACCCGGTAATCAAAGCCCCGGTTTACAAATTGTTCGGTATAATTTTCGGCCAGGCTTTCCAGGGGCCGGTTCAGGTCAAATGAGTAGGCCCACGAATGTGTATACTGGGAAGCCACCACCAATGCTTTGTGGGAAGCAAACAAATCTGAAAACCAGCGCAATCTGGGCCAAACCGGAATATGGTCGAAATATATTTTGTATCGCTCGTCCGGTATGGCGTAAATGCCTTGTTTTAGCCGCTCATCCAATTCGTCTTTCAGCGCCCTATAATAAGTGACTGCCTCAGGGGTGCCCCGCCAGGTAACAATGGGCGCCATATGGAAACAAGCATCAAAATAGCCAAATGGGGCCGGTTTTAAAGCCGCCAAATCGAGAATTTCGTTCCACAGCCGGCACGCCTCATTGGAAAGGGACAGTACTGCGGATAAACGGTCGTAATTATAGGGCTGGCCGGTAACTTCTTCAATGAAAGAAACCATCTCTTTTAGTTGGGCAATAAAATACCGTCTGCAAAGTTCATCAGGTTCATCCACGATCTGGGGCGAATCGAGTAGAAAATAAGGAGCGTTATAAAACCGCCCGGCTACTTCAAACCATTTGGGCAGGCTGCCGCACTGGGTATTGCAACATAACAGCAAGTCTGGTTGCACAATTTGGCCCACCGGGTGTTCATCAGCGTAGGCATCTCCAATGCCGCAGCGGGCGTAGGCGCAAAGGTCGTTAAAATATCCCTTGGATTCAGCAACTTCAGAGAGTTTATCAGCCACCTTTCTGGCGCCGGCCAGAGCACCGAAATTTTCCGGGTAATATGGAAACAGTCCGGCCGCGTAAAGGAGTTCCACAGGAAAAACTGCGGTTACCCAGGCCACTGGGACCCCTTTTTCTTTGGCCTCGACACCCTTAGTGTAATAATTGGCCATTAGTTCTTTCATTAAGCTTGCTGTTTTAAAGGCATTTTTTCTGGACATTAATCTGCACCCCCCACCATTTCCATGAATGCCTGCACGCGGGTGTTTAACTGCCCCAGGGAACTGCCCCCGAATTCAGTTTCGAGGCGCAAGGTGGGAATGCCCATTTTTTTTAAGGCCTGCATATTGTCATAGTAATCATAATTCTCGGCTTCACAGTTTTTCAGGTGTAAAAATATTACCCCCCGGGCTTGTTTTTTTTGGGCCAGGTGCACCAGGAATTGCCTTCTGGGATTGCGGACAGTGTCATAACCGGCAAAAGGTATTCTGTTAATTTGATAATCCGCCAGGGCCTCCAGGGGGTCGCCGGTTTCTCGTACATCGGCTTCTATATAGCGCCAGCCGTTTTGTAGATCATCGCCAACAACCGTCCCGCCGGCATGCTCCAGATAGTCCAAAATTTCCGGTGGTTCGCATACCGAACCGGATATAACCAGCCGGGTGTGATTAGCCGCGCTGCTTGATGGGCCATCCTTTTCCAACGCGTCAACCAATTGACCTAAATAGTCGTTTAATATTTCCCGCGGCATGATTAGCCCCGCTCTGATTAAGGCATACAGATCCCGATTGCCGATGCACCCCGGGTTTTGTTCATGCAGCGAAAAGATCCGGCGCAGCAGTTTGCGGTTGCTGTTATATAATGAAATGCTGTTACTTATTTCATCGTCGGTGATTGCCGCCCCCCGGTAATCTTCCAACCGCTCTTTTAACCTGGCTAACTCGCCCACCAGGTAGGGTCTGGCGCTGGGCCGGTCAACTTGCCTGGGGAGCAGATAATTTTCCATAAACGGCAGCGGGCTGGCGTGCTTCCAGATACCCGATACCATGCGGGTTGTGTCGCAGGTATGTGGTATAATCAGGCCGTCCAAGAAATCAAGTTTGCCTTGCAGTGCCAGGGCGAAACTACTTCGCACCAGTGAACAGGCCCAGTTTTGTAGATGCGCGTCAACCCGCTCCTGTCCGCTGCTGCTTCCGCAGATGCCGTAGGGGAAAAAACCTGCGGCATGGATTAACTCCTCCGGGACATCGGTGAGGAGAAAACCGATTACCTTGCCCCTGGATTCATTTTTCCATTCTGTAACAAATTTATCGTGCTCAGTGATTGTTTTATTAAAAAAGTCAACTAGCTGCGCAGCTGCCATCCAGTTCCGTCTCCCCCTTCTCCAACCGCTTGTCATTGCGAGCGTTAGCGAAGCAATCTCCGGCTCTTTCCCTCACTTGATTATGTGAGTTCGCCACGTCGCTATCGCTCCTTGCGATGACTGAGTGGGTTATTAAGTAATACCACATATCAACCCCGGTTGGCTTCAAAGCCAGGTGCCACGTTGATTAATGGCTGCTTTTTGATGAAACGGTCGATGTTTTCAACGAGTATGGCGCCGAATCTTTTTTCGTACATATCAGTCCAACTGGAGATGTGCGGGGTGATAATTAAATTTTTGGTGCCCCATAACTTGTCATCGGGCGGCAGGTAGGATGGCAGCGGGTTTTTAATCCAATGCGTGTCATTAGCGGCACCGGCAATCCATTCCTCGTTCAATGCTTTCATTAATGCTTCCTTGACCACCAGCGAACCACGGGCGCAATTGATTAAATAGGCGCTCTTTTTCATCATTTTGAACCGCTCTTCATTCATCATGTTTAGGGTTTCCTTGGTCTCCGGGCAGGACAGCACTACAAAATCACTCTGGCTAATTACCTCGTCCACCTGGCTGCTTAGATATACTTGATCAACAAAGGGAATGTCTATAATCCTGATGTCGGTGCCGATGACGCGCATTTCAAAATTCTTGGCCCGTTTGGCTATCTCGCGTCCGATACCGCCCAGGCCGATAATACCCAATGTTTTTCCGTATAACTCTTCGCCGCAGATGCGCATAAATTTATTTTCCTTCTGGTTATCCCACATCTGGTTGAACTTTTTGGCTAAGTTCAACATTAGCCCGATGGTAAATTCGGCCACCGGTATACCCGAACCACCGGGCAGGTGCACCAGGGGCACGTGCTTGGGTATTTGGCCCCACTTTTCCCAGTGATCCACTCCCGAGCTGAAGGTCATAATCCACTGCAAATCTTTCATTTCAGGCACCCGGGTGACAATCATGCCCGAACCGATGATATGGGTATTTAAAACTTCATCACCTAAATTAGCGCCGTTAGTTGATTTCCGAATCCGAATGGCGCCGCTGGCCACCTGTTCAGGAAAACGCTGTTCGATTAGTTTTTCATATTCGTCCGGCGTGCCAAGCCCTGGCTGTACTACTACCAAAACGTTTAGGGGATTAAAATTGCCCATAAAAAAGACACCTCACTAACTGAGTTATTTTCTCGGGTGTTAACCGGCAGAGGCATCTATGCAATCGTGTTTATTTTAATTAAGTAGTCATTTAGTTGCATATTAATGCCACATTAACCATTGTAATGACCGAGTACTTTTAGTAACCGGATGCTCAACTGGGCTTGAAACCGGTCTTCATTACGGGAAAGATCTAAACCCGTTAATTCTTCCATCCTTTTTAAGCGGTATCTTAAAGTGTTAATATGCAGAAAGGCCGCTTTGGCGGTCTCGCTAAACCCGCACTTATGCTCCAGAAATAATTCCAAGGTCCATAGCAGGTTGCTGTTGTGCTCCCGGTCATATGCCAATAATGGGCTTAACATGGACAACGCATATTCTTTGAGTTGCTGTTTGTTGCCGGACTCCCACAATATAGCATATATGCCCAATTCTTCAAAACTAGTAGTCACATTATTTTTGCCCAAGTCCTTTAATATATCTGCAGCTTTCCAGGCCTCATCAAAAGAGTAACGGTAGTCGGCAAATTCGGTGCATAACCGACCCCAAACAATATTGGCGGCATAGCCGGTTAAGTTTTTTTGTACCCAAACCCGGATCAATTCTGGAAACAGGGCAGAATTCTCAACTTTACCATCTGGTTCGGAAATTTTTAGCACGACTACAATCCGGTTTTTGCGTAACGCCACCAGACTACCAGGAGAAAGCTGGTTGATTAAATTGTTCATATCCGCTTTGATGAACTCGAACAATTCGTCGTCAATACCGTTTTCCGGGTCGGGTTGAACCGGCTTGATGATATCCACAACGTATATCTGGTGTGGTTTATTTAAATCGAAGCCTAATTTCATAGCCCGGGCCTGAACCTGTTTCAGTTCCGGTTCCCCGGAAAACAGTTCCCCTAACAAATCACCTTTAAGTCTTAGTTCAACTTCCAGCGAAGACTCCTGTTTTAAATAATCGAGGGCGCAAAGGGTACTGGCATGTTCAATAGCCAATAAATTTAATTCGGCAAACTCGTTTTCTTCTTTAACTAGTAGATAACCCCAGCATTTGGTGCCGGTCATAATGGGAGCGATAATCCAGGCTTGCTGTTCATAATTCTCCATCCAATAAGAAAGCCTGGTGATGGACTTAGACTCCAGTTGTTTTTGCGGGCTACCTTTTTCGGGAACCATCTTAGACAGAAATTCCTGCAGGTTCTGACGCAAAATATCAATTTGAATATGATTGGAGATACCGATCCAGCGCATGGCGGGTATATTTAAGAAGCAATCGAAGACCACAACCTGACTGGCTACAATGTTGCTTAACGACTCGACAATCTGTTGAACACCTTTACCCTCCAGCATTAACCGGGTCATTTGTCGGTTTAAGTCAACTGATTTTTGCTCCTCCAACATAGTCTGAAGATTCTTGAAATTTAGCGTAAAGTTGATATTATATAGGTCTTTATTGACAAAGTTTCCCCAATTTTCGCTAGTGCGCATCTCCCAATTGCAGTTCTGGTGCCCCATACCGGCGCACGTTTTTTCCACACAAATCATTTCCTGCCCGGCGAAAACACTGGAAAAGCCACTGGCATAACCGGTGGAAATCCAACAAACGGGGTGCCCGGCCTGGCCGTAATTCTGTACATACTGTTCGGCTTCGTGGGAGTTTTCCCACCGGCCTTCGACATGATAACGGCTCAAATCGGGACCAAAGCGCAATTCCTTAATTATTTTTACCTGGCCGTTGCCCTTCCACTGGTAAATAATCGGACCCAGGTCGATAAATTGCATTTCTTTGCCGTAGTTGGCGGCAATCATTTTGGCGTCATGCATACCGCAGCGGTAACCAAAGCGATATAATACCCCCTGGGCAATATCTTTTCCCAATGAGCAGATCAACTCATATTTTAGGTGCGCTAATGCCGTAACATGTAACAATACCATTCTGCTTTCTTTTAGGGAAATAATACCTTCCTCAGGCTTAAATTCCAGCAGTTCCCTTAAATTAAAATTTCGCATTGCACCCTCCGGAGTTGTATAAATTTTAGCATAAGCCTGTTAGTATTTGTATTGGCTGGGTTATACAAACAATACCACTTAATATGTATAATCAATACATAGACTTGTTATTAATTACCATGATTATCTATTATAACTAGAAATTCCTCCCGGTGAAATTAACTTTGTGCTAAACCGTTGTTAGGCCACCTTGAACGGCAATTTTCCCCAGCAGAAGAAAGTCGATTTTTACAATAAAAATAGCGAGCTCATTTTCGAACTCGCTAAACACTTCCTCGCTCACTACTTACTACATAATCCATCCTACCGTTATAAGTTTATGATCTGGCAGTATAAGTGTAGCCCATGCATTTGGAGATAAATTGTTTTATGGCTTTAGAAACCTCTGACCACTTTGTTGATCAGCAAGTCAAATTCTTGCTGAGTAAGTGCCTGATAATCTTGATTTGCATAATTAACCGCCACGCCCACCGGGTTAACAATATCAAATTTGACCTGGATTGCACTATCTGCCGCATTTTCAATAACGGTAGTGATCGCGTAAACTTTGTTATCTTGTTTAATAAGTACGATGCGGTCCCCTGCTTGCAAAGCCGGCCTTTTTGCTGACCATGGAATGCGGTCTATCTGCCCCGCGTCTTTGTTTAGCAGCACTTCCGGCACCGATTTTAGCAGCATCAAAGGATCTTTGTTTAATGGCACTGCATATCCTACCTTACTACCGTACGCATGGACTTCACTTAATACTCCCGTTTGACACATCGGAATACCTCCTTTATTTTAAAAAAGCGCGTTTAAAATATTCCCCTTGGCCTGCGCTTTTTTATAATTTAACCATTAACCTTAACCGGACATGAATGGGTAAAATTACCTGGGTGAAAAATAAAAACATCCCAGCCCCACTTAGGGACGGGATGTTATGGCCTCGCGGTACCACCCTATTTGTTCCGTATATTTACCCGGAACCACTCATCAGGGTACGGGAAAACACTTCCGATACCCCCTTCCTTTTAACGGTGAAAGATTCCGGCCCGGCCTACTAGCCACCAATGGGCATTCAGCCTGCAGTTCCGGGGTGAACTTCAACTTAACTGTTCCCACCAGGCTCACACCACCCCTGGCTCGCTGTGGGACAAATTAAATCTACTTTACCCCTTCATAACATTTAATTATTAACAACTTAAAAACACTTTAACAATTATAAACTATTCTGTCAACCATTTTACACCGGGCAAAAAAAGAACTTTCCCGACAATTTTAAAAAGTAATTGTAGGGGCACTCGCAAGGGGTGCCCCTACAACAAAAACGTCATCGTACAAGTAAAACTTAAATTTATTTTTAGGGTAGACCACCATGCCGCTAAACGCAGCACCCAACAGAAAATGAAAAACCAGCCTCCGCGGCGGTCCGGTGATATCCGGAGCGAACGGTGCACCTGACTGCGTTGTTTAGCCCGTTATAGCCCCGAATTCATAGCTATTAAGGGCGTACAGTACGGGTACGCAGTGTGCCAGATGCGTTCACCAAAGACTTTTCCAGCCACAGCAAGTAGAATTGCAAGAGAGAGCGGAGCGATATCACCGGACCGCCGCCCCACTACAACCTACATTAAAAGTATTTTGGGTAAAAGTATTTTTAGGATAGGTTAAACCGCTTTCTCTCTGGCCGCAGAGGTCTTGACCTCCCCAACTTTGAAATGATTAGTCATTTCCCGTTCCACAAAGCGCCACGTTTCCTCTGCATTAGTGCGCCAGTTGGTAGGGCAGGCCGCCAGCGATTCCACGAAAGAGAAACCCTTAGCATCCATCTGGTTCTGCAGCGCCTTCTTAATATAAGCTTTAAGCTGCCGCAGATTGGCGATGGTGCCCCGGGCCACATAGGCGTTTTCATCAGTTATGGCGGCCACCATTTCCGGACCCAGCATGGGAGGCCCGGTATAGCGCGGATCCCTTCCATACGGGCTGGTTTCGGTTTTCTGGCCGGGCATGGTGGTAGGGGCCATCTGCCCGCCGGTCATGGCGTAAACAGTGTTATTAGACAGCAGCACAGTTATTTTTTCGTTACGGGCAGCGGCGTTAACCAGGTGTTGGGAACCGATGGCGTAACCGCCGCCGTCACCCATGTAAGCAATGGTAACCAGCTCCGGATTGGCCCGCTTGATACCTACCATCACCGGGGTGGTGCGACCGTGGTGGGTCTGGATGGTGTCCATGTTGAAAAAGTCCCAGGATAAAAGTGAGCAGCCGATGTCGCAGCCGAACACCGTGCGGTCTTGAATACCCAGTTCATCTATGGCTTCACCCAGCGCTTTAAGCACCAGGCCGTGGCCGCAACCGGGGCAAAACTTGTGCGGCTTGGTTTCTATACGCCAAACCCGCGGCATTTTAAGCTCAGGCATAAAAAATAAAACCCCCTTAGGTGTTTATTAAAGGGGGACAGGCTGTTAAAGCCACAATTAATTAACTCTTTTGTCCCCTTTTTTGCGTTCTTAATATCACCCGGAAGGCTTTAATATATACGTTTGGGGAGAATTCAGTAGTCAGGAGTCAGTAGTCAGGAGTCAGAATTAAAAATGAACCGAGCCTATGTATGTCATGTCTGAGCCTGTACCTGCCATGCCTGTCATTGTTATGAATACAAAAAATCTGTCATTCTGAGCGCAGCGAAGAATCTTAAAGACTAGATCCTTCGCTACGCTCAGGATGACAAGCCAGTTTATTATTCTGACTACTGAATACTGACTCCTGACTACTGCCCTTTTTTACCCCAAACTCCTGATTACCGCTACTTCATCGCATTTGGGAAACTTGGGGCAGTTGATGCATTCTTTCCATACCTTTTGAGGCAGGTCTTCCTTGGGAATAATCTTGAAGCCGCACCGCACGAAAAAGGGGGCCTGGTAAGTGAGGGCGAAGGCCCGGGGTATTTCCAAGTCTACCGCTTCGGCCAGGAAAGCTTCCACCAACCCGCGCCCGATACCGCGCTTTTGATAATTCTCGTCGACGGCCAGGGCGCGGATTTCCGCCAGGTCTTCCCAGATAACGTGCAGCGAACCCACACCGACAACCAGTCCGTCCAGTTCGGCAACCATAAATTCCCGAATGCACTCGTACAACGAAAGACGGGAGCGCCCCAGCATCAAATCTTTTTCGGCAAAGTGGGTAATAAATTGGTGGATGGTCTCCACATCTGATATTTTGGCTTTGCGTATCAGCACTGGCATCAATTCCTTTATAAATTCTTCATCGCGAAGTCCACTGCGTTACGGAACAGCGGAATACCGTGTGGTTCACCAAAGTGTCCACGGCGCCAGTTGGGGTGGTGGTATGTTTCCACATAACGCTCGGGGTGTGGCATAAGGCCCAGTACCCGGCCAGTGCTATCACAGATACCGGCAATGGCGTTTAGTGAGCCGTTGGGGTTTAAAGGGTAAACCGCGGTTGGTTTTCCGGCGACCGGGTCGGCGTACCGAAAAACCACCTGGCCGTTGCTTTCTATACCGTCCAGAGTTTCCGCCCCGGTGTAGAACTTCCCTTCACCGTGGGCCACCTGGTACTGGACTACAGTTCCCTCCAGCCCGCGGGTAAAGATACAGGGTGACTCTTCGATCACCAAATTGACCCACCGGCACTCAAAGTGCCCGCTGTCGTTATGCATCAGGGTGGCGCTGATGGTACCCAGTTCGCTCCGGGGCAGTAAACCGGTGCGTACCAGCACCTGGAACCCGTTGCAGATGCCGATTACCGGTTTGCCGGCGGCCACAAAGCTGCTAAGCTGGTCTTTTAAAAGTGAAGTGAGCTCCACCGACAAAATTTTACCGGAGTGAATATCGTCGCCGTAAGAAAAGCCCCCGGGGATGGCCAAAATTTGGTATTCAGCCAGTCTTTTGGCACCGGAGCGAAGTTGATTCACATGAACCATTTCGCACTGACCACCGGCTTTATCGAAGGCGTAGTAGGTTTCCAAGTCACAGTTGGTGCCGTCGGTCCTTAATATACATACCCGTGGTTTCATGCTCCGAACACCTCCTGCATGGGCTTGCGCCAGGCCTCGAACAAAATTTCCGTGTCGACTGCAAATATTTTATTGGCGCCTTGCTGAACGCTTATATTGGGGCTGTCGTTTGTACGGCCCAGCACCAGGTGCGGAACGCCGGCGAACAGCTCCCGGGCGGTGTCCGGATTTGCTACCTCCACTAGGAAGCAGCCTGCGGTTTCGTTAAACAGGAAGTAATCCGCCCGGTTGTCTGCGGGGATATTAATCTCCGCGCCTGCTTGGCCGCCAAAGCACATTTCGGCCAGGGCCGCTAAAAGGCCGCCCTCGCTGATGTCGTGGCACGCCAAAACCTCACCCTTTTGACAGGCTTGGTGGATGGCGCTAAATACACGGGGCAACGTGGGCAGGTCTATTTGTGGTACCCGGGACGAGCTCGCACCGGTAATTTCAAAGTAGGTGGAACCGCCCATCTGGTTGATGTCTCGTTGCCCCACCAGCACCAGCGTGCTGCCGGGCCGCTTGATGTCCGAGGACACCGTGGCGGTTACGTCCCCTACCCGGCCAAAACAAGATACACAAAGTACCGGGGGTATTTTAATCACCGCCCCGTCCCTGGCCCGGTAAGTGCTGGACAGGCTGTCTTTGCCGGATATAAAGGGCATGCCCGTGGCGTTGACAAAATCGGTGCAGGCATCCACCGCCTGATCCAGGTCGTGCAGCGACTCTTCATCGGGGTAAGGCCAAATAAAGTTGTCTATCAACACCAGATCCGCCGGATTGGCCCCCGTGGCCACGGCGTTGGACACCGCCTCAGCAGCGGCCCAGAGACTGCCGTAGTAAGGGTCGGCCAGGTTTAGTACGGGGTTCATGCCGTGGGCTATGAGCATCCCGTATTTTTTGCCCGGCACCGGGGCCAGTACCACACCGTCATTGGGAGCGTTGCCGGGCAGACCGCCAAAAGGCGGCAGGGCGCTGCTCACCTGTACTCCGTGGTCATAAACCCGCACGATCGGCTCCTTGGAACATACGTTTAGATGCGCCATAATGCCGGTGCAGGCCTGGATCCAGTCATCCGGTGCGCTTGGGTCATCTTCTTGTACCGGTTTTTGTTTTTTAACTGCTGTCATGGTGCGCTGGGGCAGGCCGTTATGCAAAAACTCCATGTCCAGTTCGCAGATTTGGTTTTGCTCGTAATATACCTCCAGCCGTCCGGTATCGGTAAATTCACCAACCGCGGTAGCTTCCACGTTGTGCTCGGCACAGATGGCCAGTACCCGCGGCAAGTTTTCGGGAGTCACTGCCAGGGCCATTCGCTCCTGACTTTCGGAAAGCCAGATTTCCCAAGGTGCCAGACCCGGGTATTTGACCGGAGCCTGATCCAGGTGAATTTTAACCCCGCCATGCTCACCCATTTCACCGAAGGCCGAGGCGAAACCGCCGGCGCCGCAATCGGTGAGGGCCCGGATTAATTTTTCGTCCCGGGCTTTTAAGAGCGCATCGCTCATCCGTTTTTCTTCAATAGCGTGGCCAATCTGCACCGCGCTGGCGTTTACATCCATTGTCCGGTGCGTCATCTCGCCGCTGGAGAAGGTGGCCCCGTGGATGCCGTCCCGGCCTGTCCGACCGCCTACCGCCACCGCGATATCACCTTGCCGGGGCTGCCCCATTTGGGCATCTTCAGCGGGCATAATACCATAAGCGCCTACAATAATGGTAGGCTTGGCCCGGAAGTCGTGATGGAAATGCAGCGAGCCATTGTTGGTGGGTATACCCATTCGATTGCCGTAATCGCGCACCCCGGCCACTACCCGCTGCAGCAGGTAGCGGGGATGCAGACAGCCCTCGGGTACCTCGTCTGTCGGCAGGCCGGGCGGTGCAAAACAGAACATATCGGTGGAGGCAACCACCCGGGCGCCCTTGCCGGTGCCCATAATATCTCTGAACACGCCACCGCTGCCGGTCATCGCTCCGCCGTAGGGCTCTATGGCCGAGGGGGAATTATGGGTTTCCACTTTACCGCAAATAGCCAGGTCATCATAAAGGGCCACCACGCCGGAATTGTCTACAAAGGCGGACAACACCAGTGGGTGGGCGGCATCGACGGTGGCTTGCTGGAGTCTTTTCAAAAGTGGCTTTTTAGGTTTACCGTCAACAATAAGCTGGGCTTTAAAGGTCTTGTGCACGCAGTGCTCGGACCAGGTTTGGGCTAAGGTCTCCACTTCACAGTCGGTAGGATCCCGGCCCAGCTCGGTAAAGTAGCTTTTGATGGCTAACATTTCATCCAAGTTTAGAAACAGACTATCCTTGCTTAATTCCATCAGGGCGTCGTCATCCATTGCTCTAATCGGTATAATTCTGGTGTCGGCAGTCTCGCCACTGATTACCAGCGTAAGTGGCCGATCTTTAACTACCCGTTCAACTGTTTCATTGACCAGCAGCCGGGTGTTAATTTCTGCTACTTCCGCTGCGGTAACAGTACCGAAAAAACCATATTCAGTGCTGGCATCGGCTGCCAACAGGCCGCTGATGCCCAAATCGGCAGCGGCTTTCATAATTGAGCCCGCCTCAGGATTCATCACGCCGGGCTTATAGGCCACTTCTACCAGCACCGCGGCTTCATTAATTGGGGATATTCCTCCGCCGGAGGTGTGTCCCCTAACCTCTATAATCGGTTCGTTTAAGGTATAGCGCTGGAAAATGTTTTCGGCCAGCAGACTTTGGGCCAGCAACTCGGCCTCGGTTGCGGATATTCCTTCGAAACGGTATACCCTGGCCGTGGCTATCCGGTCGATGCTGTGGATCCCTAAAAATGTTTTAATCGTGTGCAGCAAGCTCTCGCCCCTGGGGTCGTTCACGTGGGGCAGGTTGGTTACCCGTACTTCCTGAATAGACATTATTTCCACACCTCCGGTTTGTAACGGCATTGGGTATAGGAAAAACAAAAGTTTCCGGCCTCTTGCTCATCTGTAGGCCGAAAACCACTAAAGCTATTTTGGTAATAGAATTAAGTAATCAGTATTCAGTATTCAGAATGTTTCCGGCAGTCATCGGTTCTTCTTTAATTCTGACTCCTGAATTCTGACTCCTGAGTACTGCATACATTTTATTATATCCACTAATAAAAAACAACTCGAATTATCTGGCTGACCTGCACCTAAGTTACCTTTATAGCCACCTGGTCAGCCTGCCCCTGGTCAAAAACATAGTGTTGATCGTATTCCTCTTCGGTAATGGCCCGGGCGGCGCGGCCCAGTTTTTGCATATGCTTTTTAATTACCGCCGGTTCAACGTTTCGTTCTCGGGAGATGTTCTGCTTTAAGCATAGTTCCAGGGGGACGTTAAATAGTGCCAACAGGGTGTGGCAATTGTTTTTGTCGGCCAGTTTTTTTAGCCTGATCCTGGCACTCCGGTCTAGAGCGGTGGAATCGGCCACGGTTAGCCGCCCCTGGGAGAGGCGCATGTCGATTAACAGGTGAAATATTTTAAAAGCCATGCCGGAAACAGACAGGTCGTTTTCATCGTCGCTAATTAAAGCCCGGCAACGATCCGAGGAGACAATTTGCGTTTCCAAAAAGTATTTGCGGGCAAAGGTAGACTTGCCGCAACCGGCGGGGCCGCATAGTATAACCAGTGTATTTTTAGGGATCTGGATCGTTTTCAAGTTAACCCTCCAGGCAAATAAGGTAACAGCTTGCTATATTTAGACGTATTATATGGACTAGGCAATAAAAAAACACTATTTACTCGGCGAATTCTACCTTGCCACCGGCTAGTGATATCACCGGGGCCAGGGATTCTACCCGGACGCCCTTTGCACGCAGGGCGGCGCCGCCTCCCTGGAACACTTTTTCGATGATGATCCCTACCCCGACCAGTGTAGCACCGGCCTGGGCGATAATTTCGGCCATGCCGCGCAGCGCTTCCCCGTGCGCCAAAAAGTCGTCTACTATTAGCACCCGGTCTTCGGCGGCAATAAGCTTTTTGTTTACGTGTATATCTACTGACTCCTGCCTGGTAAAAGAATATATGTTACTTGAATAAGAGTTCTTACCCTGGGTGGCACCTCGCTTTTTCTTGGCGAAAACAACCGGTACCTTAAGGGCCAGGCCGGTAGTGAGGGCCACCGCAATGCCCGATGCTTCCACGGTGAAAACTTTAGTTACGCCATCGCCCGCAAATCGGCGGGCCAGTTCATGACCCAGTTCCACGCTAAATTCGGGATCAACCTGATGGTTGAGGAAAGAATCCACTTTTAGTACGGTATCTGAAAGTACTCGGCCTTCGGTGATGATTTTATCCTTTAATTTTTGCATTGCCTTTCCTCCTTCATCGTTCCTCCCGGTCATAGGGCAAGCCTAAGGCCTTGGGTGAGCCTCTACGGCTTAGCATGTTGCGCCTGGTTACCAGTATTAAAACCAGCACGGTAAAAATATACGGCAACATTTTCAAGAAATATGGTGAAACGGTGACATTTAGCGTCTGCAGCCTTAAGCCCAGGGCGTCCAGGCCACCGAACAGGTACGCGCCCCAGATGGCGTTGGCCGGGTTCCAAGTGGCAAATATGACCAATGCTACTGCTATCCAGCCTCGCCCGGCGGTCATGTTCTCCACCCAGACAGGTACGTAGTGCAGTGAAAGGTAAGCACCACCGATGCCGGCCAGCATACCGCCGGCGATTACGTAGATGTAACGAGTGCGAAAAACGTTGATGCCCACCGAGTCGGCGGCCGCCGGGTTTTCGCCCACCGCCCGTAGATTCAGCCCGGCGCGGGTGCGAAATACCAGGAACCAAAGCGCGGGCACTATAAAATAGCTTATATAGACCAGCGGGTCGTGGTTGAACAATACCGGCCCGATAATCGGAATGTCGCTGAGTACCGGCACCGGCACGGCCCGGAAAGACTCCGGCAGGCGGATCCCCACATATGACTTGCCGATGTAACCGGCCAGGCCGGTACCGAACAGGGTCAGGGCCAGACCGCTGACCACCTGGTTGGCTTTGAGGGTGATGGTGAGAAAGGCATGGATCAAGGCCATAAAGCCGCCCGCCAGCATGGCTAAAAGCAGTCCGGCCCAAGGATTGGATGTATGTAGCGCCAGTATGAAGCCGCTGACGGCTCCCACCAGCATCATGCCTTCCACGCCAAGGTTTAAGATGCCGGCGCGTTCGGCCAGTATTTCACCCAACGCAGCGTACATGATTGGTGTGCCGGCGGTGATGGCGGTAGCTAGTATGGCAATGGCAATGTCGGTGTTCATTATTTAGTCGCCTCCCCGGTAGCCGGCACCCTGTTCAGGCGGTAACCGGTCAGCAGTTCCCCGCCCAATACAAAAAATAGCAGCAGTCCTTGCAGCATGTACACCATGGAAGACGGGATGCCGCTGGTCTGGACGATAAAACCGCCCACCTGCAGGCCGCCAAACAGGATGGCCACCAAAATGACGGCAAAGGGGTTGAGCCTGCTGAGCCAGGCGACAATAATGGCGGTATAGCCATACCCGGGGCTCAGGCCATGCTGCAGCCGGTGCCCAATACCGGAAACTTCGGACATGCCGGCCAGCCCGCATAACGCGCCGCTAAACAGCATCACCAGCATGATGTTCCGGGTGGTGTTCATGCCGGCGTAACGGGCAGCGCCCGGGTTTTCCCCGGTGACTCTGATTTCGTAACCCCAGCGGGTATGATAAACCACTAGATACAGGATAATGGCAGCCACAATGCCGAAAAATAACCCGGCGTGGACACGGGAATCGAACAAACCGGGCAAGGTGGCGGCGTCGGAAAACACAGCGGTGAGGGGGAAATTAAAACCGGCAGGATCCTTCCAGGGGCCGTAAACCAGGTAGTCCACCCATAAAATGGCCACATAATTCAACATTAGGGTGGTGATAATTTCGTTTACTCCCCAGATCGCCTTGGGGATGGCGGTTAAGAGCGCCCATAATCCTCCGGCCAGCATACCCAGCGCGATCATGGCGGGCATCACCCACCACACGCTTCCTTCGGGAAAAGTAAGGGCCACCCAGGTGGCGGCAAAGGCGCCCATGTAAAGCTGGCCTTCACCACCGATGTTCCAAAGCTGCATCCGAAATGCCAGGGCCACCCCAAGCCCCACCAGGGTCAGCGGGATGGCCTTGACAATTGTTTCCGTAATCCCGTAACGGGAACCAAAGGCGCCCTTAAACATCTTATAATAGACAGCAACGGGCTCGTGTCCGGAAAAATAAAGGAATATCGAGCCCACCAGTAGAGCCATAAAGATGGAAATAAACGGTATCACAAGATATGCTGAAGAAGACGGAACCAGTCTTTTTTCAATTGTTAGTCTCGTGCCGCGAATGATCATGATGCTGTTTCCCCTGTTCTATCCGAGCCCATCATAAGCAAACCAATTTCTTCAATGTCAGCTGCTTCGGCCGGGAGTATCCCGGTTAAACGACCACCGCACAGCACCCCGATCCGGTCGCTGAGCTTAAATATTTCCTCCAGGTCTTCGGAGATTAATAATATGGCCATGCCCTGTTCCCGCTGTTCCAGGAGCAGGTCGTGCACCGCCTTGGTGGCCTTGATGTCCAGGCCGCGCACCGGATACACAGCAATTAACAGGTGCGGCTGGGAAGTAATTTCACGAGCTAGCAGCAACCGCTGTAGGTTGCCCCCGGACATCAGTTTCACCGGGGCATCCAGGCTGCGCAATGAAACTTCAAACCGGTCCACCATCTGCTGGGCGTTGGAACGGGCCACCCGGCGGTTCACAAAAGGACCCCGGCGTAGTAGATCCCGGCGGTAGTCCTTTAAAATCAGGTTATCTACTGCGTCCAGGTTGGGGATTAGCCCGGTGCCCAGTCTGTCTTCGGGCACCAGGGCCACCCCGCGATCCATAATCCGGCGCGGGGATAGGCCGGTAACATCAGTGCCGTTGATCAGGAGTTGGCCTCCGTTAACAGCTCTAAGGCCGGCCACTACTTCTGCTAGTTCACGCTGGCCGTTACCGGCCACCCCGGCAATGCCGAAGATTTCTCCCTTGTAAACCGAGAAATCTATATCAGTCAGGCCGGCCAGGCCCAGGTCGCTTAAACAGTTTACTTGTTTTAGTTCCAGTACCTTTGCGCTGTCAGGCGGGTTCTTTTTGCGACTTTGGAATACCACGTCTTGCCCCACCATTAACCAGGCCAGGTCACGCTGGTTGACTTCTTGTTTTTCCAGGGTGGCTACCGCTTTGCCCCGGCGTAATACCGTCACCCGATCTGCAATGGCCATTACTTCGTTAAGTTTGTGCGTAATCACCACGATGCCCCGTCCTGCAGCCGCCATCTGGCGCAGGTTATCAAATAACTCTTCCGCTTCCTGGGGGGTGAGGACGGCGGTAGGCTCATCCAGAACCAGTACCTGTGAGCCGCGATACAGCATCTTAATAATCTCCACCCGCTGTTTTTCGCCCACTGAAAGCTGCCACACCATAGCTGAAAGATTTATGCGTAATCCATAGCGCTCCGATAGTTGCGCCAGGTTGTTTTCAATGTCTTTTTTATTTAAGATCATGGGCGTTCCGTCACCACCAAGAATGACGTTTTCGGCCACTGAAAAGGAATCAATTAATTTAAAGTGCTGGTGCACCATGCCAATGCCTGCTTTAATGGCGTCCCGCGGTGAACGCAGGTTATATTTAATACCGCCTACCAGTATATCGCCCTCGTCCGGTCTGTAAAGCCCGGATAAAACAGACATTAAAGTGCTTTTGCCCGAGCCGTTTTCGCCCAGTAGCACATGTATTTCGCCTTCCCGGACGTTGAAATTAACCTGGTCGTTAGCCACAACGCCGGGGAATTTTTTGGTGATGTTAACCATTTCCACCAGTAAAGGCACTGACATTACATTAGCCCCTTAGCAATGGTTGCTGGCGGCCAGGCCGCCAGCAACCGTTTACTCGATACTTAAAAGTATTATATCCAACCTAACGCATGGCTTACTAATATGCGTACTGCGGCGATTTAAAACTGGGGAGCGGTAATTTTACCTTCCACACCCTCAACGAACCAGTCCATAGCCAGCATTTCGTCATCGGTCATCTTTTGTCCCTCGGCTACTTTAACTTCGCCGTTTTGATCTTTAAGCGGTCCATAGAAAACATCCCATTCGCCGCTGATAATACGTGCTTTTTCTTGCTCAACCAGTTGCTTGGTTTCTTCAGGAACCATCGGGCCGTAGTCAGAAATTTTTACCAGACCTTCCTTCAGGCCGCCCCAGTAAGTAAGTGAGCCCGCGGTGGGGGTAGGATCGAAGGTGCCATCTTTAATAGCTTGCACTGTTTCCACGTAGTAGGGGCCCCATTCCCACATGGGTGAAGTCATTACCGCGCCCGGTGCCTGCGCTCTCATATCGCTGTTGTAACCAATACCCAGTTTGCCTCTTTCCTCGGCTGCCTGTTGCGGGGCCGGGGAATCCATATGCTGGGCAATTACATCGGCGCCGGCGTCCAGCAGTACTTCGGCGGATTGTTTTTCCACGGTGGGATCAAACCAGGAGTTGGTCCATACCACTTTTACCACAGCGTCGGGATTAGCCGCCCGGACACCCACTGTAAAAGCGTTAATACCCCTGATCACTTCGGGGATGGGGTGCGCGCCAACGTAACCGATAATGTTGCTTTCGGTGGCTTGGCCGGCTACCAGACCGGAAAGGTAACGAGCCTGATACATGCGGCCGAAATAAGCGCCGACGTTGTCGGCTGTCTTATAACCCGAGCAGTGTACGAAAGTTACGTCGGGATACTTCTGGGCTACGTTGATGGTGGGATCCATGTAGCCGAAGCTGGTGGTGAAAATTACCTTGTTACCCTGTTCGGCGAGCTGAGTAATTACCTGCTCGGCGTCTGCCGGGTTTTCGGGTACGTTTTCTACGATTTCACTGGCATCCACCCAGTCAAGTTGATCCTGCAGGTACAGGCGGCCCAAATCGTGGGCGTAAGTCCAGCCGGCGTCACCGGCTGAGGTGATATAAACAAAGGCTACTTTAAACTTTTCCTCTTCTCCCGGACCCGCTTGCTTGTCTTCTTCGCCACCACTGCCGCCACAACCGGCGAGCATTAGCGCCGCCATTAATGTTGCTACCAGCGCCCAAAGGGTCTTTTTGCCAACTTTTTTCAAAACCTTTCCAACCTCCTCCCAGTAGTTAAAAAAATGGTCTCTTCTTCCTCTTCGACTGCGACACGAGCAGATGTATAACTCCTGGTGTTGATGATTAATTACCGTCTGCTCTTGTGTAAAATATAGGTAATATCGCCTGCTCACAAAAAAAAATGACCAAGGCGCACCAGGGTTATAAAATCGTGCAGCTTTAGCCGCATTAGTTCCTATTCTTGCTTATCAAATAAATTCCTGCTTACTACGACAAAAAAACGTGTGTTTTTAACACAATCAAAATGGGTTATAGATTTAAATAATGCAACTACCTTTAAAGTCTATTCCCGGTAGTCCGGCATAGCACATTATGGTAATATGTAACGAGGCAACCAAGCAGGATTTATACCTATTTTTAAAGTCTTTAATAGTACGGAGGTGATTGGAATCAAGGAATTGGAGATATATACCGACGGGGCTTGCAGCGGCAACCCGGGTCCGGGTGGATATGGCACGATACTGAAGTTTGGTTCGCATGAGAGAGAACTTTCCGGCGCTTACGATGACACTACCAACAACCGCATGGAACTGATGGCCGCGATAAAGGGTCTGGAATGCCTTAAAGAACCCTGCCGGGTGACTCTGTACTCAGACAGTCGCTACCTGGTGGACGCCATGACCAAGGGATGGGTGTTAAAGTGGCGCTCCCGCAATTGGATGCGTACCGGCAGCGAGCGGGCCAAGAACGTTGATTTGTGGGAAAGAATACTCGAATTGGCCGACAAGCACGAGGTAAAATGGGTTTGGGTAAAGGGACACTCGGACAACCCCTACAACAATCGCTGCGACAAACTGGCAGTCGACGCCATAAAAAAACCACGCTGAAAAACTTAGGGGTCAGGCCCTGAATAAGTGCATAACTGCATTTAGTTATGCACTTATTCAGGGCCTGACCCCGTATTTTAAGCCTAAACAGTGAAATAATACTGGCGAGGTGAAAAACATGCGGGGAAAAAACGAACGCCGTTTTATCAGCCAGGTACAGAACCGGGTTTCCGGTGAGGAAACAGGTGAAGAGGAATTACGCGAAACAACAAACAAGCTGCGGGATGAGCCTGATTACCAATTAAATGAAGCCGGTGGCCCGTTGGGCGAAGAGTTCAAAAAGTAAGTTGGGGGAAACCACGGGGTCAGGCCCGGCATAAGTGCATAACCGCAATTAGTTATGCACTTATGCCGGGCCTGACCCCCTAGTAAACAGCCCAGAAGAACCAAATAATCATGATGGCTTCGACGGCCAGTTTAAGCACGGTGCCGCCAAGCATGCCGACCAGCGTGCCAACGCCGGATCTAATGGCGATGTCCAGCTGTTTTTGGGGGCCCATCATTTCGCCGACTACCGCACCAATGAATGGCCCGAAAATAATGCCTGCCGGACCCATCACAAAAATGCCCAAAATAGCACCGACTATACTGCCATACACAGCATTTCTTGAGCCGCCAAATTTTTTTACGCCCACTACGCCCGCTAAATAATCCACAATGTGCACCAGAGCCACTGCCATACCCTGGCCAATGAAAAACATGGTTCCCAGCGTTTCAAATCCGGTCATTACGCCGAAAATCAGCATGCCCACCCAGATCAGCAACGCCCCGGGCAGAACCGGAAGCAGGGTTCCAACCAGGCCGGCGACAAAAAACAGGATAACTATTAAAAACGCTAATATTTCCATAACAATCACCATCAAACATTCTTATTATTTAGTTAGATGTCAAATTGCTAAACATTTAATATAACTTACTGGTTGCCAAGGCACATGTTCGTGTTTGCGGCTTACCGTGCGTTTCGGAGATAATATACTTGACTACTGACTACTGACTACTGACTACTGACTACTGACTACTGACTACTGACTACTGACTACTGACTACTGACTACTGACTACTGACTACTGACTACTGACTACTGACTACTGACTACTGACTACTGACTACCTGTAACATTATATATATTATAACGGCTAAACATGTCAAGTTAAAAACTCGGGTCAGGCTCTCATTCGATTAAGAGCCTGACCCGGTTTGGTGTGGTTATTACACTTCTGGCGAAGAATTTTCCAGAGATTCTTCTTCCGCTTCTTCCTCCAGCTCTTTACTTATCGCTGCTTTACTTTTTAGTGATTGATCCTTGGGGCAATCAAGCGAGGCGCAACCGGTTTTGGGGTCGCTGGAGTCGGACAACGGGCTGGAACTGCTTGATTTAAAAGATTTGGACAGATTAATCACCTCCTGCACTTATTGTACCGTTTACATTGTCGGATTATGCGGTTGGTGTGGCCGGGTTAAGGTGCAGGTAAATAAACTTGTCCACCAGGTGAGTACATGTTTTGATGATGTTTTCTATTTCCTCTGCTGAAGCTTGATCCACGTGGATGCCGGCCACCAACACTACAGTACAGTTAAGCGTGGTGGCAATTTTTTCTGCCAGTGGCTTGGCCAACTGATCCTCTTTATGGCCCAGTTCCGGAATCACGATCGAGTTGCAGCTGATTCCACTGCCACCGGTCAGGCTTGGCCTGGGGTGGCTGATTACAGTGGCACCGATGTGCGGTTTGTCGCCGCCCAGCAACTGCATAACTACACCGTCCGTGGTGCGGGTGGCCAGTATGCGTATCTGTAGGCCGGGCTTGTCGCTCCTTAAATCCATAGTTTTAATCATTTGGCGTCACCTGGCTTTTTGGCACCGTCGAGCCCGGTCAACTGCGGCGGCGGTTCCATGTTCTGGCTAAAAATCAGCACTTTAAAAATGTCGCCCATGCCGCCGGGCATGACCAATTGTTTAATGGCCATAGTTTTTTTCAATATCTCAGGATTGTATGTATAATCATTATGTGCACTGACAGCATCAAGAATGCCCAAGTTGAGAAGAAACTGCGGCTGGGAAATTAACCCCAGCGGGTGTAACCCGGCTTGTTGGCCCTGGCTGGCCAGCGCGGTGAAGTTAACATGGGCTGTGATATCTTGTTGACCTACATGCACCAGCGGATCATCAATTAATTTATGATGGTAAAAACAACGCACTGTACCGTTGAACCGGTGCGGGCCATACAGATCCCGGGCCCCGGTGCCGTAATCAATCAGCAATACAAAACCACGGTTCAAGTACTGCGTCACTTCGGCCAGCCAATCGGCGGCGTACAGATTAACCTCGGCCCTTTGGCCTTCGGCCAGTTTAACGCCCTGCTTATTAAAGTAGACGCTAATATCTTCTGTGGACGGGTCTGCTAACTGCAGCCTGAAATTGTTTTCTTCGGTCAGGGCTACTAAAAGTTCCCCGAGTGCGCCATTGCTTTGTTCGACCAGATGCACCGGGAAAGCATCCACCAATTCGTTGGCCAGCACGCAGCCGTTAAAGCCGGCCGGGTTTATAGCTGCAAAGCTGTCTGGCCACCTAAACCTTGAAGCCGCCTCATGACCGGCCAGTTTTTGCTGTTGCTGTTCTTTAAGTTCGGAGCTGATTTCAACCAGGTTGTAAGCTACGGCCCGGTAAAAGTCGGGGTAGTCCTTGATGATGGCGTTCATTATGTCGCCGGCCAGTTTGCCGGTACCGGGTCCAAATTCAACAATTGACCAGTTTTCAGGTCGGCCGGCCAGCCGCCACATCTCTTCCAACTGGCGTGCGATCATGGCGCCGAACAGTGGGCTGACTGTTGGTGCGGTATAAAAGTCGCCCCGGCCCCCAATTTTAAGACCGGGTGTAGAATAATACCCGTATTCCGGGTGGTAAAGGGCAAGTTCCATAAACCGGGCGAAGGTAATCGGCCCTTGGCTGCTAATTTCAGCAGCTATGATTGCCGCTAATTTTGACATCTTAACACTCCTATGGGACATTCATTCGATTAATTTATAAAGCCCTGCCGGCCACACGCGTGTCACCCACCCGCCGGGTTATTTTAATCCGATCCATATACTCCAGGAGCGGCAGGGTATATTTGCGGGAAGTTTGCAGCAGGTCGCGCATTTCCCCCAGGGAAAGTTCATTATGCTTGGCCAGGTGCTCCCGGATGGCGGATACGGCTTGCTCAATGGCACGATGGTGAAAATACATGCCGTCGGCAATTTTAACCAGCACATTGCGTGCCAGCAGGTAGTTGAGGTACTCCTGGTTGTCACCTTTTAGGCCGGCCCCTTGGGCGGCTTCTTCCCAGGCCGGTGGCTGATACATTTGACCCACAAAAGATTCCACCAACCGATTGATCATCTCCTGCTGCCCGGGTGTAGGTTGTGGCTTAAAGTCCTTGACGGACACGCTTTGGGATGTTCCAGACAATTGGCCTGCCTGTTCCAGGTGCGACAACAGCAGGTTGAATTGTTTACTGTTTAGCTTGGCAAAAAACCGGGAACGCAGTTCCTCCCTGGGGTAGCCTTCCCGTAACGGAAACTTGCGGTGGTATTCCTCCAGTGCTTGCCGGATGGTTTGTTGCCACCGGGACATAATACCGGCGGCCAGGTAATATAGTTCCCCTTCTGAGTTGATTAATGATGCCTGGCCGGATGCTACCAGCTCAGCCAACGCGGCAGTAACGGTTTCCTTGTCCATGCCGGTGCCGGCAGCAACTTCGGCGTTGGTATACAATCGGTCGCCGGTTTCCAACTGTTGCCCGGCCAGTTCGGCCGGAGTGCCCTTTTCGGCAGTAGCCAGGGCTTCCAGCACTTCGGGCCGGTTTCGCCGGTGCCTGGCGGGTGCCGGGTCGACCACCAGACCGCCGCCCACAGTGCGCATCGGGGAATACGACCTGATTACGAAATGGTCGCTCTTGGCTACCGCCACCGGGGTTTCCAGTTGCAGTTGAATGTATGCCTCGCTGCCCGGCTGCAGTTCTTCTCGATCCAATAAAATCACCCGGCCCAGGATTTCAGCGGTACCCAGGTAAACTCTAACCCTGGCCCGGTGTTTAAGTTCTTTAGGCGCACTGTCCAGCAGCTGCAGCTTGACGTCCAGTCTGTGGGTAGGGCGCAGGCTCCCGGGTGGGGCCAGTACGTCGCCCCGGTTAACGCTGTCGGTGTCCACTCCGGTCAGGTTCACCGCCACCCGCTGGCCGGCTTGGGCGGTTTCAACCTTCAAACTGTGCACCTGCAGGGTTCGCACCCGGGACACCCGTTCCCCGGGGAATAGCTGCAGATTCTCGCCAACATGCAAGGCACCGGAAAGCAATGTCCCGGTGGCCACGGTGCCAAAGCCGGTCACTGTAAACACGCGATCCACCGGTAACCTGGGTGGTCCGGCAAATTTTCTTTTTTCTGCTCCGACGGTTAATTGGTCGATCACTTGCACCAGTTCGTCCATTCCTTCGCCGGTGACAGCGGACACCGCCAGCACCGGGGCGTTCCCCAGTACCGTGCCCTGCAGGAATTCATCCACCTCTTCCTGCACCATGTCCAGCCACTCTTGATCCACCAGATCCTTCTTGGTGAGTACTACTGCCCCTCTGGCTACCTGCAGCAATTGAATTATTTCCAGGTGCTCCCTGGTCTGGGGCATGATGCCTTCGTCAGCGGCGATCACCAGCAATACCAGGTCGATGCCGCCCACTCCAGCCAGCATATTTTTAATGAACCGTTCGTGTCCGGGTACGTCGATGATGCCGGCGTTTAAACCCCCGGGCAGTTTCAGATAGGCAAACCCCAGCTCAATAGAGATGCCCCGTTCTTTTTCCTCTTTCAGCCGGTCGGTATCGGTACCGGTCAGTGCTTTAACCAGTACGGTTTTACCATGATCAACGTGGCCGGCGGTGCCGATAATGATATGTTTCAACCGTCTGCACCTCCTGCCAGCACCTGGGCCAGTACCTGCACCAGGGCATCTTCTTCACCGGGCCGCAGGGTACGCACGTCCAGCAGCAGCGCGTCGTCCTGCAACCTGCCGATTACCGCTGGTTCTGTTTCCCGCAGCCTGGCGGCCAGTTCGGTAACCGTTATGCCCCCGGGCTGTACTGCCACCGCCAGCGACGGCAAATTGGCGGTGGGTAGCGCACCCCCGCCCACGGCCGAATCAATTTCCAGCACCGTAAAACGCGCTTGGGCACCGGCGGCAACCGTTAATTTTTCGCATAGCCGGGCCGCCACCGGCGCCAGCTCGTTCCGCCGGGCTGCCAGCATGGCCAGGGTGGGGACGTTTCGCCTTGCTTCTGCCTGATCCAAATAATCCCGCAGGGTGGCTTCAAGGGCGGATACGGTGAACTTATCAATCCGCACGGCCCGGGTTAGTGGGTTCTTTTTCATCCGATCCAGGTATTCCTTTTTACCCACGATAATACCGGCCTGGGGTCCACCCAGCAATTTATCACCCGAGAAGGTTACCACATCGGCGCCGTCTCGTACCACTTCTTGCACCGTTGGTTCGGCGGGTAAATCCAATGCACCGGTGTTGATCAGTGAACCGCTGCCCAGATCCGACATAACCGGCAGGTTGAAGGCCCTGCCAATGGCAACCAGTTCGGCAGTGCTTGTTTCTTTGGTAAAACCCACGATGCGGTAGTTGCTTGTATGTACGTGCAGCAATAGGGCAGTTTCGGTAGTGATGGCATTTTGGTAGTCGTGGGGGTGGGTCTTGTTGGTGGCGCCCACTTCGACCAGCCTGGCCCCACTTTGGGCCATCACTTCCGGGATCCTAAAAGAGCCGCCTATTTCCACCAACTGGCCCCGGGAAACGATTACCTCATGCCCCTTGGCCAGGGTGCCCAGGGCCAGCAGCACGGCGGCGGCGTTGTTATTCACCACCAGCGCGGCTTCGGCACCGGTTAATGCGGTCAGCAAACCCTCTACCGGGGCGTAGCGGGAGCCGCGCTTACCGGTTTGCAGATCCAGTTCCAGGTTGGAGTAACCGGAAGCAGCTTGATTGATGGCCAGACGGGCCTTGTCGGACAGCACGGCCCGGCCCAGGTTAGTGTGTAAAACCACCCCGGTAAGGTTAAGCACCCGGCGCAAATTGGGCCGGTTATTGCTTAAGGCCAACCTTGTGGCCCGGTTAACCATTTCTGCGGTCAAAAAATCTCGGGGCTCTATTCCCGCCGGTAAAGTCAGCCGGCCGGATTTAATCTCGTCCCTGAGCCGGGTGGCAGCCTCCCTGACGGCGGATAATACCAGCATTCGGGGTATTTTTTGGGCCAGTGATTCGATAGCCGGTTTATTAAGAACCTCGTCCACCGGGGGTATGTATCTGAACAAACGCGTATAATCTTTGTCGGACATTATTTATCCTCCCGTATCCACTGTATAAAACATTATATGGTAGTGTTTACCTTTAAGCAAGGTAAAGGTGTAACGGGTGGGTTATGGGCAATTGATTTGGAATGAACCTAAAGTTTATAATTTTATCTTCTTCTTGCCAAAGTTTTCATCTTCAAATTGAGGCAGGCTGGTTTTTTGTCCGAATATGACCATAATATCACCACCGGTGAGATTGGTAGCAGCGGTTGGCTGCATAGGTTCCCCGTCATGGTACACCAAAAGGATCCAAATACCAAACCGGTTGGTGGTATTAAGTTTGGCGATGGTTTTATCAGCGAACCCCGGGCCGACCTCAAGCTGTTCCACGACAAAACCCTGGGGCAGTTCCAGGATGTCAATTTCTGATTCGGCGGATATGGAGTGGGCCAGGCGGCGGCCCATGTCCCGTTCCGGAAATACAATTTTATCGGCGCCCATCTTTTCCAATACGTTACCTCTGCGCCGGGAAGAAGCTTTGACGGATACTTTTACTCCGGCTTCTTTTAGAATATTGGTAGCGATTAGCGTGCCTTCAAAGTCCGAGCCCATTGCCAGAACAGCTTCATCGAAATTCTTTTCACCAACCAGACGGGCAAACTCATCCTCGTCGTCGGCAACGTCCAGCACCGCTCCGGAAATAATCATATCCCGCACGTCTTCCAATACTTCTTCGTCCTGGTCAATGGCAAATATATCGTGCCCTCGCTCGAACAATTCTTCAATAACCCCCTGGCCGAAGCGGCCAAGCCCAACCACCAGGATAGATTTCTTGCGCATGGAATTGATTCCCCTCCTAGCCGATTAGAATATCTTCCTTCATATAATGTAAACGACGCCTTTCCTTGCCGGCTAATATAATGATTACTGACAGGATACCGATACGGCCGACAAACATCAACAGGCCGATTAGTATTTGTCCAAAACCGGACAGCTCTCTGGTTATGCCCATAGAAAGCCCCACCGTGGCCATAGCGGAAACCACTTCGAACAATACCGGCATAAAAGGCAGTCCCTCGGTCACCATCAGGGTCAGGGTACTTGCAGCAGCTAAGAGGCCTGCCATTACCGTCACGGTAAAAGCTTTAGTTACACTATCGGGATCGATCTCCCGCTCAAAAAGCACAACCTCTTTTTTGCCTCTGACAATGGCCCAAATAGCCAGCAGTACGGTCCCGAAGGTGGTGGTTTTGATGCCGCCGCCCACTGAGCCCGGACTGGCCCCAACAAACATCATCAGGATCATCAGGAAAAGGAATGGTTCCGTCCACCCGGAAATAGATAGGGTGGTGAAACCAGCCGTGCGTGTTGTCGCCTGGAACAGGCTTTGCACCATTTTATCCACCACTGAGAAATCGGCTAGGCTGTTTTTAAAAGCACTAAGGAAAAAAAATAGTGTACCCACCACGGTTATGGCCCCTGTTACAGAAAGCACCAGGCGGCTGTGCAGGCTTAAACGGCGCCAATTGCGGTTTAGGAAAAGTTCTTGCAATACAACAAAACCCAGGCTACCCAACTGGATCATCACTATTACCACCAGCACAAAACCGGTGTGGTGGCTAAATGATTCCAAGCTGTGGCCGGTGATGTCGAAGCCTGCTCCGTTAAAGGCGCTGACAGCATGAAAGGTAATAAAAAACAATCCCCATAACGGGCCGTTTGACCACGCTTCAGGAAGCAGTATCGCCATCAGTATGCCGCCTATTACCTCCAAGGTCAGGGTAAGGATGAGAATGCCGCGTACCAGGCGCACCACACCGGTCAGGTCGAAATAGTTGCGGTCCTGGGTTACCAGATACCTGTGCCCCAGTTGGATGCGCATGCCCAGCATGGTTAAAATGATGGTGGCCAATACCATCAGGCCCAGTCCACCAATTTGCATCAGGATTAAAATAACTGTTTGTCCGAACAGGTTCCAGTGGGTGGCGGTGGTGACTACGGTCAATCCGGTAACTGTCAAGGCCGAAGTGGCGGTAAACCAGGCTTCTAGCAGGGTGGTAGGTTTATGTGATGCGATGGGTAATAAAAGCAGTATCGTGCCTACCAGGTCGACTAGCGCGTAGCTTATAATTAGCAGATGACCGGGTTTTATCCTTCTGTTCATGAGGCGCTCCGGGGTATTATAATTTGTATAATTTATATAAATTCAAAAACACTACCCGGACATACAATACCAGAATTTGTCGATAAAAACAATTGGTTCATTCTATTGGAGATAGGCTTGGGGTTTTCGATTGGGCTTGTCATCCTGAGCGTAGCGAAGGATCTTATCTTTTCGTTCAAGATTCTTCACTTCGTTCAGATTAAAAAGGGGCTGCCTTTACGGCAACCCCTTGCAGATTAATGCCAATCCTACTCCAGTACTATCAGTGCGTCGGCGGCACAAGCGCCTTTGCCGCGTGGGTATACAAACAAAGGATTAATATCCAGCTCGGTAATATTGGGGAAGTCCTCGGCCAGGCGGGCTACCCGTTGAATGATTTCTTGCACCGCTTCGGTGTCCGCCGGGGGTTGGCCGCGCAAACCGTCGAGTATTTTACGTCCCTTTAATTCCGACAGCATTTCCTCTGCATCCCTTGGCGATACCGGGACAACCCGCAACGCCACGTCTTCCAGTGCTTCTACAAATATACCGCCCAGTCCGGTAAGCACCGTCGAGCCGAATACCGGGTCTTTGCCGATGCCGACGATCATTTCGGTTCCCCCGGGCAGCATTTCCTGTACCAACACCCCTTCCAGATTGGCAGCGGGGTTGTGTGCCAGGGCCGCTTCCATTAACCGGTGGTAACTTTCCCGGACTGCTGCGGGTGAGGAAATGTTTAGCATTACTCCCCCGGTGTCGGTTTTGTGCAGAATATCCGGGGACATTATTTTCATGGCCACCGGGTAGCCAAGGTCAGCCGCGGCGTTTACCGCTTCCGCTTCGTTGACAGCTATTGTTTCCCTGGTCACCGGTATGCCGTATGCCTGCAGCACTTTTTTGGCGGTGTACTCGGTTAACCTGGCCCCGGGAGGCAGGTGGCGTAAAATGTCTGCGACCTTTTGCTTGGCCTCAGCCGGAATAGTCGGTGCCGGCAGGGTGTTGTCTCCCCGGGACTGCAAAAATTCATTATAACCGGCCAGTGACGCCAGGGCCCGAATGGCGAAGTCGGCTTCCCGGGCCGCGGGTATCAGTTCATCATTCATTAAGTTCAATGCTTCTCGTACCGCCTGCTCAGGTCCCCAAATCAAATTGAATAATGGTTTGGGCGTGCGGTTGCCAACCCTGATCATATTGTCAAGCCTGATACCTTCACCACCACCTTCACCGTGAGCGGTCCAATAAGTAACTATGACCATATCAACGCCGGGATCCGCAAGCACCAGGTCGGCGCATTTTTCTAGCAGATTGGGACTGGTCATAATAGCGGAAGTAATATCAACCGGATTGGCGGTAGAAGCAAATTCAGGCAACACTGCAGCAAGTGCGGCCCTGGTCTTATCTTGTAACGGCACCACTTCCAGGCCGTTTTGGGCGCATTTGTCGGCCAGCATCACGCCGCTGCCGCCCGAAGTGGCCAGTATAGCCACCCGCCTGCCGCGCGGGATTTTATCTTTTGCGATGATTGGCAGCATTAGATTAAATTCTTCCAGGCTTTCGACCCGGATAATGCCCTTTTGCTTGAATACAGCGCTATATACTTGCTCCGACCCCACCAGGGCACCGGTGTGGGAGGCGGCGGCCCGGGCGGCCACTTCAGAGCGGCCGGCCTTAATTAACAGCACTGGTTTTCCGTTATCTAATGCCAGGTCGGCGGCTTGTAAAAATTTTGCCCCGTCCTTGACCCCTTCCAGGTAGCCGCCAATAGCTTTGGTGTGCGGGTCGATGGCCATAAAACCCAGGTAGTGTGAGAATTCCAAGTCGGCTTCATTACCGGTACTGACAAAGTGGCTGAAGCCGTAGCCCTTTTCCCTGACCACTTCGTAAATAGCGGCTCCAAATCCACCGCTTTGGCTGATAAAACCAAGTAAATCAGGCACCAGCACTCGATCGGGCATTTTGGCCACGGCAAAATTGGCCATTAATCGATTGCGGGAACTGAATATACCCATGCAGTTGGGCCCGCAGATGCGCAGTCCGGTTGCCCGGGCCAGATCAGTCATTTTCTGTTGTTCGGCGGCCCCTTCCGAACCAATTTCAGCAAATCCCGAGGTGAAAATAATTACTCCCTTGACGCCTTTATCTGCGCACTGGCGCAGGGCTGCTATGGTTAACCTGGCCGGCACTGCGATAATGGCCAGGTCGACAGGGCCGGGAATATCATCTATTGAGGGGTAACAGGGCAAGTTTAACAGTGTTTTGTGTCTTGGATTTACAGGGTAAATATGCCCTTTATACCCGGCCCGGGTTAGGGCCACCAGCGGTTGGCCGCTAGGTTTGACGGGATTTTCCGATGCACCGATGATGGCAATGGATTGGGCCAGGAACAAGGGTGTCAGGCTGTCCAGTTCCCGCTTAAAGTCGCTTACTATCAACTAAATTCCTCCCTGGCTAATGAATGAATGTTCACTCTGTAATAAACAACATTTTACCACAAAATAGTACCTTTTGCCTATGACGCAAATCGGTAGGCTCTGGCCAGGGAACAAGCGGGAGTTTTGCACTAAATAAAAAGGCTCAAACCTCGGTTAGTATTAATCTCGGTTTGAGCCTTAGAAAAAACCTGGTATAACCAAAGTGCCAAAAGTTAAGTTGGCGATAACCTTGGGATAAGATTCTTCGCTGCGCTCAGAATGACAATGCGCTAACTTAGGAAGTGTATTCTTTTAAGATGGTGTAATCTGTGGCGCGTTGGGCCGGGATAAAGCCGGCATCTTTGATACAGCGGTGTATTTCATCCAGGGCGAGGCGGTAGTTTACCCCGGCCGCCCGGACTACGTTTTCCTCCAGCATGGTGCTGCCAAAATCATTAGCCCCAAAGGACAGGGCTATCTGGGCTATTTTGGCCCCTTGGGTAACCCAGGAGGCCTGGATGCTGGGGACGTTGTCCAGCATAATCCGCGCGACGGCCAGGGTCTTCAGGTAGTCCACGCCGCCGGCAGTGTCTCCCCCCAAATTGGTGTTACGGGGTTGAAAACTCCAGGGGATAAAGGCGGTAAAGCCGCCGGTGGCGTCCTGTTGCTCCCGTACCCGCACCAGATGCAGCACCCGCTCGTAGGCTGTTTCCACATGGCCGAACATCATAGTAGCAGTGGTTTTTAGGCCCATTTGGTGGGCGGTGTCCATGACGTCCATCCACTCGCGCCAGCCTATTTTGTTAGGGCTTATTTTTTTTCTAACCCGGTCCACCAGTATTTCCGCCCCGCCGCCGGGCAGTGAATCCAACCCGGCCTCACGCAGGCGGGCCAGCACTTGGGCAACCGGCAGACCGGACAACCGGGACAGGTGGACAATTTCCGGTGGCGACAGCGAGTGGATATGAATAACAAAACGTTCTTTGATTTGACGGAACATGTCGGTAAAGAAATCAAGGCCCAAGTCCGGGTGCAGCCCGCCCTGGATTAGCAGCTCGGTACCGCCCACTGCTATGGTTTCTTCGACCTTGGCGAACAATTCATTTGCACTTAGCACATAGGCGTCGTGATCTTCCGGTCGGCGGTAAAAGGCGCAAAACCGACACTGGCACTGGCATACATTTGTATAGTTGATGTTGCGGTCAATAACATAAGTAATCCGTTTTTCCGGGTGCAGGCGCTGCCTGATGGCAGTGGCGGCGGCACCCAGTGCGGTCAATTCCCCGCGTTCCAGGAGCGTCGTGCCCTCTTCCACGGAGAGTCGCCGGCCCGCAACTGCTTGGGCCAGCAGGGCAGTTAAATCAGGCAATGTTATTCACCCCAGATGTTAAGCTTAATTCGTTCGTCAGTTAAACCGCTTTTATAGGCAAAATCAAAAAATGTAGTCAGAGCCCGGCACTCATCGTCCCCCAGTTCATGATTAATAGTCTCCAAATAATCATTAATTATTCCGCGGGGTAGTTTGGTGCGCCGGTGCGCTTTTTCCACCAGAGCTGGCCGGTGGTTCAGTCCCAAGGCTCGGGACTCAAATAACAGGTTGCTAATCCTGCTCATGATGTGCGGCTTGGCTGCGGCCAACGCGGCGTGGGCCACCCATACGGCATAGACCATTTTCTCGCCGGTAAAGTCCTTCCAGGCTTCACCCAGGTCGGTCACCAGCAGATCCCGTTTGTCTCGCAGCACTTTCCGGTGGGCGCGCATGGCGTCGTCACCAATGAGCAGTGCGCCGTCCGAAGCTGCCAGCATGGCGTCCAGGTTTGGTTCGGCCGCAATTATTTCAACTTCTACGTGGTAGTAATGTTCAAAAAGAACCCGTAACAGGGCTACCGATGTGGCTGAGGATGTAGTTACGCACACTTTTTTGCCTTCCATTTCAATCACCGGTAACTGGCTGAACAGGAGGATGCTTTCTACTTTACCGTCGGCACTGATGGATAGATTGGGTAGTATGATGCATTGGTCGCTATTCCTGGCGTACTCGATGGATGATATGGGTGTAACGTCCAGTTCGCCGTTCAAAAACATTTTATTTAAAGTGGCCGGCGTGCCTTTTACCAGTTCCAGATCGTCCACCAGCAAACCATCTTCCAGGGCGTGGTATACAGGCAGGCAGTTAATGTAATCAACTTGACCGATTCTTAAACGGGTCACTATAAACCCTCCTTCACCACGTTGTAAAGGGTATCTCTTTGTACCGGATAGTAGCCAGCGTTCTTAATCAAGCGCACCAGTTGTTCCCTGGTCATGGCCTGTTCAGTCTGGGCTCCGGCGTCGTGAGTTATTTTTTCCTCCACTACAGTGCCGTCCAGGTCATCCACACCGAAGGACAGCGATACCTGGGCCAGTTTGGGGCCCACCATAATCCAGTAGGATTTAATATGGTCAAAATTATCCAGTAACAGCCGGGCTATCGCCAGGGTCTTTAAATCGTCGTATCCGGTGGTGCCGCTAAGCCCCAGCGGTTCCAGGGCTGTATTTTGAGGATGGAAAGCCAGGGGTATAAAAGTTAAAAAGCCACCGGTTCGATCCTGCAGTTCCCGCAGGCTGAGCAGGTGGTCGACTCGCTCCTCCAGGGTTTCGACATGGCCGTAAAGCATAGTGGCGTTGGTGCGCATGCCCAGTTCGTGGGCGGTTTGATGTACGGTCAGCCAGGTGTCCCCGGCAACTTTTTTAGGGCAGATTAATTCTCGCACCCGGGGGGCAAATATTTCGGCCCCACCACCGGGTAGTGAGTCCAGGCCGGCGTTCTGCAAGGCAACCAGTACTTCTCTGTGGGTCATACTATGTTCTCGGGCCAGAAAGTCAATTTCCACCGCCGTAAGGGACTGGATAATTACCCCGGGTAGTACCCGGCGGATCCGCTGCAGCATTTCCACGTAATAATCCAGTTTTAATTCCGGGTTCAGGCCGCCCACCACATGAACTTCAGAAATGTTTTGCCCGGCCGACTGCGCGGCCCGGGCTTCCATTTCGTCCAGGGTCATTTGGTAGGCCGCCGGGTTGTCGGCCTCCCGGCCAAAGGCGCATAGCTTGCACAGGTTGACGCAAATATTAGTATGATTAATGTGCCGGTTAACGATAAAGTAAGTGCGGTGGCCGTGCTTGTTCTTGCGAATTTGGTCAGCCATTTGGCCGATGGCCAACAGGTCATTGGATTGGTATAAGTTGATGCCGTCTTCCCGGGTCAGCCGTTGGCCTGCGGCAACTTTGGCCGCTATTTCTCCCAGTGCGCCTTTAATATTGAACATTTAACTGATCCTCCTTACCAGCAATTCTTCAGGTATGAGTCTCACCTTACCAAAACATTGGGAACAGTATGTCCAACAATGTAAAGCAGAACATTACCACACTGAGCATTCCGTTTAAGTTGAAAAAGGCCACCCCGGCCCGGCTCAGATCCTGAGGTGAAATTAGCCGATGCTGGTACCATAGTAGTGACACCGCAATGGCCAGGCCGGCAAAATAAAGGATCCCCATCTGAAGCATGATGCCCGTGGCCAGGAATAACCCCGGTGCCAGCACGTGCAAGAGCGTCGATATCGTCAGGGCTTTGGCCATGCCAAAACGGGCGGGGATGGAGTGAATACCGTATGCTCGGTCAAAATTAAAATCGTCACAGGCATAAATAATATCAAATCCCGCCACCCAGAAAAGAACCCCCAAACCCAGCACTACCGGGGCCAGGTCTACCCGGTTGGCGATGGCTACCCAAGCGCCCACCGGGGCCAGCCCCAGCGCCAGGCCTAAAAACAGGTGACAAGTCCAGGTGAACCGTTTGGTGAACGAATACAGGGACAGTACCGCCACTGCGATGGGTGACAGCATAAAGGCCAGCGGCGACAACTGGTAGGCTGCAAACAGCAGCAGAGCAAATGAAAGCAAGGTATAGACCCAAACTTCCCGGGCCGATAATAGGCCCCGGGGCAGTGCCCGGGTGGCGGTACGGGGGTTTTGGGCGTCAATATGGCGGTCGATGAGCCGGTTTAGGGACATGGCAGCGGTGCGGGCACCCACCATAGCCAGGGTAATCCAGACCATGTCTGAGCCGGCGGGAACTTGCTTTTCCACAAGCAGCGCACCGACAAAGGCAAAAGGCAGAGCAAAAATGGTATGCTCAAAACGGATCATATCCAAAAATACTTTGGTTTTATTAAATGCCGAGTCCATAGCTTTGCCACTTCCTGTTGACCAGTTCTTTAATGTCTTCAGCCATTACGATGTCACCCGGCCACTGGCGGGTGTGACCTTCTTCCGGCCACTTGGTGGTGGCATCTATGCCCATCTTTGAACCGTAGTGCGGCAGCGGTGATGAGTGATCCAGTGCGTCCAGCGGCCCGTCGACCATTAATACATCGCGGCGCGGGTCAGTGTTGTTGAATACCCGCCACATCACTTCCGATACATTTTGCACATTTACTTCGGCGTCTACCACGATAATCATCTTGGCCAGCATCATCAGACCCATGCCCCACAGGGCGCACATTACCTTCTTGGCCTGCCCCGGGTAGCGTTTATTAATAGAAACAATTACGCAGTTGTGGAAAACTCCTTCCGGAGGCATGTTCATGTCCACAACTTCCGAAAGCTGCATGCGCATTAAGGGCAGAAAGATGCGCTCGGTGGCCTTGCCCAGGTAAGCGTCCTCCATTGGCGGGCGTCCCACGATGGTGGCGGTATAAACCGGCTTTTTACGCCGGGTGATACAGGTTAAGTGGAAGACCGGATATTGGTCGGCCAGGGAGTAATAGCCGGTATGATCGCCAAAGGGACCCTCCAGCTTGGTTTCATTAAGGTCGACGTAACCTTCGAGAATAATCTCCGCCCGGGCAGGTACCTCCAGGTCTACCGTTTCGCACTTCACCAACTCGACCGGTTCCTTGCGTAAAAAGCCCGCCAGCATAATCTCGTCTATACCGTGCGGCAGTGGTGCCGTGGCGGCATATATAGTGGCCGGATCTGCGCCGATGGCGACAGCTACCGGCATGCGAGAGTTATTTTTGCGATAGTGTTCAGCAGCATCCTTGTGGATATGCCAGTGCATACCGGTGGTGCGCTCGTCAAAGATTTGCATCCTATACATACCCAAATTACGCCGTCCGGTGATGGGGTCCCTGGTGAACACCAGGGGCAGGGTAATAAACGGCCCGCCATCCTCGGGCCAGCAGTGCAGTACCGGCAGTTCGGCCAGCGATGGGTTGTCCTTGTTGATCACTTCTTTGCAGGGGCCTGTTTTGACATGTTTGGGCAAAAAAGAAGACAGCCTGGCCAGTTTGGGCAACGTCTTGAGCTTGTCCATCAGGGTCACCGGCATTTCCTCAGGCTGAATCATGCTGATTAGTTCTGCACCAATTTGATCCAGTGATTCAACTTCCAGGGCCAGTTGCATCCGTTCTATGGAGCCGAAAGCGTTGGTGATCACCGGCATGTTATAACCTTTAACGTTTTCAAAAAGCAGGGCGGGGCCGCCCTGTTTGGACACCCGGTCGGTAATTTCGGTGATTTCCAGGTGGGCGTCCACTTCGGTGGAAATCCTTTTCAAAAGCCCGTGGCTTTCCAGTTTACTAATAAAGGCGTGCAGGTCGGGATAGGCCAAATTAGCACCCGCTTTCTTCTGTTTTTTATCCCACCATGCGTTGCACGGTGTTTTCCCTGGAGAAAAGCTCCAGGAGATCTCTGAAGCATTGAGTGTCGATATTACCCGGCAGCTGATGTAGGTTAACCTCAGCCATCGTGAGGTACTCCTTCACCTGGCCCGACGTTGCGCCTCTTTCCAGCAGGCCGTAAGCCATACCCAGGTTAAGCCCGAAATTGTAAAGTGTACTTTTGTCATGTTCACCTGCACCGGTCAAATCCGCGCCCAAATATGCGCCACAGGCAAATAACCGGGCTGTTTCCCCTTGTACCACTTCCATGTATAATTGTCTGTCGGTAATTTCCATACCAGGGTTGCGCAAGGCATGGATACCACTTTTGTTGATCTGACAAATTAATTCCGCCAAATCCTTCAAGTAACAAACAATGCCAAATTCACACAGAGTAGTAAAGAACTTACCGTAAAGGTAGTCCCCCACCAGTACGGGGTACTGGAAACCGGCCCGGCTGTCCAACGGCCGTTCCTTACCGGAAGAACCCTCTTTAACCTTAGAGTGCACCCGGGAGGCCATAAAAATAAATTGTAATACAGCAGCCAAGGCTACCAGTCGGCCGGAAGCAGGACCGAACAGACTGCCGGCGCTGATGACGATGCCGGGCCGTAAATTCATGTCCAGGTTGTTAAAATTTAAGGGCACGAACTCGCTTAACTGGCCGGCCCTAAAACTAAAATTCTTCTTTAGCAAAAGCTGTACTTGCTGTAAATCTTGACTAATATGTTTAAAAATATGCATTTGCGGGGGGCAACCTCCTTAGTATTTAAACAATACTGTATTCGGTGCGACACTCTGATTTCCTCCCGCCAATGCACATTTACCCCTATAAAAAAGCAATAACCTTGCTGTTTGTTTGTTACAAACGAGCAAGGTTTTGCTAGTCCTCACTAAAGCCGGTACTAATAAAAATCCCCCCTAGATATTTACGGCTTCCTGCGGCAGGATATCAGGTAATATCCCTCGCTTCATTTCCTTAGCTGTGAGGTGTTTGGCATGAAACTCTCCAGTCAAAAAGTTACATGCATCCCAAGGATCTACCTTGTCTCCGCATGTAAACACATCTACGGCCGCGTAGCCCAGTTCGGGCCAGGTATGGATGGCCAAGTGGGATTCGGAGATGACAACCACTCCGCTGACTCCCTGTGGACTGAACTTATGGAATGCAACTTCCCTTATTTCGGCGCCTGCTTCCAGCGCTGCGTTTACCATAACTCTTTCTACTTTGTTGACATCATTGAGAATGTCAAAATCGCATCCATAAATTTCAGCCAATACATGGCGCCCCAATGGTTTCATTCTAATTATCTTCCCCCTCTTCGGTATTAAATTTTTGACGGTACCGGGAAAATATTACTTCCTAATGCCAATCAAACTCAATTTTAGCACAAAATCTTTTAATGTCAATAAAATTTTAAGGATAGTCGGCCATTTGACATGATTAAATCTGTTTTAGATGATAAATCTTACTAATGCTCAATTTTTCTATATAATATGTTGTTTAGTTGAGCGTTGTACCGGGAATGACGAAAGTATTTAGGAGTCAGTAGTCAGTAGTCAGTAGTCAGGAGTCAGGAGTCAGAATGCAAAGTTTCAGGAGTTAGAATCAGTCATATTTTGCCTGTCATTCTGAGCGCAGCGAAGAATCTTAAGCCCAGATCCTTCGCTGCGCTCAGGATGACAGCCCATGTCCATTTCATTTCATTCTGACTACTGACTCCTGACTCCTGTCTCCTGATTTAATTCACTTTCGGCCCGGTTACCAGGGTGCGGATTACCAGGTACAATAGCGGTGGTGCCCCGAAGATCATGGCGGTGGCGGCGGCTACAACCCCGGAGTCGTTAAAGACCAAGGCTAACAGGCTGGCGATGACCACACCAATAAAGCCGCGGTATAGCTCGGGGTGTCGGGCATTCAACGACTGCATCACACCCACCGGACGGTAAAACAGGATCGCCAGGGTGAACAGGCTGGCTAGAAATACCCGGCTCCAAATGGTGTATTTTAACAGTTTTAAATTCATGCTTAGTTTCCGGTGGATGATATTGAAGATTTCGGCCAGGCCGCCTTTGGCTATCAGCTCGGCGGTACGGCCGATGTGCGATTGATTTTCCACCGGGCGCGACAGGTCGTAAAATATCAGGGACAAAAGTAACAGGCCGACGGCGCCGGCTGTTTTCAACACCGTCTTGATATTGAACTGCACACCGGCCAACAGCAGCAAGGTGACCAGGAAAGACCCGGCCCCGGCTATGGAACCGCCTACATTGGTGCCTAATTGCGGGGCGGCAATAATGTATAAGGTGATTAGGTAGTAAGCGCCGATGGCCGGCAGCATCACTTTCCTGTTCAGGGATAAGCGGGTGGCCAGGGCTGTAGTACCGATAATGGTTGCCCCCAGTAGAATCCCCATATATTCGTTGCCTACCCCGTAAAACCGCGCACCCACTATGGGATCGTAACCCAGCAGGGAGTTTTTCTGCAGTGGAGCGCCCAGAACCAGATCGGCCATAATGCAAATTGACGTGAGCAAACTGATAAATATAAACGGATCCAACTCATTATCGTAATTGCGCAGCCACAGATGAATAAGGGTGGTAATACCGACAGTGACAGCAATTAATTGCACTACCATAATTTGAATGGTGGTATGCGGCAGCAAGGGCACCAAAAGAAGCGCCAGCGGAACCGACATTACCGTGAGCAGCAGCGGCTTAAGGGCCAGCATTAGTGTTTTTCTTCCCGGGATGAGAATAGCCGCCAGCGACAGCACTACCAATACCAACTGAGCCAGTACGTAATAACGAAGGGCCGGCGGTCTGGTTTGGTAGTTCAGTTCAAGTTCTTGATAAAGTGAACCCAGACCGGTCAGGGATTGGGCGCCATCCCCGGGGATAACCTGTAAAGCGCGGCCGGATACCCTGGTCTGCGACTGGATATGCCAATGGTTTAGTACGGTCGGCGCCAGGTCAAAGTTTTTAATAATCCCGGGCCGCCTGGTAGAAGGTGATGTTAAAAGTCCTGATTCGACGCCTGCACCAAGCATAATTACCGGTGTTACGTAGTTGGTAGTCTGTACATTATTGCCCCGGGGGGTGGGAGAAACAATCATGATGCGGTCTTGGGCAAGATTTGCCCGGTTGGCCAAGGTGTTAATAAAGGCTGCCATTCTAAATATTGTTTCTTGGCGCTTGGCCTGCAGCACGTCATCTGCCAAGTAGTTGCCGATCATTTCCAGCCGTGCTAAATCGCCCAGTTCAACCACCGTAAGGCCAGGCCCATCAGTTGGGGACAGCATATTCAATATGGCGCCGTAATCGGTGCGTATATAACCGGGAAACTGGTCATCAAGTTCAATGGTGCCCGACCCCACGTCACCTTGGGCAACGATCCCGTTGTTATCCATAGCCAGACCTACAGCCGGCCTTTTGGGGTTGCTAGTAATATCCGAATTGCCAAAAACCCTGACGTTATACCCGCTGTCAAGCAACATGGTACCCAAATAACCGGGCACAGCCGAATAAGCGCTATTGGCGTTTAATTTTTTTACCCTGGCGATATCCAAAAGTAGTACGCTGTCTTGCGGTGGCGTTAAGCCTGTGCGGTGCCCAAAAACATCTCTGGCCAGGGAGTTTTGCAATAGCTCGTTATCGTTCATACCTCTGGCTGCAGTGCCGTACGCGTTGAGGGGCATGCCGGCACCAATGGAAGCAAATGTACTGTCGGGTACCATGTTGCCGTCCACTCCCGTACTCATCAGGCCCAGCGCACCGGTTTGGGAAATAGTTTCAAAAGCTGATTTGTTATCGATAATGTCCCGAATAGTCAACCTGTCTACAGCGACAATATAAAAATGTCCGGGTTCCGGTGGAGATAGCAAGTTTTGCGGATTGGCAATACCCATGCCGTAAACCGGTGGAATTTCAATCGCATCGGTCTTATTGCCGGGCAAAAGGAAGCAAACAATCAGCGTTACTAATGAGATGGCCAGGATTACCCAAAGGTGAGTTCTCTTCATGTTCTCGCCCTTCCGAAGGCTATGATTATATATTAACATTAATTACCGGTTATTAAGGCGCCCATACTAATTCTTCTCCAATGGCTGATAAACCTTTTTCAGGCCCAGTGTCGGTAATAATTACAGTTGATGTCGAAAAAAGAACACGGCCATAAGATTAAAGGCCGTGTTCAATGAAGCAAGAAAGCTATTTTTTAATTAATTAAAATTGCATCTGTAGGACAGCTTTCGGCGGCTTCAGATGCTTGACTTCCCAATTCGTCGGGTACTTCCTCCATAATGGCGTGTGCCTTTTCTTCATCGTTCCAATCAAACACTTCAGGGCAAACATCGATACAGGCTCCGCAGCTGATGCAAAGCTCTTGGTTTACTTCTGCCTGCAATTATTCCACCTCCGGCGTAATAAGTTCAAAAACATTACATTGAGGACAGCACGTGTGTCCCCTGTCATAAGTTGGGGACATTCCTTGACCCCCAAGCTTTGACCCTTAAGCTGAGGTGTGTCCCCTGTCATAAGTTGGGGACATTCCTTGACCCCCAAGCTTTGACCCTCAAGTTAAGGTGTGTCCCCTTTCCTTATATTTTGGCTGTATTGCTAGAAAATTATGCCCAGGAAAAAGATGCCCAATAATTAAGATTGTCATTCTGTGGGCTCCCTTCCTGCCGTTGGGTTTGTCGTTGACAATTTTTGCTTTAGGGTAAATAATTATTATGAGGGGGTGTGTCTTGTGTCGCAGGATGCCGCACAAAGTACCAAAAGAAAATGGTTATTGTTCATGATCTTTGCGCCAGGGATTTTTCTTATTCTTTACTGGGCGTCCCTAAGGTACAACCCCCCTGCCGCAGACGGTGTGGAGATGCCCCAAACATATGTTGAGCTGGGCGAGCGGGTACAGTTGGATGGTACTGGGTACCGGGTTTACCAGGGTACTAAATTGTTTTCCGAACGGGTTGAATTGCCAAATAACCTGGCCATCGCCGAACCCGGCCGGGTTTATGTGGGCCTTGGTTTAGAGGCTGATAGTGGTAAGTTGCCAGGGGAGATTAAAGTTATTGACACCCTTGGCAGCATGTATGCACCTCTGGATGTAAAAAGGGACGTAGTGGCCAGCACTTTTGGCTTAACCAATGACGATCACGACGTGTTTATGTTTAAGGTAAGTTCCAAGGCGGAAAATTTTTATTTTTTAATTGGTGACCATAAGCAGGCCTGGAGGTTTGCCAACACGTACCGAGAATAAAGAGCATTTAAATAATAGCCCAAAGGAGCATAAAATGGGGTATAAATCCATCGGCAAACGGTTGCAGATGGCCAGGGAAGAAGCGGGCTTCAATCAGGAACAGTTGGCGGCCAGAATTGGCTGCTCCCAATCGACCCTGTCTAATTATGAAAAGGGCAAGCGCAGAGTTTACCTGGCTCAACTAGAAAAAATTGCCTGGGTGCTTAATAAGCCCATTGAGTATTTTTTGCAGCCGGTGAATAACTATGCGGACGAGATAAATTCAATACGGACTGCTGAACATATCAATGACCAGCCCCTTAGCAAAGCACTGGATAAAATCCCGTCTAGCCATCAAAGTAGGGATGTTCAATCTCACCTATCCGGAGTGCGGGATGAGCCTGTAGCTGAGGATGAGTTACTGCATTCTTTTCGCTCCCTCTCGCCCCAGGGCCAAAAACTGGCCCTTAACTTTATTGACTGGCTTAAGACCAAAGAGGTGAACAGGAATGGTTGATTTTAGTCTCACTCCCGAGCAGGAGCAGTTGATTGAGGAAACCAGAGCGCTTGCTTTGAAACACATAATTCCGATTGCCGGAAAACTTGATCACGCCGGGGACGACCATTTTGATTTCGGGCCGGTACAAGTTCTGGCCGGCAACAATTTATTGACGCCCAATGTGCCTCGTGAATTCGGCGGCCGGGGGCTAAATCACTTGGCCACGTCACTGGTGGCAGAAGAACTGGGAGCAGCCTGTGCCGGTGTGGCCACGGTGATGCTGGCTAATATGCACGCCGCTACACCGATTATATTAGCTGGCTCGCCAAAGCAGAAGCAAACATTTTTGCCCTTACTGACTGCCAGTCGGCCCAACTTGGCTGCGCTGGCGCTAACGGAACCGGAGGCCGGTTCTGATGTGGTGGCCATGTCGACGGTGGCGGTAGAAAAGGATGGTTTATGGGAAATTAGCGGGGAAAAGGAATTTGTCATCAACGGAGGGATAGCCAGTTTTACCACCCTTTTTGCCATGACAGACAGCCGAAAAGATAAAGCGGGCATGGTGGCGGTGATTATACCACAGGACGCACCGGGGTTTAAAGTTGGGGCGGTGCGTAACAAGATGGGTATTCGTTATGCCCGGACAACCAGACTGCTGTTTAATCAAACACCGGTACCCGTTGACCTGGCTATTGGGCCCAAGGGAACCGCATATCTTTTCTTAATGCAGACATTTGATCGCGGCCGGGCTATTTCAGGGGCCGTAGGAGTGGGCATAGCTAGGGCTGCCTATGAATTTGCGTTGGAATTCAGTAAACAGCGGCATCAGTTTGGCCGGCCTATTTTTTCCCACCAGGCTGTATCTTTTGCCCTGGCGGAAATGGCCACCAGAATTGAATCTGCCCGTCTGATGGTGTGGAAGGCGTGTTGGTTGATAGACCATGATTTGGATTATACGATGGCCTCGTCTATGGCGAAAATTGCGGGCAGTCAGGTAGCCCAGTATGCTACTGCGCAAGCTATGGATATTTGCGGGGGGCGGGGCTATTTAAAAGACTTTCCTCTGGAAAAGTATCTCCGTGATGCTCGGGCCTTGTCCCTGTTGGAGGGAACCAACCATATCCAGAAGGCGGTTATTGCTTCCCAATTATAAAAAACAAAATAAATTAAAAGGGGACTTACCAATTCTAAAGATGGAAAGTCCCCTTTTTATAGAAGCTTTTAGAATTTGAATTTAATAATTTAGGCGCTTAATTTGTAAACTTCCTTTTCTGCAATATGATACTCGGTATTGCAATTGAAGCAGTTGTAATAGCCAATGTCTTGCAATGTGCGGTCAGAGTGTCCGCAGTTTGGGCAGGTAAATGTCCTGACATCAAAAAATTTACCACAGAGCAGCATAAAGAATCCAACCACTCCGGCGGTCGCTCCGCCAATAGCGCCGGCGAATCCCCAGGGCGCTCCAGCGACAACGGCGATCATCCAGGTGGCAAACCCCACAATTAACAAGACGGAAACAAAAGCCAGGAGCCTTGAAAAGATTAGAGATAATTCCTGACAGTTGTCTTTTAGCCGTGGACTGGCCATAAGCAATCTCCCTCCTCGAAACAATAATTATGCTACAATTAATTATATAAGTTATATTCTTCTGCATCAATCCCATTTATCCTTCAGGCCAATTAGTATCTCCTAAAAAAGTCTTGGTGACGCAATCTTCCGATAACACCAAACCCCAACCTGTACTTATAGATAAATACGCGGTACTCGGGTATTAATCATACAAAAAACTTCATAAGCAATGGTGCCTATTTTAGCAGCTAGGTCATCTGCCCTAATTTCTGCACCGTTTTGGCGACCCAAAAGGACTACTTCTTCTCCCGGTACCACGCCGGGTATGTGTCCTACGTCAACCATGAATTGATCCATGCAGACCCGGCCGATTACCGGTGCCCGCTGACCCCGCACCAGCACCTCTCCCCGGGATGATAATAACCGGCTGTAACCGTCGGCATAGCCGGCAGGGATAGTAGCCACCACTGTTTGGCTCGGTGTAACATAGCTGACCCCGTAACTAACACCGGTACCAGCCGGAACATTTTTTACATGGGCTACCAAGGCTTTAACCGACATGGCGGGCTTTAGAGAAACCTTGCTTATTTTAACTTCGTGCGACGGGTAAGCGCCATACATGGCAATACCGGCCCGAACCATGTCCAGGTTTGTCTCGGGTAGATCGATGATGGCCGCGCTGTTGGCGGCGTGCCGGTAGCGAAAGGTAAGGCCGTTGACGGTCAAACTTTGGAGCAAGGTGCTGAATTTAAGCCACTGTGTCATGGTGTAATCTTTATTTTCGCTGTCGGCAGCGGCGAAGTGGGTAAAAATGCCTTCTAATTCCAGGCCAGGCAATGAGGCGATGGAAAGGATATCTCGCACTGCATCAGTATCTGCACAGCCAAATCCCAACCTGCCCATTCCGGTGTCGACCTTGATATGTACAACGGCTTTTTTCCCTTCCCGGGTAGCTATGGCAGATAATTCCACAGCTGTCTCATAGTCGTATACGGTTTGAGCCAGGCCGTTGTGCAGCAGGGTCGGGTAGTTTGCCGGTGGGGTATAACCAAGGACCAACACCGGTGCTTCTATGCCCGCCTGCCGTAGTGTCTCCCCTTCAGCCACCCGGGCAACTCCCAGGTAACTGGCACCGTTTTCCAGGGCGGTGCGGGCCACCTGGTTGGCTCCATGACCATAAGCATTGGCTTTTACCACTGCCATCAGCCTGGTGTCTGGTGCTATAACGCCTGCCAACTGCCTGACATTATGCGCAATGGCTTGCAGGTCAATTTCCGACCATACCGGTACATGGGACATGATTGCCCAAACCTCCATAATTATAAGAACATAAATGCTGCTGTTAATGTCATCCTGAGCGTAGCGAAGGATCTGGGCTTTAAGATTCTTCGCTGCGCTCAGAATGACAGGCTTAACGACATCACGCTGTACTACTTCCTAATTTAACGGTATAACATATTTTTTAATGCTTAGTCCAGTGCTTTTTCCAAGGTGCAGTATTCCATATTATGTGCTTGGGCCACCGGGTCGCAAGTGAGCTTCCCGCCCATTGTATTTACTCCCTTGGCCAAAGCCGGGTTTTTCATAATGGCGGCCGGGAAACCCTTATTGGCCAGTTCAATAACGTAGGGCAGCGTGGCGTTTGTTAGCGCGAAAGTGGATGTGCGGGCCACTGCACCCGGTATGTTGGCCACTGCGTAATGAATTACCCCATGTTTTTCGTAAATTGGGTTGCTGTGGGTGGTGACCCGGTCAATGGTTTCCACCGAACCGCCTTGGTCAATAGCCACGTCCACTATAACCGATCCTGGTTTCATTTTTTTAACCATTTCCTCGGTAACCAGATGGGGCGCCTTGGCTCCGGGCACCAGTACCGCGCTGACCAATAAGTCAGCGAATTGTACTGCCGACTCGATGTTAAAGCTGTTGGAAACCAGTGTTTTAATCCGTGGCCCGAAAATATCGTCCAGGTAGCGCAGGCGCTCCGCGTTTTGATCAATAATTGTTACCTGGGCACCCATTCCGCTAGCCATTTTAGCAGCATTAATACCTACTATGCCCCCGCCGATAATTACAACGTCGGCAGCAGGTACTCCCGGCACGCCGCCCATCAGGACACCCTTGCCGCCCTGTGGTTTTTCCAAGAACCGGGCGCCAATTTGCACGGCCATGCGACCGGCTACTTCGCTCATGGGGACCAACAGTGGCAAAGATCCGTTATCTTGTTGAATTGTTTCGTAAGCGATACCGATAATTTGTTTTTCTAACAACATTTTGGTTAATTCCGGTTCCCGGGCTAGATGGAGGTAGGTAAATAGGATTTGTCCCGGACTGAAAAGACCGTATTCCTCTGGCAGCGGTTCTTTGACTTTGAGGATCATTTCCGCACTGGCAAAAACTTCTTCCCGGGGCACGATATTGGCACCGGCCTGCTGATACGCCTGGTCTGTGATGCCGCTGCCCAGTCCGGCTCCCTGTTCTATAAGTAAAATGTGCCCATACTTGACCAGCGTTTGCACACCGGCCGGGGTAACGGCCACCCGGTCTTCATTAGACTTGATTTCTTTAGGTATCCCGATTTGCATGTTATGATACTCCTATTCTAAAAATGGATTTGTTTTAGCCTATTTCGTTTTCTAATTCCTTAATTATTCCCGGTAATTGTTCCAAGATGTCTGTGGCCAGCATTCCGGCCATGCCCTGCTGCTCGGCGGCGGCGTCACCGGCGCGGCCATGCAGGTAAACCCCTGCTGCTGCCGCGCTGCCGGCGGTCATTCCCTGGGCCATTAAGCCGGCAATCAGCCCGGTTAGCACGTCACCGGTGCCGCCGCTGGCCATACCGGGGTTGCCGGTACTGTTTATGTATATTGAACCGTCCGGTTCTGCAATTACCGTGCCTGCGCCTTTTAACACCACGATGGTGTTCCACTCCACAGCCTTTTTAGCCGTCGTTGCTAACCGATTGTTTTGCACCTTGTCGATACTAATGCCGCAAAGGCGCGCCATTTCACCAGGGTGAGGTGTTAGTACAAGATCCGATTTGACCAGTCGAAACAGCTCGGTTCGCCCGGTCATGGCGTTTAAACCATCGGCATCCAGTACGCAGGGCTTCTCTATTTTCAATAATAATTCCCTAACCAGTGCTTTGGTTTCATTGCTGCCGCCCAAACCGGGCCCCAGAGCAATTACGTCGGTGTTAACAGCCCGCTCGGTGATCATGTCCAGCGCGGATTTGTCCAAGGTGCCGTTATTTGTCTCCGGCAGCGGAAATGTCATTACCTCGGTCAACTTGGTTTCGACAATGTTATGGATGCCTGCAGGCACCCCCAGGGTGACCAAACCCGCTCCGGAACGGGCTGCCGCTTGGGCTGCCAACACAGCGGCGCCCGACATGCCTCTAGACCCGGCGATCAGGAGCACGCGGCCGAAGTTGCCTTTGTGTTCCCTGCCCTCCCGGCGGGGCCAGTCTCCGCATACCAACTGTTTGGTTATTAGGTTTCTTTTGGCTTGGTTATCGGCCAGCAGGGCAGCAGGTATGGAAATATCCGCTATGTGCAACTTACCTACATAAAGTCTGGATTCCGGTAGTACCAGCCCGATTTTAGGCAGAGCGAAGGTTACGGTATAGCTGGCCCGGATACAGGGGCCGTTGACCCGCCCGGTATCTGCTTCCAGGCCGGATGGTATATCAACGGCAACCACGGGCTTGCCACAGGCATTGATGGCTTCAATAAACGTAGCCATTGGTTTTTGGATCGTGCCTTTAAAACCGGTGCCATAAAGGGCATCAACTACCAGGTCGGCATTCATCAGCGCCAGGCGAACCAGGTTAATGTCATTACTCTTGGTGAGTGGAAACACTTTCTGCCCTGTCTTGAGCCAGATATTTAAATTAACCTGGGCATCACCGCTGATTTGCTCCTGTTCGGCAGCCAGGAAAACCTGTACCTGGGCACCCATATTGAGCAGGTGCCTGGCCACCACAAATCCGTCTCCACCATTGTTGCCTTTACCCGCAAAGATAACCGCATGCTTACCGGCCGGATCCCCCAGCACGTCAGTGACTGCTTTAACCACCTGCAGTCCGGCGTTTTCCATGAGCACGACACCTGGAATGCCAAACTCACTAATGGCCAGGCGGTCTATGCTACCCATCTCACTAGCGGTCACAAGTCTCAAACTTATTTCACCTCCTGGCGCACTGCGGTAGCGAAAGCCACGGCCCGCCCGCGGTCGTGCGCAATTGACAGTAGTACAACGGAAATTTTTTCGGCCCCGGCATGTTGTTCGGCCCTGCCGGACAGGGTGACCTGAACCGGGTGGCCTCCGCCGCCCGTCACTTCTACGTCGTGCCAGGCCGTTAACCCGGTGCCCAGGGCTTTGAATACCGCTTCTTTGGCGGCAAAACGCGCAGCCAGGCAGGGCCAGGGGTCACGGCGACGCATGCAAAAGCTGATTTCCCGACGGGTAAAGACCCGGTTTAAGAATCGGTTTCCCCCTCTTTCCGCCGCCCGGGCCACTCTGGCTATTTCAATAATATCGGTACCGATGCCTGCCACTAAAATAACTACTCACATCCATAAATAAGATATTAGGGAATGCTAACTTCTTATTTTACTTTTACCATTAAATTCAACTACCTGTTAATTCAACGTTGAAAATGAAAAACCTGCCTTGCAACAAGTAAAATGCATCTGTCCTAATTGCATTATACTTATTGCCAGTAAGCAGGTTTAAAATACTCAGAAAAAACTTTTAAGCTGGTTGTAGTGGGCGCGGCGCTCCGGTGATATCGCTCCGCTCTCTCTTGCAATTCTTATTGTTGTGGTTGGAGAAGGTTATTGTTACCGCATGGTATAAACTGCTTAACCGTTTGGCTACGCCCTAAGCAGCCATGAATTCGGGGCTATGACGGGCTAATCTACGCACTCAGGTGCACCGTTCGCTCCGGATATCACCGGATCGCCGCGAGAGCTGATTTTTCATTTTCTGCTGGTGCGCGTTAGCGGCATGGTTGTCTACCTAGAAAATAGACTGGCAAATGTCATCCTGAGCGTAGCGAAGGATCTTGTCTTTCATCCCACCTCTGATGTAGGCGTTTTAGAAACCGAGGATTTTTCTCAGTTTTTTAGCTTGGGCCCGGCTGACCGGGACTTCACTGTTTAACTTGTCTTCCACTACCAGATTGTAAGTGCCGTTGAAAAAGGGTACTATCTCCCTAACTTTGTGCAGGTTTACCAGGTAACAGCGGTGGGTGCGGAAAAACACCTGCGGGTTAAGCCTGGCTTCCAGTTCTTTAAGTGTAAAGCGGGTTAACAGTTTATCATTATGGGTTTTAATATATATATAGTCCTGTTCAGTGAAGGCAAAGAAAATATCCGACTCGGCTACCAGCACGGTCTTGCCCTGTTTTTCTGCCGGAATGCGGTCGATTTTAATTGTCGATGGATCAACTTTGTTTTTGCCGGTGGCTGGTTTAACTTCTTCTCCGTTGTCCGGCGGTGTTTCCTGGTAGGATTTGACCACCTTGTCTATAGCTTTTTTCAGACGGGCCGGCTCTACCGGCTTAAGCAGGTAATCCACCGCGTTTACTTCAAATGCCTGGACCGCATATTCGTCGTAGGCGGTAACAAAAATAACATGTGGCTGTTTGGGCAGTTCCTGAATGGCGGCACCCAGTTCCAAACCGGTCATGCCAGGCATGGATACGTCCAAAAATAGTACCTGATAGTCCAGGGCCTTAATCAAGGCCAATGCTTCTTGTGCGTTTGTGGCCTCCCCTACTATTTCCACATCGCTAAAGCTGCTTAAAAGAAAACGCAGTTCCTGGCGGGCCGGGTATTCGTCATCGACAATCAATGCCTTAAGCTTCATGTACCAGTTCCTCCTTTTTTGCAGTGGAGCACACCAGTGGAATTCGAACGTATATCGAAGTGCCTTCCCCGGGGACGCTGACAATACGCAAACCGTATTCTTCCCCGAACAAGCCTTTTAGCCGCTCATGCACGTTGCTTAACCCCACCCCGTTTCCGGAACCGAAACCTGGTGTAAGTACTTTCGTTTGCAGCGCAGGGTCAATGCCTACTCCGTCGTCCCTAATGACAATTAACATTTCGTGATCGTGCTTGCGTACCGTTATTTGCACCGTACCCTGACCTGGTTTGGGCAAAATACCGTGCTTGATAGCGTTTTCCACCAGCGGTTGAATGGTTAGCACAGGGATCTTGTATTCCAGGAGTTCCTCATCTATTTCTCTGACCACCCTGAGTTTATCCCTAAATCTGGCCCGTTCCAGGATCAGGTAAGTATTAAAGTATTCAATCTCCTCTTTAAGGGTGTTAAAGTGGCCGTGACGTTTTAAAGCATGGCGGAAAAATGAAGCCAGCCGAATTAAAAGGCGTCTGGCAGTCTCCGGATTGGTGCGGCTGAACATAATAATGGTGTTTAGCGTGTTGAACAAAAAGTGCGGGTTAATCTGGGCCTGCAGTGCATCCAGTTCGGCTTTGGTGACCAGTTGAGCCTGCCGATCCAGTTCAGCCAGTTCCATTTGCATGCCCAGAAGTTGGGCCACCCCCACCGCCAGCTTTACCGTGGCTGGAGACATATCACCCTGCTGAGTGCGGTAGAGCTTGACGGTACCCATTACTTCGCCTTTGCATTTTAACGGCACTACCACGGCAGACTGCAGCGGACAATCGGCCACCGGGCAATCCAGCCCGTAGTTGTCCTGGATTACTTTCATTTCGCCGGTTTTAATTACTTCGCGGGTGGCTATGGTCATGATCGGGCCCCCGGCTTTATGATGGTCGGAACCGGCGCCAATGTAAGCCAGCACCCTTACCCGGTCTGTGATGGCAACTGCAGCCACATCAGCAATTTTACGAATTATTTCGGCAGTATTACTAGCAGTTTCCTCGTTTAGTCCTCGCCGCAAAAACGGCAGAGTTTGGTTGGCTATCTGCAGAGTAGGGTCAAGAGGTTCGTCTGCGTAACTGGTATACGATCCGCTGCGGTCGGTAATGGTAACCACGGCAATAAATAAAGGGGCCAGGCCGGTGACGATAAACAGCGATACTCCATACCAAAGTTCAGGCTGCCAAAAATAAACCAGTGTCAGGGCGGGGATGTTAAAGACAAGCCACAAGAGCAACAACTTTTTGGTCGTGCTCTTCCAGTTCATGGCCACTCCTCCCTTACACAGTGATAAATTTTAATTTTTCAAAAAAATTGGTCGATTATATAATTATTCGACGGTTTAATTACTATTCCTGCAGTACGGAATAAATATCAAAATACTGTAAAATAAAAAATACCGGGGTTTGGTGTTACCTCCAGGATGCAACTCGCCATTATACTTGCTTAGCGGTCAGGGGACACACCCGCTGAAGTTCGGGTATTTCTTTAAAGTCCGGAATGTCCCCAATTTATATTCGCCTTCGGGTTATTTTTGAGGGTAACGAGTTAATAAAAGGGGAGCGATTAACGCCCCCCTGCAATATACTAAGTGCTCATTTAAAGCATTTACCGCTTTTACTGGCGGTTCTTAATCAGGCCGTCGACGACGGCAGGGTCGGCCAGGGTGGAAGTGTCACCCAGAGTCTCAATTTCCCCGGCTGCCACTTTGCGTAAAATCCGGCGCATAATCTTTCCGCTTCTGGTCTTGGGCAGACCTGGCGAGAAGTGAATCTTGTCCGGAGTGGCAATGGGGCCAATCTCCTTGCGGACGTGGGCCACCAGCTCTTTTTTGAATTCGTCGGTGGGCTCAATGCCCTCTTTTAAGGTGACGTAGGCGTAAATACCCTCACCCTTGATATCATGCGGGTAGCCAACCACGGCGGCCTCGGCCACCTTGAAATGCGCCACCAACGCGCTTTCCACTTCGGCCGTTCCCAGGCGGTGACCGGATACGTTAATCACGTCATCAACCCGGCCCATCAGCCAAAAGTAACCGTCCTCGTCTTTACGTGCTCCGTCACCAGTGAAGTAGTAGCCCGGGTACTGTACGAAATACGTATTCTTGAAACGGTCGGCGTCGCCGTAAACACCGCGCATGATGCCGGGCCAAGGCTTGGTTACTACCAGGTAACCGCCCTCGTTGGCATCGGCTTCGCTGCCGTCCTGGCGTATAACTTTGGGATTGACCCCAAAGAACGGCAGGGTTGCCGAACCCGGCTTGGTGGGAACCGCCCCGGGCAGCGGGGTAATTAAGATGCCGCCGGTTTCGGTCTGCCACCAGGTGTCAACGATGGGGCAGCTTTCCTTGCCAATGACCCGGTGGTACCACATCCAGGCTTCCGGGTTAATCGGCTCACCCACTGTGCCAAGCAGGCGCAGCGAGCTTAAATCCCTGCCCTCGGGCCACTTTTCGCCGTCACGCATCATGGCGCGGATGGCGGTGGGAGCAGTATAGAAAATATTTACCCCGAATTTCTCAACTATTTCCCAGAACCGGTCGGGCTGCGGGTAGTTGGGCACGCCCTCGAACATTAATGAAGTTGCCCCGGCCGACAGTGGGCCGTAGACGATGTAGCTGTGACCGGTAACCCAGCCGATGTCCGCCGTGCACCAGAATAAGTCCTGATCTTGGTAATCGAAAATATATTTAAAGGTTGTAGTTACATAAGTAAGGTAACCCCCGGTGGTATGCATAACACCCTTGGGTTTGCCGGTGCTTCCGCTGGTGTAAAGGATGAAGAGCGGGTCTTCGGATTCCATATGCTCGGGTTCACAATGCTTGTTGGCGCCGTCCATTAGTTCGTGCCACCACAGATCTCGGCCTTCCACCATGTTGCAATCCTGATCTACCCTCCGGACTACTACGCAGTTTTTAACATCCGGGCAGTTTGACATGGCTTGGTCCGCGCTGTCTTTGCTTTTAAGCAGTTTACCAGACCGGTAACCGTAGTTGCAGGTAATTACTGTTTCGGTTTTGCAGTCTTGGATCCTGTCCTTTAGTGCGTCCGGGCTGAAACCGCCGAAAACGATACTGTGAATGGCGCCTATTCTGGTGCAAGCCAGCATGGCAATGGCTAACTCGGGAATCATGGGCAGGTAAATGGTTACCCGATCGCCACGCTTAACTCCGAGCCCTTTAAGCACATTGGCAAATTTACTAACTTCATGGTGCAGTTGCGCATATGTGTATGTCCTAACTTCTTCCTTCGGCTCACCCTGCCAAATGATGGCCGCCTTGTTTTTCCGCCATGTTTCCAGGTGGCGGTCCAGGCAATTGTAAGATACATTAAGTCTGGCGCCCCGGAAGTAGTTAATAAAAACATTTTCAGTAAAATCGTACTCTTCCACTGCATCCCATTTTTTAAACCAGCTGATGTGTTTCTGGGCCATATCCGCCCAGAATTGTTCGGGTTGCTCAACGGATTTACGGTACATTTCGTCCCGTTGCTCCCGGGTTTGAATCCGGGCTTGTTGAGAAAACTCTTCTGATGGACTAAAAATCCTGTTTTCTGTCATTAAACTCTGCACATTACCTTTTTCACTAGACATATTTTCCCCCCCTGGTTTTGTAAAAACTGGCACTGCTAACTACGGGCGCATAAAAAAATTTTTCTTTTTGCTTTTCTCTCTAGGTGAAATTCTAAATATTCATAAAATTAGCTATTGTTTGAATACTATTCGATATCATCAAAGCAATTCCTGCAGAAACAATTTATTTTTTCTGAATTTTTAATAAATGCACAAAATAAAAGCGTGCAACTTAATTGCACGCTTTAGAGTCATATAATGGCACTAACCCGAACTTGGATTTGCTAAAGCAGCCTCAAAAAGGGGCAGGTATCTTTTCGTATTACAAGATACCTGCCCCTTTTAAAAGTTTTATTTAATCCTGAACCTGTTTGCGAATCTGTTCAACGATTTCGGGATTTGATAATGATGTTACATCACCCACGTCCGCACGGTTGGAAATGGAGGCCAAGATGCGGCGCATAATCTTGCCGGAACGGGTCTTGGGCATGTCGGGTACAATAAATACTTGACGCGGCCTGGCAATTTTGCCGACCACCGTTGAAACAGCCCCGGAAATCTTGGCGGCCAGTTCCTGGCTGGCTTCGTAGCCGGGTTTAAGCGACACATACAAATCGGGTACTACACCCTTAATTTCATCCTTGGCAGCGATAACCGCTGCTTCGGCAACTTCCTCCACCGTAAGGGCGGCAGACTCGATTTCCTTGGTGCCCAGGCGGTGGCCCGCCACATTAATTACATCGTCGATGCGGCCCAGGATGCGGACATACCCGTCGGCAGCCATTACCGCCGCGTCACCGGCCATGTATGGCCAATCCCGCCAATCCTTGCTATTTGGGTCTTTGCAATATCTTTCAAAATATGTGGCTACGTACCGATCCCGGTCCTTCCAAATAGTCTGCATCAGACCCGGCCAGGGATTTTTGATGCATATATTTCCGGCCTTGCCCGCACCGGCCGGAATTTCGTTGCCATCATTATCTAAGATAATCGGGTGGATCCCGGGTACGCCCGGGCCGGCACTGCCCGCCTTCATGGGGCTGAGGGCCGGTATGGTGCTACATAAAAATCCTCCGGTTTCGGTCTGCCACCATGTATCTACGATGGCGGCTTTTCCTTTGCCGACCACTTTGTAATACCATTTCCAAACCTCGGGCTCAATAGGTTCCCCGACGGTGGTCATGTGCTTAAATTTATAGTTATACTTGGCCGGCTCATCCGGGCCCGCTTTTCTAAGCCCGCGGATGAGGGTCGGTGAAGTGTGGAAAATATTCACGTCAAGTTCTTCTGCGATTCTCCAAACTCGTCCTGCATCAGGGTAGGTGGGCAGCCCTTCGTAAATTACCGAGCTGGCGGCAATAGCCAGGGGACCGTAAACAATGAATGAATGGCCGGTAATCCAGCCGATATCGGCCATGCACCAGTAAACGTCTTCCGGGTGGATATCTTGAATAACCTTGGACATCCAAGCCACATAAGCCAGGTATCCGCCGATGCTGTGCTGCACCCCTTTGGGCCTGCCTGTTGACCCACTGGTGTACATAAGGAAAAGAATACCTTCCGCCGGCATTGGTACGGGGTCTACTCTTACTCTGACGTATTGCTTTAGCAAATCGTTCACGAAATAATCCCGGCCTTCAACCATAGGCGACGCAGAAGCGTACTTGCCGGGATAGCGCTGCCAGACTAGCACTTTGTCAACTTCTTGGCCTTCTTTTAGGGCCACTTCGACGGCTACATCCCCAATGGACTTATGATCCAGCAGTTTGCCGTTACGGTAATAACCATCGATGGTGATTAACACCCGGCTCTCGGAATCCCATATTCTTTCACCGCACGCCTGGCCGCTGAACCCGGCAAAAACCTGGGAGTGGATAATGCCCAGACGGGCACAGGCCAGCATGGTAATAGGGAGTTCCGGGGTCATCGGCAAGTGCAGGGTAACCCGATCGCCAGCTTTGAGTCCGCAAAAATCTCTTAACACAGCGGCGGTCTCATTGACTCTTTGGTACAGTTCTTGATAAGTCATGTGTACAACTGGCTCATCTTCAGGTTCCGGGACGAAATGAATGGCTGTTTTATTTTTATATTTGGCCAGATGCCGGTCAACACAGTTATAACTGGCGTTTAATTTGCCGCCCACAAACCAATTCCAACAAGGGGCGTCACTGGTGTCCAAAGTGGTGTGCCAGTACTGATCCCAATCAAGCAGATCCGCAAATTCTTTAAAGCATTCCGGAAACTTATCCAAGCTAAACCTATCGAATACGCCGGGATCGGTCATGTTAGCCTGGCCAATAAATTCGGCAGGCGGATTAATATTATCTTCATCTTGCCAGTGAACTGCATAGTGGGCGCCGCTACCATTTTCTTTTTCGGACACAGTACCAAACCTCCTATCTCTTGTTATAAATAAAGGTAAGAACAGATTAACTAGCGCTTAAAATTCTAAAAAATTAGAACCTCGAACCTCTAACTTCGAACTTCGAGAATAAGACGGCACTAGTATTATGTAATCGTGCACCTTTCACAAAAGCTTGACAAGGATTGAGGTGTGCTATTAGTTTATGGACAAGGCTTTTGTGCCGCTGCACTACCAGATGTCTGTGCTAATTTGTTTGTACCTGGTTTTAAGCCGAATGAATTCATTTTGAATTGACCTTAGCCCGCAATATTAGTAAAAGACCAATTTTTACAAGCGGCGGTTGCTCCCCCCCTTTGATCAGGACATCAATGTGTCCCGTAGATACTGTAACCCACAGTATATTTGTAGTACATTCACTTTACTTATAGTACATCAAAATATTCTGAAAATTAAGAAATTTATTGTTAGTTAGCAGAAATAAGTCTTAAAGTGTAGTATAGCTATTTGAATGGTCAAGCATTAGAGTATATATCCATATATAAACAAAATTCCTATAATTTTTACATGCCTAAAAGAAAAGGCCCTTGTGTAGAAGGGCCTTTCTTTAACGAAACAGTTCTGCAATTTTATATTTAATTAAGTGTTTGTTTTCATAAGCCTGGAATTCACTGTAGTCTTTTTTAAGCAGTTCTTTTTTATCGGCCGGAATAGCAGCCTTTATCTTGAGCAGGGCCCATAGGGCCAACCCTCTTTGCTGGGTCTCGGACACCCCGAGAAGGTCATGCAGCAACGGAATGTAATCATCAACCAATGCTGGTTTTACCTCCCCGATTCTGCCCAGGGCCCAGATGATACCCCGGATTAAAGAGGGATCCTCCCGGAAGGAAACAAGAATAGATACAAATTCATTATAAATATCCGGTCTGTTACGGATCACTTCCCCTACCGCTTCAGGTGACGCCCAACCCGAACCACCAGATTCATCGTTAAGGGCCCACAATAACCGGCGGATAATTTCCCTGGCCCGCTCCGGTTCGGTAATTGAAATTTGCTTTGTCAAAAGCCCCAGGCACTCCACAGCACGCCAACGTAACAATTCATCCATACTATAAAGAGTATTAATCAATGCGGCTATTACCTGACCGGTATACCTGGTGCCTATTTCTAGAATGGTATCGTAGTTTCCGTTGCTAAGAGCTTCCTGTACCTGTTTTTTTAGCCTCAAAATATATTCCCCCGGCAATAAATTTTGGAAAAATTATGGTGCATAAAGCAGGACTACCAAAGATTGTGTCGAAACAAACCTAAAAATGTGGTATACGGAATTATAAGGATTGAATACCAATGCGTAAAGTTTCGGTGGATAGGTTAAAATCGGGCATGAAAGTTGGCCGCTCCGTAATCAATACCAACGGACAAATTCTGCTTGCCCACGGCATCATTTTAAATGAAAAATTTATCAAAAGGTTAGCCCATTTGGGCATTCCGGCTGTTTATATTGATGACGGGTTTCTATCTGATATCCAGGTTGAGGATGTTGTTTCCGAAAGAACCAGGTACCAGGCTATAGAACTGACTAAAAAAGTCTTCCAAGATTTCCAATATACCAGAAGCCTTACCGGACTGGAAAAAGTTGAAAACGCAGTGGGAGTGCTAATTAAGGAATTGCTTGACAATGATACACTAATGGTTAATCTAGTAGATATTCGCGGTTTAGATGAGTATACATTCGGTCACTCGGTAAATACTTGCATTTTGGCTGTAATTACAGCTATCCACATGGGGTACAATGAGAAAAAGCTGCACCTGTTGGCGATGGGAGCAATTTTGCATGATTTGGGTAAGATTCTTGTGCCCCAGGAAATTTTAAACAAGCCGGGTAAACTTACGGATGAAGAATTTGAAGTAATCAAAACACATTCCGAGTTTGGCTACCGGTTGCTTTCAGCAAACAAGGACTTCAATTCAATTTCTTCTACGGTAGCATGGCAGCACCACGAGCGATATAACGGTTCCGGATATCCTCAAGGCCTGGCGGGTAACCGGATTCACGAGTTTTCTTTCATTGTAGGTGTGGCTGATGTTTATGATGCCCTGACTGCCGACCGGGTTTACCGTAAGGCCCATCCACCACATGAAGCTTTTGAGATGCTGTCCGGTACAGGGGATTACCTGTTTGATTATGAGGTGGTAAAAGCGTTTTTATATCACGTAGCCGCTTACCCGGTGGGCAGCCTGGTTAGGTTAAATAACCGGCAAACCGGGGTAGTCCTTGAAAACAGACCCGGTTATCCCCTGCGTCCAAAGTTGAAAATTTTGTTCAACGTCCAAGACGAACCAGAATTAAACCCCTATGAGCTAGACCTGGGTGTGCACCCAAACTTTAGTATTATCAATGTAATTGAAGAAGATGACGTGCTTGATGTTTATAAGAAAAAGATTTGTACGTAATTTTTTAATCATAATCTTAATATTAGTCCTAACCTAACCCTAATCCTAATAATTAAGCTATAGTTTTTAGAAAAACCTTTTACCTAAAAGGTTTTTTTCTTTTTATACATTGTTAGTCAACCCAAAATCCAGATAGCATCATGTCATTCCGAGCGAAGTGAGGAATCTTGAAAGATAAGATCCTTCGCTACGCTCAGGATGACAGCAGAAAGACTATTTTTCAGTTAGCATCATGTTATTCCGAGCGAAGTGAGGAATCTTTCTTAAGATCCTTCGTTAACGCTTAGGGCGATCATAGTTGAATTTCAGTTTTTTAGTGCTTCGTCAGGTGGTGGTGTAAAACCTGCGCGATGGCTTAAAAAGCGGCATAAAAAAATGGCCGCAACCTCTCAGGTTCCGGCCATTTATGACATAAAGCTTTAACTAACTTTTTCAATGCTTACCGAACAAACTTTAAGCTCCGGTATTTTGCAGATCGGATCCTTCATTGAGTTGGTTAATTTGTTGATCGGCACTTCCGGGAAATGGAATGATGTGAAAACCATACCCGGTGGCACTACTTCAGTAAGGTTGGCTTTAACTTCCACCTGGCCGCGGCGGGATTTCACCCGTACCATGTCTCCTTCAGCAATATTCAGTTTGCAGGCGTCCGCTGGATTAATTTCCAGGGACTCGGTGCCGTAGTGTACTTCCAAGGCCCCGGTGCGCATTGTCATGGTGCCGGTGTGATAATGGTAATAACGACGCCCGGTGCTCAGCACAAAGGGATACTCCTGGTCAGGCAATTCCGCCGGGGGTATATATTCGACAGCGCTAAAGTTACCGATGCCCCCCACAAACTTGTCTTTGTGCAGGTATTGTGTACCCGGGTGATCAGGTGTCGGACAGGGCCACTGGAGGCCCCCCTCTTCCAGGCGGTCATAGGAGATCCCGGCATAGGAAGGGGTTACTGAAGCCAGTTCGTCAAATATTTCAGCAGTCGAGTTGTAATCCATAGGATAACCCATCGCTGTTGCCACGTCACTGACAATTTGCCAGTCGGCTCTGGCATTACCTACAGGATCTATGGCTTGGCGTACTCGCTGCACTCGACGCTCGGTATTGCTAAAGGTACCGTCCTTTTCGGCAAAGCTGGTTGCCGGCAGTACCACGTCGGCCAGTCGGGCGGTTTCGGTGAGGAAGATATCCTGCACCACCAAGAAATCAAGCTTCTCCAGAGCATGTACAACATGGTCGGCATCAGGGTCAGACAGTACCGGGTTTTCACCCATAATGTACATGCCCTTTACATTTTTACCGGCGGCGTCCAGCATATCGCCAACGGTCAGGCCGGGTTTGGCGGGCAGGTCGTTAATGCCCCAGGCCTTGGCATACTTGGCCCGGACTTCGTCCGAAGTCACGCTTTGGTAACCGGTGAATACACCCGGCAGAGCACCCATGTCGCAGGCACCCTGGACATTGTTCTGGCCCCGCAGCGGATTGACACCGCTATTGGGTTTGCCGATATGGCCGCATAGCATAGCCAGGTTAGCCACCGCGAACACGTTATGGGTGCCGCAGATGTGCTGCGTTAGGCCCATAGTGTAAAGAATGGAGGCGTTTTTAGCGTTGGCATAGCCCCGGGCCACTTGTTTCATGGTATCCGCCGGGATACCGGTTAATTCTTCCACGTGCTCCGGCGTATATTTGGCCACAGTTTCTTTAAGCGCTTCGAAACCCTTGGTTCTGGTGTCTACAAATTCCTTATTGTATAGACCCTCATTAATGATCACATTAGCCATAGCATTTAACATGGCAATATCCGAGCCGGATTTTAACTGTAGGTGCACTTGGGCCAAATCCGCCATACCGGTGCGCCGTGGGTCGGCTACCACCAGGGTGGCCCCTTCGCGCTTGGCCTTTTTAACCTGTAACGCTATTACCGGGTGGGTTTCCGTGGTATTGGTGCCGATGGCCAGGATAAAGTCAGCCCCGGCTATTTCGGCAATACTGTTGGTCATTGCTCCGCTGCCAAATGCAGTCGCCAGACCGGCGACAGTGGGAGCGTGTCAGAGACGGGCGCAGTGGTCGATATTATTGGTACCGAACACCACACGAGTTAACTTTTGCAACAGGTAATTATCTTCATTGGTGCACCGGGCGGAACTTAATACAGCCAAAGCGTCGGCTCCATTTTCACGCTTGATACCGCCCAGCTTTACGGCTACCAGGCCGATGGCTTCTTCCCAGGTTGCCTCTACCAACTGGCCATCTTTTCTTATCAGCGGTTGCTTTAGCCGGTCGGGATGATGAATGAAGCCGTATCCAAAGCGTCCTTTAACGCACAGGGCGCGCCCGTTGGCGTCTCCATCACAGGAAGTAACACCCACCACCCGGTTGTCTTTAACATTTAATTCAAAAGAACAGCCGGTACCGCAATAGGGGCAGGTAGTCTTGACCTTTTTAACTTCCCAGGTGCGGGCCGCCGCGCGTAGGCCTTTTTCCTGCAGGGCACCTACCGGGCAAACCGCCACGCAGTTACCGCAGAATACACAGTTCGAATCAGAGAGCGGTGTGTCCATAGAAGTAGCAACTTTGGTGCGGAAACCCCGGTAAGCAAAGTCAATAACATTGTTACCCTGAATTTCGTCGCACATGCGAATGCACTTGCCGCACAGGATGCACTTATTCATGTCCCTTATAATGAATGGATTTTCATCCTCAATTTCAAAAGCATGTTTTTCTCCGACAAAACCTGCCTCACGTACCCCATACATATATGCGTAGTCCTGCAGGCGGCAGTCGCCGTTTCGGCCGCAGGTTAGGCAATCTTCGGGGTGGTTGGCTAACAATAGTTCCAATATAGTTTTACGAGATTCAATGACCGCCGGGGAATCGGTGTGTACCACCATGCCGTTCTTGGCCGCGGTGGCACAGGAAACGGTAAGGTTTTTGGCCTTCTCCACCTCTACGGCGCAGATGCGGCATGAACCGGGTCTGGTAAGCTCCGGGTCGTAACAAAAAGTGGGAATAAAGAACCCCAGCTTTTCTGCCGCCTGCAGTATGGTGGTTCCCTGAGGCACGGTCACCTCGATCCCGTTAATGGTCAGGGTGACTTCAGCCACTGGTGCTAAGCCTCCTTTGAATGCGATTTCTCTTTATCTTGAATATCATTTATTTAGCTTTAAAGTCATTGTTATGAATACACGGATCCTGTCATTCTGAACGAAGTGAAGAATTTTGCTTGAAAGATAAGATCCTTCGCTACGCTCAGGATGACAACCCTAAAGAGTATTTTATGGGTAGATTACTTACGCTCAAGATTATTTATTTTGGCCAGCACCTGATCCAGGCCCAATGCTTCGGCCCATGAAACTTCAACGAACTGCCCGTCTCGCTTGATCTGCGGTTTAACAGGTTCTTCGCAGTGCAGCAGTTCCAGCCCTAAACGCCCTTTCAGGCATAGTGGCCGGCCCTCGGCGGGTGTGCCGGGTGTAACGGCTATAACCTTGTTGTTTTTGACATTAAGCTCAAATGAACACCCTTTTTCGCAGAAGGTGCAGATAATGTCCTTTTTCTCAATTTCCCAGGTGCGGCCTTTACCGGCCAGGGATTTGATGGTTAAGGCACCTACGGGGCAAACAGTTACGCAACGCCCACAATAGACACAGTCGGAATCACCCAGGGTAACATCCATAGGTGGGGCCACCTTGGTATTAAAACCACGGTGAGCAAAGTCAATTACGTTGCGGTCTGCTTCGGCACAGGTGCGCACGCATTTACCACACAGGATACATTTTTTCATGTCCCTAATAATGTATGGATTATCATCCTCTATATCATACTGATGTTTCACGCCGGTAAACCCGGCCTCCTTGACGCCGTACTGGAACGCGTAATCCTGCAGCTTGCAGGCTCCGTTCTTATCGCAAGTCAAGCAATCCATAGGGTGATTAGCTAAAATCAGTTCCAGGATGGTTTGTCTCGCTTCCACCACCGCCGGGGACTCGGTTTGCACCTCCATACCCTCTTTGGCAACAGTCATGCAGGAAGGGCTTAACTTCTTGCTGCCCTTGGTTTCCACCACGCAAATACGGCATGACGCCACCCCTGGCAGGGAGGGTTCGTGACAGAAGGTGGGGATGGAAATGCCAATGCTTTCAGCCGCCTCAAGGATGGTGCTGCCGGCAGGCACGGTAACTTTTTGCCCGTTGACCGTCAGTGTTATGGTTGACATAATATCACTCCTTTTACCCCCACTTTAAGCGGCTTATTTTTTAAATATGGAACCAAATTTACATTTTTGAATACAACTACCGCACTTGATACATTTTTCAGTGTCAATGGTATGCGGCTTTTTCTTTTCACCAGTGATGGCTCCTGCGGGACAGGCTTTGGCACAGGCGCCGCACCCGGTGCATTTTTCTTCGTCAATAAAGAAAACCAGCAGGTTGGTGCAAGCCCCGGCGGGACAACGCTTGTCAAATATATGCGCTTCGTACTCGTGTCTAAAATATTGTAATGTTGAAAGCACGGGGTTGGGGGCGCTTTGGCCCAGTCCGCACAGCGAGGTGTTTATAATCACCCTGGACAGGCGTTCCAACTTCTCAATGTCGTCGGGTTCCCCGTCCCCTTCGCATATTTTGGTCAGAATTTCCAACATGCGCATCGTACCCTCGCGGCACGGGGTGCACTTGCCGCAGGACTCGTTTTGGGTAAACTTAAGGAAGTACCTGGCAATGTCCACCATACAGGTGGTGTCGTCCATTACCACCAGGCCGCCGGAGCCCATCATGGCCCCTACTTTGCCCAGGGAGTCGTAATCAACATGCAGATCCAGTTGGTCTTCCGGCAGGCAACCGCCGGAGGGACCACCGGCCTGAACGGCTTTAAACGGCCTACCATCAGGGACACCGCCGCCGATATCAAATAGAATTTCACGCAGGGTGGTGCCCATCGGTACTTCAACCAATCCGGTGTTGTTAACCTTGCCGGTAACCGAGAATATCTTGGTACCCTTGCTGTTATCGGTACCTATTGATGCATACCAATCTCCGCCTTTTAGCAATATTGGTGGCACATTGGCAAATGTTTCAACGTTATTTAGGGTGGTGGGCTTTTCCCAGAGGCCTTTATCGGTGGAACGCCCCACCTTGAACTTGGGCATGCCCCTGTTGCCCTCGATGGATGTCATTAGCGCGGTGCCTTCACCGCAAACAAATGCACCGGCACCGGCTTTTATTTTAATATGAAAATTAAAGCCGGAATTTAAAATATTATCACCAAGTAACCCGTACTGTTCGGCCTGGGCAATAGCAATTTTAAGCCGGCGAATAGCCAGTGGATACTCCGCCCGGACGTAAATGTATCCTTCGTCCGAACCGGTGGCAAAGCCGCAAATGGCCATCCCTTCCAGCACAGCATGGGGGTCACCTTCAAGAACGCTGCGGTCCATGAACGCGCCCGGGTCACCTTCATCAGCGTTACAGATAACGTACCGCTTATCAGTAATTTTGGCGTTGAGGGCACCTTGCCATTTCACACCGGTAGGGAACCCGGCGCCGCCCCGGCCACGCAGGCCGGATTTTTTAACTTCATCCACTGTCTCTTGGGGGGTCAGGTTGAAGATTGTTTTGGCCAGGGCCTGGTAACCGTTCTGAGCGATGTATTCTTCGGTGTTTTCCGGGTCAATGTGCCCGCAGTTGTGCAGTACCAGGCGGTTCTGCCCGGCGTAAAAGGGTATTTCGGGGTATGTTTTGGCTGCTTGCCCGGTGGTCGGGTCGACATATAACAGCCTTTCAACAATGCCGCCTTCGACAATGTGTACCTGGACAATTTCTTCAATGTCGTCTATGGTTACCTGGCGGTAAAAAACTTTTTCAGGTTCAAAAATTACAATCGGTCCCTGTTCGCAAAACCCGTGACAACCGGTGGTCTTAACTTTAATCTTTTCGTCTAAACCCCTCTTTTTTAACTCCTGATCCAATAAGTCAGCTAGTTTGACCGAACCGGATGAAGTGCAACCGGTACCGGCACAGAGCAATATTTCTTTATTCCCTTTTTCCAGCTTTAGCAAAGACAGGTGATCCAGTCTTTGTTGCTTACAATTTTCGTCATCATGGCATATCGGGCCTTGGGTGCGACATGTTACGTAATCTTGACAAGGTGTCTGCGGGCTATGCTGACATTTGTCGCAGCATTTTTCCATCAAGTTATTCATATTAAGAACCGGACCTCCTTTCTACTTATATTCTTCAAGTACATTAACCGCCTGCTCCGGCTTTAGCTTGCCGTGGGTATCTTCGTTCACTGAAATTACCGGCGCTAAACCACAGGCACCGATGCAAGCAACCGTTTCCAGGGTATAACGCAGATCCTGACTGGTCTGGTTGATCTCGAGGCCGGTCAGCTCCTTAATCGAATCCAATACCTTGGCCCCGCCCCGTACATGGCAGGCAGTACCTTGACAAACCCGAATAATGTTGCGGCCGCGTGGTTTTAGGTGAAACTGGGCGTAAAATGTAACCACTCCGAAGGTTTTACTAAACGGAACACCTTGGGATGCGGATATCTGCTTCATGGTATCGGCAGACAAAAAACCAAAAATCTCCTGCGATTCCTGTAGCAGCGGTATTAACGCTCCCTTTTTCCCCTTAAACTTGTTTAGCAACTCTCCAAATTCTTTTTGTTTCTCGTCATCGTTTTGATGACCGCAATTACATGCTGCCAAATCTGTCTCTCCCCCTTCCTGGTATTTACGCAGAGCCATAAAGCCCTTTAAGAATCCCCTGTGCTAAAGAAACGTAGGCAAATCCTTTAACGAACCGAAGGATACTGAAAAATTCCAGTCAGTGTCGTTCGCCTTTGCTATTTATCATATTAATAGCATTTTTGGTGGTCTTTAGCGAACCAGCTCTTTTTTTGGTTATCCTTCTTGTGGCAATGCATTTTTTGGCGCAAAGTTTTGATAATAAATAGTTTTCCGTCAACGTTTAATACTATTTGATGTTGGCCCGTAAGTCCAGCACCCGCTTTTCGGTGACCAGCAGATGTACCGGCAAGTCGTGTTCGCCGGGATATACGTTGGGTTTAATTTGCATCTCATAGGCCAGAGCGGCGTACAAACAATCCGGTTTGGTGTTGAGCAGGAAGCGGTCGTAAAAACCGCCGCCGTAACCCAAACGGTTACCGGCGGTGTCGAAGGCAACACCAGGCACAATAACCAGGTCAATTGTCCCCGGATCTACCGGTCGTACGCATTCGGGTCGTGGTTCGAGGATGTTCCAAGCCCCGGGTGCCAGATCGTCGGGATAGTTTAGCACCTGTGACGGAGTTAATTTTTTGTTGGCCACGTCGGTTATCGGCACAACAACCGTTTTACCCCGGTTCAGGGCGTCCCTGATGATGGCCTCTGTTTGCACTTCGTTGCGAAAATCAACGTAGGCCATTATCGTACCTGCCCGGAGATATTCCTCAAGTTTAATTAAGCGGCTGGCTACAGCAGAGCTATTATCTTTTATTTTCTCCGCCGCAAGCCTGTTCCGGGCGACAATTACACTTTTTCTTAATTCGTTTTTAGACATAATAAATCCTCCCAAAAATCAGGTTCAGAAAAATTTTTGGTTTCCCACAAGAAGAACTTTTTACCTTTAGATTTATATTTCTCCGGTATAAAAATAAATCCTTCCTAGGTTGGAAGGATATGAACATTAATTCATAATTCAATAATTACTATTATTGACAAATATCGGGGTTTGATGCTGTTAGAGGATGCTACAGTGTGTACACCCGGTTGCCGCCTAGTATATTGACATTATTTTTTTGCAGCACATCGATGGCTTCATCGATTAGTTCCACCCGGAAAACAACCAGGGCTGCATTGGTGGCTTTTTGGAGGAAGGCGTAAAGGTATTCGATATTAATACCCCTTTGCTGCAATATTTCCATTATCCTGGCTAACCCACCCGGCTCGTCACCTACTTCCACCGCGATTACGTCGGTGGTGCTGACAGTAAAGCCCGCTTCTTTAAGGGCCTGGTAGGCTGAATCTGGGTCGTTGACGATTAAACGCAGAATCCCAAAGTCGGTGGTATCTGCTATGGATAGGGCCCTGATATTAATATTTTGTTCACCCAACACCCGGGTAACCTGGGCCAGGCGTCCTGATTTGTTTTCCAAAAAAACGGATATTTGTTTAACTTTCATGCGATTTTCTCTCCTTCTAAAGCACTAAGTTGAAAATAAGTTACTACACAGAAAATCGATTCTAGTGCTGTCATCCTGAGCGTTAGCGAAGGATCTTAAGATTCTTCACTTCGTTCAGAATGACATAATGCTGACTCCTGTTTTTTTTACAATTCCCGCTTATCGATTACACGCTTGGCTTTGCCTTCGCTGCGCGGGATAGTGCGCGGTTCCACAAACTTAAGGCGCGCTGAGATGCCCAGTACACTTAAAATGCGGCCCCGTATTTTATTTTCCAAGTCCTCCAGGGCTCGAATTTTATCCGAAAAGAACTTATCGTTTAATTCCACCCAAATTTCCAGGTTGTCCAGCGAGCCTTTACGATCGACCACCAACAGGTAGTGCGGTTCGGTATCGCCAAACTCCAATAATACGCTTTCGATTTGGGACGGGAATACGTTGACACCACGAATGATGAGCATATCGTCGGTGCGCCCGGTAACCCTTTGCATCCGCACGAATGTTCGCCCACAACCGCAGGTATCCTCATTTAGCACGGTGATGTCCCGGGTGCGATACCTGATGATAGGCAGGGCTTCCTTGGTCAGTGAAGTGATTACTAATTCCCCCGGTTGGCCGTAAGGTAGTTGTTTACCGGTTTCGGGATCGATAATCTCCGCCAAGAAGTGATCTTCAAATATGTGCATACCCTTTTTCTCCGGGCATTCCATGGAAACGCCCGGCCCGATAACCTCGCTGAGGCCGTATATGTCAAGAGCTGTAATATTTAATTTTGCTTCCAACTGCTCCCGCATGCGCTCACTCCAAGGTTCGGCGCCAAATATGCCCACCCGTAGTTTCAGATTTTGCAGGTCGATTCCAGCATTGTGTATCTCTTCACCCAGGAAAAGAGCGTAAGATGGGGTGCAGGTAAGGATGCTGGTGCCGAAATCCTGCATTAGCATCAGTTGACGGGCAGTATTGCCCCCCGAAATCGGAACCACTGTGGCACCCATGCGCTCAGCGCCGTAATGGACACCGATACCGCCGGTAAACAGGCCGTATCCGTATGCATTTTGTAACACGTCTTTTTTGCTGCCACCAGCCATGACTATAGCACGGGCCATCAGGTCGGCCCAGGTGTTGATATCTTTTTTAGTATAACCAACCACAGTTGGTTTGCCGGTAGTGCCGGAGGAGGCGTGCAGCCTGACCACCTCGTCCATAGGAACGGTGAATAAACCGAAGGGGTAATGATCACGCAGATCCTGTTTCACTGTAAAAGGCACTTTTTGTAGGTCGGCCAGTGATTTTACATCGCCGGGTTGTATCCCTGCCGCATCGAATGCTTGGCGGTAGAAAGGAATTTTGTCGTAAACACGCTGCAAGGTTTGCTGCAGCCGTTGTAACTGTAATTCTTCCAGTTTGTCTCTGGTAATGGTTTCATATTCTTCTTGCCAGTACAACTCGCTTTACCCCTTTCGATATTCGCGCTTTTAAAAAAGAATAGCATAACTTGGATATAAAAAAAAGAGTTTTTAGTCGTAAATAGAAGTGTTAGTGCTGAGCAAGCATGAATAAACCCAAAATTTAAGATCTCTGCGACAGATTTATTTTGTTAGAGTCAGCAGAATTATGTCGAACCGTACAACCCGCTAAAAATGGGCGTTCGACAAAAAACGTCATTCGCAAACATAAATTATCACCCACAGGATAAACCCTTCTCAATAAAGTTATTAACAGACTTATCCACATTATCCACAGCAGTCAATTTGTTAATGCTCTACAATATTACTATAGCGAGCAAAATACAGGTATTCAGATATATAATTTTTTTGCCTGTTCAGGCACATTGTTGTGTTTTATAAGCATAAATTGTAAATATATTCCATACGGTGCTTGGTGTGGTGTGGGTATATTTGTGGATAAAAGTTATTAAGACTTAATAACGGTCTTGGCCCAGGGGCAGGCCGGGAACGGCATTTAAGGACAGGGGCGCAAAATCGCCGCGCCGGTATTTGTAATAAGCAGCGCAGGCAATCATAGCGGCGTTATCTGTACATAATACCAGGGGTGGATTAATAAGCCGTAAACTGTTATCAATCGCCCGGGCACTCAGTTGCTCCCGCAGCAATTTGTTGGCCGCAACGCCGCCGGCCAGCATGATAGTTTGGGTATCGTGGCGTTTGGCAGCGACAAGTGTTTTATCCACCAGCACGTCAACCACTGCCTGGCGAAAACTGGCCGCTACGTCAGCGTGATTGACAGCCTCCCCCCTTTGTTGAGCCCGATGCAGGTAATTGATTACCGCCGTTTTTAGGCCGCTAAAACTAAAATCAAGGCTATCCTTTTCAAGATAAGACCGGGGCAGGGTAATCGCGTGCGGGTCACCGGTTTCGGCAAGCTTGTCCACCAGCGGGCCACCCGGGTAGCCCAGACCGAGCACTCTGGCAACTTTATCAAAGGCTTCTCCGGCGGCATCGTCACGGGTGGCACCAAGCAACTTATATTGTCCTGGCCCGTGCATCAGTAATAAATCAGTATGCCCGCCGGAAACCACCAGGCAAATCAGGGGAAAACCCGGATCTGGCTCTACCAGCAGGTTGGCAAACACATGCCCTTCCAGATGGTTAACCCCCACCAGAGGTATGTCCAGACCGAAAGAGATTGACTTGGCCGCCGCCACCCCTACCAGCAGAGCGCCCACCAGGCCCGGCCCGTAGGTTACCGCCACGGCATTAAGGTCGGCAAAATTTAACCCGGCCTGATCCAGAGCTTCTTGGATGACATTGTTTATTAACTCCAGGTGTTTACGTGAAGCCACTTCAGGCACCACGCCGCCAAATTTACTGTGAATATCTACCTGGGAGGAAATGACATTAGACTTGATTGCACGACCGTCAACCACCACGGCCGCTGAAGTTTCATCACAAGATGTTTCGATACCCAGAATTATTACACTCATTACTAGCCTATCCTCCAATCTGTTTTAGCATTTGACGTATTGACCGCTGGTTCTTGATCTGCGTAATATGTAAAATCAAGTTCTGTAAAGGGTGTTAGGATTGCATGTTACTTTTCTCAGTTACAATATCAGGCACTGCCGGGGTACTGGCGGCAGGGTGTCCCTTGCTGCGGTGGCCGCATCTATTACCGGCACCGGGGCCGATGTGGTGGGGTTGCAGGAGGTGGATAAGTTTAACCCCCGCAGCTGTTTTGTCAACCAGGCGCGCAAACTGGGCGAGCTAACAGGTATGAGTGCGGTGCTGGGCGCCAACTTTAATTTGCTGGGGATTGCCGAATTTGGTAATGCAGTGCTTACCCGTTATCGGGTAATGGATGAGCAAAATTTTCCCCTGCCCGGGCGGGGAGAAAAAAGGGGACTGCAAAGGATCGAAATATGTACGGGTACCGGTAGCATCGCCTTTTATAACACCCACTTGGGCTTGGACAAAGATGAACGTCGCCATCAGGTAGAGCGAATTTTGACCATCACCAAAGACGAAAAGATGCCCCTGGTGCTGGCCGGAGATTTTAATGCCCTGCCCCGGGCAACTGAAATACAGGAACTAAAAAAGGTATTTGCACTATCTGATCCGTCAGGTTCCTATCCTACATTTCCAGCACAGCAACCGCAGCACAAAATAGATTACGTGTTTTTTTCCCCCCACTGGCTGCCGTTAGCATACCAGGTTTATTATAGTGAAGCCTCGGATCACCTACCGCTGGCTGTAAAGCTGCGCCTCGTTGGAGACAATCCGACAATAACTATTTAGTGTCTCCTGAAAAAGTCTTGGTAAGGGGTTTGGTGTTAATCTCCGGGTTACTACTCGCCGTTATGCTTGAGCGAGCTCGTTCGTCCTCGGGCGCCGGAGAACTCGCGCCCTGCGGGCGCTCAGACATGCACCGGCGCTTTTCCTCGGACTCTCACGCTCTTTGATTTAAGCTCCTACGTAACCCTCCGATTAACACCAAACCCCAGTTATGCTTAGTTTTTCAGGGGACTCTATTTAGGTTTTTACCGTCGGTGGTAAACCAAGTTCGGCCAAGATATCTGTAAACACCCGCCCGGCGTTCTCGTTAATGACCACGGCGGCGGCATCGTCCAGCGGTGTTGGAGTGCGGTTAATGATTACAAATTGCCTCGCCACTTCGGGCAAACCGGCCACCGGGTAAACGGTGAGGCTGCTGCCGACCACTAACATTAACTGGCATCCGGAAATAACCTGGGTGGCCTGATAAAAGTCCTCGTTCATTTTATCTTCAAATAAAACTACGTTGGGGCGTAAAATATCCGAGCACTTCAGGCAACGTGGCGGGTTTTCTCCGGATCGAAACTTTTCTACCAACTGTTCAAAGGGATAGCCATCGCGACAACTCATGCAGCGGGCGGTGCGCAAATGGCCGTGTACTTCCCAGACCCTATTGGACCCTGCTTTAACGTGCAGGCCGTCTATATTTTGGGTAATTACGCCCAACAGCAGGTTTTGTTTTTCCAACTGGGCCAAAGCGAAATGCGCGGGGTTGGGACAGGCGTCGCAATAAGCAGTCCAGCGTTCCAGGTTCGTTTTATAGAAGCCGGCCGGATCACTGCGCAAGGCTGAAAGACTGGCTGCTTTAATCGGGTCGAACTTTTCCCATAAACCTGTGCCCGGGCTACGGTAATCCGGGATACCGCTTTCGGTGCTTATTCCTGCCCCCGTAAGGGCCAGGGTCTTGGTGGATTCTTTAATCAACCGGGCGGTGAGTTTTATCTTTTCATAGTATTCCACAACAGAACCCTCCAAATAAATAAATAATCAAAAACAGTTTTAGCTTCTAATGATACAATTATCTTTTATACATTTGTTCATGTCAACGGCAAGGCCCGTGAAAACATTGCGCGAGCATGGCGCCGGTGCATGTGGTTTACTTAAGGTTACAGTGTTAAATAGTTTTAACAACAAAGTGTAAATAAAAGTAACGTTTTTGTGATGTTTACGTCTTTATTAATCCCTAGACACTGATTTGGGGGTGGTATATATATTGCATATTAATAAAGGATTACGACCAATCAATGGACAAATAGAGCTATACATAAACAAGGAGGAGTTCAACAATGAACAAACCGCTTTGGACACCATCAGATGAGCGGGTGCGCAATGCTAATATGACCGGTTTTATTAATTTTGTTAACGACAGGAATGGTAAAGATTTTAACGGGTATGCCCAATTATATGACTGGTCAATAACCAATACCTCGGATTTTTGGGCTGCGGTGTGGGATTTTTGCGGCGTCAAGGCCTCGCACCCCTGGGATGAAGTGGTGGTTAACCGGGAGAATATGCAAAGTTCCCGCTGGTTTACCGGAGCCAAACTAAATTTTGCCGAAAACCTGCTGCGATACCGGGATGAACGTACAGCCCTGATTTTTAAAGGTGAAGTTAATGAACCGGTAAGGCTTACCTACGCCCAGCTCTACGACCAAGTAGCCCGCCTAGCCCGGTCTCTGCGCAACCAAGGGGTCACCGTTGGCGACCGGGTGGCCGGTTTTATGCCCAATATGTCTGAAACAATAATAGCCATGCTGGCCACAACCAGTATTGGAGCTATCTGGTCATCCTGTTCACCAGATTTCGGGATTAAAGGGGTACTCGACCGGTTTGGTCAGATCCAACCCCGGGTTTTAATTACCGCCAATGGTTACTTTTATAATGGTAAAACCTTTAACTGCCTGGATCGGGTGCAAAGCATCCTGAATGAAATACCTTCGATAGAAAAAGTAGTAGTAGTACCTTATACCGAGGATGCGCCTGATTTATCCGGCTTGCCGGGTGCTGTGCTGTTCAATGATTTCCTGGCGCCGGAAAACGGACTGGAAATTGAGTTTGAACAACTGCCCTTTGACCACCCGCTATATATTATGTACTCTTCCGGCACCACCGGGGTGCCCAAGTGTATTGTACACGGAGCGGGCGGTACGCTGATTCAACATTTGAAGGAACTGGTACTACACACTGACCTGAAGCGAGATGACACTATCTTTTATTTCACCACCTGCGGGTGGATGATGTGGAACTGGTTGGTTAGTTCGCTGGCAGTGGGTGCTACTGTGTTGCTGTATGACGGATCTCCTTTTTACCCCGGTCCGGAAACGATGTTCAAACTAGTTCAGGATGAAAAGGTTACCGTGTTCGGTACCAGTGCCAAGTACTTGGCGGCTGTGGAGAAGGAAGGCGTCAAGCCCCGGGAAATATTAGATCTGTCACCCCTTAAGGCCATTCTTTCCACGGGTTCGCCCCTCTCAGTGGAGAGCTTTGAATTCGTGTACCGGGACGTCAAGGATGACCTTTGCCTGTCATCTATATCCGGGGGTACTGATATTGTTTCCTGTTTTGCCCTGGGCAACCCCATTGCACCTGTTTACGCGGGTGAACTGCAGTGCCGTGGCCTGGGCATGAACGTACAGGCCTTCAATAACCAGGGCCAGCCTGTTTTTAACCGCAAGGGTGAACTGGTTTGTTTATCAGCCTTCCCTTCGATGCCTATCTATTTTTGGCAAGACGAGGACGACAAAAAATATACCAAGGCCTATTTCAGCGTCTACCCCAACGTGTGGCACCACGGGGATTTTATAGAAATTACCGATAACGGCGGGGTTATTATTTATGGACGTTCAGACGCCACGCTAAACCCCGGCGGGGTACGGATCGGCACCGCCGAGATCTACAGGCAGGTGGAATCGCTGGAAGAAATTAAGGACAGCCTGGTAATCGGGCAAAACTGGGATAACGATGTGCGGGTGATCCTATTCATCAAATTGGCCGAGGGAGTGGAGTATAACGATGGGTTGGTGAAAAAAATCAAGAAGACCATCAGAGAAAACACCACCCCCAGGCACGTGCCGGCCAAGGTCATTCCGGTGACTGACATCCCGTATACTATTAGCGGCAAAAAAGTAGAAATGGCGGTGCGCAGTATTATTCACAACGAGCCGGTGGAAAACCGTGATGCGCTGGCCAACCCCGGTGCCCTTGACTTGTACCGGAATATTGAGGAACTGCAGAGTTAGGTTTATGTCATTTTGAGCGTAGCGAAGAATCTAGTAAAAGCAAGGGCCGGGAAGAAATAATCCCGGCCCTTTTAACACTCGGTCAGATACAAAGAAACATGCTTATAAGCCTTGTGGTTAATTACTACAGCCTGGATTATTACCTCCCGGATTACCCTGGGCCTGGCTGAGCATTAACTCCAGCAGGCGCTCGAACTGCACATTAAGAAGGTCGTTCACCGGCGTCCCGGTTTCGGCGGATCTTTTTTCAATGATCCGCAGTTGGCGCATCAAATATCCTTCAATGATGGATTCGATAACCTGTTCTTCGGTGCGGCCGGTTTGGCGGGCCAACTCGCCGACCATAGCGGTGGTTTTTTCAGTAAACTCTAACGAAAAATCACTATCATTGCTCACGAATAAGTAACCCCATTTCAGTTGTGCTTATTAGTCTACTACTTTGCGGCCACAGTTGCTGCAAAATTTAACATCTTCCTCTAACTCGCTGTTACATTCCGGACAGACCGCAGGTTTAGGCTGCATGGATTCAATTTGATCCTCCAGGTCTTTTAGCTCAATTTCAAGCTGGCGGGTGGATTCAATTAACCTGTTTAGTTCGTCACCGGTGTCTTCTCGACCTTGTTGCTTTTGATAATAAAGTGCGCCGATTCCGGCCAGGTTATTTTCCATTTCTTTTTCCATTTTACGCAACTCGTGCTTCATCTTGGTCACTTCTATTAAATCGGACGATTTTCTGGTCAAATCCCGGGCTCTGTCACCGGCTATTTCGCCGAAATCCCTGGCCCGGCTGCCAACACTCTTGGCGCCTTCGGCAATTCTTTGAATAAAACCCATTTTCAATCACCTCCAAAGATAATTTTATCAATCGCTTCATCAAGTAACAATCCCACTGAGGCCAATTTTATCAAAACAATGAAAAATATTTTAACATTAAAAAACAACTGTTTAACTTTTTCAAGTATAATAGGGACAAAGGAGTGAGGATGTGAGAAATACCCTGCAGCGTCACTGGTTTACAATGGTACGCCGGTCTCGGACCGATGGCTTGCTGGACGCGCAGACTGTTTATCGCGGTACAGACGGTGAATGCGCCGCTTTGTTACTGGTGGAACCGGGTACCCTAAAGGTTGTTGCCGCTACCTGGGAAAGCTATGCACCGGAAGTAAAAACCGTTGAAGTTAAGGGACTTGTCGGTGTGGAAGCGTATTTTAAATGCGGCCCGGTGCTAAAGGAAACACTTACGGGTCTGGGGAAATTTACCCGCTCCCTGTTTGCTGAAACTGTACGAGGGATTATTCAGGCCGAAACTTTTTTGCTGGCGGAGCGAGGGTTTGCATCACCGTCGGCATATAGTCATTACTGGGAAAAATTTTATGCTGGTTCATGTCGATATTACAGCAACTTGGAACGGATTAGCAATAAATGGGACGAGTATGCCGGAACCGATAGGCTAACCAGTTTATTTAACCGCTTTAAATCGCAAAATGTATATATAGATGAAAAACATGGATACCGGGTAGCCGGTATGTTGAGCGATTCTTTCCACGAGTTAAGTGTCGACCTTGCGTTGGATCCAGACCTGTTGGTGACCAAAGCAAATGGCGTGATGCTGCGGGTACCGGATAACGTTTGTTGCGAGGCTGTGGCATATATCAATGAATTGCCCGGACGCCGGTTGGACGGCCTGAGGAAAAAGCAGGTTGCCGACCTGTTGGGTGCGGGCGAAGGTTGTGTACATCTGATTGATCTTGTTCATGATGCAGTGGAGAGCGTAAAAATCGAACAACTAAAAGGGGATGGTAAAAACTAACAACTTTATTTAAGAGTAAAAATTTGTTTTTGAGGTAAAATACGGTAAATTTGAGGTGATGTTAAAATGGACAATAAAAAAATGGATTATCGGGTAAACTTTACTGAAAACAATAAATTACTCAGTATTGAAATAACCTGCTGCGATAAGCATATAGGCGAAATCAGATTCAAAAACGGCGAATCTAAGAAATGCCCGGAATGTGGGGTTACCCACGCATTAAGAATTCAGCACAATCACTTTCACCTGTCCCGCAAATATTAATTTGGGTGTTTGAGGAGGGAAGCGGGTGACCGATAAAGGCACAACCGGGAAAGGCGACGCGGATAAGGAAGATGCCAACGACTACTTCTTTAAGCCGTACCGAATTAAGCCGGTGGAAGTCTATGCCGAGCCTGGACCGGGTGGTTGCACCAAGGAAAAGACAAACTGATACCGCCAAAGGGGTGAACTGGTTTTTGGTTCACCCCTTATTTATTGCCCGCTGTTAACCAGGGCTATGGCCTTGGAAGTAAGTACAACGGGAAACATGCGGATATGACCGGGCCTTAAAAAAGTGGCCGGCAAAAAGGAACCGGTAGAAATAAAATGATTATTCATCAAAAACCTGACAAGTTCGATTGCTTCTTCCTCAGTTAGTTCAAGTTTATCCATAACCTTACCCATGACGTCTTCTAAGAAGAAGGAGCATTTTTGAGCCTGGTGCATTTCGCGTAGTATTTCTTCCAGTCGTTTTTGTTCCAAGCTGCTAATAGAGGTCATAATTTCGGTACCTCCCTTAGGTCTGTGTCAATCAGTTCATCTAAAACGCTGCTCAGCTCTTCCACTGTGCCCTGCCTTTGTAGGGAATAAACCTGTGTGGATTCACCGTGTATCGCCACAATAGCCACCGGGTTTAACAAAAAACCTCCTCCACCGCCATTGGTGTCGGAAAACTTTCCGTAACCGGCAGTTACTGATATTACCGGCACCAGGGTGGTGCCACCCACTTTAAGGGGTTCGCCAAGCACAAGTTTCCCGGCCAATAGATTATCGAAACCGTTGCTATCTTGTTCCGGCGTCAAAAAAAAACCTCCCTGTGGTAGTTGCTCCTCCTGAGTAGTGTTAGCCGGTGGGTTTACGGTACCTATGGCGTAGTATACCAATATTTTAATGTATTGTAAAATTGCGTGTTATCTTGGCCAACCTGCTTTTCTTACCGGCACTAAAACTTTTTTGTCCTTTACCGACATTATGCCCGCGGGCGAGAGCCGTATGGCCGGCAGATGGGTGGCTGAAAGAAATAACAGGGTATAAAGTAAATCGTGATGCCGATGGCCGCGCTGGGCCAGCAGTTTATATAGATACCCGCATCTGTCAACCAGTTGGTCTAATGGCTGGGGACTCATAATCCCCCCCAGCGGCAGCGGTAACTCATAAATGAATGTCCCTTTTTCCGCGATTACAATACCGCCTCCCAAGTCTAACATCCGGTTGGCTGAGCGCAACATTTCCGACGGGTTTTGGCCAAGTACCAGGATATCTCCGGTAATGGTGCTGGTGCAAGCCATCCCTTCCAAATAGTCGGCAAAGCCGGCTATGATGCCGGTGGTTACCCACCCTCCTGCCCTACCGAACAGAGCGGCGTAGACCAGCCCTGCTTCATTACTAATATCCAGTACTCCGTTGCGCGACGGTAAAACGCAATCCTGGCGCCGGGTAATTACCGGGTTAACCAACTGCATTAACGGAAATGGTTCGTCCTGGGCGGGCGGGGTCATGTCCCGGGGGGTAAGTCCGTTCAGGGAACCGGTTACCGGCTTAACACCGTAGTCATGCCAATTGGGCGAGGCCAATTTAGTCAGCAGTTGACCGTTTTCCGCCACCTGCTTCCCTTCGGCAATCACCCTTACCGGCGTGGGGTTATTGATATCTTCCAGGAACAGTATATCGGCCAGGCGTCCCGGAGCGATGCCGCCTAATTCATCATCCATGCGATAATAGGTGGCGGGGTTTAGGGTAGCCATGCGGTATGCTTCAACCGGCGGCACTCCTTCTTCAATGGCCAGACGAAGCAAGTGGTCGGTGAAACCCGCCCCCATATATGGTGGTGTAACTCCGTCGGTGGTTATCATAGCCCGGTTAAGGTCAATACCGGCATCAAGCAAACTTTTCAGCAGTACGGGCAAATCCTGACGTAATGAACTATGCCTTAATGTAGCATACATGCCCAGGCGTAAACGGCGCAGGGCCTCCTCCCCGCTGATGCTTTCATGGCAGGCTGAGACGCCGGCGGCGGCCAGTGCGTTTAGCGTTTCCACTGAGGCACCGGGAGCGTGTCCCTCTACTCTTTTACCACGAGAACCCGTGGCTATTATATTGTCCAACATCTGCTCTCGCCCGGCCAGCAGTGATGGCCAATCGGTGAGTTCACCGACCTGTTTGGTGGCGGTCAATTCCAAAAGCGGTTCCAGCAAATGGGGCTCAAATAAGGCTGCCCGTTTACTGGAATAGGTCTGCGGATCCAAGCGGATGCTTAACAGCATTTTAACCGGCCATTGGTCAAACTCACGCCAAAGTAGAGCCAATTGCTGTGGTCCCATAAGCATGAAAAAGAATAGGTTATCGCAAACCATAGTGGTTGTGCCCAGGGCCAGCACTTGTTCCGCCAGGGTTGCCGGGGTATAGGTATGAAAGGGATGGGCATGGGGCTCGATATAGCCGGGACAAAGATACAGGCCGCCGGCCTCTACCACCGTGGTTTGATGACCCACCATTTGCTCAGCCGTACCCACGTAAGCAATGTGCGCTCCCTTGACGGCGATATTAACTTTTTGCAGTTCGCCGGTATAAACGTTAATTAACGTACCGTTTTTAATGTATAAATCTGCTTCAGCTTCCCCCCTGGAAGTGCGGATTAAATCGTAGAGTGTATTCCTGTTCAGTGGCCTAATTTTGTGTTCGCGCATGATGTCACCTCGCCACGATTATATCACTCGCCTGACTTAACACAAAATTAAGGTATCAAAATCGCCCAAAATGTCAATTCTTATTGTACAATAGGACAAGGGATGTGGGTGATCCGAACATGCAAACAGCTAATGTACTTGCTTTTCCAACCCCGGAGGATCAAAATGTAATCAGGACTGCAGTGGAGACGTTTCTTTTCACCCAAACGGGCACAACCAGGGAATTAATGTTGAAAACTATCCGGGCTGTGCTTGACCGGTACAGGATTAGCCGGTTTAGTTTTGCCGATTACTATGTTTGCGTAACCAGAGAACCAACCTGGTCTGTGGTGAGGGCCAAGCATATCATCGAAGGGGAAAAATGCCCGGGCTGTAGTCAATACATATACCTCGTCAAAGGTCACGTGCGCATACTAAGCATCGAAGAGCTGCCGCGAAGACACTACGTTACCTACGGTTGCCGCTGCGGCCGGGTTTTTGGTAAGTGGGAGTCGGCTTTTTAAGGAATCAGGAATCAGGAGTCAGGAGAAAATCAAAATGAAGGCACCTACTATAAACATATTTTCGGTATTCTTCATTCTGACTACTGACTACTGAATTCTGTTTACTAAATATTATAGATCGACCGGAGGTTGTAACATGCTTTATAAAAGCACCAGGGGCGACAATCACCAGGCATTATCTGCCGAGGCTATCAAGCGGGGCATTGCACCTGACGGTGGGTTATTTATCCCTACCGATCGGATTTTATTTTCCGCCGACGACATTTACGCCCTAGCGGGTATGGATTACCGGGCCAGGGCGGCTCGGATACTGGCCCCGTACCTGTCCGATTTCACTACGGCAGAAGTTTCGGAATGTGTAGGATTTGCGTACAGCGACAAGAATTTTGACCACCCGGCAGTGGCTCCGCTGGTTGAATTGGAACGAGGCCTGGCGGTGTTGGAGTTATGGCACGGCCCTACCTGCGCATTTAAAGACATGGCTTTGCAAATACTTCCTCACTTATTGGTTAAATCAATGGCTAAGACCGGTGAAGACGCTGGCATATTGATTCTGGTAGCAACATCGGGCGATACCGGTAAGGCTGCCCTGGAAGGTTTTAAGGATGTACCCCGCACGGCCATAACTGTTTTTTACCCTGCCCAAGGAGTCAGCGAGGTGCAAAGGATGCAAATGGTGACCCAGGCAGGCAATAACGTCGGGGTGGTAGCGGTGCAAGGTAACTTCGACGACAGCCAGAGCGGGGTCAAGGATATTTTTGCCGATCAAGCCATGTCCGATGTGATTGCCGAACGGGGTTTTAAGTTTTCCTCGGCCAATTCCATCAACTGGGGCCGTTTGGCGCCGCAGATAGTTTACTATTTCTCTGCTTACGCCGACCTATTGGCCAATGGACGCATCAAGCCCGGCCAGGCGGTTAATTTCGTGGTGCCCACTGGAAATTTCGGTAATATTCTGGCCGGGTTTTACGCCCGCCAGATGGGTTTACCGGTACACCGGTTAATTTGCGCCGCCAACGAGAACAACGTGCTTACCGATTTCATTCGTACCGGTGTTTATGACCGGGTCAGGGACTTTAAAACCACCATTTCCCCTTCCATGGATATTCTTATATCCAGTAACCTGGAACGCCTGTTGTTTGAATTGACCGGCCATGATGCGTTCCGGATTAGGGAGTGGATGTCCCAACTTAAGCTGCAAGGCCGTTATGCGGTGGATACCGGCACCAGGGAAAAAGTGCAGCAATTATTCTGGTCTGATTTTGCCAGCGACGATGAAACCGGACATTCCATCCGGGAAACACACCGCCGTTACGGCTACGTAGTAGATACTCACACGGCAGTGGGCTTACATGTTTATGATAAATACCGGGGTGCCACCGGGGACGACACGCCAACCGTTGTCCTTTCCACCGCCAGCCCGTTTAAGTTCAACGCCAGCGTTACCAAAGCCCTTTTAGGGGCTAATGAAATTTTGGGTAAAACCGAGTTTGAACTGCTGCAAACTCTTTCCGCATTCAGTGGGATGCCCATACCCAGGGGATTACGGGATTTGCAAAACCAGCCGGTGCTGCATGAAACAGTGGTTGAACGTGAACAAATGCCCCAAAGTGTTATTGCTTTTGTAAACAAGCTAACCGGTGCATAATTGATCAAGCCAATGTACAGTGCTGCGGCAGGGATTAGCAGGTGGTGAAAAATGAGTAGAACCTTTTTACCAATGATGCTTTCGGTTTTTGCGTCAGTGGCAGTATATTATCTGCTGGCCACCAGGACACCTTTATCAGAGAACCTGAGTATGGCCGCCGGAGTAACTGTGGGTGTCATAGGCGCGGTAACAGCCACAAGGATCTTTAAACGCAAATAAAAAGCTGAGCCATGCTTGCGGTACATTACTGTGCCGGTGTTTATTGATTGGAGGTAATGACATGGAATATCTGGTAAACCAAACGCGGATTATGTTTATACGCGGGGACATTACCGCACAAGATACTGAAGCCATTGTCAATGCCGCGAATTCCAGTCTACTGGGCGGCGGAGGCGTTGATGGGGCAATCCACCGGGCGGGCGGCCCGCAAATCTTGGCCGCATGTAAAAAAATCAGGGCAACCAAGGGTTTATGCCACCCCGGCGAGGCCGTAATCACAACCGGTGGCAACCTGCCTGCCGACCACGTTATCCATACCGTGGGCCCAATCTGGCGCGGGGGTAATCACGGTGAACCAGACCTGCTTAGCAGCGCCTACCGCAATAGTTTGGCATTAGCCCGGGAAAACGGGTTGCGAAGCATCTCTTTTCCTTCCATCAGCACGGGAGCTTACCGTTACCCCAAAGAAAAAGCAGCGTTAATTGCCGTCGGTGTAATTAGTGCATTTGCTGCCGCCAATGGTAAACCCGAAGAAATAAGAATGGTGTTATTTAGCGACCAAGACTTACAGGTTTACATTGCTGCTTGGAAAAAAATCGCATTATAAGCGGTTGTCATCAGACTATAGTCCCATTGTTTTGGGCCTTGTCACTCATTTACAAGCCCAACTAAATGCTCAATAATATTAGTAGAGTAGAAAATGTTTAGTGAATGGGACTAACAACATGAGATTAAACGAGGTGCGTGAACGATTAATTTCATACGGCTACCATCCCGACGAGGTGGAATATGCCCTGGTGGAAATCTTGCTTTATAAAAGCGCTGATTTAATTAACACGGCAGATATCAGGGTATTACTTAGCATGCTGCAGGAAAAGTTGGAAATAACCAGAGCTGAGTCCCGGATTAAGATGTTCTCCGGCTAAATAACATGGAAAATCATGAGTAAGATTTCAGGCGCACCCTAAGACAGCAGGGTGTTTTTATATTTTGCGGTTTGGATTATGTTCACTTCTTGACGCTTTGGTACATCTGTGCTACCATTATCAATGCGGCGTAACTTACTTTTAGCTTTTGGGGTAAACTGTTGCAGCACGGCAACAAAAATAAAATTAGCGGGCGTGGCGGAACGGCAGACGCGCTGGACTTAGGATCCAGTGGGAGTGATCTCGTGGAGGTTCAAGTCCTCTCGCCCGCACCAAGAAAAACCGGGGCTTTTATAGCTTCCGGTTTTTATTATTAAAACAAACTATTGCAACCAGCCTTAGTGTTTTTTTTTGCGCAGGGATATGAATTATTTATTACTTCTGGCACTTTATTTAAAGGATTTTGTATATACATGTAGAATTTACCACGATACTCCATATGTCAGAAATAAGCTTTACTGGATAGAAAAAGGCCAAATTAACGTTACTGACCCGGAACTAGGTGAAAAAATGGATCAGGACAAATCGTATATAAAAAATACATCAAACATCCTTATACTGGTTTTTGTAGTGGCGCTTTATTATATAAGCCATGTTAATTATTTGTTTTTTCATGCTGCCGCCGAGTTATTTAGCATTATTATTGCCTTTAACATATTCATTATTGCGGTTAACACTTACCGTGTTGCTCAAAATAGCTTTTTCATGCTGCTGGGTATCGCTTATGGTTTTGTAGGCGGTTTTGATTTGCTGCATATGCTGGCTTATCAGGGAATGGACGTTATCGGAGCCGCCGGGGATGACGCTCATTTGAAGTTATGGATTAGCGCCAGGTATCTGGGCAGTACAGCACTGCTGATGGCGGTGCTGTTACATAGGAAAAAACTGAATCTATACCTAATTGCCGGGTTCTATACTTTTGTGTCTGCTATTTTAGCAGCTTCCTTTTTTATATGGCCTCTATTCCCCGCCAACGGCGTTGCTGGTCTGGGGTTACCCTTGTTTTTAAGAATTAGTGAATTTTTCATCTCGTGCATTTTGGTGGCGGCTCTGGTTCTGATAACTCAAATTAAGAAGGTATTCCACAAACATGTTTTCTGGTTTGTTGTTCTTTCTCTCGTGGCTACTTTGCTTGCGGAAATATTCTTTGCCTTTAATACTGTCATGTACGGTTGGTTAGATGTTTCTGGCCACTTGCTAAAGCTGGTATCTTTTTATTTTATGTATCAGGCGCTTGTGGTCACAAGCCTGTCGGAACCGCAAAAACTTTTGTTTTATGAACTGGCCCAGACCAAGAACAAATCCCTTAAAGTAAATGAACAGTTGGTTAAAGAAATAAAGAATCATAAACAAACAGCCAAACTGCTGCAGCGCGTAAATAGGGCCCTTAAGGTGTTAAGTGAATCCAACCGGGTTATTGCCGGCGCCAGTAACGAATCTGAGTTAATTAATAATATTTGCCGGGTCATTGTTGAGGTGGGTGGTTACCACTCGGCCTGGGTTGGTTACGCGGAACAGAACAGGGAAAGAACAGTCCGCTCGTTTAATCATGGCGGCCTCGTGGGCGACCGGTATTCCGACCTGGTTATATCATCCGGGTCAAATCCGGAATTAAACTCTGGCTCAACCGCGGTGGTTGGCACGGTACCGGCCGGGTTAATGAAAGAAAAGCAAAAAGACTTCGGCATTAATTCCTGGCAAAGCCAGGCCAGGCGTAATCCCAGGTCTGAGTTTACCGTGCCGCTGGTTTTGGATAATCAGATACTCGGTTCGATTAATATTATCGCGGCCGAGCCTGAAGCCTTTAACGAGGTGGAGAATGAACTACTGACCAAATTGTCTCAAAACCTAGCTTATGGAATAAACATGCTTCGATCACGGGCGGAGAAAAAGAAAGCCGAAGAAGCATTGCGGGAGAGCGAAGAAAAATTCAGGCTGCTGTTTCATAACGCCAATGATGCCATATTTTTATTATCGGTAGACGAATCCCCATATCGCTTCCTGGAAGTTAATGATGTTTCCTGTCGGAAATTTGGTTATGGCAGGGATGAATTCCTGGAAAGAACAATTGAAGAGATTGTCTTTAATAAAGAACTTAGGGCTTTTAAAGAATACCTTGCCGAATGCCTTGAAAAAGGACACGCCACATACGAACTGAATGTTACTTCTAAAGAGGGCCAAAAAATTCCTATTGAGGCCAACGGCCACTTGTTTAATTTAAAGGATCGGCAAGTTATGCTATCAATAGCCCGGGATATCACCGAACGCAAACAAGCCGAAGAACAGTTGCGGTTTATCAGCCTGCACGACTCTCTTACCGGGCTTTCGAACCGGGCATTCTTTGAGCGGGAGATGAACCGCCTGGAAAACAGGCGCCAGTACCCGGTGGGTATCATCATGTGCGATGTGGATGGCTTAAAGCTGGTCAACGATACTCTGGGCCACGATGCAGGTGACACGCTGCTGGTGAATGCAGCCAAGGTAATTAAGCAGTGTTTCCGCGAGGGTGATACGGTGGCCAGGATTGGCGGGGATGAATTTGCAGTGCTGCTCACCGATGTGGACACTGCTGCTGTTGAAGTGGCTTGTAAAAGGATTCGGGATGCTTTCGCCGGTTACAATGAAACAAACCCTGAACTTCCGCTAAGCATATCCGTTGGTTCGGCCGTAAGCGGCAGTGCCTTTATCAAAATGCTGGATCTTTTTAAGGAAGCTGATAACAATATGTATCGTGAAAAGCTGCACCGGCGGCAAAGCGCCAGAAGTTCCATCGTCAACACTTTAATTAAAGCTTTGGAAGAAAGGGATTTTATTACCGGCGGCCATGCCGAACGTTTACAGGATCTGGTTGCCAATTTGGCTTCTACCATCGGACTGAAACAGCGGTTAACTGATTTGCGGCTTCTGGCTCAGTTCCACGACATTGGCAAAGTAGGTATTCCAGACCGGATATTATTTAAACAGGGCCCTTTGACTACTGAAGAAACTAAGGAGATGCAGCGGCACAGCGAAATTGGTTATCGGATTGCGCAATCCGCGCCCGAACTACTTCCTATTGCCGAATGGATTTTAAAACACCATGAATGGTGGAATGGTAAAGGATACCCCCTGGGGCTCAAAGGGGAGCAGATTCCCCTGGAGTGCCGCATATTAGCTATTGCAGACGCGTATGACGCCATGACCAGCGATCGACCATACCGCCAGGCCATGTCCTTTGAAGAAGCGGCCAAAGAATTGCGAAACAGCTCCGGTGCACAGTTTGACCCGGAGCTGGTGCTTACGTTTATCAACTCAATGCAAGCAAATTGCGATTCGATGTAACACCCTGCCATCAAATGGAATATGTTGTGGTAAATTAATACTGGGAGGGATTATTTGATGGCCTACGGAGCTGGAGGTACCAGTAGCAGTCTTATTCTGTTCTTAATTCTGATTTTACTTGTGTTCGGGATGGGTTTCTTCCCCCATAACTAAATGATTGCTAAATGCTGATAGATAAGAATCATAAATAAAATGAGAGTTTATCCGGAACGCTTTGGGTGTTCCGGTTTTTTTTAATCTTAAAACGCTATTTACATAAAAGTTTCTGGGTTACAATATCGGAGAATAATTCCAGGCCATCTGTTTGAGCAATATGGATTACATCTGCAAACTGAGTGCTTGGCGGTAAAAGGGATGCCAGCATATTTTCTCTTTCTAAAATGTGGTGCGGGTGAAACACAACATCCTTTTGCCCGTCAAAAATGGCCACATAAAAAATGCCCGTTTCAATTAGGTCCTGAAAAAAGTGGCTACCGTAAGACAGCTCGGGCATAAATCCCGTTTCACCGGAGGCTACTTCGCAGATAATTGACATATTGCACAGTTCGGTGAAATGTGTAGGTACGCCCAATGACGGTGTGGTAGTCCCCCATCTGCCCGGGCCAACCAGCATGACGTTTTTACCTTTCAGGGCGGTATTAATTAGGCCAATCTGCCTGGCTACCGCGTATTTTCCTTGTTCATTACGCTCAGTATAAGCCTGCGCCTGCACATAAACAACAAAATCAACAGGTAAGCGTACGTTTCCACCCATGAAGTTTCCAATCGTGGAGAAAAAACAGTCTTCTTGGTGAGCCAGGTTCGGCATCTGTACCGCATTACCCAAGCCCCTGGTCTGCAACGGGCGGCATTGCAGTAGATTAACTTTAAAGTGGTTGTCCGGCGTAAAATTGGCCGTAAATTCAATGTCCACCGGGTAATCATAAACCCTGGACAACAGCGCCAGCATATCTCGCATCAGTCCGGGCAGGGCGGTATCTTTAAGCAGTTTCTGAAAATCAAGGATGTAAGGGACTTGGCTGTCGGTATAGCCAAGTTCGCGCAGGCGATGGGCTGTTTGGTTGTCCAAAGAGGCAAACAGCGCATTATCGGCCTTGATATTATATTTAATAATATCTTCCATTCTTTTACTAGTTAACGTATTTTCTTTTAACGAGAGCACATCGACAAAATGCTGGGAAAATTTCTTTAGGTCCTGGTAATTAACCGGTGGCTTGCGTAACGGGTTGTCCAGGCAAATAATTTTAGCATAATCGCCAAAGGTTCTGTCCACCGCCCTGGTGCCAAGCCCAAATACCAAGCGCAGCATGCCTGCGTTCATATCCACGCTTTTGTCCCACACATAAAGGTTAGAGGAGTTGCCGACCCCGGCAACGTGAGGGAAAAAATCTTCTTCATAATAATCACCGGAAACACGCTGCACCAGTATGGCCATCTGTTCGTCTTGATCAAAAAGCCCCCTGTTCATCCGGTAGGCCAGCGCATCCTCGTTCATGGTGCTGGCGTAAACGGTGCGTATCGCTTGTTCAAATGCGGCATAGCGTTCCTCGGGCGTACCCTGATTCACGCAAAAAACGCTGTCGTATTTACCAGCAAAGGCATTGCCAAAATTATCCTCCAGTAGCGAACTGGAACGCACAATAATCGGTGATTGTCCAAAGTATTCCAGCATGTGCACAAATTTCTCCCGCAGGTGCTCCGAAAACCTGCCGTTGAGGATTTTTTCTTTTAACTCGGGTGCGTATTTGAAATACCCTTCTCGCGTCTTCTGCCTGGTGCGCAGTTTCCAGCAGCCATTTTGCACAATATAGGTGTAAAAAACATCCGACCCCAGATAGTAGGAATCATGGGGTTCCATAAAAGGTGCAAAGCGTTTTTTTCCATCCCGTTCTAAAATCTTTCTCGCCACGAGCATGCCAACGCTCTTGCCTCCGATAAAACCTGATCCTACTTCTCTTGATGCGATGTTCAAAATATCGTTTAAGTTAAAATAACTATTGCATAGCTCGAACATTCTGGACTCGCTGCCTATGAGCAGGGACATTAAAAGCCTTTTGGTTGTTTCCTGCTGCTGGGTTCCCAGGGTCAGCGCATCTTTGGCCTGGTTAAAAACAACATCCCAGTAATCTAGCCTTTCCTCGCCGCGGTTAATGCTGGAGAAAAGTTCGGCGGCCTCGGAACTGGCCGTGATGCAGACAGCCTCTTGACCCTGTATCAAATGTGGAAAAAACATGGTCGGGGAATAACGCTGCCATGCTTTAAGGGGGTGAATATAAAATTTGTTGTTTACTTGATATAAATCCAGTAATAGCTGTGTCGTTTCACGGATACCGGCAATGGTGCTGTATGTGTGCACATTGCGGATGATGGCAAAGTAAGCTATGGTATCCAGTTCGTGTAAAAATGGACAGGCCACCTTAAAAAAGTTGCCGATCATCAAATCTGAATACCAGTATTCCAACAAATCGGTCAGGCAGTCAAAAACATAAAAGGTCTTGCGGCCCTCTTGCTCAACCAGGCTGTGCACGGCGGTGGCAAAGCTTTCAAATCCTTTTTGGGCCTCAAGGCGATAGATCTTAATCTGTGGGCTGTCCTCAAGCAACGGTGCATGGCTGCCAAAACGAACGTAAACCAGCTTTCTTTGCTCCAGCTTGGTTTGTTGAATATAGGGCTCAACGATTTTTTGATAATCAGAGACTAAATCCACCTGCCACACCACATTATCGCCCAGTCGCATTTTGTCAATAGCCTGATCAAAACCCTTCATGCCCGTGCTTATCTTATCGTTTAGGTCCATTTTTTTAGCACTCCCTCAAAAATGCTCTGCAGTTAATTACTTCATGATGATGTGATATGTTTTGCCTGGCACAAATTACCACTCCGAATTAAATTAACCTATATTTGATGCCCTGTCAACAACCCACTCCCCTTGACAACACTCCTCCGGCAGTAAACGCATAAATAAGCCATCAATGGGTATTTTTAAATAAAATATCAGTATGTGGAGGATTCTATGAGCGAATATCTGCAGAGCAAGGAATACAAGCGCAGCATTTTAAAAAGGTTAATTAAAGATTTACATAACGGCAGGGATTTTAATGAAGTGAAAAAAGAATTTGGTGCACTGGTGGAAGGTGTGGAGGCCGCCGAAATTGCAGACATGGAGCAGCAGTTAATCAGTGAGGGGCTACCGCCTGAGGAGATTAAAAAGCTATGTGATGTTCACTCCGCACTCTTTAAGGATACCCTAGAGCGGAATGAACCGCCGGAACTGGTGCCTGGCCACCCGCTGCACTTGTTAAAACATGAAAACGACGCGGCACGTACAGTGCTTGAAGAAATCGGCGGGCTGACCCAAAATTTATCTGCCGGGGATCGGGATATGCAGCAAACGTTGGTTTCGTTGCAGGAAAAGATAAGCTTCTTCAAAAAGAACCTGGACGCCCATTTCAGCAAGAAGGAGAATATCTTTTTCCCGTACCTGGAAAAACACAATATTACCGGGCCGCCTGCCGTGATGTGGGCGGTGGACGATGAAATAAGAGATATGATCAAAATTTTTATCAGCTCTCTGGACAAGCTGGGTTCTGGGACAGGCCGGGAGCAAACCCAGGAGTTGGGCCAGAGTTGGGAGCAGCTAAAAGATAAAGTTATGGAAATGTTCTTCAAGGAAGAAAACATTCTGACGCCTATGATGAAAGACGCGCTAACCGAAACCGAGTGGGTTGAAATAAAGGAACAACTGCAGGACTTTGGCCCCAGCTTTGCTGCAGCGGATGCAGACGAATGGATGCCCGATGTCCCGGGTCAGACGCTGGAGCCCGGCAAACCGGCGGAAGGCGCTATTGCGCTGGATGTGGGTACTTTAAGCCCCCTGGAAATCAATATGATACTTAAAAACCTGCCGGTGGATATTACCTTTGTCGGGCGTGACGACACCGTCCGCTATTTCTCTTTGGGCCAGGAAAGAATCTTTACCAGAACCAAGTCCATCATCGGCAGAAAGGTGCAAAACTGCCACCCGCCGGACAGCGTTCATATGGTAGAAAAAATTGTTAACGATTTCAAGTCGGGCAAGCACAACAACACCGAATTCTGGTTGGAATTAAACGGCGCTTTTATTCATATCCGCTATCTGGCTTTAAGGGATGAACAAGGCGAGTACCTGGGCACAATGGAAGTTAGTCAGGACATTACCAAACTCAGGGCCTTGGAGGGCGAGCGCAGGCTTCTACAATACACCGAAAGTTAAACATTAAATTGAGAGTTTTTAAGTAATCCGGGCTGTCTTCTTGATACTAAAAGAATCTCCGTTTTTTACACCCGCGCCTTCTTTGACCAAAGCCTTTGCCGCGCCGATTACTACATTGATTATATTGACCCCCTTGGGCCGCTGAGTCTCTGTTTTGGCGCATTGAAGCAAATAAATTGAAAATTGTCGGAATTATACCAGCAAGAGCGGTGACTAGGCCGGATTGCCTTGACCCCACTGAAACACCGGTGTCTGTTTTGGTTTGAAGCGTTTTTGAAGCTTCAGAAAACCGCTAATCTCCTTAAACTTATTGAAATAGGCGAATAAGAAATCCGTTTTCCTCCACATTCGGAACAAAAAAAGATACCCCATAATTAGCAGCCACAGCAGATGCAATTGTCCATAGACCTAAACTAGCAAGCATCCAACCGGACACCAAGCTCTTATTAGAACCAAAGCTCATGCCCATAAAAGCGGTAATGTGGGAACCTACTAGAATCGGCCCGAAAATAGTTAATCCGGGTAAACCATATTTGTCAAAAAGGACCCTGGCCCGTTTTTCTTTTTTGGAACCTTGTTCCACGATAACTTCTTCATTGTTCTGAAACTCTTCTGCGACTTGCTCTTGCACACCGCCACGCTTTTGTTTTCTACCCCTCAGCCATCCCCTTACTCGATCAACAAAAACAATTAACAGCATGACCGTAAATGTATTGCCTAAGAACCCCAGTATGGCTACAGGTAGCGGTGACAACCCTCCAAGTATGGCCAATGGTATAACTGCAATCAGTTCAATTAACGGAATGCCGGCTAATAAAAATACCAATAAATAAGATACAAACACTGCATCGCCTCTTTACATATAATTTTTTTCATCCTCTTCCAACCAAAAAACTTCTTTAACTGCCCTTCACACCCCACTTAAAAATATATTCATGGCGCAGGCAGACCCAAAACATCCTAGCAGGTATTTCAGTAAAACTGTTGAAATATTTAAAAAACTGATATCTTATCACAAAAAAAAGGAAGGAGATTAACATGAGTTCAGTTTTTATGTTTTTCATAGCGGCACTTGGTTTCGGTATTGCTATCTTTGTATATAAAAAAGGCGATAAACCCCTCCTCGGACTTCTTATCGGCATCATGTCCATAGCACTGGTTTTTGTGGGCTTTTCGGGTTATAACGAAATGAAAAAAGATGCCGACATCTACCACCCGCTGGCTGTCGAATGGTTGGAGGAACAAGACAACAACTCCGAAATTCAAACAGACGACTACAATATTTACTGCATCTATTATACGCCGGATAAGTTCTTTGCCGTTGCCTACGTGGAATTACCTGCATCAAAGGATGATATCGTAATAACTTTCAAAAGGTCGGGAAAAGCACTGGACGGGGTACATTTAATTAATAAAGATCGGAAACCACTACCTAATTTTAATAACAGAGTAAACCCAGCCATTTATTTCTACGAATGAGTATTCATGAACCGCCCCATTGGACTGGGCGCATGAGTGACGACGGTATCTTTGTGCTAGTATCCCCGTGCGCTGCGTTAATTTGGGTTTGGGTGAGAAAGATACTCTTGGTCAGGTCGGCACCTCTGAGGTCAGTATCTCGGCAATCAGCCCCGATAAAATCAGTCCCACTCAGGTCGGTTCCTCTAAGGTCAGCAGCAATAAGGTAGGCTCCTCTCAAGTTAGCTCCTCTGAGGTCAATTCTTCTGAGGTCGGCAGCAATAAGGTCGGCTCCTCGACCGAAGGTCTTCTGACGCGCCACATGAACTTTCTGACCGCGACGAGCTTCGGCTCGCACAAGTTCACTGGTCTTTAGGAGCAGAGTATTAACATCTGCTCGGTGTACTGCCACGTCCAGATTTACGAGCAAGTCGGGGCTCAGGTGGGTGAGCCGTTCCGTCTCGGCGTGCATGGAGCTAAGCGCATCACGGATAGAATGGGCCGGTTGTAAAGTCAGCGCTTCTGTTAGATACCAGAGTAACTCATGGAGTTGCTGCATGATTAAGAAAACCTGGCACATCTGCTCCGCATATTCCGGGACTTTCCGCCAGTCGTGTCCACCGAAGCTGACTTGGGAAACCTTTTGCCCCGCGCCAAAGCATTCAAAAGCAAGGCAACCTTTAAAGCCCCGTTCTTGGAGGCTTTTGTGAACACAACAGCGAAAGTCTGGTTTTAGATTAATGCAAGGCTGACCGGCGTCTTTGTCGATTGGGAAACCTTCCGAAGCCGAAAAGCACAGTGCGACACAGCACAAGCCGAAACAGTTTTCGCAGTCAGCTCGCAGATTGCGCATTTGATCCGCAATAGGTACTGAATAATCGTGATTCTCGTTCAATATCTGGTTCCCCTTATTTTTATATGGATATTAACATTATACTTCCCTTTAAAATAAGAACCAAGAAGCTAAAAACCAAATACTAGATTATCAATAAGGTAGTAACATAGGCAAAGCTACCTCCCGCCTGGGATGGTAGCTTTGTCTATGATCAATGTTTAACCAATTTGACTGTCCTAAGTTAAAAAACTAACTAGTTGGTAATGACCAAATTAGGTGCAGCTAAATCAATAGCAGCGTTTAATTCAGCGGTTATAAAGCTTAGCGGAATCATGGTCATGCCCGTTTCAAGGCCTGGGGCCTCGTTTAAGGTCTTTTCTGCACCATTCACCGTATAGCTGTTTTGGTCGATAAATAGAGAAATAGTTTGCTCATCACTTAGCACCTGTATCTCATTTGGTTGAACCCACTCTACCTGATAACCCAACTGTTCCAGCACCGCTCTTGCCGGCACCACAATTTCCCCCTGTTTTCCAAACCCGGACTTGGTTTCAAGAGCAACTCCATTAACCACAAGGTTGAAATTTTTGGGTTCTGCAGCCTGTTCCACGTTAATAACCGAGGTTCCGGTAGTGGGAATCAATTCGGTAATGTCTGCACTGTTATCAGCCGTGAGTTCGGGTACGTCAAGGATCAGGCTGGTGTTTATTTCGCTAACTGAATCACTAACTAACCCAAGATCCAACATTAGTTTCTCGGTTGTATTGTCCTTTACGTTCACATTGACGGTTGAATCAGAATCAGCAACGGTGTCGGTATAGCTGAACTGACTTTCATAGTCAACATCCACTTGAGGTCCGTTAGCAGCGTTAAACTGGCCGGCCAGGCGGTAAGAGCCCTCGAGATTGTCACTCTTGCCTGCCACATCTACCCCGATACCAAGAGCTCCTTCCACCGAGCCATCCGGAGCCTTAAAGCCCAAGTCCACATTAAGTGTCTTGGAACCACCCGGGATTAGGGAGTACTCAAAAGTGAAGTCGTTTACTTCAATAAGGCTTGTTACGGCCTGAATTTCTTCCCTGGTCGGCACGGTCATGCTTGCCAGACCGGCGGCTATTTCCCGCTTCATCTCCTCGGGATCCATGCCCATCTGCTCGTAACTATATGTGTTTGTGTTGACCATTATTTCGGCGACCTTTTCACTTTCATTGGTCATCTTCGTTAGTAAGTTGACGATAGTGTTTACAAGGTTATCCTGGTCGAGCTGCATCGTAACTTTACTGGTGGACAAGCTGAAACACTCGTCGGGGATGGCTTCAACTAAAAACGCCAGCATTTCTGTATACTCGGCAGGCAATTTCCCGTTTTGGTAGCTGGACATTTGTTCCCAGATAGCCTCCAACTGCGGATTGGCTAAATACATATACTCTGGGGCTTCGGTTAATGATACGCTGCTGTTTGCGAACGCGTCAACTCCGAAGTCCTGCAGTAAAAGAAATACGTCTTTGGTCAGAATCAATTTGTCGTCTTGTAAATAGATAGCTCCCTCGTGGGTCATGCCTTTGATGGCGGTGTCATAGCTAAATTTCATGGCTTTTTGGGCATCATCCATCTGCACGAGATACTTGATTGTGGATCCCGAATAATCGCCTGTTACCTCTTTAAGACTCCCATCGAATCTGGTAACCTCGAGGGTGCCTTCACCCTGGGACTTTTGATAAAATCCCTTGTTCATCCCCAGGTCAAAGTTCTTGATGGCCACCAACACTAAATCCTTTGCGGTTGGCTGCACGGCTGCGACCGGAAAAACTGCGGTTAGACAGAAAACCAGGGTCAATAACGCTGCAAGCAAAACTCTCCCCTTCAGAATCATCGCCTCCTAAAAAATATTTAGATACCATTTGCGGGCTCTATTTTAAATGTTACACCCACATAATAGTATCCAGGTTAATTATATACTTCCTGTGCCTGAGAAGCCATGGTTTTTAGCAAGAATAATATTCTACCAATTTTTAAGTCTATAAAAAAAGCCCGCCCGGGAAATATCCCGGACGGGACTAATACAATACACGTATCTTAATTAACGAGTTAAATTATTATGTTACATAGCCTTAACGTTTTCAAACATGGCCACGGCGCAATTCCGGCACACCAGCTTGCCCCGGTAATGTTGCGCGTCTGCTGCATTGCCGCAAAATACGCAGGCAGGCTCGTATTTCTTGAGAATAATCTTCTCATTGTCTACGTAAATTTCCAGAGGGTCTTTTTCATCGATCCCCATTGTGCGGCGTAGTTCGATAGGTATAACTACACGGCCAAGCTCATCCACTTTCCTTACAATGCCTGTTGCCTTCAAGGTTTTCCCTCCCCGCTAATATGTTAGACAAAATTCGACAAAAATTTGTTCAAGTAAATGATACCAACGGTGGCATTATAAGTCAACATATATTTTGTAATATTTTTGTTTATTTTGTAAATAATATACGGTCTACGCTTTAAATTGGTTTTAGGGTCATTAATTGGCTTACCGGCTATTTTTCAAAATTTATTTCCTCATAACCTACTGGTATACCGGCTACTTGAGCTGTAAAAGGATCAAGGGCAAATAAATCATTTTTATTTACTTCATGAATACTTTTTTTACCTAAAGCTTTTATGGCATCCTTTATTTCTTCGTTACATGAAAGCAGGTAGTTGGCTAGGTTTTTGGCTCCCTCATCAACGTCCAGCTTGTGTTGGTATTTCCCTTTGTACCATACTAACTCCGGGGGCGGTTCCCAGGGCATAGACTTTAAGACCTGAGTATGGCTCAAGGCAAATAAAGCAATGCTGCCAATATAAACCGCATCTGCCCCTAAAGCTAAAGCCTTTAGATAATCGCCCGGATTTTTTAACCCACCAGAGACTAGCAGGCTCACTTTATGCTTCAGATTATGCTTGTTGATAAAGTTAGCAGCCCTGACTAACGCGAACAAAGTTGGCAAGCCAAAGTCATCCTGCAGGATAGGTGTTGTTCCTTTTGAACCGGCATTACTACCATCAAGGGTAAAAAAATCCACATTAGCTTCATAGGCTATGCGCAGGTCATCTTCTAAGAACTTACTGGCACCAAATTTTACACCGATAGGAACCCCCTGAGTAATTTCTCTTAAATAATTGACAATTTCCTTTAATTTGTTCGGTTCTTTTTCCATACCTGGGTAAGTAGCATGTATGACCCCTTTTTCACCCCAACCCAAGCCCATCATGCGTCTTATTTTCCAGTCGATTTCTTTATCTGCTATGTAATGTCCAACTCCACCGGCTGCCCCTTGTCCGATGTGCATTTCAATCATATCAGCTTGTTTTAAAACCTTGGCCGACTTACTCCACTTACCCCTGTTATATTGAATAATAAGCTTACCAGCAGCTTTCCTTTCAGCCGGCAGAAAGGGACCTTCACCGGTATTAGTAGCAGTACCCGCCATTTTACTACCTTTGGCTAAAGCAATTTTTGCCTTTGCAGACAGTGCAAAGGCAAAGGCCATGCCAGAAATAATAACGGGCATTTCAATCTGCAAAGGTCTTCTGGCACAAGGCCCGATGGTAACTTTGGTATCTATGGGTGCTCCTTCATCTGTCGGCAGTCTGTGCAGTTGAGCAAAATTAAACATAATACCCGTAAAATCAGGTATCTTTTTGGGACTCCCCAAGGGTCGTTTTACCATTTTCCCTTCTTGGGCTCTTAAATTGGTTTCCACAATGTTCTGGAGCCCGGTTTTACGAGATGCCGAAACAAACTCCCATAAATTTTCCGAGAAGGAGTCAACCATGATCCTATGAATTAAACTGTCACTAACTTTATCGACTGCTTTTCTACTTAACAAAACGGCGCCTTTATAGCCGATTAATCCAATCGAGGCCGCATAGAATATCTTTTTTAGCAAGTAATTATTTTTGGACATAGGTGCTTCCTTTTTACAATAGTTAATTTTTATATTTTTTCAATAATAACAGCATCTATACTCCTCAAATAAAAAACGCCTCTGGTGACCCGGAAGACGTAACATAAGAAAACGTATAGGGGCAAATAATATTTAAGATATTCAAATAGCTTAATAATATTTATCGGGGGGCCTGCATAATGTTTTTTCCTTTTAGGCGTAAAAAACAGGTCAAGGAAAAAAGAAAAATTTTTATTCGACAAAGAAAAACCCCAATCAAAAGTGATTACGAACATGCCACTGAACTTAGCCCGTCGTTAGAATCTGCTACTCCTATGAATTCATTATTTAAAAAAATAGAGGCAAATACAGGGGAGAACTTTTATACTTCCAATAATGAATATCGCACTACTTTTAAGCTAGAACAAAACAATGAATTCATTTTTGGAACTACTGCTGGTGTAATTGCGGCTACGGTTAAATACGGATTTAATGAATTAATGCAGGTATTAAATATAGCTCAATATGATAATAATGCTACTTCCTTAGGTGTTGTGATGAAAGGGTTTGAATACACCCCTATATTTTTGGTATTTGGCTTTATAACCTCTCTAATTATAGGGGCTTTGCATGGATTAGTAATAGCATTTATGTATACTTACATTTTTAGTACCAAGTATTTTCTTTTAAAAAGTGTTGGCATCGGTGTTGGTATTTGGCTCTTTAACTTCGGGTTAATGTCTGGTGTATTTAATTACCCCGAACCTATAAAAAATAGTTTGGGAGATATCGTCGCAATGCTTTTAAGTCTTATTATTTTCGCTGTGGTGGCATCGTATGCCTTAAAAGTAATGGGATTCTTTAAACAAAGCAATAGTTAATTCTGACACTAATAACGTCATAAAAATAAAAAAATGTCAAATTGACAATGAAGACTGGTAAAAGCTGTTTCCTTAAACAATCACCCCACTTAAATGAACTGATTAGTTATCAACCTTTATAAAATTCTTGGTATAAGAATAGTAAATAAGTAGAATCAGTGGTACCATATCTATAAATATACCTCACCTCTTCGCCTCCTCTTTAGAAAATCACTATGCAAAGAGTTTCAGAGAACCGGGAGTCAAGCAAGATATAAGACAAAGGTCAAACTAACAAGTAGGTTGATTAAAAAGAATTAAAAAAAATAGTTTTAAGGGGATTGGTTCATGACTAGTAACCGGAAGAGCAAACAATCATATTTCATTGTGCGAGTTATATTTAGCATTATGACTATATTTTTTGCTGTTAAAAATATTCTAAATCCATCTTTTAATCTAAACGGGGTATTTATGCTGTTTTCTTTAGGTCTAATGTTTGCTGTGCTAGGAATGGAAATATATCTAAGGAAAGAAAGAAAATATTTTAAACTGACTATCATGGCTTCAGTATTTATAATGAGCGTAGGTATATTTAACCTTTGGGTATACCTAAATATTTAACAAGCCAAAAATTCCATATAATTACATAATCCGCATTGCATGGGAGAAATGCAGGGTTAATTTTATCATGCAATATCAACTGAATATAAATAACTGGCCACCATCTTTCGGGACTAGCCAATCGGACAAAATAAAAAACCCTTGATTAACAAGGGTTTTTACGTCTTGGCCTCCCGGGAGGGATTCGAACCCGCGACCTACGGATTAGAAGTCCGAAAAATTGGGTTTGGTATTGTTGGGCGAAATTAAGTAAAGCTTGTCCCTGCTAGGGTTGTCCCATTGTGGATTGTGAATTATGAGTTAGAATTAGGTGATATTTGTGTGAATTTTAAAATATTCACACCGGATTCACACCCAATAATTAAAGGAAGTGTTACCCAGACGAAAGTGCTGGCTGGCTCTTATTGAACCGTGTTTTTTGCACTTGAACGAGCCACCTTATATTTGCTACAATCCATACAATGATGTGAAATTTCCAAACGGCAGTACAAAACCAACAATAAAATTTTGCCTGACACGCATAAGTAGGGCAATGTCATAGGTGACGTTGGTCACCGAGCAAAAAGCCGTTCTCGATAGTAGCAAAATTGAGGGCATAAATTATTTGTTGCTCCCCAATGCTCCATAACAAATGTCATCACGGAGAGGCACTGGAATGCCTTCGGTCTCTGTTGGTGGGCGGTGGTTAATTATTCCCTATAACAGTCGGGAGCATGTGCTTACCCGCCTTGGTAACATTTTCACAAATATAAAGCACAACTTTATAACATTAACCTTCACGACTTGATGCCCTTATGGGGCGTCATTTTTATGAATATTCTAAGATAATTCTGTGTTTGGTATTATCTTTGGCCATGTTAGAGAACCGAGATTTCCCCAGTTATATCACCACGCCCGGATTTTATGGAACCTGCGCCTAATGATATTTTTGAATCAATTCAGGATAACAAAAGAAAAGCTGACGAACCACAAATTAATGTATAACCCACCTCTACTCCCTTGCCCGAAAGGCGCTCAATCGGGCGTCTTCTTTTTAGGGTATAACCACTTCAGCCCGGGGGCAAAAATAAAAAGCTGCCCTCGCGGAGCAGCATTGTGCGCGGCCCTCGTTCACGGTGGTGGACGGGGGCTATCTCGTAATTTGGTAACACTTTCCTCCATATGAGCATAATATACAAACGCAATCACTATAAACCTTAGCTAAGGAGGAATGTATTAATGGGTTTCGGTGCAACTGGATTTGACGGCAGCTTTATTCTGTTTCTGATTCTGATTCTGCTTGTATTTGGGATGGGTATTGGCGGAATCGGCGGAAAATGCTAAAAGGCTAAGTTGACAGGCGCCCCCTCGTGGGGCGTTTTGCTTTTGTAGGGGCTGGCCAGTAGGGCCAAGGCAAAGGCGGCACCATTTGGCTACCGCCCTGAGGTGGATGTTCTTTTGTTTAAGATCCAGATAATGTTTCTATTGCTTCATAAAAAGACAAGGCTAATGGCTTAATGGTTTCGTGAGTCTCGGCTAAAACGATAAGTTTTTGCGCACCATCAATAACTCTATTTAGAAGGTGTGGTTTATTAATATCTTCGGCGGAAGTGTATTCTGCCAAATCAGTTGTAATAATATTAGTTAAAGGCTCAGCTGCGGGTATTTTTAATAATTGCTCAATTAGACTGGCTATATTCTCATCAAATCCATTTATTGTTTCAATATGTTGCTTTATATTACCTTGAATTACCCCGGCGTTAGCATTTCCTACTGGTCCATAAAAGTTATTAACTATGCTGTAATTAGGTAAATGTTGAGCCTTAATTAAACTTATAGCAGGGCAAGGGGTCGTGCAAATTTTGCACAGCTTGGTGTTTTCGGTACATTGTTTTTTTTTACGCTTTTTATATAATGATCAGCAAAATTAAAAGCAAGCCAGATTCGATTAGGGTCTGGAACGTATTCAATGCCGCAATGATGACAAACCCTCGGCTCTTCAAGGGGTAATGAATTTGGGTTTTCAACCCTAAAGTCACTGTCTCCCTCTGGGCACTCAACTTCAAATAATGGTACTAATTTTTTGGGAACTAATGACAATAAATAATTTGCAACTTTTTCAGAATCATTTATTCCTAATTTATTACAAACATAGCTGGGGGCAAAATGGATCTTTTCTTGACAAGCCATACTTTCTAAAAGATTATCAATGTCAAGCTCTAGTAAATAATCTTTTTCATTCATGGCTACACCCCCTCTCATTTTTACCATTATCACACATCAGATAGTTAATTGTAAATGAGATTTAGCTATTAGATAGCATCTTTTGAGATGCTCCGGGTCCGGTGAGCGTTGACCGTGCCATGTTGGGCTCACAGTAACTCTCCAGCCACTTCTTTAAGTACTCGGCCACGGTGAGCTATTTATATTTTTTCTTGTTGGTGACCAGGTTCTTACCCATGTAAATTAAGACAGAATACGAGTCGTCGGTTCTTTTTCTGATGTGACCACGCATGCAATATTCCCCCTAGTCATGTTTGCCTGTAAGTATACATAACTATTTGTCATATTGAAAGTCTTAGAAAACGCCCATCAGCCGAGGGCGGTTTTTTCCAGGTTTGCCGGGACGACGCAACAATTACACTTACGGGGGCACAGAGTTGGGCTTTCGGTTTCCAGCACAGCGTATATGCATTTTTTGCCGCAGGTAGAAGGGTTTTTATCTGAACAGTCTAAGCAGTTATAATATTCCGCGTTTCAATAACCATTTGATTCCGCACCTGGGCCACCACCTACTGGGGAAACTGCAACCGTTGCACATCCAGGAGCATTACGCCTGGGCGCTTAAAAACGGCCGGGCGGACAACAAGGGGAACAGCAAAAAGAAACGCAAGGAAGAGGATAACAAAGAGATTGACAAATCTCTGTCACCAACTACGGTGCTCTATCATCACCGGGTACTGCATGAGGCTCTTAAACATGCCGTCGAGTGGCAGATCATCATCCGTAACCCGGCAGAGTCCGTCAGGCCACCGCGAAAAGCCAAGCCCCAGCATAAAACGTTGGACAAGCCTGAGATTGAAGTGCTGCTGGCCGAGGCCCGGGGTACTGAGCTGTACATCCCGATCCTCTTGGCCATCCACACCGGGATGCGCCGCGGCGAGATTATGGCCTTGCAATGGAAGGACATCGACTTTCGCACGGACAGCATCCAGGTGCGCCAGGCGCTCGAATGGGCGCCTAAAGAAAAGGTGCATAAACTCAAGCGCACGAAGAATGAAAAGAACCGAAGGGTCGATGTTGCATTCACTGCTATGGAAGAGCTCGCGGCCTGGAAGAAGGAGCAGAAGCAACTCCGGGTGGCCACCGAGAAGGAGAACAAGAAGCGGCAGAAGGAGGGCAGGGCTGTGGTGCCGGTGGAGATAAACGATTTCGTCTGCACCTGGTCTGATGGGCGCGTGGTGTCACTTGACCGGTGCACTAAGGAGTTCATTAGGCTGGCACAGCGGTGCCGGTTGGGCGGGATCACGTTCCACAGCCTGCGGCACACCCACGCCACGTTGATGCTACAGCTGGGGATACACCCCAAAATTGTGAGTGAGCGACTGGGGCATTCGGATATCAAGATAACGTTGGACACGTACAGTCACGTGATACCAAGCATGCAGCGGGAAGCGGCACAGAAGTGGAATGGGTATTTTGGGTAGTGAATAGTTGCTAAATTATGTGAAGTAAGAAAGGGGTGATCTCGTGAATGCTAACAAGAAAACATTAATGGCCGTCAAGAGCTTTTTTGAGAATCAAGAAGGTTGGGACTTGGATGAAGTGATAAGTGAAATGGTGGCTGAAACAGGTCTTTTAAAACATAAAGATTTGGGCGATCACACTCTGGCTACTGATGAATGTGGAATAGAGTGGGATGGTAAAGAAATATGTGTTTTGTCTGACTTTATCGATGTCTATTCAAACGCATTTATTGTAAGGATATGCAATGTTTTAGATTCTTTTGTTGGTGAAGATTTATCTAATTATGATTTTGAACCGAATAAATAGCATAAATAAACATTGGACACACCGTCAGATTAGCAACAGATTAGCAAAACCCCAATAAAAAGAGCCCCAGCATAACGCTGGGGCCTTGCTATTACTGGCCTCCCGGGAGGGATTCGAACCCGCGACCTACGGATTAGAAGTCCGTTGCTCTATCCAGCTGAGCTACCGAGAGATAAAATTGGAGCGGGTGATGGGAATCGAACCCACGCAACTGGCTTGGAAGGCCAGGACTCTACCGTTGAGCTACACCCGCCCGATATTTAATTTGCAATTAATCAGGCGCCAATACTTATTATACAAAAGAATAGGCTCGGAGTCAAAAAACAATTTCAGTTTTAATAGGTATTTTATACTGGTGTTTCACTTAGTTTAGTCATTTCCGTGATGGATATCCTGATTTATCGCTTATTACAAAGAAAGTAGTCTACCCTTGATGCGCTGTTTGTCTATTTCAAGGATGCCGTAGCCGGCAATATGCCCCGGCATTGGGTTAACCGGGCTGCCCGGGTTAAAAAGAAGGATGTTGTTTTCCATTAGGTTCAGCGGGACGTGGGTGTGCCCGAAGACCACTGTTGTGGCCTCTACTTCCCGGGCTTTATACACTAACCCTTGTAACCCGTATTTGACCCGGTGCAGATGGCCGTGGGTAATCAATACCCGGTGGCCATCTAGCGTAATGGTCAATTCGTCCGGTCCGCTTGATGGGGAGTCGCAGTTACCTGCTACTGCATAAACCGGTACCTTGAGCTCTGACTTTAAAAATAGCGCATCAACATAGAAGTCGCCGGCGTGAATTAATGCATCAATATTACCCATTTGCTGCACAGCCCGGGCCGTTTCCTTTACGGCTCCGTGAGTATCGCTTATAACGCCAACCCGCAAATGTATCACTCCATGTTTTCCGGTTTCGGATAGTATACATTATACATGAGAGCAACTTAACGGGCAATCGTTCTTTTTAGTACATCTAGCGCTTTAGTCAGAGCCTTGCCGCGGTGGCTGATCAGATTTTTTTCGGCGGCATTTAATTCGGCAAATGTTTTTTCATATTCGGGGACGAAGAAAAGCGGATCGTAACCAAAACCTAGGTCACCCTTGGGTTCGGTGGTAATAATTCCCTCACAGGTTCCTTCCACTGTTTCTATTGTACCGCCGGGAACTGCCAGGGCCACTACACAGCGAAAACGGCCGGTGCGTTTTTCCCACGGCACCTCTGACAGTAAATCAAGCAATTTGCGGTTATTGGCCTCGTCGTCATGCTGTGCGCCGGCAAAGCGGGCGGATATTACGCCCGGTGCCCCGCCCAGGTAGTCCACTTCAAGTCCGGAGTCGTCGGATAGGGTCACTTCTCCCACTGTTTCGGCCACTTGGCGGGCTTTTTTGATCGCGTTGGCCTGAAAGGTGTCACCGTCTTCCACCACCTCGGGAACATCCGGGAAATCCGCCAGTGAAATAACTTCCATGCCGGTACCGGCCAGCAGTTCTTGCAGTTCTTTTACTTTGCCGGTGTTACGGGTGGCTAAAACCAGCTTCATTATGACTGCCTCCCAATGCTATCCGCTATCGGCCCCAGCAACTGTCTTTGATAGTCCACCAGCTGGACGATGCCTATCTGAGCCAAATCCAGCATTTGATCCGTATCTTTTCTGCTAAATGTTGACTCTTCCCCGCTGCCCTGTATTTCTACAAACCGTCCGCCGCCGGTCATCACAATGTTCATGTCAACTTCGGCTGCCGAGTCTTCCTCGTAGCACAGATCCATGATTATTTGTTCGCCTAGCCGCCCAACACTAGTGGCGGCGATGAAATCCGTAATCGGGATGCTTTTAATCTTACCATGATTCACCATCCACTGCATTGCTTCCACCATAGCTACGAAGGCGCCTGTTATTGAAGCTGTGCGGGTGCCGCCGTCGGCCTGAATGACATCACAGTCAAGGGTGATGGTATGCTCGCCCAGGGCCCGCAAATTGGTTACCGCCCGTAGGGAACGCCCGATGAGCCGTTGTATTTCCAGGCTGCGGCTGTTGGGTCTGTTGCGGGTACTGTCTCTGGTTGTGCGGTGGCCGGTGCTTCTGGGCAGCATGCTGTATTCTGCAGTGACCCAGCCCTTGGATTCAATTTTGCACCACATTGGCACACGTTCTTCCACCGAAGCGGTACAGATAACCCTAGTGTCCCCCACCTCAATTAGCACCGAGCCTTCCGCGTGTTTGTTGATACCGCGCGTAATGGTTACCGGGCGCATCTGGTTATATTCCCTGCCGTTTAATCTGTCCATTGCTACCTCCCGCTTTTACTACTAAATCAATATTATCTACATTATGTATCGTAATAAAATTTAGAAAACAACCATATTGTACCACACTTATTTATAATTAAGAATGTCATTCTGCCGTGTAGCGCAGAATCTGTCCGGTTACTTAAGTTTTTTTAAAACTAATAAAAAAACCGGCCCGTGGGCCGGTTCCTAATAATTATTCTTTTATTTAGTTGGTGCGAAATAATTGTTTAGCGACTGGGCCAGGGACTCGGCCACTTTCTGGCGCACAGTATCCTGGCGCAGCATCTGCTCTTCTTCGTAATTAGATACGAAAGCCACTTCGGCCAATGCCGCCGGCACCGGTGAGGTGCGCAGCACCACAAAATTGGATTGTAGTACCCCTAAACTGCGCCGGCCCAGGGTGCGTAATAGTTCTGATTGTACCAGCGAGGCCAATTTCCGGTTGTCGGCCTGGTTAACCCCCGGGGCCAAATCTCCCGTGTCCCGGCGGTAGTAAGTGCTGGTGCCGTTTTTATCACGACTGGGGTTGGCGTTAATATGGATACTCAGGAACACTTCGGCACCGTTTCGTTCGGCAATGGCTGTCCGCTCATAGAGATCTACAAAACTGTCGTTACTCCTGGTCATGACCACTTTGGCGCCGTGCTCGGTTAGTATTTTCTGCAGCCGCAAGGCTAAATCCAGGGTGACGTCTTTTTCCCTTAACCCCGTCGGCCCTGTGGCTCCCGGGTCGCTTCCGCCATGCCCGGCATCTATGGCTATAACGCGTCCATTTAAGAAACTGCCCGGCTTGGGTATAAAAATGTCCAGGTTAAGCTGGGTGCGGTCATCAGACAGCTTGTCCAGGTTGGCAACGGTTCCCTTAAGGTCGAACACCAGGCGCATTACCGGCGGTTCCTGGGTCAGCCAACCGGTTCTTAGCTGTGACACCGCCTCGGAACCTACTTCAATTTTTTCCGGTAAATCAGTTGGGTCTACATTTTTAAGGTCCAGAACCAGCCTTTCCGGGCCGGTAAGCATGAACATATCGTAGCTAAGCGGGCCCTGGGCCTTTAGTTGTACGTAAGTATGGCCATCTTGTTCATTGATTTCAATCTGCTCTAACCGTACCGGCTCAGCAGGCTGGTCCGGTTCTCCCGTTTGGTCGGTATCCGGAGTTTCTACCGGTGGGTCTCCCGGTGACGGGGATGCTTCCGCGGTATCAATTAGCATCCAACCGGCTACCCAACCTACAATGCCGCCATCTAATTGCACTTTGGCCCAATCACCGTTGCGCTCCAGCACGCCCACCCGCTGGCCGCGGCTAACTCTGGTGATTACGTTATGTCCCGTTCCGGGCCCAAGCCTAATATTAACTTCATTGCCGTTTACTAAGGCTACCGTGCTGCCGTTGCTGTTGGGCGGTGTCGTTGGGTTGTTGGTGGCCGGCGTCGGGTTAGTGTCAGGTGCGGGGTTGGCCACGGCTATCTCGGTAACCGCCGCCAACCACCCGGCAATCCACCCTTGCTTGCCATCAGATAATTTAATTTTTAACCACTGCCCGCTGACCTCGGTAACGGTGTATTTGGCGCCTTTACTCACCGAGGTGACCGAACCGTAAGAGGTACCCGGACCGGAGCGCACATTGACAGCCGAACCGGTGATGGTGGCCTGCTTAATTTTTTGTGTGTCTACCTGAGGCTGCTGCGCCACCGTAGTGCCACCTGGGGGTGCTGGGTTGGTCACGTTTACCTCGGTGACCGCCGCCAACCACCCGGCAATCCACCCTTGCTTGCCATCAGATAATTTAATTTTTAACCACTGCCCGCTGACCTCGGTAACGGTGTATTTGGCGCCTTTACTCACCGAGGTGACCGAACCGTAAGAGGTACCCGGACCGGAGCGCACGTTGACAGCCGAGGCGGTGATGGTGGCCTGCTTAACTTTTTGTGTGTCTACCTGGGGCTGCTGCACCACCGTAGTGCCACCCGAAGGTGGATTGGCCACATTTACCTCGTTGACTGCCGCCAGCCAGCCGGCAATCCACCCTTGCTTGCCATCGGATAATTTAATTTTTAACCACTGCCCGCTGGCCTCGGTGACGGTGTATTTGCCGCCTTTACTCACCGAGGTGACCGAACCATAGGAAGTACCCGGGCCGGAGCGCACATTGACAGCCGAACCGGTGATGGTGGCCTGCTTAATTTTCTGGGTGCTGATTTGCTGTTGCGGCTGGGTGTTGGCACTGGCTGAAGTATCCACCAACCATCCGGCGATCCAGCCTGTTTTGTTGCCGGCGTTTATTTTGTACCAATCGCCCTGGGTGTCCAAAACCTGAAAGCGCTGGCCGCTTTGTACCGTAGTAACGATACTGTTGGCAGTGCCTGGTGCACTGCGCAAGTTTACCGTACTGCCTTTGACTATTATATCGGTGGCTGAAAATGCGGCTGCGGGAAAAACCAAACAACCTGCTGTATATATAAGGGATACTACCAGACCGACTTTCAGTTTTTGTCCAATATTTTGTTTTAATGACATGGCCATATTTCCCTCGTTTCCCATAAAAATTCACGTTACCCACGCTATTTCGACAGGTAATTTGAAAAAGCCTGCCAAAAAATAATGTAAAAACTACCATATATTAAATTTTGACCCACAGTATTCTAGACGCGGTTCGACAACATAAAGTTCCCTGGTTAGGAAATTTTGTGGATAAACCACAATGTCGCCGTCGAGGCGCTCGGCATAACTGCTACCCTAAAGTATATATTCTGGATAATTTAATGCGGTTAACCACATAATATCAATAGTCAACATAGTGGGAGGGATGTGCCTTGGAAAGACTAAAGGTAGGGATTATCGGAACCGGAATGGCTTTTGAAAGACTACATTATCCCGCTTACCAGGAACTGGCGGACAAATACGAAATAGCAGCTATATGCGATCCGGACACGGAAAAGACCAGAAGGTGGGCTGCGGAGTTGGGTCTGGGCGGTGATAACATATATACCGATTACCGGCCCATGCTGTGGCGGGAAGACATTAATTTATTTGACATTATGGTACCAATTGAGCATAATTTTCGGGTTAGCGAAGATGTGGCCAAAGCCATTGCCCACCGGCCAGGAAAAGCCATTATGTGTGAAAAACCGTTGGCCACCACTTATGAGCACGCCAAGGCTTTTGCCGAAATGCCTCGCCGGTACGGGATTCCGGTGATGATAGCAGAGAATTACCGTTATAACGAAGAAGTCGACCTGCTCCGCGATCTGGTGCGCCGTAAAAAAGTTGGTAATCCAGTGTATTTCATGCAAAACAGGGTGGTGTTTTTTCCCGGGGATATGTATAAGAATAAATTCCCCCGTACCGAGTGGCGCCAGCACCCGGTGTTTAACGGTGGTGCCATCATAGACACTGCGGTGCACGATATGGCTGCTCTGCGGCATATTTTCGGGCCCATTGACAAGTTGCAGGCCTTTGGAGTGCCTCAGGATGATGACTTTTCTCCTTATGCTGTTGTTAATGTGAACATGCGTTTCAAGAGCGGAGTTACCGGTCAGTTTACCTTTTATTGTGCAGGCAAGGAAGCGCAGCATCCCCTGGTTGGACTGCGTATTTTCGGTACTCACGGCATGATATTTCTTGAAGAGCGGGATTGCGGCACTATTAACCTAGCTTATAACGACGGGAACAGCGAGCAGATATCTTACCGTCCACAGCGGGGGTTTTACAATGAGCTGTTAAATCTATATAACGCCCTGACTGGCCGGGAAGTTATTTCGGTTACTCCGGAAGTTGAATACGGGGATGTAAAAACTATTCTGGATACACTGCGTTCCATCCGGGAAGATCGGATTATTCCCGTTGACGTGGACGAGGGCGCGATTCCTGCCTATGTTCCAACTAAACACCAGCCTCACTTCGAATTTCATCAAAACCAGTGGCATTAAAAAGAAGCCCGGCATTTTGCCGGGCTTCTTAGGTATACAGAAGTCAGGAGTCAGAATTCAGAATTTAGAATTTAGGACACTTCCCGAGCGCTAACTATTGTTGTCATCCTGAGCGTTAGCGAAGGATCTAGTCTTTAAGATTCTTCGCTGCGCTCAGAATTAACATGCGTATTCGCAACACGATAAACGAATATAACTTGCTGGCTGTATTCATAACAATGACTATTTTAGCGTCCCGGGAAAAAGGCCAATTGTAGGGAACGCCCCCTGTGGCGTTCCGTCCACAGGTCAGCGATGTCGTAGGGAACGGCACAGGGGCCGTTCCCTACGACCCTGCCACGGCGGAGATAATACAAGCCTTGAAGACAAACGGATAAAACATCGGTTACCGGTTATATTCATAGCAATGACAGATTCGTTGTATTCATAGCTATGTCTTATAAAGCTTAGCCAGTTTTTATTCTGACTTCTGACTCCTGAATCCTGAATACTGAATACTGACTCCTGGTTCTATTTCCCCTCCGGTAGCCCCATAGCACTAATTATTTGATCATCCCTTACTAATGGTGCGTCTACACCCACGTGCCCGGCAATTGTTTCCACTATTTTGCCATCCACTCGGAGCTGAACTTCCTGGATAGTGCCAAACTGGGTCAGTGTGTTCACTATGGAGTATACCGTAAGGTATTCCGACCCGGAGCCTCCACTATGTCCAATAATCAGTTCCTTACTGAAATCAACCGTACATAAGCCATCCTCGTTAACATCAATATCCAGCAGGGTAGTACCTGCGGGGATGGTGGGATCCAGCATGCCGTTTTCCGGGCCCAAAATTAATTCGCGGATGGTTTCCCGGGCGATGCCCACAACTTTGGGGATGTCTCTCTGTTCGGCTACTAGTTGGCCGTCTTCATTGGCAAAATAAAGAACTACTGTAGTCCAGTCTACAAAATCCCCTACCGTGGGTAAGGTGTCCCCTACTACCAGTGGTTCGGCGCTTCTTTCCAGAGTTATTGTTTCCGGTGCTTCGTTACTTGTTTTTTCACTCTCCCCCGACCTGTTTAAACAGCCGCTGGTGTAAATAATTAGACTGATTAAACCCATATAAAGAAAAAATTTGACTACTGACTTCATTGTAAGTTTCCTCCTTGCAGGGTTGTCCTTTTGTTTTATGTCTATGGCCGGGCAAGGCAAATTATGACTTAAAAAAACGGCATACATATCGTTGGCGTGGAAAAAATAATTTAAGTGATTTATTTTATGATTTCGGAGGTAAGTCAATGAGCATAGGAAAAAAGCTGCTTGGGGCAGTTGTTGCCATTTTATGTGCCAGTCTTTGCTGGCCTCTGGGGGCCGAGGCAAACACCGGTTGCCCGTTAAGCCGGATAGTAGAAGAAAATTCCCGGGTATTGGCACCGTCCGACCCGGCGGATCGGGGTCGCAGCGTGGAACAATTACAGTTGATGTTAAAGCAGGTTGGTTACTATGATGGCCCGGTAAATGGGATTTATGAGCCGATGTCCGTGGAGGCCGTCAAGGAATTCCAACAGCAAAAAGGTATTAAACCGGACGGGGTAGTTGAAGATGTTACATGGCAGGCGCTGGATGAAGAATACTGCCAAGTGGCCGGCAGTAACGATGTTCCTGCTCCCACGGGCGAGGTGAGCCTACTGGTGGATACCGCCCATCGTAAGCTGACGGTGCTCTCGGACGGGGAACCATTTAAGCAGTATCCGGTGGCGGTGGGTAAATACAAAACACCATCACCGGTAGGAAATTTCAAAGTGCTGCGCCGGGCCAGGAACTGGGGCACCGGGTTTGGAACCCGCTGGGTGGGACTGACTGTGCCCTGGGGTATTTACGGCATCCACGGCACTAATAAACCCGGTTCCATCGGTAGTTACGCCAGTCACGGGTGTATTAGAATGAATAATCATAACGTCGAGGAACTTTACCCCTGGGTAGAACCGGGCACCAGGGTGATTATGCTGGGCAATCCTTTTAACTATCAAGATCAGCGGTTTCGGATGTTGCGAAGAGGTGCCCGGGGGGGAGACGTGATGGAAGTGCAAATTAGAATGCAAAAACTAGGGTTTTACGATGGGCCGATAGATGGTATTTGGGGTGGCGGTATGGAACGGGCCGTGGTGAATTTCCGTGAAAGTAAAGGCCTGCCTCGGGATAATTCCGTTGACAGCGGGGTTTACAAGGCGCTGGGGCTATAAACACATTGCTTCTCGTTTCATTTAGAATTACCACGCGTAACCGCACCACGAAAACGAATACGACTTACCGTGCTGTATTCATGGTAATAGTTAAGTATGTCATCCTGAGCGTAGCGAAGGATCTGATCTTTAGATTCTTCACTGCGTTCAGAATGACAGGATTCTGTATTCATAGCAATGACAGAATCGTTGTATTTATAGCAATGCCTTTATGTGCTTACGTTAGTGAATTGGTGTTGGCATGGGCAAAGGTCAGGTAAAGTGAAAAGTAGCCTGTCCCCTTTTTTTAACTTTTCATTTCAATAATGCGTGGTTTTAAGCCAAGCCGTATGATGAGATCCCGATATTCTTGAGGCGTAATTTCGGCCCAGGGTTTTTCCAGCAGTGCCACCAGTACGCCTTCCATCACGTTGGTGCCGAAGGAACGTCCCTCAAATTCAGGGGTGGTAGTCACCAGTCTGGCTACGCCCCGTTCACTAAGCATCCCCACATCTTTGGATGTAGTGGTGTTGGTGATAATGGTTTGGCCGTTTAATCTGTCAGGCAGGTAACGCTTAATAAAATGAAAATCGCCGGCTATGATTTCGGCTTCTTCGTAGTAAGAAGCATATTTTTTTGCTTTTCCATCGTCCCTTGTATCCTGTTTCTTTCCCGTGGGGTAAAGCATGCGAAAAGGCAGCTTGGTCATTAAAGGCAGCAATGTTTTGGCCAGGCCCTCCAGCTTGGACAGACTTTTGATCGGGTAAGGAACGCCGATGGTAAAAATGAGATCCCCGAACGTAACGTCACAACCCGCGTCCACAAGGGCCTCAGCCATGCCGAACCTGTCCACCCCGCTGACCATCAGCACCTTGGTACCCACTTTTATATAATCGGTTTCTTTTAGCAGGAAATGGACGGTTTCTCGCTCCAGGGTGTTTTTGAGCCCGCTGCCGTCAACCACCGGAGTGATTTTAACGGTTTCCTTCAAGCGCAGCCCATCTTTAAAGGCATATCTTTTACCCGCCGAATAAACGTAAACGTCGATGCCACCCAGACCGATGGCGTCTACTTGACCGTCTAGTTCCCTTAGTTTGGCCAGTGCCTTGTTGAAGTCGCCATCAACACCCACGCGGCTAATTTCAAATTCTTCACCTAGCAGTTTAACCTGTACCCGGTGATCACGCCTGGATGAGCCCAGGCTGACGCTGACCACTCTTTTCAAGTTGGTATCCCCCAATGCGGTAAATATCGCTAAACCAGGATGTCATTTACCATTGTAACCAATATAAACTAAAAATACAAGATGAGCTAAAATGCAATATAGTAAGTGAAGGTCTCCCCCACCGCGGCTTCCACGTTAACCCCTTTTTTAACCAAGTCGGCAATTTCTTGCTCGAAGCCGGGATCTTCAACGCTCATCAATTGGGCCTGGAAAATCCCGGCCCGGTTACGGCCCAATTCTAAGCTGTCCGGGCGTAAATGGCCGACAGTTCGGAATGAGCTTGGAAGAATGCCTGTTGTAAACGGCCCAGTTGGCCGTTGGTTTCGATTTGGCATTAATGAATAAAAGGCGGATGGTAGATAACCAAACGCCTTTCTTTATCTAAAACCAAACTGGTTTTTAAAATGTTTTTTTCTGCTTCATGAAATCCTCGACATACATTAGTGTTTCACCGAAACGCTGGAAATGAACTACTTCCCGCTCCCTTAGCCAGCGCAGTACATCTTTGACCTGGGGGTCATCCGTCAGGTGCAGCAGGTTCTCGTAAACCGCCCGGGCCTTTTGTTCTGCCGCCAGGTTTTCATGCAAGTCGGCCACCGGATCGCCGGTGGCTGAAACGTAAGCTGCTACCCAGGGTACGCCGGCGGCGTTTTGCCAGTAAAGGGAACGGCCATGATCGGCGTAGTGAGCGCCCAGGTCGGCGGCCTTGATGGCTTCGATGGATGCTCCGTCAATCAGTTTATAAACCAGCGTGGCCACTATCTCCATATGGGCCAGTTCCTCGGTGCCTATATCCGTTAAAACACCCTTGGCCCGGCCTGTCGGCATGGTGTAGCGCATATTAAGGTAGCGCAGGGAGGCAGAAAGTTCACCCTCCGGCCCGCCGGACTTATGATTTTATACGTTATAGTTTGAAATTAAAGTCGGTTATTTCACCGTTTTCGTCAATATATATTTCTTCAAAATGACCTACCAGGTTGAACTTTTCCTCAAGTGGTAAGTTACCTATATCTTCAATATATTTATTTATTAAACTATACAATTCGTTAATCCTGCATTCTGCGCTGTCAACCCTTTCAAGTTTCATATTAAGCTCGTCGATCCGTCTTTGCAAAACCTTTTTTTCTTCTCTGAGTTCAAGCATTCTCTCCTTGTATTCATCCAGTATTATCACGTCCTGTTCATATGCCAGTTGCTGCTTCTTCATAGCTTCCTGAACTTTATCCATCCTGATCAATAATTCTTCCCTGATGCGTATTAGGCCACCAGGATCTTCCGCGAATAGATCCCTGTTCCTTTTGATGCTTTTTAACAATTTTTCCTTGTTAGAGAGAATAGATTTTAGGAAGGACAATAATCTGTCATCGATAGTTTTCATGTTCCAGCTTTTTATTTTACCAATGCACTTTCCGTTGACACCCAAGCACCTATATGTGTATATGTAGGAACTTTCTTTCAGCTTTCTTTTCGGTTTCAACCTGAAGCCATAGATTTTACCCTTACAGGTTGCGCATCTTAATATACTTGAGCCAAGATACTTTCTGTCGCACGACCACTCATGGTTGAACTTTTCCTTTCTTTGTTTCATCAATACCTGTATCCTGTTAAATTCATCCTCTGAAATGAGAGGTTTGTGTGTGTTTTCTCTGATTATCCATTCATCCCTGGGGCGGACAACCCTTTTTTGCCTGCCTTTGCTATCCCTAATAAGGGTAGTAACGTTATATATCGTAATACCGAGATGGACCGGGTTTGATAGCACGCTCCTTATAGCGTTAGTGGACCACTGGCCACCGCGGCGCGTAGGAATCCCCTGCCCGTTAAGCCACTTGGCGATCTTTAATTGTCCCCAACCCGCGAGAAACTTTTCAATTATCTCACGGTAGATCGGCGCTGTTTCCGGATTAATCATAAGATGATGTCTATTCTCGTCTAACATATACCCGAATGCGGGTACTGGTACGTTTGTTTTTCCCTCTTTTGCCTTGATAAGCTGGGTTAGCTTGACTCTGAAGCTGGTGCTCTTCCTTTCCTTCTGGGCCAAGGCGCCATGCAAAGCAAGCAGGAATTCATCATCATCAGTACGGCTATCATAGTTTTCCTTAATAGAGAAAAAAAAAGCGCCAGAGTCAGATAATCTGCGCTTTGTCTCAATAATGTCAATGATATCTCTGGATGTACGGGCTATTTCCTTTGAAACGATCCCTTTTATTTTTCCGTTCTCCGCATCCGCAAACATCTGATGAATTTCGTTCCTGAGGTAAGTATATTCTCCGGACTTGACGTCAATATATATTCTGACCAGTTTATACCCGTGAAGCTCGGACCATTGTTGTAGAAGTTTTTTTTGGTTTAACACACTTGATTTCTGACTATCCTTCTTGGTGGAAATCCTTATATAGCCGCCTATTTCTAGTCCCCTTTCATCAATTGTCTTCTTAATGTCTTCATGTAACGTATAGTTTTGACCTGTGATGTGAGGCGGGAGATACATAAAAATTTTCCTTTCGTTATATTTTATGTGGACTACATCGAAATAAGCCTTTGTTTCTTTGGAGGCCGGCTACTCAGGTTATTATCACGTTTTTTGTTATGTTTTTTCAAGGCTAACTTAATGAAAACCCTTATCATGCTTTCGTAAACGGGATCGGGTATCTCGGTATTAAGCCTTTTAACTATCTTGCTCATCAAGGACACCTCCTTGGTTCAGATTATTCGGTTACCAAAAATAAGGTGATTGTTATTTGTGCTAAAATTAAAACAACCCCCAGGCAACCCCGGAGGCTTTACTGTGCATTAAATTTTAATTTAGCTAATTTTGCATTTGCTTTTTTTATAACAACCATCTAGTTACCCTACTAACTAAAAAAACTAACTCCATTTTTCCCGCATCATTATTGCAAGATTTATATTGCTTTTTTCTGAACTTTTTCGAAATTCTTCCGGTTTGCTAGAATATTCAGGGTCGGCATAACCCATAGACGTCAATCCAGAGGCAAAGTATTTACGCCTTGGATAGGAATCCCAACCCAAAAGTTGGAGAGGTCTACCATTTACATCCTTAGGCCACCGAGGATCATCAGGCCACACACCCTGCAGGTGTTGAGGGCACCGATCCCCGTGACAAAGTTTTTTAGCCTTTTTTTGCTTCTTACTCCGGCGACGTTCTTTTTCCTGATACCTAACGCTTATCGCCCGTGTAACTTCTTCCTCTTGAATGCCGAATTTTATAGATATTGAAGGTTTTTTTCTTATTTGGCGCAATTTAGCGTTAATTGTTTCCTCGCCAACGCCCACCGATTTCGCCATCGCCTTTACGGAAATAATTGGGTCTTGTTGTAAAAAACATAATACATTACGAAGTGTTTCACCTTTTTTTCTTTTTTTACCATTTTCTATCACATTTTGTTTTTTAGTTATAGACACACTTATCCCTCCATAGAAATATAATTATCACAACGTTGTGATAATTATATTTTAGAAGCTTCAGATTGTCAACTATACAATTTCACAACAATGTTGTATTATTTTTTAGAAAGGGGAGTTAGCATGCCTATTTACTTATCTGTTGCCACGGAGATGAGAATATTTAGAAATGCTCATAATTTTTCTATAACAAGCTTTTCCAAACGTCTTGGTGTCTCACAGGCAACTGTTAGCTCGTACGAAAATGGTGTTCGGCCAATTCCAATAAAGGCAATTGAAAAATATGCTGAATGGAGCCAAAAAGATAGGGCTCTTCTTGTGAACAGGTTAAAGTTTGAAGATTATATTTTAAATCTAATTACCAGTTTTATATATAATGCATTTAGCGATATTGCTTTAACTCAACTTAATAATTTTCTTAGCAATATTCTTAATAACGAAATTATTGATAACTGGAATGAAAACATGGTTATTTATGATTCATATGTTAAATTATGTAAGACAAAAAAACAAAAAAATATAAATAATAAACTAGAATATGAAAGAATTCTAATAACAGCATTGCATCGGGATGATGCCAAATGGTTCTATAAAAATATACCATCCATTAAGCATGACGCCAGTTTTTCTCTGGACTATATATTGTCATGGCCACCTAATAATTTCTTATTAGCCCCAAAAGATAAATCTTATCAAATAGAAAACAAGATCCAACTGCTAGACTTGTTTTTTATGTTTTTTAAGTCAATAAACATAACTGATGATAATTCAGAAAATGATATTACTAGTCGACCCTTTAATATTATTCTAAAGGACTTAGGTGATGAAACTATAACCCTATGAAGCACATAAGCCGTTACACTTCATTTTAAAACATATAAAAGTAAAATTTAGTAAAGCTACTTTACAGTCGTTCGAGAAATCGTTTACAACCCTTACCAACAGATAAAAAGTACCGTTATTTTTAGAACAACCGCAAATTTCTATAACAAAAATCCTGAACATTCATAATAGTGGTTGTGTGAAGGTTTAGCGGTGTTGAACAAATCTCTACCGGGCAATATAAAATATAATTCTAGCTATCAGTACTTAAATCTTCATATGAAGTTATTTCTATACCTATAACTGGAGATGTTTCAAAATTAATTAGGAAATTTTCATCAGGTAGTTTTTCTAATCCGTCAATTATCGTTTTCAGTTCAGATATTAGCCTCTGTTTTGAATAAATAGAATTAAGCATTATATTAGTAGTTATTCTATTTCGTTTAACCCGAATAAAGAAAGTTCTTTTTTGCATCTCCCACACCCTAATGCTATATCAAATTTTAAACGATTGCTATTAATGGCTTATCACAATTTCCTTTCTACACCTACTTTTTAGTGGGCTATAAGCTTTCTTTGATTCCTGCAATATCTTCTTAGCGCATGGCACAGCGTTGTGTACAAAATCCAGCTTATTACATACAAATTGCGAACAGTGCCCGCAATTTAAAATTTGCTTTTCCTGCCCACAAACCCTGATTTGGCAGACTTTACAGTGACTGAAAAGCCGTCCGCTATCCGTCAAGCATCCATCACAGTTAATTTCCTCAGGTCTAATTTCAACTCCAAACTCTTTAGACCACGCTCTAGCCGTTTTTGCTCTTTTGCTGTGGTTATTCTCCTGGGTTGCAGTAAAAGCAGGGCACTCCGAACAAATTAATCCGCCAGTAAGCTATCATTGAGCTTACCCTCCTTTTTTTAAAGGATTACTAAAATGATTAGAGTAGTTACTGTACCAATTCACCCAGCACAAAAAATATTACATGAAAGAAATAAGCAAGCATCAAAATTATAAGGGCTGTCAGCAGAGGATGAATTGCTTTAACACCGTCTCTTGACTTATGTTTAATTCCTACCAATGGTGATTCTTTAGGGGGGGGGTTATCTTCTTTTTCTTTGGAACTAAATATATGTTTTCGCTCGCAAACCAAGTCAAATGAGATTAGAACAACCGGAATTACTATTATGTAAAATATAATTTCTTTAAAGACCAGGTAACTAACAGCAGCAACAAAGAGGTAAGCCAAGGTACCGCACAAAACCAGCAGCAATAGCCTATCTTCAAGCTTTTTGCCAAGCAGCAATTTGAAATATTCATAGGAGATGATGCTTAATGCCAGAAGCCCCGTGGTACCTAAAAAATTATTAAATAAATACATTTTTTTCTGATTCTTTCGAGCTGTTCACTGGAGTACTCATAAAATTACCACCCCTTTACATTTAGCGTTCTATTTGGCTTTCAGTTCCATTACTTCCTCATTGCCGTTCCAGCGGACAGTCATGACATAAACATCATCTTTTGTAACTCCATGCACACTGCTGCCGAATCCACCACAAGCCACAGTTCTAAATCTGTTTAATAATTGGTCTGAGCCACTATAAGAGCCACCTCTGGGTTTAACTATGTGGTAATTAATTTCATCTATGCTTGTAATGTCCGCCTTTTTATACGTCATTCGAGGGTAAATCATGTGTCTGAATTCGCTATCATCCAACTTCTCAGGATTACCAGCATTAATCCATTCTTCATGAGTCAATATTCTTCCATCTGCTGTTAGAATGTGCTCATATTCCGTAAGAGTAATTGTTCCTTTCCAGTACTCGCTTTCTCCTGTAAAGACAGTCTGCTTTATCTCTTTTAGATTATTGACTGCTAAATAAGTTAAATAAAGTTCCCTGGGCATTGTTTTCGTGGGATAGTAAACATCATCTTTGCAAGTATAAACTATAAGAACGTTTTTGGTTTCATAACACATAGGGTAGTAGTCTGGTCGCAAAAAGGGTTTAAGATTTGACCTAAAATCGTCTGTATAAAATTCGGCAGCTGCAATTCTTCGGTCTTCGAAGTTGTCAAAGATATAAATAAACACATGGTCGTCCCTTTTTCTTGTGACCTCCCAGATAGATGGTGCAATATCATTTAAGGCAAATTCTTCTGGCTCAATGCGGTAGCAATTATCCAGATGTACGCCTGCTTTTTTTATTGCACTCTTGACATCGCTACTTGTTAATAACTTGTTATGTTGTTCGATATCCAAAGCGCAGCCTGAAAACAGAAAAACCATTACGAACATAAACAAGATTGTTATTCTAGTTCTCAACCGAATCACTCCAATATATTAATATACATCAGCAGGCCATCACGTTCTTGTGAGGGGGCATACATCCATAACACCTTTTTAAATAATAAAACGCTTATTTAAAAAGTGTATATAATCTTGATACAGGTCAAATAAGTGTGTATGCCACTCTTTCTTTAATAAACGGGTATTTTTTTATAAAATCGTGTTTGCTAATATGCTGATGGGTAAATATTTGTTTAGCTTCTTCAAAATCAGTTAGCAATGAGTATTCATCTAATTCACCAGCTAAATAAAGAATGACAACGGTTTGATTACCTCCAGGAAATTTACCTAGAATCTCCCTAACTTCATTAGAGTAGTCTTCAATTCTATTGCTATCCTCTACTAAACCATGTATCACAGCATTTCGTTTTCTAAAAAAGGCACAGGCGCATCCGCCCTCCGATATATGGTAATAGAATATCCCAGGTCTCTTTTCCTTTTGGCTGTTGGTAATGTCAGTTACCACAATCTCACTCTCGCCTTTATTAATTGAGATATCATTGCCGAGGCAATGGTTGCTGCATATTCCAAGAAAGTAGCACACTTTAGATACACCTCATACCTTGTATTTTGTATTCTATACTCCTTGTTAAACTGAACTTAGGTGTTCATGACTTATATCGCCGGCGCCTGATGAAAAACACAAGACCGGTTGTAATAAGTGCAAGAAAAGTAATAAACCACGTAGTGAAATTTGGTAAAAGCTGTTTTATTGAAAGCGGCCCTTGGGAACGGGACCCTGGTTCTATAATATTGCTCTTCTCCAGGATATACTTTTCAAATTCATTGCGAACGTTTAACCGGGAGTTTGTGATGGTAAATTGTTTTAACAGCAATTCCCCGTCGAGTGGCTCTTCAGGCTTTGGAGTATAGTTATTTTTTTTCAAAAAAACTATTCCCTGTGGGGTTATGGGTGTGTATGTGTTATCTATTTTCTGCAGGAATAGTAAAACCGTCCCACCCCATTGGTCTAATCTGTAATCGTTACTGGTAAATTCAGGTTTATTCTGGGCACCCGGGGTGGCAACAATAAACTCTTTTGAGTTTACGTTACCCTTTAAATAATAATAAACGTCAACCTTCCAGTATGTAATCCATGAATCCCATGAACCCTCATTTTTTTCTTCCCCAATAGGGCCAATAATTTCACCAACCAGAATAACATCTGAATTACCTATTAAATCTTCCGGTGTAACAGCAATCCAGGAAGCTGATGCTGTGTTTAAGCAAATTAAGCATAGCGGCAACAAAAGGATAAACAAAGCGGTGGGCACTGATTTCATACATATTCACATCCTAAAGTCTTTATTTTGATGTGTTGATTTTTTTCTTATAATCTATAAAAATGTAATCGTTTCCGTAATGACTGCCTTGCCGTTGCCAATTTACGTTTAACATCGGTTTCTTTAAAACCGCTTGTTCTTGCTGTTGCTGTATAATCCAACGCCAGAATATCCCGCAAAACCACCATAAGCCTCTCAATCGGGGTTAGTGACAGAAGTGCACATTGAATCTTTACCTCATTGTTGCTACTTTCATTAATATCAATGAATGCGCTTTTATTATGTCCTTCGTTCTTTCCAGCAGTTGTTTCTATGAAAGCTTTACAAAGGCAGTTAAGGGCTTCAGATTTACCACTTTTACCATTTCTCCCGTACAATTCAATGGTTAGTTCGATTAGTTTCGAGGCATCCTGGTGACTGCCGGTCAACCTGTACCCGGCGTTGTATAGGCTATTAAATAACTGATCAGGACATACGGTTTCTGATAATAGGCCTGGCATAAGCCGTTCATCATTTAGTCGTATCCATTTAAATGCCATCGATAAGGGCCTTTACTGTCGGGGCATATTTTCTGCTGATTAGAACTTCCTTTTGTGTACCATTGAGTTTGGCCAGGTATGATTTGTGCCCCCACGGCAGTATCCTTTCCAGCTTATTGATATTGACCAGGAAACTTTTGTGCGTACGCACAAAACCAAATCTGGCCAGCCTGCTTTCCAGGTTGTTTAAGGGTAGGTTGACAAACAATTGATTATCATGGGTATAGATGATGATTTGTTTATGGCCCTGCTGTTTTTCAATAAAGATAATGTCCCTAATATTTAAAATAATGGCTTCGTTTTTTACACTGACCGTAAGAGTTTCATATAACGCGCCGGCCATTGACCTTCTAATACGGCGCAAGGTTTTACCAAGCCTTTCCCGGTCAACAGGTTTTAATATGTAATCAACGGAGCCTAATTCAAATGCATTGATGGCATAATCATGATGGGCCGTAATAAAGACTACCTGTACGCTCTGGTCAGTCATTCCGGCGAGCTCCATTCCGGATATCCCCGGCATTGTTATATCCAGGAATGCTACTTCGGGTTTAAGTTCATTAATCAGTTCCAGAGCTTTATCCCCGTCATAAGCCTCACCAACAATAATTAGGTCTGCTTCCCCGGCTAGCAGTTGACGTAAGTGTTTCATCTCCGAGGGATTATCCTCTGCTACAAATACCCTCACATAGACCGCCCCCCCTGATAAAACAAAACAAATAAATAAGCCGAAGTCATTAGCACCGCTACAAGTGACTTCAGCGACATTTAATCTATTGTTAGCATTTGCTTGGGAATGATTACGTTAAAAGTTTTGGTATCCGGGTCAAAGGCAATTTTACCCCGGCACTCCGCCAGGGCCTGCCTGACAAGGGACAGCCCGTAACCCCTGTCGTCTCCCTTGGTTGAAAAACCGCTTTCAAACATTCGGCCGGCTGTTTCTTGAGGAATGGGTGGCCCGGAATCGATAACTAAAAAGCAGTAACAGTTTTCAAATTCATGAACCTCAAAACGGATCTCATTAACTTCGTTATCCGCTAATTTTGCCGCCTCGGCCGCGTTATCTATAAGGTTGGTAAATATAGTGGTGATTGCTGCTGGTTTGATATCAAAAAAATCCAGTTTACTGCTAATGTTAATGGTAAGCTCTATCCCCTGTTCCAGTAGGGCTTGTTTTTTATTTTGTAACACCGTACGTAGATAAGGATTATTGACATTCAAAAACTGACCATTGGCAAGCGTGCTGGACTCTACGTTTTTCAGGTAACCGGTGGCCTCTTGGCCCTTTCCTTCTGCTATTAGGCCTTGCATTACCTGGAGATGATTAATAAATTCATGCCGCTCACCACGCATAGTGTTTAGAGCTTCTTCCATGTAATAAATACTATTCATCTGCATTTGTGATTCGATATAAAAACTCTGAAAACGTATTGACCAACTATAGAAAAACAAGGCCAAAATAAAATTAACGCCTATGGCCGTGGAAAACAGCAGATCCATAATGTTAGTCTGGTTGCTGTAATAATTGATAGCCCTTGCCCCGATTAGTAAAACAAGGTTTACTGACAGAAAAACTATAGTAATTTTATTCATATGTCCTCTTTCAAAGACGGATCCGAACATAATATTCACCATTACCGTTCTACAACCTGGTGGGGTTTTAGCCTGTTATACAAATAGAGGTTTAAACTAGCCCAAACTATTAAATGGGGCCAGCCGATTATGGTTCTTTGCCAGGGGGACAGGGCCATAGCATCTTTTAATCCCAGGCCCAGTTTATACTGAATATAGTTTAAAATAACGTTCTCCAGGGCCACCAAGGTTCCAATACTAATAATTGCCGAAACCAAGCTTTGTTTAAAATCTAGGCCCAGTATTAAAAAAAACATTAAAAATACCGTCAAAACACCTATGAGTGTATGTAACCCGTAAGGTAGGGGCAGTAACCTTGCTAAATATGAGGCTGAAACTGAAATAAGCGTCGCCAGTAAGAGGGGCGAAAACCTTACTTTTTTGCGTTGAATAATCAGGCCAAAAGATAAAATCAGGAAGCATTCTGGTATAGAATAGAAAATAAGTGATATTAGTGGAACCTTATCCATATATACACCTCTTCCTTTTATTGTACTATATTTGACATAAATAACCTTTCCCCTTTTATGCATTTTGGGGCGCAAAAAGGGCATTTGGGGGAAATGGGGTTAAAAAATCCTTTACCAGGGCTTATTCTATACATAAATTAACCAATGATATGGCTTTTGGTAGTGGTAGGTATGGAGGCCGAAATGGGTAATAAAAAAGCGGTAGCACTAGCCTCTATAGTAATTCTGTTGGGGTTGTCAGTAGTGATAACAGAATCTAAGGTTTTGGCATATCTTCCCGCTAAGTGGTGGTTGAGGCTGCTGGAGCCAGTGCGCGGATTACTGATTGTTGTAGCCGGTTTCTTATCGTGGAAATACTATAAGCAGTCACATAACATATTTTTTAAACTCTTGGCCGTTGCTCTGTTCTTTAGTACCGTAATGGAGCTTAATTACTTGTTGTTTAGCATAGTCGCGAATTTCCACCTCGCCTATCCGGGGCAGTTTTCTATCCATCAAGTTATTAGATTAGTTCAGTTATTGTTTCAACAGGCCGGGGCATTTCTTTTTGCCATCCTTTTGGTACATGCCATCAGGAATTTTGGCGTCCGCGAACGGTCTGTAATTCTGCATAGGGGATTTCTACTGCTGGTTGTTGTGTTCAATTTGTTGTGGGTTACATGGGCAGCATACACTATGTTAAGGTCGGATATTAACTGGTCATTTGATTTAACAACTATATTTTTCATTGTTCATTCCGTTTTATTAATGGCAATTTACCTCGACGGCATCAGGATAGCTTTGCGAAAAACGAGTATATCTGACAGTTGGTTACTAAAATGTTTAGTGGCAGTTATGGCGATGGGGATCTTTTTATCCCTGACGTGGGTCTTCCCCTTTTTCCTATTTAATGCCTGGCACGGAGCAATGTTCTCTATGATATATAATTATACTATTATGTTTATTAACATAGCCATACCGGTACTGTTTGTGGTCGGCCTGGTAGCGTACGGCAAGGAATGTCGTGGTGCGAGTGAAGAAAGTGATTAAAACCTTAAAATGTATTTTTGAGACTTTCTTTTAAGGAAGTATTTATGAAATATAAATTTTTGTGGCAAGCATTGGATTTGTTTATTTTCCTATGTCTACTTTCAATTATTACCTCGATTATTTGACCAAACTTCAAAAAAAGACATTTGAAAAAATTTATATTACTCAGGTCACAATAGCCGCTATGTTGACCATTACAACTGGTACAGTGTGTATGTTCTTATACCAAATTGTTGAAAAAATTACGTAAGGATAAAAGTTTCAATCTAAAAATTTTACTTTTATATGCTATTCCGGCACTCTGCGTTCTATTTTCAATGGAGATTTACTTTTCTACTGTCGGTGTAGCGCTGAGCCCTTTGGTTGCAAAATGTTCCTTCTTATATTCCATACTAGGACTATGGGAGCGGTACTTTTAGGCTTGGGTATAGTCAATGCTTTATGCTTAATAGAAAGAGAAGAAAAGTGAATAAAAATTTCCAATATATCATTACAGATGTTAAACTTATTCTAAAAACCCTGGAAGACCTAATGGAAAACCTAAGCAATCGCCGGCTTGTGACCGCCAGCGAACTGGCCAGCTGCATGAGAAATTGGCAAGACATCCTCCGACTTAAAGGGTATTACTGTGCAACCACCACGGGGGCGAAGGCGCTAGGATGAAAGCGATAAAATGATCGAAATATATGCGCCCATGCCGCTGGAAGAAATGATAGCAGATACAATAATGGTCTGTCTATAAATAATGCAATAAAAAAAGCCAGCCGGGAGCGGATGGGATTTATACAAAAAAATATACATATCTTAATTAACGAGCTATCTACCATACTGAAACATGACCTAAACACTTTTGAATATGCCATGTCGCCAGTTCCGGCAAACTTACTGGCATTATCCTTAGTTATTACTAAATTATTTATAATTATAATTAAACAGACTCCTTTAAAACCTGGCCTTGATAATGTACTAGATAAATTTAAGAAACCACCATATATCTATCTTATTGCTGGTATTTTATTACTATTTATTCAAGTTAATGTTTCGTGTCTTAACGTTTGTAGTACTCTAAGACACGTTAACCGTTTATTTCGATTCTGGCCAGGCACCCGCTAATCCATAACATACTTGCCTGAAGTCAATCCCCGTTTCGGCATAGGGTTACCGTAAGAACATTTTATGTACGGGCTTAACCGGGATGAAATCAGGATATTGCTTCAACTGACTGCAAAGCGCCAAATTTTTTAAGTATAATTGATAAACAACTTGAAAATAAATTTTTTTTGGAGAGAAACAGAAAAAATTCTAGTAACTGTCTCAATAATACATGTACATTTAACTGGTAGAGATGTTAAGGGGGCAAAGTAATGAAAGTTTTAGGCATTTCATTATTGATAATAGGTATAAGTATGATTATTGGATACTTTGGCTACCTTTTAAAAATAAATTCTAAAGAAAAGAAACTCACTAATGCTATTATTTTTGTTAGTGAATTGGTATCATTTTCACCTTTTACAATAGGTTTTGTGTTAATGGGTATAGGATTATTGCTAATTTTAAAATGAATTTCTAAGCTGAATACTATCTTAATGATTATAAGCAATAAACTGATGCCTAGCAAAATAATTTTTATATAAGGTGGTGATAATAATTAAGTTTTCTAATGGAAAATACAAGCAGGAGATGTTAACTACTCTGTCAATATTAACTTTAATGTTTATATCATTTAATACGCTAACTATCCTTGAAGAAAAAGCGGAATTGTTTAACCTAAGTTACGCTTTATTCATTGTAATTAAAAACTTAGTCCCAATCTTCTTTGGGTTACTCTTGGGGTTACCCTATTACTGTAAAACAAGGGCTTATAAATTGGGCTATAATTGGGCAAAACTTATAATTCAGGGCTTGCCGGCATTAATAATAATGCTACCTTCCTTGTTAATGGCGACCTTGGTGGTGTTGACTGTAACCTTGGACATTACTTCTTTGCCAATAAACTGGAAATACTTTCCTTGGTTTTCCAATCCTGCTGATGCTGAAATATTAAATACCATAGCCGGGGTTTGGTTTGGAAAAACTATAATTGGCTGTTCGAAAAGCAATCACATTGAAGGTGAACCAATTTGCTAGGAGATATGCCGGGTTTGTTTTTTTATTGAAATATCAACTGAAATATAATTTTGGTCGAAAGGAATTTTTAATATATGAAAATGGCTCATAATAAAACATAAAGAGCAGGAAAGTTTAAAAATTGTGTTCCCGCGCAATGAATAATGAACACAAATAAAATAACTGTATATTTAAAAGTCTCAAAAATGACCCATATGGCCAAAATCAAGGGCTTCCAAGCCACCAAAGTTAATGAGCAACAAAAATTATGCTAAGTGTAATACATCTTAAAGTCTTGGGACACAAGGCATGAGGAGCATAATAAATCGCCTTTGTAATACACATTAGTAGGTAGTGAAGGATAACCGTAAAAAGGTAATACAAAATGCCTATAATAAACATCCTTAGGCTAGATAAAACAAGGCCTGGTGAATGTCACACAAGGTGCTGTTACCCGGGGTAAAAAAATCTACCTATGTGATGAAGCCGTTTATTATTATCGCGTAAAAGGGGTACCGCCAGCAAAACGCGGATTTCGTACGCTAAGCCATAACAATAAGAAAAAAGTTATAATTCCTATACGCTAAGGAATTCTGGCTTTTACTTGTAGGATTGTGCGAGCGTAGCTGACACCAGGGTTAAACTTACAATATGTCCTCGAAAAACAAGACATATTACTTTATAGGGGTACTACCGAGGTGCCATAGTAAAATCCATTTATGAGATAATAAGAGAGAATATGCTTATAAATTAATTTAATATGAATTTACCGCTTTGGTGGCGTTAGGCTGGCAGATCCTGAATTATTCTTTGTACCGATTTTAACATTTAACGCCCTGGCAATCACCGATTGCACCGCCGGTTTGCATCAAGTACCGGCGGGGTTTTGGGTTAGGCAACTCTTGCCCATACCAGCCCCCGTGTGTGCTTGGATGTCTTGAATATTTTGGCAGCATCCTTTGATAACAATGTGCTCAAATATATCTTTGGCAGTCACGTTTCGGCAATAACAAACCGTTGCTACAGACTCTGATTCTTTAAACCATACCTTGACTTTTACATCGTCTTTAAAAAAGTTATGTTCACCGAAATAGATAACGTCGCATTTTGGGGATAAACACAGGCTGTAACCATGCGGATCGGCCGGGAGCCGGTCGCTTTTTACCAAGCTGTTTAGAGTTTCCTGCCTTATTTTTTTCCCAGGAGTATTGCAAACAGGACACCATGAGTTAGTATTATCCGACGCATTAAAACCACATAATGAAATTGACATTTTACATCACCACCCCTGAATACCAAATTACATTACCTGGGAGTCCAGATAATAATTGCCGCGCCGATAAGAGCCACGCATGAGCCGATCCAATCATATTTATCCGGTTTCTTTTTGTCTATAAACCATCCCCATAATAGTGATAAAACTATAAACACTCCGCCGTAAGCCGCATATACTCTGCCGAAATTAGGGTAATCCTGAAGCGTTGGTATTACGCCATATAAAACCAAAATTATAGCCCCGGCAACTCCTAATACGGCACTCTTTTTTTCACGCAGCCAAAGCCAAACAAAATAGCCGCCGCCGATTTCGGCCAATCCGGCTAAAACAAAAAGTAAAGCTGATTTTATCATTATTCTGAAACCTCTCGTTCCTGTTCTTTGCGGGGTGTCCATATAATAATCGCAGTTCCCACCAGAGCTATTATAGTGCCGAGCCAGTCAAATATATCAGGTGTAATTCCGGCAATCCACCAGCCCCATAAAATGGACATGATAATAAAAACACCTCCGTATGCCGCATAAATCCTACCGAAGTCCGGGAAATTTTGCAGTGTGGGGATCACCCCGTATATAATCAGAATAACCCCACCCAAAACACCCCACAGCAACGCGGCATCCTCACGCAGCCAAATCCATATAGAATATCCTCCTGCAATTTCCGCCAGTCCAGCTAAGAAAAAAAGAATAACTGATCGTAAAAGCATATTTTCCCCTCCAGGGAAGGCCTAAGCCAAGTCCTTAGTTTTATATTAGCTCGTAATCATATTAGCAGCCGTTTTATTCAGGCTACGCTCAGGTTAAAATTGAATCTAAAACCGGCCACGCAGATACAACCAACCCTGGGTCCAAAGTTATTCTACCCCTAAAAAGTTGATTTAAGAATTATGATAAAGCGCATCTCCAACGATGTTTTGTCGGGGTTTCGCTAATTCGTTGCCACCGCTTAACCTCATCAAGCGCATACCGTTGGCGATGACCAGTAATGCCGCCCCGGTATCAGCAAACACGGCCATCCAGAGATTGGTCACCCCCCAGAGTGTACCGGCAATAAAAACGGCTTTAACCAGCAGGGCAAAGATAATATTTTGCTTAATAATTTTTAAAGCCCGGCGGCTGAGGTCGATGGCGTAGGGCAATTTAGACAAGTCGTCGGCCATCAGCGCGATATCGGCAGTTTCCAGGGCCGTATCCGTACCCGCGCCGCCCATTGCAATGCCGATATTGGCGGTGGCCAGTGCCGGCGCGTCGTTGACCCCGTCACCGACCATACCCACCTTGCCGTACTGCTGCTGCAGTTCTTTAATTGCTTTGAGCTTATCCTCCGGCAAAAGTTCTGCTCTAAAATCTTCAATATTTAATTTAGCGGCGATGGCCCGGGCGGTCTCCGGGTTATCACCGGTCAACATGACCAGCTTTTGGATGCCGGCAGCACGCAGACCCTGTATGGTATCAGCACTGTTTGGCCGCACCCGGTCCGCCACCGCAATAATGCCCATGACGACATCACCCGTGCCCACCAGCATAGCCGTTTTGCCTTCCCTCTGCAGCCCGGCCAGGGTCTGGCGAACATGCACGGTATCCACTTTTAAGTCTTCAAACAACCTGGCGTTACCAATGTAATAAGGCAGGCCGTCAATTATAGCGCCAGCTCCTTTGCCGGTAATGGATTGAAATGACGCACTCTCGGGCGGCGTTATCACCAATACCCCGGCGTGGCGCAGGATGGCCCGGGCCAGGGGGTGCTGGGACCGGTTTTCTACCGCGGCGGCAATGGCTACAATGTCTTTTTCAGCATAACCACCCACGGTGATAACATCGGTTACCGCGGGGCGCCCCTCGGTGAGGGTGCCTGTTTTGTCAAATGCCACCACTTTGAGCGCGCCGGCTTCCTCCAGGTAAGCGCCCCCCTTGATCAACACGCCCCGCCGGGCGGCGCTACCGATGGCCGCAACGATGGAGACCGGCGTGGAAATAACCAGCGCGCAGGGGCAGGCAATGACCAGCAGAATCAGCGCCTTTTCCAGCCAGGGTTTAAAGGGCAGCCCCAGGGCAAGGGGCGGAATGGCTGCAATGGCTATGGCCGCAGCAATCACTGCCGGTGTATAATACCGGGCGAATACATCGACGAACTGCTGGGAGGGCGCTCTTTGGGCCTGGGCTTCTTCCACCATGTTGACAATTTTGGCCAGCGTGGTGTCCTGCACCAACCTGGTAACCTCTATTTCCAGCGCGCCTGCTTCATTGATGGTGCCGGCATATACTTCGGTGCCCGGGACCTTCTCCACCGGCATGGATTCGCCGGTGATGGGCGCCTGGTTCACCGTTGAAGTGCCCTGCAGCACCCGGCCATCCATTGCTATACTTGCACCCGGCTTAACGATAACAATATCACCAATTGTTATTTCCTCCACCGGCAGCATTACTTCCCGGTCGCCGCGGCGAACCAGGGCCTGTTTCGGTGTAAGCTCCATCAGCGCCCGGATGGAATTTCTGGTTTTATCCATCGTATAGGCCTGCAAGGTGTTACCGAAGGCGAAAAGAAAAACCACTGTGGCCCCTTCGGCCCATTCGCCGATGGCGGCAGCGCCAATCACGGCTACGGACATAAGTACATTCATGTCCATACTCAACGATTTGATTGAATAGAAAGCGTTTTTAGCTGTAATAATACCGCCCGAAAGCATGGCGGCAATAAATAATGCCACCACCGCTGTATCCGACGCATTAAACAGCGATGCCGAAAACCCCGATACCAGGAACAGCCCGGAAACTGCGGTTAACAAAATCTTGACGTCTTTCCAAAATGGTTTCGGTTTGCTTTCTACCGTTACCCCGACCGGTTCAGCACTATAACCTGCTTCTTCCACCGCCCGGATGATTTCCCTTACACTGGCGGTGTGCCTGGTAGTCAACTTGGAGGCACCGAAGTTCACTGTTACACTTTCCACGCCGGCTGTTTGGGCTAATCTTTTTTCCAGTTTGGCCGCGCAGTCCGCGCAATCCAGCCCGGTGAGGCGAAAAGAAGTGGTGCGGGAAACGGTATCGTTTAGGAGTGCTGCGCTATACCCGGCATTGCTGACCCGTTTGATAATTTCATTTATATCAACGGTGTGTTCCACTGTCATTTTGGCTGCTCCAAAATTAACTTTGGCATCTTGTACGCCGGCTATTTTATTGATGTCTTTCTCAAGTTTGGCCGCACAATCAGCACAGTCAAGACCCTCAAGGCGAAAGGTATCCATTTTACTACGGGCATCCTCATTTGACTGCACCTGTTCGGCCTGCTGCCCGGTTTTTAGGTTCTCCAGGCGGTCTGAATTGCCGGTCCCGGCACAGCCACAGCTGCAGTTAAGTCCTGTACATTCTGCCATTGTGTCATCCTCCAATATCTGCTGTTATTTTGTTGGGTTATGCTCCCCTTGATGGTGATGCAGAGCAGCTTCAATAATGGTTCTAACGCAATCATCGTTTAAAGAATAAAAAACCATCTTACCTTGTTTCCTGCTTCTGGCCAGGCCCATGTTTTTGAGCAGCCGCAGGTGATGTGAGGCCGCCGCCACGGTGGCATCAATTATCTGGGCCACATCACAAACGCACAGTTCCTCCCTGTATAGGGCGTAAATTATCTTTAGCCTGGTATCATCGCCCAGGGCTTTAAAAATTTGCCCCAGACCTTCAGTAACTACAACTTCGCGCTTTATACGATTAACTTTTTCTTCATCGAAGCAAAAAATTTCACAGGTATCATTTTTGGACTCCATGTTTCCACCTCTTATTAAAATACTTACTTGAATGTTACAATAAAATAAATGTAGATCTTTGTCAAGCAGAAATCTTAATGGCTCTGCTTAATTCCCTTTGCTAAGTTTTGTTACAAAAAGTTCACTTGGCTGTAACAAAAACGTTAACTGTGCAACACGGTGATGTAACATTAATGTAATAGCATTATTATCAAATTAACAAGGAGGTTTCCATTATGAAAAGGATCGTATTACTGGGACTGGTGAGTATTCTGGTTATGGCTTTATTCGCACCCGTTGCTATGGGAGCTGTAAAAGATAACCCCACAGCTCAGAATGCTCAAAACCAGGCTTATTTTGAGCAAATGATGCAGCAGCACCAAAACTGGCTGGACCAAGCGCAAAAGGATGGAAGAATCACTCCGGAGCAGGCAAAGGCATGGCAAAAACATTTTAATAACATGCGTGATTTTTACAGTCAAAATGGATACTACCCATACGGAATGATGGGTGGCGAAATGATGATGGGCAACGGATACGGCATGATGGGACCGGGCTATATGATGGGCAATGCATATGGCAATAATGGCTATAGAGGAATGATGGGTAATGGTTATGGCATGATGGGTGGATGGTGCTGGTAAAGTTAAAACAACTAAACCCTTCACCGGGATTTTTTAACCGGTGAAGGGTTTTTGTATTTGGGGTTGCTTGCTGCTCCCAATTTCCAGGGCAGAAACTAATTGTAGCTCAGGCTATGATGCTTCATGCGATTGCTTCACCTACAGATTTGTAATTAATGACCCGCATGGCGTTCAGGATGGCCAACAAGGCAACGCCCACATCGGCAAAAACCGCCTCCCACATACTGGCTATACCGCCCGTTCCCAGGGCCAGGAAGACCACCTTTACCGCTAGAGCCAGGGTAATGTTCTGCCAGACTATTTGCCGGGTGCGCTTGGCAACCTTGATTGCGGTCACCAACTTGGAGGGCTCGTCCGTCATCAACACCACGTCCGCGGCCTCGATGGCGGCGTCCGAGCCCAGGCCGCCCATAGCCACCCCCACGTCGGCCCGGGCCAGCACCGGGGCGTCGTTGATGCCGTCCCCCACAAAGACCAGCTTTTCCCCGGGGCCTTTGGAGCGGTTTAGCCGTTCTACCTGCTCCACCTTTTGGTCGGGCAGCAGCTGGGCGTGCACTTCATCCAGACCGAGGCGCCGGCCCACTTCTTCGCCCACCGCCCGGTTGTCCCCTGTCAGCATGACCAGTTGCTTAACCCCGGCCGCTTTTAGGCCGCGCATGGCCCGGGCGGAATCTTCCTTGATCTCATCGGCAATGGCCAGGTAGCCGGCATATTTGCCGTTTACCGCCAGGTGTACCACCGTGCCGGCGATATCGGGCCCGGCATGGCTGATACCTTCCCTGGCCATCAGTTTGGCATTGCCGGCCAGAATTGTCTTTCCATCCACCTGGACTTTTATACCGTGGCCGGTGATTTCTTCATACTCGGTGATTTTTTGGGTGTCTATTTCTCTATTGTAGGCTTCATGGTAGGCTTCCTGCACCGACCGGGCAATGGGGTGGTTGGAGTGGGCTTCGGCATAGGCGGAGTATTCCAACAATGCTTCTCTATTAAAGCCTTCCCCGGGACTTACGTCAGTAACTTTAAATACTCCTTTGGTCAAAGTGCCTGTTTTATCAAAAACAACTATTTTAACATTGTTTAGCGCTTCCAGGTAATTTCCGCCCTTGACCAGCACCCCGTTTCTGGAGGCCCCGCCGATGCCGCCGAAAAAACCCAGCGGAATGGATACCACCAGTGCGCAGGGACAGGAGATGACCAACACCACCAGGGCCCGGTAAATCCACTGGCTAAAGGTGGCCCCTTCGATAAAAAGGGGCGGCAGCACGGCGATGGCCAGCGCCCCGAACACTACCACCGGTGTATAATACCTGGCAAACCTGGTGATGAAGTTTTCCGTGGGCGCTTTTTTACCGGCGGCGTTTTCCACCAGGTCCAAAATTTTGGCCACCGTGGATTCACCAAACTCTTTGGTTACTTCCACGGTTAAAAGACCGCTTTTATTTATAAACCCAGCCAGCACGTCGGCCCCGGCAACTGCTTCTCTGGGGACCGATTCACCGGTCAGCGCCGAAGTATCCACCATTGAATTGCCTTCCACGACTTTGCCGTCCAGAGGTACCTTCTCGCCGGGCTTGACCAAGATTACGTCACCGATACTCACACTTTCCGGGCTAACCTGCTTAATTTCAGCACCGGATTTAAGGTTGGCATAATCCGGCCTGATATCCATCAGGGCAGCGATGGACTTGCGCGAGCGGTTCACCGCAGTGTCCTGGAACAGTTCCCCCACCTGGTAAAACAACATCACCGCCACCGCTTCGGGGAACTGCCGGATGGCAAAAGCGCCCAGCGTGGCGACACTCATCAAGAAGTTTTCGTCAAAAACCTGCCCCCGGGAAATGTTGCGGGCGCTTTTGAGCAGTATTTCCCCACCCACCAGCAGGTAGCTGATGCCGTATAACAACGCTTCCGCTGCTAAAGGAAACTTAAAAATCAAGGCCGCGGCAAAAAGGGCCGCCCCTATGGCCAGCCGTAATGTTTCTTTCTTTTCCCCCGCCTTTTCTTCGGCAGGCGAAATCCCTTTGTCTTGTACAGCCACTTCTTTTAGTTCGACATCAGGCTCTATGTTTTGGACCGTTTGTTTAACGCTATCAAAAAACTGTTCATGATTAGCTCCCTTGCCCACTTCCACCGTCAATTTTTTAGCCGGGAAGTTAAGAGTGGCACTTTTCACGCCACCGATCCGGCGCACCCGGTCTTCAATTTTTGAGGCGCAGCGGGCACAGTCCAGGCCCATCAGCAGGAAAGCTTTCCGGGTGGTAAAATCAATCTTTTTCTCCTGTACAATGACATCCGGCTCCAGCTTTTTAACCACGGCCTTAACCTCGTCAATTACCCGATCCATATCCAGGCCCCGGTCTGTCTCCAGGTACAGCTTCTTGGTGGCAAAGCTAACCGAAACCCCGGTGACCCCGGCAATATTACCCAATTGGTCCTCCATTTTAGCCGCGCAGGCGGCGCAGGAGAGGCCCTCCAGGGTTAATTCTTTTTTGGTGGTAACCAGAGCGAAACACCTCCATCTGATTAGCTGGAACTTTAGCCGGAATTCCCAACCACTCATCTCTCTTTAATACGCTAAACCGTATCCAACAGTCATTACTCCCAAGTCTTATTTTATGCAATAGTTTAATCTCTCCCTGACAGTATACATTTATCACGGCCTTACAATTAGTGTTTTAACCGGAATTGTATTGGCCACATAAAAAGACAAAGAAACAGCCTGCTCCTTCATTCTGGAAAGCGCAGGCTGTTTTTGTTATGCTATCCGCCATACCTTCATCATCACCAGATATCCCGTTTCATTTATTACTACCTGGTCGCCCAGGCGCAATTCATCTATAAGGATTTGGTTTCCATCAGCATCGAACAGGGATGAGGGCATGACGTTGTAATTTGTAATGGTACCCAAAGCGTCGCTTACTCCAATCAAGCCATTTTCAGTGTCCAAGTTGACTATTGAACCGGAAGATACGCTAATCCGTTTGTTATTTCTCATGATTCACCTCCAAAAAAAAGGAATAGGGGGGAGTTGTCCCCCCTAAAATACAGGGAGTTGGGATTAGGGGATGTCCTTATGGTTATAGTATAACTGACGAATGTATTACTGCTGTTACAGCAACTTAAATTATTTGTAACATACCAGCTACCTTTTAATTGATTTAAAAATCAATATGTAATCATTGATTTGTGAGCTATGGTCATAAAATATGAAAATCTAACTGATCTTTTTCAAGGTTAGCTTATTAATTTCAGACATCCCACGTTTAAGAAAAATCAATTTAATGTTTCGCTTCTTCGCTTCTGCCTTTACGTAATACATAAATTTGTGGGTTGATAAATGAGGTTAAAATTATTACCAACTCAACCGAAGGAAAACTAGGTATTTTCTTGCGCCGTCCATCCCAGTGGATTATTTTGGTGACGCCGATTTTGTGATTCAAGTAATTCTTAGTTGTGCCAAGATTATCCGCACCGACAATTAAACATCGCATTAAATACTACTCCTCAGCCATAAAGAATTTGTCTTTTGGTTAATTTCTAAAAAAATCTTTAATCCAGTTTTGAGCTTTCGAAAGCCAACTCTTACCTTGCTTTTCGTTAGTTCCCAACAGGTCTTCATAACAAAAACCATGCTCTTCCAATACATTTTTATGTTTTTCCCAAAGGTCAAGTATTTTTTCCCTCCTGTCTCCAACTTTAGGTTTTTCTATGAGCGGAGTAATACTTTTGAATGCAGTGTTTTTCATATCCAAACTACTCAGCTTACCTGTTCTTTCAAAATGCTCATACATCCGAAGTTCAATAACTTTACGTGCAAACCTTAAAAAATGTCCTTCCTTAGTTTTGGGAAATATATCAATGGCTTCATTAAAAGCACTAAATGCAATTTCCAGTATTTCATTGTTATTTGTTTGTCTAAGGCGGTTGCAAATATTGACAGCAGTTTTTTTCACAAAACCTTCATTTCGTATAAGCAAATAATTGCGGGCATACGGATCACTTTGAGCCAATGATACCGTATTCATAATTTGGTCATTTAACAAAGAGTCACCTCCTGCCAAAGGCCTGCTACTTATAAATTAAAGACTTAGTAATCGATTAGAAAAGAAGTTATAAAATCAGGGAAGCAAAAAGGATGACCGGGATATGGCCCAGTGCGGCCTACAACGGTCCAGGTATTCGAAGGAGGAATCAAATATATCGGGGAACAGTTTTTTAAAGTGGATAAATCCGGAGCCGGTAATAAATATTACCTACCTAAACCCCCAAGACCCTGCGGGGCACAATAGCAAATGAAAATGGGCTATTTTCTCATCAAAATGCTGTTCTTAAGATGTGTTTCAATAAATTCCCTATCTCTTGCCCTTTTTAGCCAGGATAAATTCCTTGCCAGATTATCATTCTGGTCAAATAAGCAATATACCAGCCTGTCCATAGATAGTTTGGACAGTATCACCGCATCCGGCGTATTGAAGCTCGTTCTCCTTTTATAAAAGTATTCGCCCGGTTTAATCGGGAAACCAAATACATCCATGTGTTTTTTCCCGGCCCGGGCTTTTTTCCATTCATTCCAGGCGTGTGCATCGCTTATTCCGTTCAGCATTTCCACATGCTTTTGCAGCCTTTCTTCGGGGTAAACGCCGGTTTCTCGCAAACCCTGCTTAGCCGCCAATTGGGAACCGATTTCTTTCACTTCTCTCTTTAATGCTTTGATATCGCAATTAACCTTTGCTTTGATAAATGGACAATCACCGGCGGCCCTGATAAATGTAACCCCGCCAGGGCATTCGTTATGAGATTGTAACACCGCACAATAATTAGTTAGTGTTCCACTAACGTGATTGACCCTTTCTTTTAATGACATCTTGTCTTTTCCTTTATCCACAGGCATTGCTGAACACACCTTCCTGGTAGTATACGAATCCGAAACCCAATTATTCCATGTAAAGCAACAGGGGTACCATCGCCATACATTGCATGGCTTACGCTATTCTTGGCCATATACGATGAAAATAAGTTTTATCTGTCGTTGGAACTAATATAACTTATTAGTGTGACACCCAAGTGGCAGGAAGTTAACATTTTTGTGATTTTAAAGGAATAAACTCCGCCGGCATCAAGGTAAACCGGGCAATAATACACGTCCCAAAGGGTATGATGATATAAATAAAACACCTACACCACCTGGCATACTAACCCGGGTGGTGTATTATCTTAAAAAAACTGTTCAAGTTTCCACACTCTCGTCCATCCAGCGCAGCGTGGCCGCCACCACCAAGCCGAAAACCGAAGCAGCGATGACGTTTGATATCGCGGTTTGCCAGGGCAGCTTTTCCAGCGTACCAAAAAGCCGTCCCACGGTATAAATGGCAAACCATATCGTAACTCCGTAAAGCCAGCCTTTAAACAAATAGTTTTTACTCTTTATGTTAATAATGATATAGCTGAATAATACCCCCAGAACACCGGCAAATAATAACTGCGCTCCCTGACCGATTACGGCTTCAACCAGGGACGCCGCCCGGTGATCAAAAATTATTTCCGCAGCAAAGTCCAATAGCCGTTCCTTGCCGAAGTTCAAGTAAAAAGAAATATAGTCCAATAAACTCATGACAATGCCACCGGCCAGCCCGGCAAAAAAACCTCTTGTCAGCCTATCTTCCATCATAAAATAGGTCACCTCGAATATTTTTACTTATCTTGTCCGGTAAATCGGATAGTATTCTTTTGCCAATCGGAAAAACAAAGCCGGGAGGTTATCCCGGCTTTGCAACTTGAGAGAGGGGAAAGAGCTTTTTACCAACAATATCCGCATCCGCAATTCCAGCCATAATATTGCCTGTTGCCGTTATTGTATTGCGGGGCCCGAGTAGGAGGGTTACTAGGTGCGGGTGCACTTTGCTGAACTTGCTTGACCTGCTGAACTTGCTTGGCCGGCTGGTAATTGGCCATATAGTTTTGCATCCAGGTCTGGTGCATTTTTAACGCATCCTGGGTGTTCAGGCTGGGGTTTTGCTGCATTACGCCCTGCATCCAGGCCTGCTCCATCTTGAGTAGATCATCTTTACTTAAACCGGTGGCTTTGACCCACTGGTCAACCATAGCCTGGTCAAACTGCCAGCAAGCCTGGATCATTTGTTGCACTTGCTCTGGTGTTACGGTCTGCGCCGCCGCCGGTGCCTGTGCCGGCGCAGACCGGCTGGCATTGTAGGTAGCCGCGTTGGCCACCCCCACAATGGCGATCCCCAGAGCTATAACCACTAAAATTAAATACCATTTACTGTTTTTAATTTTCTGCACCTCCTTTCTTAGAATTTTGTAAACATTTTGCACCTGCAATACTGTTCGTAACTAATGTTTTCTTTACGTGGGTTTTTTTAAAAATACACAGGCTTCCAACGCAATTTTAACTTTTGATTTGGCAAAGCGGTCGGCATTCTTTTTTCGGTTATATAGAGGAATCTCGATCGAAAACAATTGGTTTAACCCAGTAAAACAAAATTTGAAAACTTTTTGGAGTGATCTTAAAATGTAGGATATTCACAGTTACACATCGCGCCTACTACCTCTAAAGGCAAAAAAACAGCCCGCCCCTTCATTATAGAAAGCGCAGGCTGTTTTAGTTATGCTATCTTCCACACCTTCATCATCACCAGATATCCCGTTTCGTTAATCATTACCTGGTCGCCCGGGCGTAATTCATCTAAGTGGATATGGTTTCCATCAGTATCGAACAGGTATGAGGGCATAACGGCATATTTTGTTATGGTACCCAATGCGTCACTTACTTCAATCAAGCCTTTTTCAAAATCTATATTAACTATTGTTCCCGTAGATACGCTAATCCGTTTATTATTTCTCATGGTCACCTCCAGTTGTATGCTTAAGTAAGGCACGGTTCAACCGGTAGCTGTTTTGTACAGCGCATCCAAAAGAGGGAGGTTTGGGCGGATTTAACCGCCTTATCAGCAAAAAAGGTCGCTGACGAACTAATTAAACTTTATTATTAATAGCTAGTTCCAGCGATCCCAGCTATGGGATTCTGATCTTTCATTATCCTGATAGTTATTTTGATGATCTTTTTCATTGCTGTCATGTTCCTCAGCGGGTTTGGTGTAATTTGGTGCTGAAGACTGCCAGGATGAATTTTGCCCGTCCATCCGCCAGGATCCTGCTGCATGCTGTTCCGATGAAGTGCAGCCGTCATCATCATAAAACTTTGTTCCATCATTACCCGTGCTGGTATTCACTTGAGCGGGCTGTTGACTTGTGGGGCGCCACGATTTATCGTCATGCCCCTCATTGCCATCATGCTCACCGGCAGGCTGGTTGTTGTTTGTTGTAGTGGGCTGACCGGCTGAATTACGGCCCTGCCAGGTTACCTCACAACTATTTTTTCCAAACCACTGGGGAATGGCCGCTTGGTATTCTTCCGTCACCTGTGTGAGGCCCTGGTCTTTTACTTCTTGCGGATCTATGCTGACACCGTGTTCCCTGGCCTTTTCCGACATAATAACCTGGTTCACCGAGTAACCTGATTGTTTGGCGTTTTGCCACTGTTCCCTATCAGCCACGTTTACCACCACATAACCGGGGTAATGTTTGGCGCTTAGTTCATCATGAATAATTGTGCGGAGCTTAGCTTCGTCAATTTGATAACTGGATGAATCCCCGGCCTTGGTGATGCCGGCCATGACAACATTGTTTTTCTGGCCGTCGAAATAGCCTGCTTTACCTGCTTTTTGCACGATCTCCCTTACAGCCAGATAGATGTCCATATTTTTTAAATCCAGTTGTTCCAACAGTGCCTTACCCGCCTCGTTAAGCGCGGTAACCTCCGTTATTTTCCCCCGGTCATCTACAGATAACTGCAAGCTGGGTTTCATGTCCAGGGTAACATAGGCGGACACGGGCGTTACCCCCATAGTGCCCAGCATGCCGGTGGCCAGCATCAGCAACAGCACGGCGGCGGCCGCAAGCCATTTGGTTTTTAGCAGGCTGCTAATGAAGCTTTTTTCTGCGGGGAGAGACACTTCAATTGTTGCCCCCAGGGGCGGCACAACATCGGGCAAGGGCAGGCGCCTGAATTGCCTATCTTCCGTAAGAACCACCATTACTTTATTTGGTTGATCTATTTTAGCCACCTTGGCTTTTACCTGCATAGACCACTACCTCTTTTCCGATCACTCATCCAGCCCGGCAAAATGTTTCAACGTCGCAAATCTTTCCTCGGTTATAATTACCACCAGGGCAATTATGTATTTGCGCCCGTTCTCCAGTATCCTTTTGCTTACTCTGGCTTCCCGGGACAGTTCTTTGGCCGGCAGTCTTTTATTTTTACGCAATATCTCCAACAAATTTTTATTACTACATAAAACCTCTGCCACACGCACCAATTTTTCACGGGCATCCCGGTGTTTGGGGCAAATATCGGCCAACTCGTTTAATGAGGTGCCATATTCCCCCAGCCGCTGCTCCAATTCAAGCATGGTTTGGGCCAGTTCCTCCTGTTCGGATTGCAACTGGTGGTTTTCCCTGGCTTGAGCACACTCCGCGAGACTGATCTCAGTTTCCTCATCGGCGTTAAAACTGGATAAAGGCTGGTGTTTATGCCTTGCCTCGCTTCTAAAATAATCAATTAACCTTTGACTGATCAGCCTGCGGGAAAATGTAAGAAAGCTAGCCCCCCTGGCGGGATTATAGAAGTTTATCGCATCATTAAAGGCAATTATCGCAATACTTAACTCGTCATCATTTTCCCAACTCAAGCGTCTGCGACAGACATTAAAGCTGGTTTTTAGGATAAATGGCTTGTATTGTTTTATTAGTTCTTCCCGGGCCTGGCGGTCGCCTTTTTGAGCTAAATTAACCAGATTTAACGCTATGCTGTCGTTCAAGGCCATCACTCCGCTTTGCAAAATGTTCGAAGCTAAACTCATATTTAGGTGGGTAAATTTAAAAGAAGTTAAAGTTAATTCTTTGGTATGCTGCACATAATTGTAACTTGAACAAAATGATTCACAAGATTTGGCCAAACATAAAAATCTCCCCGAAAATTTAAGGAGAGATTTTGTAATTACCAGCACCCGTCCCGGTCCCAACAACCGTAAAGGGATGGTGGGGGAGCATTGTAAACGGCTGGTTGCTGTTGGGGGTTGCCGGCACCGGTATTGTCGGGTTTTCCGTCCGTTGTCCCGGGACCGGCAGTGTATGAAGGATACAAAGGTACAGGGAAGTTAAGGTTTACATTGCTTGTTTCCTGCCCCCGGTTAGTTTTTAAATCGCCCTGCTCTTTTAAGTCGCCCTGCTCATTTAAGTTATGCTGTTCGGCTGCGGTTACAGCTGTTCGAGCAGGCATTATATCAGCATTTCGGTACACATTGGTATTTGTGTTGATTGGCTTTGCTGAAACCATATTCATGCCGTAAAGGGCAATCCCCACAATCAAAATACCAATCAATAAAATACACCCGGTTGCTTTGTTCATATAGGGTGCCTCCTTTATTTGTTTTTTTAGTATAATGGATCAACTTGTCAGGCACGTAATCTGAACTTAACATTTTTGTAACATTGGAAGTTCATTTATAATAAAAATGTTAAACTACTAAAAAGAGCTTGTAACAATACTGGTCTATAATAATCTATCTATCTGCAGGTAATATTTTGAGGTGGTGAGGATCTTTGTCCAATATAGTGATGATAGCCGATGACGACCCACGCATTAGAAGCGTAGTGAGGCTATACCTGGAAGCCGAGGATTTTCAGGTTATTGAGGTGGAAAACGGCGCGGCGGCGATAAAACAGCTAAACGAAACCCAAATAGATTTAATTATTCTGGATTTGATGATGCCGGTTATGGACGGCTGGACGGCCTGCAAATACATACGCAAAAATGCCGAAGTACCGGTAATCATGCTTACAGCTAAAGGCGAAGAAAACGACCGTATCCTGGGGCTGGAGCTGGGTGCTGATGATTATATCGTCAAACCGTTCAGCCCGCGTGAACTGGTGGCCAGGGTCAAAGCGGTGCTGCGCCGGTCGGAAAACAAGCAATCCGATACTTATACTTACAAGTACCCGGGGCTGACGATAAACGCGGTGACGCGACAGGTGAAGGTCAATGACCGAGAAATCAAACTTACTTTAAAAGAATTTGATTTACTGCATTTACTTGTCCAAGCCCCAGGCCGGGTTTACACCCGGGATGAGCTGTTGGAACAAGTTTGGGGTTTTGATTATTGCGGGGACACCCGTACTGTTGACACACACATAAATCGGTTAAGATATAAAATTGAGGAGCAGGGTGGCAACAGCAGCTTTATCCAAACCGTCCGGGGGGTGGGTTATAAATTTCTACCGGAAGATGGTCAATAAAAAATAGTATTGTTGGCAAGTTCTGGGTGCTTATTGTTACCCTCATATTAATCGTCCTGGCTGTTTCGATTCTCATCCAGTCCAATCAGATCAAGTCTTTAATATACAACCAGCAGGCCCAGTTTTTTATTTATGAGGCCAATGAAGTGTCCACCATCATTAAAAACGAATCATCATCGGAGGTAGTTAATGAACGGGTGCGCATTTTGGCCCAGTTTTTAAACGCTACCATATTAATCTATGACCGGGACGGTGATTTGACTACCGCCCAGAAGACGCAACATGAGGGGCATAATCACGTCATTTTGAAAAAAGAGTTTTTGACCAGGGTATGGCAGGGGGGAAATATCATTCATGCCGGCAAGGTGAATAACTACCCCATTGACATTTTCCTGGTTGCTGTGCCAGTCATAGAGAATGATAAAATCACCAAGGCTGTGGTCATCTATAGCCCCCTGGCACCACTGAAGCAGCAAATAAATAGCATCAGGCAAATTTCTTTTTGGGGCGCCCTGCTGGGTATGGGGCTGGCCACAATTCTTAGCGTGTTTATACTAAAAACCATGACCAGGCCGCTTCTAAAAATGGAAGCAGTGGCCCATGCCATTGCCAATGGTGAGTTCGGCAAACAGGTGCCCGTGGTTACCAATGACGAAGTGGGGAAATTGGCTTCTTCGCTTAATAATATGTCTTTACAGCTAAAGGAAAAAATTGAAGCCATTGAGCGGCTGGATAAAACCAGGCAGGAGTTTGTCTCTAATGTCTCTCATGAACTGCGCACGCCGCTGACCGTAATCCAGAGCTTTTCGGAGGCGATTTTGGACGGACTGGTTAAAGAGGAAAAGGTAAGGGATTTTTACCTTAAAAACATTTTGGAGGAATCCAAACGGCTAAAACGCCTGGTGGACGACCTATTGGACTTAAAAGCTTTGGAAGCCGGGCAAACCCTGGCCGACATGGAGTATGTATTGATTTCCAAACTGGTTATGGTTACGTCCGGGAACTTTATGAGCCTGGCTAAGGAGAAGAATATAGATTTAAACGTAACCATTAAAGACAAAGAGGTAACTGTTTACGGCAATATCGACCGGCTCAAACAAGTGATGACCAACTTGATCGGCAACGCCATTGCTCACACTCAGCCGGGTGGCCGGGTGGAAATCATGGAAGAACAAAAAGATGACCGGGTATTGATCAGTGTGGCCGACAATGGCCCGGGTATCCCGCCGGAGGAAATTGAGCATATCTGGGAGCGGTTCTATAAAGTGGACAAGTCCAGATCCAGGGGTGCTGGGGGCACGGGTTTGGGCCTGGCCATTGCCAGGCGGATTGTCGAGCTGCACGGCGGATCCATTACCGTCGAAAGTGCTCCGGGCCAGGGGGCTGTTTTCATCGTAAACCTTCCCATTATCAACAATGTTTAAAGCCGGCGGGCACTCAAGCATGAAGGTAGGTTTCATCACCTACCTTTTTTATTACCGAAAGGTAAGTGGTGGTTTCGGAAAATCCGCAGTTTATTGGATTGGAGTACTGGGAGCGGCGCTGGCCGGGATTTAGACATTATTTTTATAGAACTTAATCCTCACTGATAAAAACAAAATGCTTTTTCGTGCCATAATAAAACGCCTATAGTATTCAGGAGGTATATTTATCAAACCAATGTTTTATCCGTGTTTTTATTTTTAACCCACTTAAAGTTCGGCCCGAATACGAATAACCATTAAAGGAGCGCTCCCATACCAATTCAGGAGGTTAATAGACAAATGAATTTAAAAAAGAAAATTCTACCCATCACACTAACACTACTTTTAAGCGTTGGTTCGCTGGGCGTAGCTTACGCCGCTGCCCCCACTGATTACCAACAAAAAATGGCCAATTGGATACAAAACGATCCCAACCCCATGCCGATGAATATGAATATGGATATGAACATGAATATGAATAGCACTAACCCTAATTCCGGGGCAGGCAAATCCAGTAACCCATCTAACAGCGCAAATCAGACCACTGTTAATAAACAAGGGACTGCACAACAGCAATCTAACGGCACAAACCAGGGCTACAATATGATGCCGAACATGACACCTGAGCAAATGCTGGAATTGGATAAGGCCTGGATGGAAAAAACGGCCCAAAAACAGCAGGCCCCCGCGGGTTACAATATGATGCCGAATATGACACCTGAGCAAATGCTGGAATTGGATAAAGCCTGGATGGAAAAAACGGCCCCAAAACAGCAAGCTCCCACAGGAAGCAAGAATTACCAAAAATCTTGGAGCGGCAACACACACCAGCAAAACTGGAACTCCCAATATTGCAGATGGTAAAATAAATACCAATACTTCTTACTACAGAGAGGCTGCCGGATTTATCGGCAGTCTTTACTTATCAATGGGTTAATAATAACAACATTTTAAACGGTTCTGTTAATAACTAAAAAGCAAATAAGCAGAAGGGAAGCTCCTATCGAGCCCCCCTTCTGCTTAACATTTAACTTTAGTTTGCTGTCACCACCATATCGGGGCAGGAAGAAGATTTCATCATTTCAACACAAGCTTTAGCCTGTTCCTTGGTGATCATGTCAGCATCAACAGAATCATTCATCATATCACGGCAAACCTTGATAACCTGGGCCTGGACAGCTCTGGGGTTTGCGTTTTCCGCGGGAGCGGCGAAAGCGGGTACGGCAGCAAATAGTGCTGAAACAGTGACTGCTAATAGAATTAGTTTTTTCACGACAATTCCTCCGACTAAGATTATTTTGAGGACACAGTATCCAACCGTGCGTGTCTAATTATAAATAGGAATTGTCACAAACATGTGTCATAAGGGTAACATTTTTGTTTGGATCACAAAACTGCTGCTTTTTTTGTGGTGATAAAAGAACTCATTATCAAAGCTTTATGGGTGCCCGGCTGTTTACTTACAGATAATTCCTGGGGTTGACGGGGTTACCGTTTTCTCGCACTTCAAAGTGCAGGTGCGGTCCCGTGGACATCCCGGTACTGCCTACCCGGGCGATAGTCTGTCCTTTGGTGACCGTCTGCCCTACCTTGACCAGTTGGGTTGATAGGTGGGGGTACAGGGTAGTAATACCCCCGCCGTGATCCAGCATCACTATATTGCCGTAACCGCCCATGTAGCTGACATCGATTACACGACCGCTCTGGGCGGCCACCACGGGGGTACCCGAAGGCGCGGGAATGTCCATGCCCGTATGTAACTTCCTGGTTTTTAAAATAGGGTGCATACGATAACCAAATGGCGAGGATACGTTTGCATAACCCGGTAAGGGCCAGATAAAAGCGCCCGTGGCTGCAGGCTGCTGCCCGGCTTTCTGGCGGGCCATCTGGCTGATTATGGCTTCCTCTTGTTCTTCCAAACGCTGCACTTCAGCCTGGTACTTGCTTAAATCCCGGTTGGCCCCGGCCAGAAGTTCCCTTTTTACCGCACCCCGCGAGGCCAGTTCCATCTGCGCCGTCCGCTGGCGGTCTAGCAAAGCAGTAATCTTTTCTTTTTGCTGTTGCAGCTCCTTGTTCTTTGCCCCCAGTTCTTGTTTAAGTCTTTTCATTTCCTCCACTGCCCCTGCGTCCCTGTCCACCACTCGCTTGAGCAGTTCATAGCGGTTTAGAAAATCGCCAAAGTCCCTTGAAGCCAGCAATACTTCCAGGTAACTTACCGTGCCGTTCATGTACATTCCCCGCACCCGCCGCTGTAAATCCCGGTTGTTTTGCTGTAATTGCTCCTCGGTCTGTTTTATTTCCCGTTCATTCCGCGCAAGATTGGCCAGCGCCATATCCAGCCGGGTGCTAAGGCTGTTAACCTCACGGTTTTGTAGATCAATTTCCCGGTCAATGGCCTTAACTTCATCCGCATATGATTTGGCCTCGCTTTTCTTTTTGTTTTCCTGTTGCTTAACCTGGTAGAGCTTTTGTTTGGTCTGTTGCAATAAATCTTCCAGATTCGCACCGTAAGCCGGGCCATAACCTGAAACCAGCCCAGTGACCAGGATTATAATCATGGCTTTTTTACCCCAACCCGAACGCATTTAAACATCCCCTGTCAAATTTACTTTATTGTCGTTAAGTTACAATTAGGTGTACTAGTATTTTGTTTTTAATCAACCCATTAAACTTTTGTTTTCTTTTTTATAGTTGCCACTCAGTTGATATGTATTGATTAACAGATCAATTTGCATGCTTAGACCAAGCACTTCTCCATGTCTGAAATTGTAATTATGTATTTGGGCTGTTTCTACCAGCAAACGCCTTAAATGCTCAAGATGCACCATGCCCCGATCCTGGTTTTTCATGATGGCGGTCTCCTTTTCCAGCAGAGGTTAAATATAGTCACTTCTAATCAGCATAACCTATGAATTTGTCCAGCTTGTTACATAAACTTAAAATTTTTGTGATAATTGTCGTGTAATGTCACACTAGAACCTGTTACCAGCAATGAAAAGAGCTGCCCCTGAAGAGCAGCTCATTCTTTTGGTTTTTATTGGTGTTTCCCTACCTGCCAAAGTTATGCCAAGTGCCGTTGTGTTGCATGCGCTATTGCTAAACGATTTGACGTTTCAGGCTGCCGCCTCCTTGTCCAACCAGTATAACTTCTCGGCAACACAGGCCGAAAACTAGATACCAACATGATGCCATACAAAACTAGAACCCTGTCTAAGCCTAGCGGATGAGTATTAATGTCTTTTTAATCTTTTTATTTATAAACCATACATAAAAACTATGTAGAATAAAAAGATATAATAAAATGCTCTTTCTAAAAGGGGTTATAACATGGCATTAACACGTTTCCGAACAAAAACTGCCCCCAGGCATAAAAAGACCAACATAAATGAATCATTTTACTTATGGGAGCTGCTAAAAAGTTATTTCGTTACATATGAAAGTATTAAAACATGGGAAGATTATGCTGAGGATACCCAGCTAAACGACTTTTTAAAAAGATATAGTGGAAGCTTGGAAGATAACATTACCAGACTGGAAACGGCAATGGATAAACAGGGACTGGGTGAACCCGACAGACAGACAATCGGGGTAACTTATACCCTGGGTGCGAACAAATTGAATGATAGGTACATCGCCAATGAAACATTAACACTGGCGCAAAAAAATGTCGACTTATTAACAAGAGCAATAGGGGCACCGGCTATCAATGATGATATACACTCTTTACTGGTTAAATTCGTGCCCGGAGCAATGGAGTACAGAGATGAAATGGCCAAGTATGTTGAAATGAACGGCTGGCTGGAAAGTTCGTCTTATGTTCCACAAGTAACTGTGGGTACGAAACGCAAGCCGGCTAAAGGTCCTTCGTCGAAGTCCGATGTGCATGGCGATAGTTCGGCAAGCTTAGTAGATAGGGTGAAGCAGGATACTTTAACTATCGGCACCATCGCAGGCCTAATCGGCGTATCGTCAATGCACATTGTAGGTATGTTATGGATGTGGCTGGGATGGGCAAAAGTAAGCACCCTTCAGGTTTCAGGTGCAATTTTTATTGATGAAAGTGACGTTAATACAACATTGGGATTAATGATCAGCGCAATTGCTCATCTAATAGTGGGCTCAGCAGGAGGAGTGTTGCTGTCTCATTATATGAAATACGTCGGGAAGGATTTTTTCTGGTTGAAAGGACTGGCTTTGTCGGGCCTATTATTGCTTGGGGGCATGGGGCTCATAGTCCACATGTTGAACATATATCCCAAGGCGGAAAAAGACGCCCTCACACAGTTTTTACATATGATAAACTATTTTATATACGGCATTGTAGTTTCTTATATACTCGCTAGATATGCTGTTTACAAAAAACGCACATAAGCTTGCCTTTGTTATAACACTTTTTGAAGTTGGAATACTGGCAATAAGATGGGCTGCATACAATAAGCCCCACTTAACAACTGTACCATACTAAAACGTTTTTTAATGTTACAAAAAGTTTAAATACATGTAGCATTGCTGACAAATTGATAAGGTAAAATCAATAACTATGAGGGTAAAATTAGCAAAGCAGGCAGAAAATAAGCAGCCCCATAAATATAAATTACTAATAACAGCCCTTGTTCTTGGAATATTGGCTGTTATTATAGGGGCAAGCTTCACAGGCGTATGCGCTATCAGTGTGGGCGGAGAGATAATAGCCTACGGAGAAAACAAGAAGCAAGTCGATAAAATTATTAACCGCTTGACTTCGGAAAAATCACAGGTATTGGGCCAGGAGGTCACTGTTGGCAAAGACCTGGAGCTTAAGACAACCAAAAGCTCCAAGGAACCGTTGAATGAACAAGAGCTATATGCAGTTTTAGCTGGAAAGGTTGATTTTGTAACCAGGGGCGTATTAGTTAAGATTAAAGGCAGCCCGGAATTGCAATTCAAGAACCGGGCCACTGCAGATTCGTTTTTTCAAAAGCTAAAAGAAAGGTATAGAACCGGTGCCAATTGTGAAGTGAGCATTGCTGAAAAGACTGAAATAATAGAGCAGGAAATAAATATTAATGAATTGGATACAATTGAACGCGCCCTGCAGTTGGCGCAGCAGGGAAAAGATAAACCAATAAGACACATTGTTCAAGAAAATGATACCCTGTGGGATCTCGCCGTAACTTACGATACCAGTGTAGAAGAGTTGATGCGATTAAATCCGGAAACAAGCGAGAATCTGCAGCTGGGGCAGGAAATTATAACTTCCGGGTATGCACCGCTACTTACAGTAATAAGTGAGTTTGAACTAACCCAGGAAGAAAAAATACCGTTTGAAACTGAATACATAAACGACTCTTCCCTACCCCGGGGAACCAGTAAAACCATCCGGCAAGGGGAACCCGGGATTAAAAAAGTGACGTACCGGGTTACCGCCCAAAACGGGAAAATAACAGAGAAAAAGATAGTAACCGAAGATGTTATTAAAGAACCCCAAGCCGGGATAGTTAATAGGGGGACAAAGTTTGTGCTGTCGTTCAGAGGCGGGGGTGCCCTGGTCTGGCCTGCTTCAGGAAGCGTCACATCCCGTCTCGGGCCGCGCTGGGGTAGAAGTCATACCGGCATAGATATCGATGCAGGGTACGGGAGCCAGGTTTGGGCGGCCGGACCGGGCCGGGTGGTCAGCGCCGGGTGGAACGGCGGGTACGGCCAAATGGTGGCCATATCCCACGGTAATAATGTGGTAACCCGATACGCACATTTGTCGTCCATTAATGTAAAAGCAGGGCAGACCGTCGACAGCCGTCAGTTTATCGGCCGGGTAGGCACATCCGGCAATACCACCGGACCAAATCTGCATTTTGAAGTACTGATCAACGGAGCCCAAAAAAATCCCTTGAATTACCTATAAAAAGCATGTTTATAACCCGCCAGGATTACTTTGCTGAATTCTGGCGGGTTATTGTTTATTGTAACTTTGCCATTCTCCCGCTATGTTAATATTGCTTGCATGGCAATAAAAAGAACCGTAGCCAGGCCGATTACTACTGCCGCGTACGGTAATGTTGTTTGTACGTGGTCTAAAATGGGAATATCTGTGATGGCCGAAGTTAATACCGGCGTTTCGCCCAGGGGGGATACGTTATCGCCGATGGAGCCCCCGGCTAAAACCGCACCCACAGTCAGAGGCAGGCCGGCACCCGTGCTTACCGCCAGCGGCAGGCCCAAGGGCATCATCAGCGCCCAGGTGGCCCACGAGGAACCGATAAAGTAGGAGGTAAAGCCGGCGATTAAAAATACCGCCGCCGGTATAAATAATTTGGGGATGGTCGCGCCCACGGTTTCCGATACAAACTCGATAAACCCCAGGTCCTGGGTGGCACTGGACAATGACCAGCTTAAAATCAAAACCACGATGGGGGGCAGCAGTTCGGTGCCGCCGCTTAAAAAATGGCTCTCCATTTCGGCCATCGGTATTTTTTGCAAAGCATAATACAAGGCGGTAATTACTAATGTGGCAAAGGTGGCAATAAATATGGCCTTCTCAAATTCGGCGTTTAAATAAGCCTGCATAAAAGTACGCCCTTCTCCCTGACCGGTGTACCAAAATAAAAAGAAGATCAAGCCAATTAATAAAGCCAGGGGCAGCAGCAGGTTTGATACCCTGGGCTGGGCCTTTTCTTCAAATTGGCACTGTTCGTGGGCTTCATGCTCACCATGCACGCCGCCTTCCGCGCTGCCGCCTTTACCAAAGCGCCATTTGCCAAAACCCAGGCCGAAATAAATGACCAGGACACTCATCAGAACCATGCCGATGGAGTAAAAATTGTACGGGATACTCTGCACATACAAGGCATAAGGTGAACCTTCAATCCCCGCTTTACGCATGGACGAGGCTGTAACCCCGATGATATATCCAACATAAGTAGTGGCCACGGGTATTAAGACTATCAGCTGGCTTGATGTGACGTTAACCACCATAGCCAGCTTTTCCTTGGAGCCCTTAACCTTCTCAATTAAGGGCCCGGCAATAGTGCCTGTGGAAATGACATGAAAGCAGCAATCTAAAAAAGTGGCCGGGGTTGCTGCCCAGACGGACAGCAAAGCTCCCCTTTCACTTTTTACATACCGTTGGGCCAGGATGGAAAAGCCTTTTATCCCGCCGGACATTTTAAAAATCTCGGTCAGCGAGCCAAACAAAAACAGAAATAAAACGATATAGGCGCTGCCGGGGTCGGCCAGCGCATCAACAATATACTCAGTGGCTTTAACCACACCCGTAAAGACATTCCGGGCAACCAGCATGCCACCTACTAATAAACCGAGGGTCAGAGAGGGGATGATACGCTTGGTGATAATAGCCGTGGCTAAGGTGGTTAAGGGGGGAATTAAAGACATCCAGTTGCCGTCCATGTACAAAACCTCCACCCGTAGTTTAGGTAGAGGTATCGTTTTTTATCCTCGCAGGTTGCGTAGTATGGCAGATATACCAGGGCATAAAGATAAAGCCGGGAGGCTATCCCGGCTTTACACTGAAGGGAGGAGAGGAGGTTGTTACCAACAATATCCGTTGTTCCAGCAATGACCGCCATAATACTGCCTGTTACCGTTATTGTACTGCGGGGCCTGAGCTGGAGGGTTACTGGGCGCGGGTGTATTTTGCTGAACTTGTTTGGCTTGCTTGTTTTGCTGAACCTGCTTGGCCGGCTGGTAATCGGCCATATAATTTTGCATCCAGGACTGGTGGATTTTAAAAGCATCCTTGGTGCCCAGGTTGGGGCTTTGCTGCATTACGCCCTGCATCCAGGTCTGCTCCATCTTGAGGAGATCTACTTTACTTAAACCGGTGGCTTTGACCCACTGGTCAACCATAGCCTGGTCAAACCGCCAGCAAGCCTGGATCATCTGTTGCACTTGCTCTGGTGTTACGTTGGACTGCACCGCCGCCTGAGCCTGGGCCGGAGCCGGAGTCGGAGCGGCCTGGCTGGCCTTAAAGGTATTCGCGTTGGCCACCCCCACAATGGCAATCCCCAGAGCTATGACCAATAAAGTCAAGAGCCATTTACTGTTTTTAATTTCACGCACATCCTTTCTAAATTTTTTTGAACACTTGCACCCGCAATATACTGTTCGTAACCAATGTTTTCTTTACGTGGGTTTTTTAAAATGTTTGGTAGCTACTACAGCAGTTCATCGGTGGTTATTGGGATGGCCCGGGGAAAAGTGCTGGAGGTTGGATTAGGCACCAGTCAGGCATTGATTTTAGAGACTTAATATCCAAAAATTAACTGACCTGAGCAATACAAAAATATTAAAGCTAATTGTTGCTTCCCCGTAGGCAATAGAACCAGATGCTAAGGCCATTCATAAAGCACATGGTCTTATTTAGGCATGGCAAAATAAAAAGTGCTTCCCTGCCCCGGCTTGCTGCTGACACCTATTGTTCCACCGTGGGCTTCAATGATTTGCCTGGCTATGGCCAGCCCCAAACCCGTTCCCCCGCCTGTTCTGGCGCGGGATTTATCCACCTTGTAAAACCGCTCCCAGATTAACGGCTGTTCCTCCGGGGATATACCCGGTCCTGTATCGGTTACGGACATTACTCATTGTGGCATGTTCTTTGTATGGTGGGCTGTCTCAGTTTTTATTTTGGCTTGCAATTTTTTAAATTATAAGTACCAATAGGCCTGATAAAGTTGATTTTATATGATGTTGCACATCGACCCAATTTTCGAAGTTCAGTAGACCGCGTTTGTAAGAAGGGCAAGAAGACACGGTAATTATAAACTATCTTTAATTTGCTGCAATATCTTTTTAGCAATAGGAACTGCACTGAAGACAAAATTTAGTTTCTGGCATGCAAAGTCAGAACAATAGCCGCAATTTTCAATTTGCTTTTCTTGTCCACACAGCCTGATTTCACAGACTCTGCAATGGTTAAAAAGCCGCCCGCTGTCTGTCAGGCATCCATCACAGTTTATGTCCTCGGGTTTAATTTCAACTCCAAATTCTTTAGACCAGACTTTAACCGTTTTTGCCCTTTTACTGTTGTCGTTTTCCTGGGTTGCAATATAAGCAGGGCACTCCGTACAAATTAATCCGCAGTAAGCTATCACTTGAGTTCACTCCTTTTCATAAACATTTATTGCTTACTAATGGCTTGTATTTTAATTACCTAATTATTTCACTGGGGCAGAAGGGGCTCGTACATCATAACTGCATGGTTGTCGGTAACAACCTCGTCTGCTATAAATTTATCACCAGGACCAAATACCTTTTTCCTTATCACATTGTGCCTTGCATACCCTCCCCACCACTCATGAGTAATACATTGGTCGGTATCATAGATTTCGTAACGTAATGCGGTCGGCAGGTTGCAGCGCCATTCGCCGTGTAGGCGTTTTTCCCCAACCCAAGTCAACAGCTGAAATGTGCTATTTGTTTCATTGGTAATCTGCAGGTCTATATGGGGTATCGCCAATAAAACGCGTATTTCGTACGCTAAGTATTGTAGCTTAGCTAAAATTAAGAGATGGAAACCGGAATTCCTGTTTGCTAATGAACTACGGTTTTTATTTATTGGCCTATTAGGCCCAGTACCAGCGAAGCTGATGAGGAGCAAATGTAATCCCGCGTAATAAAAGGACGGTGCTATTGGAGCCGTACCGGGCAATCGTTTCCGAGTTTGCCGACGAGCTGGCCGGATCTGACTTGAAAAACTCCTATAAATACGAAGGCCGGGAACATATTAAAGATGGTTGGAACGTATTCTTATCAACTTACAAGAGTTTTGAAATCATGCTTCAGAGGCCGAATGTTTACCTGCTGGAGTCCGTTTTACCCCTGAACGTAGACGAATGCCATATGGTTGAACGGTCGCCCCTGGAAAGTATTATTAATATTTTCCGAGCCATTAACCCCCGGGCGAATATTATTGCTATGTCCGGCACCATAATACCGTGCCAGTGGGAATGGCTAGACCCAATGGTGGTTAATGCCGCCCGTGATCGGGGGATCTCAAGGGTTATGGTTACCTTGCCGGCGAATCCGATAAACTAAATGCCGTCTGCCGTCAGCTGGGCGAGTAGAAAAACCGGCCTTGATATTTCGGTGGCGACCCACATGGCCACGGGGAGAGAAAAACAGCAGGATGTGAGACTGCCGGGCAGCGGCAAACAGAACCAGGTGCTCGTCGATATGCTGGAACGAGGGATTGGGTCCATCATGCCTTGCCCCCGAGATAAGGAAAATGGTCGAGGGTTTATACCGGGAAGACCGACTGGATGTCAGCACCATAACCCTGTTGGCCGGGGTTAATCTGCCGGCAAGGTCGGTTATTATCGCTGACACACATATCTATACCCGGGACGGTTTCCAGTTGGATATCAATAACTGGCTACAATCAGTTTTAAATATATTTCAAGAGATTTGCGACTTTCATGCCCGAATAACGTTGAACGTGAAACAAAATAGATCCATAGACACGTTGCGGCCACTTAGAAAAGAGACAGAAGCCGGTTCTTCTTAGCGTACGGAAAATCCGGCTTCTAGTCCAAAATTTTTGTTTAGCGTACGAAATACGCGTTTGTTGGCGGTACCCCTAGTAGGCAAGAGCTTTAAGGTTAACCGTTAGTAGGTAGGATTACTCACACAAAACTTCGTCTACTCCCTTTACCTGTCCCCTTTAAGTGATTAAAACTATTTTTTAACTGTTACGCTATCACTTGCAAGTAAACCGCTAGCTTTTTCCATACTATTATATGCTTTTTGTTGATACAATTTAAATGTTGCAGTATGGGTGCCAGCACTTATACCTTCCCAAAGATCTTGAATGTGTCTACTGTCATAATCTCCGGCAAAGTTATAAAATGTAGATACCCGATAGCCATCGTGCCAAATTTCTACCATGTAATATTTATCATATTGCCCTTGAACATATACGTCATATTCTGCCCAGTTGTCTGCATTGACTGTCTGTGACCTTGGGGTAACATAAACATCAGGAATAGCTTCAATAGAAGCTGAAGCTAAACCGCTAAATCCAATAAGCAAATATACTAACGCAGCAATAATTAAAATGTTTTTCTTTCTTACCATAACTTAAACCTCCTAACATTTTTTTAAATAGAAATAAACCTTGCCTAGGTATTGGTATAATTTACACCCCCTTCCTTCAATTGTATTTTAATCTATTAGTTATAAAATTTCAAATATAGAATAAACTAGTAAAATCAGGATAAACCTATAAAATTAGGTTGCAATCTCCTTTTAAGAGCTACAAATGCATTTATGTAAAAAGTTAAGACAACTGACCATAATTAAGACAACTGACCATTTATAATTATTCCTTATAACACGGAGAGGATGGAAGAAAAGAAATGAAAAAAGTTCCCTTTTTATTTATTGCGTTGTTTATCCTATTGCTTATTATTTTGTTAACTAATCTAAAAAATCCAACAAATCAATTAGTTAATTTTAAAAATTATTATATTAAAAACTTCTCATTAAAAATAAATTTGCCAGAAACTACATCTACAAATGAAGACTACTTTTCTGGGAGTGAAATTATTTTTAATTGTTACCTGCAAGATAAGTCTCTAAATTTTAATGGCTACATCCAGGTTTGGAATATTAATGATTTAAATAAGTTTTTAGAAGTAAGCAAAAATAATAGCGAATTTGATTTTAAATTATATAATAAGGAAATGATTACAATCAATTCTTATAATGGCTTTAAAGTCGATTGGACTGCCCTATTTGCAAACCATAGCTATACATCAGGGGTAGAATATTTTATCACTAAAAAAAATAGCAATATGGTTTTAAGGGTATCTTTGTTTGTTAACCAAAAAGATTTTCCAAAACAGTTGGAACATACATTAAACACAATTATTAATTCAATCATTTGGGATTAAAATTCTTATTGAAAATATTTTTTAAATGACTATAAAATAAAAAAATGCAACGCCACTTACGGATCGTGGAATACCCAAAATCTTGGATAAGGTATTCCGAGGAAGTAAAGCTCGCTGAAAACTTGTCACCGCACAAACTGCAGCATTTTCTGCTAACCTAGTTAAAAAAGCATCGGTGGACACGCCCCGGGCTTTTTTTATTGCCTGTAATACTCGCGGTAGCGCCGGTCGAACAAGGATGGTTGATATTCACGACAGGCAGGCGGCAGATTAATACAACACAATATAAATTGTGTTGTATTAATCTACCGGTAGAGTTATAATAAGGTCATCTAACGCAACACAATTTACAGATCAAGAGGATATTTTTAATGCAACACAATTTAAATAAGAATTCAACCATAACGAACTCGGTAGGTGAAGCTATGAAACGAAACAGTCAATTTGATGAATATCTAAAGCAATGCGGTAAAAGCATAAACACTATTAGAGGATATTTGTTCGACTTGAACCAGTATCTCAAATGGTTTGAAGACTCATTTGGGCAAGAATGCACCGCTCTTTACCGACAAAATGTGCTTGATTATGTAAGTTACCTAAAAAACATCAAGATGAACAATGCTAAAACCATCAATCACAAGCTCAGCAGCCTGCGCAGTTATAATGAATTTCTTATTCATACTAACGTGCAAGACGAAATGGTCATTTATAAATCAGACATGATTAAAATCCAAACGGAATATGCTTCCCCCACAAAGGTCACGGAAATAGAAGTCAAGCAGTTTTTGCAACGAGTGTTGGAAAGCAAAAACAAACGAAATTATGCAATCGTGTCGCTGCTGGCCTACACAGGAATGAGAATCTCAGAAGCTCTTTCGATCCGGCTGAATGACTTTAACCTCCAGACCGCCGAGTGCATCATCAAAAGTGGCAAGGGTGAAAAACAGCGGACGGTGCTCTTAAACACAAAAATCATCAACGCTATGCGCGAATATCTTAAAGAGCGTGCCAGATACACCAGGGCGGCGGAATCAACCTATTTGTTCGTTAGTAAAAAGAATGAAAGCTTAGACCGGACCGTTGTCAACCGTGTATTTAAAAAATTTAGCCAAAAGATTACTCCCCATCAGTTGCGGCATTTTTTTTGTACTAACGCCATTGAAAAAGGGCTGAGTATTCATGAAGTGGCAAATCAGGCAGGCCATTCTAATATTAATACGACCCTTCTTTATACAAACCCAGATAAAGCCAAGCTAAAACTAAAAATGGAACTTTTGTAGCGGAAGGTGTAAACGTTGAGAGGAAAAGAATTACTGACAGCAGAACAGCGGCAGGAATTCATGCAGATCCCGGCGGATAACGATTGGAATTTAGGTACTTATTACACGTTCTCACATTATGACCTCGGAATTATTAAAAACCACCGACGCGACCATAACCGGTTAGGTTTTGCTGTGCAACTGGCGGTTCTTCGTTACCCGGGGTGGCCCTTATCCGACCAGAAAGCCATTCCTGATACAGTGCTAAACTACATTGCTAAACAAGTTGATGTAGATCCAGGCATATTTCCACTCTATGCTCAGAGGGAGCCTACGAGGCGGGAGCACATGGAGGAAATCCGGCAAGCCTACGGCTTTCAGAACTTTACGATTCGAGAATACCGTTCTCTGTCACACATAATGCTTGAGTATGCACTGGAAAACGGCAATTCAATTTATCTGATCCGAATGGCCCTTGATGAATTACGGAAACAGAAGATCATTTTGCCGGCAATGACCACGATTGAACGAATGGTATGGGAATCCCGGCAACGTGCGGAGGGGGAAATATTTAAGCTACTTGTTTCCTCACTGACTGAAGGACAAACGCAGAAACTTGAATGTATCCTGTCTCATATGCCGCAAAGCAATAAAACGTATCTAGCATGGCTGAGGGAAGTACCGGGTACATGCTCGCCAGACTCATTCCTCAAAGTGATCCAAAGGCTCGAATACATACGGGCTTTACAACTAAAAATTAATACGAAAGGACTTCATCCAAACCGGCTGCGGCAGCTTTCCAAAATCGGTGAAAGATATGAACCTCAATCTTTCCGAAGGTTCAATGACACCAAAAAATATGCGATACTGGTTGCCTATCTGCTCGAACTTATCCAAGACTTAACCGACCAGGCATTTGAAATCCACGACCGACAGATTATGTCCCTTCTGTCTAAAGGGCGGAAAGCCCAGGAAGAAATTCAAAAGCAAAACGGTAAGTCGATTAATGAAAAAGTTGTCCATTTCGCTGATCTAGGAGCCGCACTTATTAAAGCCAGAAACGAAGGTGTTGACCCTTATGTTGCATTAGAGGCCGTCATGCCGTGGGAGCAACTGGTCCAATCCGTGGAAGAAGCAAAAAAGTTAGCACGTCCCATTGATTATGATTATTTGGACTTACTGGAGAAAAAGTTTTATACACTGCGCAAATATACCCCAATATTTCTCAAATTATTTAAATTTAGATCTACAAAGTCAATGGAACCGTTAATGAAAGCCATTGATATTATACGAGACATGAATGAAACTGGTAAACGGAAAGTGCCGAAAGGTGCACCTCTTGATTTTGTTTCGAATCGCTGGCAAAACCATGTCTATGACGATGACGGTACGATTAACCGACATTATTACGAAATGGCTGTTCTCACGGAGTTGCGAAATTATGTGCGTTCCGGGGATGTGTCTATTGATGGCAGCCGCCAGCACAAAGACTTCGACGAATATCTTATCTCGAAAGATGATTGGTCCCAGATCCAACCTAGCTCAATAAGATTGGCGGTTAGCTTGTCTGCTAAAGAATACATAGAAGAAAGAACCGATTCGCTGTTAAAACGGTTGCAATGGGTTTCAAGCAATGTAGAAAAACTAGAAGGTGTTAATCTAGAGAACGGCAAGCTTCACATTGATCGACTTGAGAAGGACGTGCCAGATGAAGCCAGAAATTTCAGTTTATCTCTTTATGAGATGCTCCCACGCATTAAGCTGACCGATTTGCTGATGGATGTTGCCTATTGGACTGGTTTTCATGAACAATTTATACATGCATCAACGAATAGGATTCCTAACGAAGAAGAAGCAGCAATCCTAATGGCTACTCTCATGGCGATGGGAACGAATGTCGGCCTGACTAAGATGGCCGAAGCTACGCCAGGTATTTCGTATCGGCAGATGGCTAACACTGCGCAATGGCGGCTCTATGAAGATGCGATGAATAAGGCTCAGGCGGTGCTAGTGAATTTTCATCACCGACTAGCCTTGCCTTCTTATTGGGGAGACGGTACCACATCCTCATCAGATGGGATGCGTGTACAAATTGGCGTATCTTCACTCCATGCGGATGCCAACCCGCACTATGGTACCGGAAAAGGTGCAACCATTTACCGATTTATTAGTGATCAGTTTTCTAGCTTTTATACCAAAGTTATTAACACCAATGCCCGAGATGCCGTTCACGTCATTGACGGGCTGTTGCACCATGAAACGGACTTAGCTATTGAGGAGCACTACACGGACACCGCTGGTTACACCGATCAAGTCTTTGGCCTAACACACTTACTTGGGTTTCGATTTGCACCCAGACTGCGCGATTTGGCCGACTCCAAACTGTATACCATTGGAAAAGCAAGTGATTTCCCCAAGTTGGAGAAGCTACTGCGCGGTCAGATTAACATAAAAATCATTCAAAAGAATTACGATGACGTGCTGAGGCTTGCTCATTCAATCCGTGAAGGGAGCGTATCAGCTTCGCTCATCATGGGAAAACTGGGTTCCTATGCGCGGCAAAACGGCCTGGCCACGGCACTCCGCGAAATGGGCCGAATCGAAAAGACAATATTTATCTTAGATTATATTTCGAGCGAAGCCCTCCGCCGCAGGATTCATCGAGGATTAAATAAGGGAGAAGCCATGAATGCGCTGGCTAGAGCTATATTCTTCGGGAAGCATGGGGAATTGCGTGAACGTGCGTTACAGGACCAGCTCCAACGGGCCAGTGCACTGAATATCCTTATCAATGCCATTAGCGTGTGGAACACAGTCTATCTGTCCAAAGCAACGGAGTTCAATAAGAAGAAAGGTTCTCTCAGGGATGAACTACTACATCATATTTCACCGCTTGGATGGGAACACATCAATTTCCTGGGCGAATATACATTCAATGTGAAACAAACTACATCTCTAGACTCATTACGGCCACTTAGAAAAGGGCTAGAAGCCGGAGCTTCTTAGCGTACGGAAGATCCGGCTTCTAATTCAAAATTTTTGCTTAGCGTACGAAATCTGCGTTTTGCTGGCGGTACCCCTTTACCAGGCTAGGCAGTCGGTAATCGCAGTGAATAGTGACCTGCCGGAGCAGATGCAGCGGATTATCCTGGCGCATGAAATCGGACATGCCGTACTGCACCGCAAAGCGGCACGGCAGGCGTTGGGTCGCTCCTCAGCGTTGCCCTAAACAAAAAACGGCGGAAGACATCTCCGCCGTTCCAAAAACCCAAATTGTCCTTGACATAGGGTACACATTAGTTCCAGAGCCATTGCGAGGGAAACCGCCGTGCGCTTGCTTGGTATATAGCCCTTGCTTCTCCTGATTTTCGAGAACAGCTTTCTGTCGATGTTGGCGCGCTTGTAGACTTCCACGTCTGTTTTACCCTTGGCATCAATCAGGCGTAGGAGCGTTGCCGAAAACGGCTCGTCGAGGTTGCCGACCAAATCGTCAATCCTTGTGGTTGGTTCTTCGAGTATGCTCTCCGCCATTTTTGGCATCGGAGCATTATATTGAATGAATTCAGCCTCATCGAGGGCTTTACGCTCCCCATCGAGCAACTCACGCCGTATGTCCTTACGTTCCTCGACATAATGCTCGTTAATGTAACTGGCGACTTCACCGAGCAGCTTCTCGCTCACATCAAACGCAGCTTTATTAAACACCACAAGTGACACATCAATGTCGTGGTTGTCGAGAAAATCCTGAATTGCAGCGGTTGCCGCACGTAGAGCTTCAACTTTCGGATAGCCATAAATTCCGCTTGATATCAGCGGAAAAGCTACGCTTTTACAACCATTTTCCAGGGCACGTTTCAGAGAATTGGCATAGCAGGAGCGAAGCAACTCCTCCTCGCCATGCTTACCGTCACTATAGACGGGTCCCGCCGTATGTATAACGTACTTCGCGGGAAGCCTGAACCCCGGCGTAATGACTGCATCGCCCCTCTGAATAGGTGCAAGTTTATTACAGGCGGCTTGAAGTTCAGATGCTCCCGCCGCTATAAATATGGCTCCGCAAACCACGCCGCCCATCTGGAGAGCGGTATTCGCAGCGTTGACTATAGCGTCAACCCGCATTTTTGTTATATCATTTCAGATGATGGAAAAGGGCATCGATACATCTCCTTGCTTTATTCCATATAGTCGAGTGTCTAACCGTTCAGCAATATTGGGCTTGGAAAGGCCCACTGAACCCAAAATATCAACCACTTCATTGGAGGATATGGCCTTGGAAATCAGCTGGTTAAGTTCAATGTCCAGCTGGGAGGTGGTTTTCTTTTTATTGTCATCGCTAATCATTTTCACCAGGCTAGCTTTAACGGCTTTAGCTTAAATAACGTTTTAAAGTGCATATCTATAATTGCCTGATTACAGTTAGGGTATAATACAATAGTTTTCGTTAGCTTATTGTAGTTTAAATGTACTTGCTATTCTTCCACAAAACGCTCACTCAGCATATTTCTTAAAATTCTCTGCCTGCTCCATGACCTTCTCAAAAACTTCCTCATCCCATTCAGGCGGATACCCATTCTTATAAAGAAGCACGGTCAAGTCCATATTAAGCTGGTTTTTTATGTCATCTCGGGTAGCCCAGTCAGCAAATTGTGCTTTGTCGTCAACGAGATTTTTGATTTTTTTCGCAAGTACCAGGCATTTCTCATCAGCATATGGGAAGCCGTGGTCATCGCGCACCTTAACGAGAATATCATAAAATGCCTTCTCCTCATAAGTAATGCCGAGTTTCTCAAAGGATGTTTTGTCGGTCTGCAGATCTTGGAATATTTTCAGGAGTTCTTCGGATAAATCGTTGACAAAATCCGCCACAACTTCACTGGTGAAAACAAGTTTATCTCGGCTATTATAAGCCTCAACCACTTTTTTGAGACGCTCATCAAATTCAAGAGCTTTTACCTTATTTGTGCGTCCGTAACTGGTAATCGCTTTTCTCAGTAGTTTCAACAAAGCGTTGAACTTGGATATTGGCAATTTTATAGTATTCAGCTTTTCTATAAATTCATCGCTAAATAGATCTACTGATTTTTGCTCATCAACAATATTTTCGATACCCGTACAGGTGATAGCGTTCTTCACCATTTCTTCAACGACACGGTTCATTACTTCTGCATCTGGAGCTTCGCCTTTTGTCTGCTTATAGATGATAGAACGGATTGCAAGATAGAACTGGGCTTTGGATGTTTCCTCATCAGTCAGTTCACCCGATGGGAAGCAAATCAAATACGCGCCTTTCAAACGGCGAGACAAGCCCATAAAGCGTGTTTCCATCTCTTTACTGGTCTGCACATATTCCGCAGCTATATTCAGGCACATCAATCTTTCTAATGGCTCGCCACAATAAAACTTTGTTGCATTGAATCCGCTTAAAAGCTCATCTATTAGCGCCAGGTGATTACGAAAAATAGATAAGGAAATGTTGAGCTCATCAATCGGGCTTTCCTGCGGGCCACCGTATTTTTTGACTGCTTCAAGCATATCGTTCTTTATGCCAATGTAGTCAACAACCAGTCCTTTGTCTTTGCCTTCAAATACGCGATTAACACGAGAGATCGTCTGAATGAGGGTATGCCTTTGCAACGGCTTATCGATGTACATCACTGCAAGCGAAGGTACATCAAAGCCGGTAATCCACATATCAACAACAATAGCAATTTTGAAATTGGAATCATTGTTCTTGAACTGCTTATCGAGGGTCTTGCGGTATTCTTTTGTGCCACATAGATCATAGAGTTCCTTCTCATCATTTGCACCCTGTGTGGCGACAAGATTTATTTTCGGTAGCGGTAATAGCTTATCAAGCTGTTCTTCGATAAGCACACTTTCGTTCTCCGCCTTGCATTTTTCACCCCAATCAGGACGAATGAAGAGGATTTCTTTTAGAACCTTAAACGCAAGAGTTCTGTCGGCGCAGACAACCATAGCATTTTGCACGATTTCCGGCTTTTCAGCACAGAGTGAATCATAGTGCATTACGATATCAGCAGCCAGCTTTTTCAATCTGTCCGGGTGGCCGAGTATTGTAGTCATGGTGCTCATAGCACGCTGGCTTTCCTCAATCTGCTCAGGGTTTGAGCCTTCCTCGACGCATTTATCATAATACTTCTGGATTTCTTTTGCCTGCTCTTCCGAGAGGATAACACGGGCAAGGCGGGGTTCATAAGCAATGCGGACAGTGATGCCGTCATCGCTGGATTCCTTCATATTATAACTGTCAACCACATCACCGAACACGGCAATGGTTTCATCAATCGGCGTTCCCGTAAAGCCGCAGTAGGTCGCATTCGGGAAACTATCACGCAGATATTTTGCAAAACCAAAGGTAGTAAAAACTCCTTTGTCGGTCTTTTTCAGCTTTGCACCGACACCGGTTTGCGTTCTGTGCGCCTCATCAGAAATGCAGATGATGTTATTTCGATCGGAAAGCAATCCCGTTTTTTCGCAGAATTTTTGAATCGTGGTAATATACACACCACCGCTTGGTTTACCATTTAACGTATCTGCTAAATCCTTACGACTCTCGATACTGCGAACATCGTTCTCATGCAGATACTTCTTTGCAGTTACAAAAAGTTCGGATGCTTGTGTGTCCAAATCCTCACGGTCGGTAATAATGATAATCGTAGGATTATTGAAAGCCTCCCGGTCCCGAAGCGTGATCAGGCGTGACAGAAACAGCATCGTATATGTCTTGCCGCAGCCGGTCGCTCCGAAATATGTACCACCTTTACCATCACCGCTTGGACGCAGGTGTTCCTTGACATTATCCAGCATTTTCACTGCTCCGAAGAACTGTGGATAGCGGCAGACGATTGCCTCACTTTTCTTACTGTCATCAGGATAGAACACAAAGTCCCTAAGTAGCTGTGTGACACGTCCTTTGGCAAATGCTCCTTCAATCATGGTAAGAAGCGAACTAATGCCGTTGGAAACCTTGTCCACGTCATTTGCCTTATTCCACGAGTAATAATATTCATAGGAAGTGAAGATGCTGCCCATTTTGGTATTGGCACCGTCGCTAATCACTGACAAGAAGCAATACTTCATCAGCTTCGGAATATCACGGCAATAGCGAATTGTAATCTGTTTCCACGCATCATGAATAGTGGTGTCTTCCTCGATGGCAGTCTTAAACTCACAAATAGCAATCGGGATGCCATTAATAAAAACAAGCAAATCCGGGCGGCGCAGGCGCTCTCCCTGCACGGAGTATTGGTTGACCACTTTGAAATAATTATTACTCGGCTCATCAAAATCGATAAAGTCAACGTGCAACGCAATCTTACTCGTATCATCACGTACAAGATCAAAACCCTCATTCACGAGCCAAAAGGTCTCGCGGTTTCCGGAATAAAGTGGAGTGGATGGAATGAGGCTGATGCGATTGATGATTTTCTGGACTTCATTCTCGCTTAGGTTTTCGGATGCATAGCGAGCCGACAGAAAGGTGCGGAGGTCATCAAGGAGTAGAATATCCTCGTACTTTCTGTGGATATTCTCACCGAGGACATATATATAGTCCTGCTGCTCGAAAAGGTTAATAATAGCCCTTTCAAGTTCTTCTTCGGTGAATTTTCCCTTTTCAAAAATAAAATCCACGCGATCGCCTCCTTAGTTTAAGTATTGGATTGCCAAACCAATCAATGATAAGCAGCGATTGAAAAAGTAGTCGTAATGCCTGCTATCCGTTATGTCAATTTTATTAGTTTCATGATGGCGTATCCTAAAGCTGTTACCAATATCGGTTAACGCTTTAAACTCTGCATTAAACAAGGTTATAAATTCAGCCTGTCCGTTGGCCATATCTTTCACGATTTTTGCGGCGGATGCTTTTTTATCAAGCTCGGTATAGTATGTTTTCAATCGCTCCAATGCGTCCCAAATTTTTTCTACAGCGTCTTTTCTTGCAGAGGGATGGGGCTGCTTGAACAGCATAATCGCTTCTTCAAGAAGTTCTTTCGTTCCAACTTCGGAAACCTGTTCCGCAGTGGTTTCTATTTCAGTTGAAAGTGGGCTATCTTTCACAACTCTTTCGACCGTTCTTGCCTCCGTTAATGTGTATAGCAATCCAGTTTTTTTAAAGATGTTATTGATCTCACTTCGGTATTTCGTAAAGACCTCATCGGTTTCAAACAGGTTAATGTGGTGATGTCCGAAATAGCTGTGAAAACTTCCGATAGTAACGTCTCTACAGTTCTGTGCGATAAATTCAATGTAGTCCAACAGAGCGTACTGATCATATTCGTCATCTCGCGAATAATAATTATTCCCTGGTATATCGATGCGCCCGTTTGAATCCCTGTATAGAGTAGGTATCTCAAATTTTAACGCGCCAGTAAATTTAACGTAATCCAAGCCACAGCAAACTTGTCCATCTGGACATTCATCTGGCCAAAGCCAAGCAATGTTATTGTAGTATTTTTCGCAGCACGCAAAAATTAGCGCATACATATCTGTTGTGATGGTGGAGGTGTGCTCAATGGGTACTCTCATACCATGTCGTTCAGTATAATAGCTCATTGCCTTGCCTCCTTTCAGTAGCTTTCTTCTTCAAGCGATCCTTTTATCAATATCGGGCAGATATCTTTTATCTGTGCTTTCAGCTTTTCATTAATTTCTTTACGGGCTTTATATGCGTTATAAATATTCGAAATCGACCGCTGTATCGCTATTTTAGGAACTGGAATTTCTACTTCTATCAAATCGTTCCATGTAAATGTTTCACGCGCCGAACCCCAAGAATGAAAACGGGCATATCTATCAAATTCTGTACGGTTAAAAAACATCGAAAGATATTCTGGTAATAGCTGTGATTCGTCTGTTGAAAATACTTCATTTACGGAGGATACTACAATGTCCTCATTAGTATTATTAAACGCATACGCAAAAACTTTTTCGTTGTGTGTTGTTTGAACGAAGGCGATTTGGCGAGGTTTAACCACTTTATAGTTAGCTAATTCATTTCGATTAACTTTAGATGTAGGAATACGAAACTCTTTATATACACTAATTCCCATAACATTCTGTGTACTATCTTCGCCATTTCTAACATCATAACGATCTATGTACGGTCCAATTTTCTCGCACGGCATTTTTCTACGTAAATCCTCGATATATCCGTCGCAAACGAGCTTCAGATCTTCGAGACCACGTTCATAGCTGCGCTGGTTTTGGAGCATGGCATTGTAGACAGCCACATACTTCTGTTGAATTGGAAACGAAGGGAGGTCAAGTTCCATTTCGCATAAAGCCTCCCATGAGAAAACTTCGGTTGAACTTCCCCATGAACGATAGCAAGCTTCACGATCCCACTCTGAACGGTTAAAATGTAAAAATAGGTATTCTGGCAATACGGTGCTTTTCATATTTTCTTTCACGCGAAAAGAAATGTTGTTCCAGCTAATGATAAATGATTCATCAGTGTCGTTATAGCCAAGTCCAATTCTTTTGCCGTGAGTTCTCGGATTGTATACGAACTCGTCTGGATGGACAACAAGGAACTTATTTAAATTAGTCCCTGTAACATCAGCTTTTGTTGGGATAATCTGTTTTGTTATGGTCATGCCACGCACATCATCTGCGCCGTAGATTAAATCGGCATTTGTTTCCGTAGTCAGTTCAATCAGATCACCGATCGTGCATTTAGTCAATCCCATAGCCAATCCCCCTAAACGCGTCGACCAGCATGGCCTGCGATTGCTTTTCAGCTTTCATAACCTCCCGCATTTCACCTTGAATACGAGCCATTTCTTTTGAATAATCGATTTCCAAATCATGGTCGATAAACTCGATATACTTGCTTGGTGCAAGAGAATAGTTCTTTGCACGAATACTATTCTCACTGTCAAGTGTCACGGACTTGCAAAACTCCGGCACATCGGAATAAAGGCTTGTGTCTACATCCTGCCAATTGTTATAGACTTTTTTGATTTCGGCAATCTGACTGTCGGTCAAGACGGTCTTTTTCTTTTTCTTGCCCTTATCAATAACATATTCCTCAATATTACTGTCCCATCGGCGCAGATCCATAAAAAGGATTTCATTCATACGGTCACGCAGCTGTCTGCCTTTTACAGTCCTTGCGTGTTTATTCATATTCATAATCCAAAGTGTGACGGAAATGTCCGTAGTATAGAACATGTCGCGAGGCAAAACGATAATCGCCTCGATTTTATCGCGTTCTAAGAGTTCCTTGCGGATTTCATATTCAGCACCGCCTGCATTGAGTGCACCATTAGCAAGCAGGAAGCCGGCGATGCCGTTGGTCACATCAAGCTTCGAAAGCATATGTAAAACCCATGCATAGTTGGCATTAGCCACGGGCGGCAGTGCATATCCCTTAAAACGCGGGTCATCCGTCAGTTGATCTTCCCCGCGCCAGCCTTTCAGGTTGAACGGCGGATTTGCCATGATGTAATCCACTTTTTTATCCTGATGCAAATCCTCGGTGAAGGAGGATGCGTTTTTTTCGCCCAGATTATGAGCAATACCACGAATCGCCAGGTTCATTTTGCAAAGACGCCATGTGTCCGGATTACTTTCCTGGCCAATGATGGATACCTTCTGTCGGTTTCCATTATGCCGGTCTACAAATTTTAAGGATTGGACAAACATACCTCCTGATCCACAGCATGGATCGTATACAACTCCACTGTAAGGCTCGATTATTTCAGCAATCAGCTTAACCACGCAAGCGGGAGTATAGAACTCACCGTCTTCCTTTGTACCTGCGGCAGCATAAATCTGAAGGAAGTATTCATATACACGCCCAATGAGATCTTCATCTTGAAAGCGTTTTTCATCTATCTGATTAATATTGTCAATCAGAGACTTAATAGATTCTTTACTTGCACCCAAGGTAGCAAACAGGTTCTGAGGCAAAGCGCCCTTCAGCGGAGGGTTGCTCTCCTCGATGTCTGCCATAGCCTTATCAATAATAACTGCGATGTCATTGGCGCTGGCGTTTTTTACGATGTACGACCAACGAGCAGTTTCTTTGATATAGTACACGTTAACGGCATTATAAAAGGAAACCTTTTCAAGGAACGCCGGAACATCGCCGTACTGTTCTTTGATTTCGGCCCGGCGCTTCTCAAACTTATCCCCTGCAAACTTCAAAAACACCAAACCGATAACGGCATCTCTATTCTTTTCGGTGCTGCCAATTCCGCGCAGGGCGACACGACAGTTCCATAATACAGTTTCGAGGGTAATCTCTTTTGTTTTCGCTGCTTTTGCCATACTATTTCCTCATTTCTGGGACATAAGGTGCTTTAATAGCTACCACTTCCCAATATATTCTATACGCCGATGTGCCCAATAAACAGGACTCTCATTTCTGAGTTTCGGTTTAAGCTTTTTCCGTGTTGCGATCGTCAGCCCCACCAGACCTAATCCAGTCATCTACTTCGGACAGTTTGAACTTACGCAATCTACCGACCTTATATGCGGGCATATTACGTTTCGCAATCCATTGTAAAATGGTTTCTCTGCCACCAAGATACTCTTGTACTTCCTTTAAGGTTGACCATTTTTCAATGTTCGTCTAGCTCACGTCGTAGACCTCCATACTAAACATTCATATTGTTTATCACTGTTATTGTAACGCTAAGTGTTCTCGCCGCATTCGGGAAGCAAGCGTTTCCTTCGCTGTCTTCTATTTGCCATGTGCTTTCAGATGTCCGTTCAGCACCCCGAGCATCAAACTTGGTAGTCAGCTTAACGCTTTGACCGGGTATCGTATTCGGAATATCAATGCAATAAGGGACCGCCCGAACTGGTACTTGTATGAATGTATCCTATAACAAGTTATTTAAGCTTCTAATTGACAAGGGCATGAAGAAAACTGAATTGCGGAAAGCCACTGGAACAAGCCTAAACACCTTGGCAAAATTATCTAATAACAATTTTGTGTCTATGGAAGTACTGGTAAGGATTTGTCGCACTCTAAATTGTGATGTTAGAGATATTGTTGAAGTCATTCAGAGTCATAATAATAGGACAGCCAATAATAAAGAATAGAACAGAACACGGTAACTTTCTTCGGTAACAGTGATTTCTTGTCCATCGATTTCGATGTAACACTGGGTGATTGTCTGGTGATTTTCATTGCTTGTCTTAGATTTGCAAATACACCTCAATTAAATTTGACATAATTTTACAAATTATATTATAGCACAATAATTTTCCCTGTAATAGTAAAAATGTATAACTTGTTGTGAATTCTTCTTAAATTTAAGTTATTTACTCAACTTTCGCACCTTTAAAATAAGCTCAATCCCTTAGTGCGTAAGGGGTTGGGAACCAATTAATATCAAGCAACCGCACTTTTCTGAAGCGAACATTTCAGAAAAGCAGGTAACTGTTCAAAAAACGTATCAAGAATTGTTGAATTTGCTCTTCAGACAAAAGAAATTGTTTGTTTAGTGTTGAGGCAAAAAGCTCCATGATTAGAAGAACAGCTTCAGCGAAGCGAATATCCTCAATCTCATCGCAACATAGATAGAAGAGTTCACCAAGGGTTTTGGGGTCTTTTTCCTCTCTGGCACCCAGCGCCAGCATGATATAATGGCAAAAAAGTATAAAAAGAAAGTCCGGGGCTCCTTCCCAACGCGGGGAAGCGTATCAGAACTACTGGGAAGGCTATTTACAAAAGCGCCTGAAGATATTTCTTTCTTCGGAATTGAATTAAAGGTTGCTAAAATAGATAACTCTCGACCTGCCCCCTTATTTAAATTAGTATCTCAACCTTTGAACAGACTAAATCTTATTTTGAACGGTTTATCAAACAGGCAAAGGTTGGTACATTTTTGCACCAGGCGAACATCCGAAAAGAATCTGGCCTATCTCCATTGTTCCTATTCCAATTTATCTTTTCCCTTGTATTACAAGGGAAGAATCTATATCGAACACTGCAATCAGGGCGATTTTCGTTTAACCAATCTAAGGCTTGTCGGTGTTCCTCTCTAAATAAAGGAGAAATCCAAATAATTATTTTCGCTTCTCTTCCGGCTGCGTAGGTAAAAAGTTGTCCGAGGTATGTATGATCTGTTGATTCCAGTTGGTTTTCAATTATTACAATATTTCCAGAGCTTAAATCCCTTCCCACAAGGTCAACAGCAAAGCTGCCAACGGCACCTTCACTTTCTGTTATTTCTAAGTCAATAAATAGATAACGCTCCTTCCAAAGATGCGGTATACCGATTTCTAAACAGGCCTACGTGCAACTGGCGGAAATTTCAACCGTAGTAAGTCGGTTGAGTTATTGTCTCGGGTACACGATCATTCAACAAATCGATTCCTTAAAGGATTTCGGATGCTGACCTTAGGTTGGTCTGATGGTGGAACCTTTCTACCCCTTGCCTTTTCTCTACTTAGCTCTGATAAAGAGAAAAATCGTTACCAGGGGCTAAATCAAAAGATTGACAAGCGGACAGTTGGATACCGCCGTCGCAAAGAAGCTATGCAAAAATCAACGCAAACTATGTTCTCGCTTCTCGACCAGGTGAACCCTTTTCAGCTTTGTGCGAGTACCCTGCTTTTTGATAGCTGGTTTGCCTTTCCGGCCGTAATTAAACGGGTGATAACGCAATACCATTTACACGTACCGAGTACTTGAGCGAGTTGACCGATATTTTCTTTTAACCAAGGGGTAAAATCTCTAGCTTCGTTGGACCATATTCTACGGGGATCTACTTCTTCTAATATCCCAAGTTCGGGTACCATGGCAATTCCTCCAAAAATTATAGGTGTGCCGCCAACCTCAATCCTTATTATCATTTTAAAAAAAACAGGCGTTTTTATTCCCCTAAACTAATGCTAACATAAATCTTATTTATCAATGTTAACTTAATACTTTAAAGGCCTGGGCGTCAACCTTGTTTTTACTGTTCACGCCGTCTGCTTGACAACTTTAATTATTAATTTTCCGTAATGTTCTATCCAATGCAACCTCGAACCGGAAACTTTTAAACTCATGTTAATATAATTCTATTCCTCCTCTTTTGTGGCTATATTATATTTACAATTATTCTAGTGAGAAAGTGTTTATTCTATATCAATAATATCATCAAATTCTATGTCTATATAATATTTATCTTGTTTGCAAAAATTAACGTCTGCGGTTGGCAGTCCTTTTAGATAATTTTTTAATCGTACTGCTAATGGTTTAAATGTTAAATATGTAAGCCCACCTGAAATAGCACCACCCACTACAGGAACTACCTTACCTACCCCCTTTGCAAAAATTTCTTTTGTCATTTTTACTCCAAGTCTCTCTGCTGTTTTCTTTACTATAGGATAAATTAGTCCTTTAGTTAATGCTTTATTAGCTAACGACTTTTCAACTTTTAAAGCAGCACTATGGGCTAATTTAGCAACAGCTGCATTAGCCGCATTTACTCCAAACATAACACCAATAAATAAAGTGAGTTGACTTTCGGTTTCATCATCAAAATCTCCATTTGAATTATATATTTCTTTCCAGCCATATAAATATATTAATTTCTGAAGTATCCGAACTATATGTGCAAAATACTGTGCCGTATCGGCTGGCACAGTACCTAGCATAGCGAATCCACCTGGAATACCAGTAACTACAGAAATAGCAGTTACTTTATTTGTTTCATATTTAATACAGGAAATTGCTATTTTTTCTATTTGATCAGTCGATATGCCTGCACTTGCAGGATTTTTTTCTATAGCCAAGTCTACGATAGGTTTATCAAAATACTTAGATAATTCTTTTCTTAAAAAATCACTTCTTTTAATTTGTACTCCCGGAACATTCATGGCAGCTTTTAAAACCATATAAAATTTACCATCATATGATACTTCTTCAATACTATTTGCCATTTCGCTCACCTCTATATAGTCTTATTTTATATAGGATCATATGTTTCAAGGATAAATATCTATCTTTTTACAATATACTTATCATCTGTTCTTGGTCGCACCTTCTAGTGCTTATTCATGACAACCTCATCCTGTCCACATCCGATTGCAATCGTTCCTGATTGGGATACCCATATGGGGCCAGAGCGTTAAAGTCCTTGTGGCCGGTCATGTGGATAATGTCCGTTTCCGGTACTTGCTGATCCAACAGGTAACGGACAAAGGTGTGCCGCAGCCGGTGCGGGTGCAAATTAAGCTTCAAGTTGACATCGTGTTTTTTAAGCATGTGCCTTACGCAGTGCGGGGTTATTGGACCGCGCTGGCCGATAAACAGGTAATCTATTTTTTTGGCCCCTTCCTTTTCCCTCTTTTCAATATAACATGCGAGTACCCGCCGGGCCTCCACGTTGATTGGGACGGTGCGTTCTTTATCACCCTTGCCCTTTCTGACCAACATACTACCTTTGCGGTCGGACAGAGTTATGTCCCCCAAAAGTAATTCGCATAATTCGCTCACACGCAGGCCGCTGAAAATAAGAAGGTAAACTATAGCAATATCGCGCAGGATGTACTTCGGTGGTTTCTTAAAGTTAGCATCCTTCTCAATGGCCCGGAACAGGGCCAACTGCTCCTTGCGTTCCAACCATTTTGGGGCCTGCTTTACCTTTTTAACGGTCTTGACACGCTCTGCCGGGTTTGCCCCAAAGTAATCCTGGTCAATCGTCTATTGGCAAAACATGCGGATCAAGGACATGGCCCGGTTGATAGTGTCCGCTTTCCGGTTCTTTACGGTCTGAAGGTGGGCCTTGTAGTCCGCCAGGTCCATACTAGTGATATTCTCAAAAGCGAATTCCTTTGCCCTAGTCTGCTCCATAAGCTCGGCAAACCTTTTGATGTCGGAGATAAGATATAACCGCGCAAAGTATGGGAGCTCGTCCATTGACTAACTAAATGTTGCTCAAATTGTTTTATGTAATCCACTGTTGTAGCTGTTTGCGCTACTTGGCATTAAATAAATTAATGCCAATGTCATTAAGCAACAAAGTAGTGATCACCGTCAACGGCAATGATTAATTAGATTCAGAGCCAATGCCAATGACGGTGGTTTTGTTTTTTCATTCTTCAAAACTAACCGCCATTGGCAATTACGATATTCGCCACCGACTACCCTGCTTCAAAGCTTTTGCTTGTAATCCACCCGGGGGAGATTGGAGAATCATCCCCCCGGGGTGAATTATCTATTTGATTTCGTAGAGTATTTAGCCTGTTCTGTGTTCAACGCATTCATAGCAAAAACCATAATCGATCTACTTTACAGACATCATCCGGCGTGAGCTGGTAAAATTTTTTAGCAAATAATTGACAGAGAGCATAGTTGCCTACAGGCACATATTCCGGGTCTTTCAATTCCTCATCGGATGACAAATCAATGACGACGAGGCTCCCAATCCAGCCTGCTATTACACTGATCACAGACCATCCTCGCCTCGCCCTTGATCAGTCTGGCTCAGGAGATCAGCTCGGCAATTTTGCGAGAGATGCGTTTCGCACTCAACCAGCAAATGGATTCGGTGTCTCTATTTTCACTCATCCTTGTTGGCCAACCGGAGTTGCGTCGGACGCTGCGTAAAAACAAATATGAAACGATAGCTCAGCGAATTCGCCTTCAGTATTATCTTACCGGCCTAACGGTGGATGAGACGGCAGCCTATATCCGCCATTAACTGAAGGGCGCATTGATGACTGCTCCATTGTTTGCTGAAAATGCCATCCATCTAATTCATTCGGAGACGAAAGGGATTCCCCGATTAATGAACTCGTCCACATGATTGGCATGTGCGGCGGGGTTCTCCTTTTTATCCACACTTTCACCATTGATTGACATGTGCTGTTTGTTTTATTCTCAATGATTGGCATATGTCTTTTTTTAACTAACGGCTAACTTCTAGTTATACTGGCGGCTTGTCGTTACACTTGCGCCACCATTGTCGGTGAAGAATACGCCGTCATATAAGATTAGAAGCAACAATCTGGTTGCCCAATTGGCAGAAGCCCAGTCAGAGAAACATCTGTCCCGCATGCTTAAAACGCTTCACCAGTGTCAGCTTCTCGTCGTGGATGGACATGGCACTATTACTGAGGCAGAGTGGTCCCAAAAGTGTTGTCAGTAAGGTGATTTTTCAGGGTACCAGTCTGGTATACTTTTAGCGAATCATTTTCAATAAACTGCGTTAAGACTTTGTGAAGTAAATTCAACACTTATTGTAACCTTAAAACCCCTTGGAATTCCCCCATATGTGCCGGCGGGCTTTGATAGATCAAAAAAACTCGCTTCTATCATTTCAATAATTTTTTTACTAACTTGTTGATCATTCAAGTAATTAGATATAGCTTTCTTTATAACCTCTGGGGTATCAGAATTTGCCCTAAAAAGTGCTTTACCTGAAGCCATATCATAATTACCTAGTTTTTTGTTCCCCTTCCATATCTCCACATGAGGAGTTGGACGTCCATTTGCATGATCTATCTTTCTTAAAGTAATTCGATACTTACCATAAGATTTTTCTAAAGGCCCCACGGTATCCTCTCCTTTGCTAAAAATGAAACATAATCAAATATTTGTCCCACTACACTCCTTCTTAATTCTGAATTTCGTGCCAGTTTAACTTCAACAGCTGTTGGTTTACCATCCGAATCTATTACAATAAATCAAGGTATCCAGCATTACCAAGTGGTACTTCTCGTTGAACCAAATAAACCGGTGGCTCACTGTCGTCCATAAGGAGTTCAGGGCTTTCTGCCAATATCTGTTGTAATTCATTTTCACTATCAAAATCTTGGGGCATTAATTTTGTACTTTTTGCGGTTTGTTTATAAATAATGGGCACTTTTAGATAACCTCCATCAACTGTTTCTATAAATAAAATAAGCATATAGACCTGCCTAAACTACAACCCACCTGTTAACATGCGTAAAATACAATCCCGCCTCTTTGACCGTTCCTATGGCCAAATCCTCCCAGTATTTCTTATACATCTGTACCTGAGGGGTGTAGTAATCTACAAGATCTGCTAACATTTCGTCGTTTTCCACTGTGTCTGTCTTGTAATCTACCAACACCCAACCGTCGCCTTCTTGGAAGACCAGGTCTATGGTACCGGATATGACGGTTTCTCCTTCCAGGCCGTACTCTTTGCCGTCGACACTGGCGGAAAAAGGCACCTCCATGAAGCGATTCTTGCTTTTGAGCATCCTCCGCCAGAGGGGTGACTGTAATATTTTCCCCACCAGGGCCAGTATCTGATCTTTCTCCTCCTGCGCCCTTCCTTCTTCGGCAATGATGTTTTCCACCAACAACCCCAGGTTGTCAGGAGTTTTCTTAGCACAGACCTCCAGCACCCGGTGAATCACCCTGCCCCATGACAGGCCGCGACCCGTGCTGACCCTGACCGGCCTTGCACTGCCTCCCTTAACCAACTCTGTAACCGCTGCCACATGATAACTGGGTTTATTGATGGGGCTATGGGGGCCAAGAAAGCCTTCCCTTGCCCCGACTAGGTCTTCCACCGTCAGCTCGTCACAGGGTTCCGGTTCACCCCATGGTAAATGCCCTTTGCTGTCCTCAAGTTCGGTTGCACTTTCAAAAAAGCCGTTTAGCTTACGCCAGGGGCTGTTTTCAGGCTTTGATGAATAGGTGCTCACCACCAGGAGGTTTTTCGCCCTGGTAGCAGCCACATATAGCAGCCGCAGTTCTTCGGCATCCAGATACTTTTGTTCTTTCTCGGCAAAACCATCCCAGCCCGTGGGCTGGCCCAGTATTTCACTCCGATAATTTTTCTCCTTTTCAATCACGAAGTAGCCGCGGGGAGTATCTCCACCTCGGTCGATATGCATCTTGGGAGGTTTGTCAACTTTTTTCCCGGGGTTGGCCAGGAACACCACCGGTGCTTCCAACCCCTTGGCTTTGTGCAGGTTCATCAGCCTGACGGCGTCGCCTTCCCAGGGGGCGATGTTTATCTCCTCTTCTAACCCTCTCTCCATAAGTATCTCCAGGTATTCCACCAGCGAGGTAAAAGTAGTTATTCCTCTGCGTTCAGCGGCGGCGAGTAACTCCAGGCTTTGCATTAAGTGCCCGGAACGGCTCTTACCCTGTTCTCCTGCTAGGGCGTATGGCACAATACCCAGTTCCCGCATGATGTTTTCCAGGGCGGCGCCGGCCGGTAACCTCTGCGCCCACTTCCGGAAAATCCGTAATTGCCCGAACGCCCACGTGAATATTCCCCCGTCTTTATCGACGTAGCCGGTCGGAACTTCGGTCATGAAGTTAAAACGGCCGCCCGCCTGTTTAAACCGCCAGAGCTGGTTATCGCTTAACCCGAAAAGGCCTCCCCGCAGTGCCGCTGCCAGCTGAACCGGGTTATCCGGATCTATAACTGCTTTCAATACTTTAAGCACTTCAGCCATCTCCACGGACTGAGAAAAACCATTGCCCCCGGCAATCTGGAAAGGGATGCCGTGCTTTTCCAACGCTCTTGCATACTCATCCATGTACGTCTTATACCGCAGTATGATCATAAAATCTCCGGGCGCGGGCTTTTCGGTTAAACCAGCCTCCAGCTCGTCACGGCTTCTGGATAGTAAAATCCCGCCGTCAATGGCCCAGCGAATCCAGCGGGCGATCCGCACCGCGTCAACCTGGACAATGCCAAGTTGTTTGTTCCCGTTCAGCTTGGGTATGTTATTAATTCTTACTCCGTAACACTTGCCGTCCCCATTGGTGCGCACGGTATCGAGACTGGCAAAGGCAGCCTGGAAATCATCAGCCTCCTCGGGGAAAAGGCTCTGGAAGGCAGGATTCACAAATTCTCCAATAGCCTGAACCGAACGGAAATTGGTGGTCAAATGCAGCACTGTACCCCCGCTGGTTGCTAATAGCCTCTTGACCTCGTTGTATGTATCTATGTCGGCGCGGCGGAAGCGGTAGATGGCCTGTTTGGGGTCGCCAACTACGAACAGCGACCCGGGCCCGGGAACGAGCTTTCGCCAGTTTTTTTCGTTAACGTTCCGGCCGGTTAAGTAAAACATAATTTCAGCCTGGATGGGGTCAGTATCTTGAAACTCATCCACCAGCAGGTGGGAATAGCGTTTCTGGAAATACTGCCGCACTTCCGGGTTATCTTGCAATAAAGCAGCCGTGTTCATCAGCAGGTCCTGGAAGTTAAGTTTGGAGCATTCCCTTTTACGCTGGTTATACAAGTCAATCGCCGGCAGGACGAAGTTAATGATGCGGGCGTGCCTGTGTTCTCGCCATGTTCGCAATACGGGTATAATGTGATGCTCCCGAAAATCGGCAAAGGCATCTCGGGCAGCTTTGGCATCATCACCGCTGTTCCATCTTTTTAAAACCACATCTCCTTTTTTATCCAGGGCCGTCAAGAGACGCAGTAGCGTTATATCGTTATCGAGCCCCAAGAACCTGCGCCGTCTTAAAGCCATGCGCAGCATCTGCTGTAGCGTGTCCAATCCCTTTTCAGGCTCGCTGTCGGGCAACACCTTTTCAGCCCAGTCCAGCAGCTCTTTGAGCCGGGTTCGCACCGGTGCCGGGTCGGGAGCCGGCGCATCTTCGCGGGCAATTTCCACGTCCGGGTAAGCCATTAAATTCCTGTAACAATCCTTCAGGTCCCGGGCGTCTATATCTATTTTTGTTAAATCGCCCAGAAGATGCGGTGCAGTGGCTCGTACGCCGTTCAAGTAATCATCCCAAACCCTTTCTTGAAGCAGTGCATCTTCCAGGTCATCCAATTCTTCAAAATCGGGGTCCAATCCAGCCTCGATGGGCCGTTCCCGCAGGAGCAAAGCACAGAAAGAATGGATGGTGCCCAAAAAGCAGCGGTCCAAGTCGCTTAAGGCCCGGTCCAACCGCTCCTTTTTATCCGCATCGGCTTCCCTGGCTAGGGTCTTTTCCAACTCCACCTGGAACCGGCCCTTCAACTCCGCAGCTGCTTTCCTGGTGAAGGTTACCGCAGCCATCCTATCCACGGTGCAACTGTTTTCCCTGACCAGAGCCACCATGCGCTGTACCAGACTGTAGGTTTTTCCCGAACCGGCCCCCGCTTCCACCATGATGCAGCTGTCCAAATCATCGACTATGGCCCTTCGCGCCTCGTTATCTTTGAACACGGCGTCAGTCAATTTCCATCAGCCTCCTCCAGGGTTCCAGGCAAGCGCTGTCACCTTTGACCAGTTCCTTGGCCCGGGCCAGCGCCCCGGGCTGGTCGCAAACCAAATCATAATCGCAAAACATGCACTTATCGCCGTCCTCAGCGGCGACAAAAGTACCGCCGGCCAGCAGGTCGAACAGATAGCTCAACGCTTCCGACAACTTGGCGTGGTCGGCCCGAACCCGGCGCACCCGCTGGCCCTCTCCCTTCTCGGTGGGGAAATAATAGCCTGATATTTTAACCCGATGGGAATCTTCGGGCGCAGCCTGGCTGAGAATTTGTTCCGCCGCTATAGCATACAAGGCGTGCTGGACCTGGCGTCCCCGGTGCAGGTATTGGTTGTCACTATAGCCATAAGTGCCCCCGGTTTTATAATCCCAGACACTGTAAGTACCATCTTTATTCAGGTCAATACGGTCAATTTTACCCCGCAGCCGAAAGACGTTGCCATCAGCCAGCTTAATTTCCACCGGGTCAGCCAGGCCGCACCCAGCTTCGACCACCGCATCCCGCCCCATACCGAAGGGAACTTCAAAATATACTGGGGTGCAGTCTTTTTCTGCTTCCTCTCCGACTAAAAACAGTTCGCAGCAACGGTAAATGTCGTTCACTTCTTGATCAAACACAACTTCACCAGGCGGCGGGATCCGTTTCCTTAAATCCAATACCAACTCGTCGGCCATCTCCATCATCATTTTTTTATGCTTGAGTAGGCTGAGCTTCTCCCCGGCTGACGTAACCCTGCGCATGAAATCGCAGAACAACTGGTGCAATAGCGCCCCCCGTTCAAGTGCATCAAGCCAGTGCCCCGGGTCGTATTCGATATCATCCGGGGGTAAAATGTAAAGGACATGGCGCATAAAGTAAGCAAAGGGGCAACCTGCCAGTTTTTCTATCCTGCTGCAGGACAGCACTAGCTCCTTATTATTGATCGGATCAAGATCGGCACCACAAACATCGATTACTCCGTCGTACTCGGTAGGCTCACCGGATTGCCTTGCTTCCATCGCTGCCAGCCCCAAATCGATATTCTTATAACAATCCCTCACCGCCACCAGACCGTCCCCCTGTACGGCCCCTGTCAGGGCCTTGCCAATCCACCATTCCAACTCGTCCAGGTATGGCTTACCGTCCTGTGGACAGTAACCAGAAGTTCTCCCCAGTGAATTGATTAGGTGCGAATAATCCAGCGAACTGTCTCTATGTAAGAGGCGATGAATCTGTAGCAGTACTGAGGATGGATATACTGCACGGTTTTCTACCACATCAAAGGAAGAAAAACTGGTCACTACTTTACCCCTTCTTGATGCCAGGGCCAGCGCCATATAATATTGATTTTCACCGAGCCTGTTGGTGCCCGGGGGTAAATCTGGATGAATACTTAGACGCTCTTCATCCAGCAGTACTGGATCCTGGCGGCCATTACCCGGGAAAGTGTTGGCGTCTAGACCTACGATAAAGGTGTAAGGTCTGTTGGACCAGACCAGATTAGCGTATCCGGTTAGATGCATGCACCCGGGTTGGGGGCCGGATGCTCCAACCCGGAAGTCTGCCAGCAGTTTTTCCACCCGTTCCAGGGCTTCGTCCAGAGTAATTTCTAATGTGGCCAGCTGGCCGGACTGATTTATATTGATTACCAGACCCTGTAGAGCAGCGGCATCTATTTCTTCTTTAATCCGGGTGATGCGGGCAAGAATATCGGAAAGGCTGCTGGTAAACTCACGGTAAGCGATTTTTCCATCGCTGCCCGGCAGGGGCAGTTGATTCAGCATCTGACTAATAAACTTGAATAGCTGCCTGGCCTGTTCACTCTTTCGGAGAATCTTTTCCCGCCGGCCATCCCCGTCATCTGCGTCTACTTCCAACTCAGCCCGTTCCTTTAAGCTCTCAGCCAGGTTATCCAGTAATGCATAACGCTCACGCCCCCATCCGATGCCACAACCGCGAACTAAACGCGACGCAGCCAGGGGACTAAGAAAAACATCATCCTCTGACGGCAAGCGCACGTCCCCACTAAGCAGCAGGTCCTTTAAAATGCCGGATGAGAAATTGATTTTAATCCAATCGATAAGGCCGTCAAGTACCCTGCCCGGGCTCGTAAGCGTCCCCGGTATGCCTTCTTCCACGGTCAAGTCCAAGCCGGTACGTTTGGCCAGCGAGTAAAACACTGGTATGTAATCACCGCTTGTGTAGCCCACCGTTACATTATCCAGAGGCATCCCTTCCCCTAGAACCCTCCTTAATACCTCTTTAACCTCATTTGTTATACCGTAAGCCTGGAAGTAGCTGAGCGAGTCGTCCCCAACAGGCTCAGGCGAATAATCAACACTATACAACCAGGGCAATCGACCGGTTTCCGAAGCGGGTTTGCTCTGGCTACCGTCGGCATAATCTGGAGACTTCGCCCCAGGCCTATTAAGCCCGTATACAGGGTCTGCTTCTAAAACAAGTAAATTATCCCCGGCCATTGCTTTAACCACTTGCTCCTCCAGTGGATAAAGCTGCAGGAAGGACGGCAGCAGGTAGAGGGCCTCACTTACAGGTGCAAAGTCAGCATCGGATAGTATATTTAGAGCCTGAGTAAGTAAACCAGGTGAGTCAATATAACGGTGCTCATCTAAATAGCGCTCATAGGCTTTAAGCAGGGCGATCATATCACACCCCTTGGCGGTGCTGACAAAGCTATCGGCGTTCAGTTTATCTGACTTGATGCAACAATTCCGCATAGCAAAAATCGATGATGCTATGGCTTTGACCAGACCGGTGGAATTGCCACGCCTGGTAAAGTATGTTAAAGCCCCCTTCTCATCCAGTTCCCCAAAAACTTCTTCTATAACGGTGAAGGCAAGAGGACCGGTTAAAAGAGTTATATTTTTCTCCGCCAGGTACTCACCCGCCACTTGCTGGGCCAAACCGGTGGTTGTTTCGGGGTGCAGATTTATCCACCCGCCATCAGCCCTGGCCAGCCCTGCACAGAGCATACGCCCCGTGCCATAGCTGGGGACGATAAGGACTTTTTCTCGCAGCGGGTTTTTATTACATGCATTTTTAAGCGCAAGGAGCAACTTGTTCAACAAAACCACCCTTTCCAACTTAAAAAAACCACCGTGTTGCATGTTGCTTTATCATGGTGCTGTGAATACTCATTGTGATTACTTATATTAAGAAACTATCTTTCTGGAATTACAACTGCTACAGCCATAAAACGTTTTTGATTAAAAAAATATATTATATTTAGTTTCATCACTGTTTTTAATAGAGAAACTCCCATCATAGTCGAACCAACCCAAATGTATTCTTATATTCAGCCCTATATTGAGTAGACATACCTATATTAAAGGCCTTCTATTAACTTTTTTAGGCTTCAATAATGTGAGAGAGCTTATGGGCAATTACATGTTCTATGACAAATATTGTGCTTTAATTAACAAACCATTGATATATCTAACGTGCTGCAAATTAAATTATTTTGAATGAATAACATATTGATCAAAAACCCAATGGTCAGTAGCCCACCCTATTAAAAGATACCTATCTCCAATACTAGTCCTCGAAAACTTATGAATACCAAGCTTCATATTGCGAATTATATTATAAATATTATCATCAGTACCTGATTGAAAAACCATCACTCTATATTTCGCTCTTGACACTAACAACTTCTCAAAATCTGCTTGAACTGCGTCTCGATTTCCCCATTCGCATTCTGCTACCAAAGGCACATCAGTTATATGTCCTGCTCTATCATACTGGTACCATACAATATCATATAGCCATTCACCATTATTATCGTTATCACACCCATTAGCAGCAGTCTGATAACTATTAGCACGACCAATATCAACAAGTACCTGTTTCACAGCACGGGTCCAAAGAGAATCGTACTTCCAATTCTCTGCTTTTGCTTTTCCTGGAATTGTTTCCAATGCATCTTTAATTTGTAATTCAATTATATCCATCTTAATAACACCTCATCTTATTTATTAATTTACTTAAATGCTAATGTTTTTTACATTTAAATAGCTATGTAGTCGACTAAGTCCTACTGGCTAATGTTATCATAGCGAATTCTTCCGGCCGGTTTTGCTCCATGGAATTGAGCAAACCTTTTGATGCCGTCGGATGAATAACCGCGAAGAGTTCTGGGGACTAGTTCATTGGCTAGCTAAATATTTTGCAAATTGTTTTATGTAAATCTACTCCTAGGGCTTAACCTTGGACCTTGGATGAAAGTTTAATGAGAATAACACACAAAAGACTATAAAAACATCCACATAGCACACCGTTTGAGACGCAACGGTTAACAGGATTATATCTACTTGTTATACTCACTCACTTTGTGCCAAAACTTATTTTGTTCAAGACATAAGTTTTACCTTAGCAGTATTTAACATTTCAATAAAATCATAAGTTTGATCAAGACCGCCTGGCTTTAATATAAAACACCCAAATTTGTGTTTATCACGGTATTCTGAAGTAAAATAAAGTGACTCAGAACCCCCACAATGACCAGGTGTAATAATAAAGGCACCCCATGCTCCGGCCAAAGATTGACCATTTCGTAATGCATCCCGATAAACATGAATATCTCTTAATCCTTCTTGAATTGATTGCCCGTTCGTTCGGTATTTAGCATCCAAGATAATTAACTCGGTTTTATGCCTTGTCTTTACTTGGATTATATAGTCAGGTATTAAGGTCTTTGATATAGAGAAAAACTCATCGCATTGCTCGTCTAAAGAATACGAGTTAAATTTTCTCTGGAAAACAAATTTTACTTCAATATCCTGTCCTTTGCCGACCATCCTTGTGTAATCAGGTATATCATAAACAAAACCTCTCCCGTTAAGTTCCGGAAACGACCATGTTAATTCCGGCCAAGCTTGTTGTACTAATTCCGCTATCCTGAAAAACACCCAATACTCATATACCTGCCAAGTGCACCTTAGATTAAAAAGTGAATTATCGAAGCCCAAACTAGCCCTTGGGTAAAGAATTCGCCTTGTGACTCTTTCAAAACGTGTATAAGCAGGGTGACCAATTATGGCAATCAGAGCAGCAGTATCAGGGGGGGTGGGACTAATATCTTTTAAGAAAAAGGCGTTCTTCATTGTGTTAATAATCAAGGAATAATTATCAAGTTCTTTAAGCCACCTTGTTAATCTTGACCTTGTTATGGGGTTATCAACGTTAACCAGTTTAGCCACGCTTTGTTGGAGCTCTAATATCATCCTCTGAATTCTATATAATACTTCCTTTACATAGCAATTAGCCGGGGTGTTAAAAGTGTGTATCCTTGCTGGTAAATCAAAATAAGGGTTAGGGTCAGTACAGTAGCTCGAATTACTTCTCTGATGGGTAATTGCTGCCACTAAACCCGGTTTTCGAGCTGCGCTAATCAAAGTTTTTTTATCTGAACGTCTAGCTTGGCTTAATCTTTTCGCCTGCCTTTCGGCAATAAGCCTTCGTTGTGGCTCCTCCTTAATCGCATTAAAAGCCTTTTGCAAAGTCCTCATGTAAGTTTTAAGTAAAATAAATTTTGCAATACCAGGTGCATTATTAACACCATGAGCAGAGATGTTGGCACCGGTTCGTCCATGGCCAGCATCAAAAACAAGCCCTTCAATTTTAGTATTAAGCTCCTCAAGTAGTTCAGAGTAAGCGTCCCGGCCAAGTTTACCCTCGTGGGGTGCTATATCAAGCGTCCAGCATTCAACACCAGTTTGACTAATTAATTCAAGAGTAACTTCGCCAGCATGATCTTCAATTGGGATTTCCCATTTTATAAAGGTTTCGGTTTCCCTTATTTCAGTGTATTTAGAGGGAACCTCTCCGCCTGATAGATAAAGCTTCGGCCTTTCCGTTCCCTTATATATAACCTCATATATACCGCGTTCCTTTAAAACACCCGGCGGTATAATGGCGGTTTTACCTTTTTCTAATATATACTGTTCCCTTGTTCCCGTCAGCGGTATCAGACAAAGCAAAGCAATTACCTCCAAAAGCGGGTGGTCCCGTTTAACATCAGCTCTTCTTTCATCTGGATAAGCCTTCCAAGGCACTTCTGTAATTTCTTTTGTTCCATCAGTTTAATAAGGCTATCCATAGCGTTTATTAATGTAGAGTTGTTTTCACCGCGTATTTTTGGCAGTATTTTCATATACAGAGCTTCGTCCAAAGCTGTTTCGGTACTTAATATACCTGCCCCAAGGTCTTTATTAGCCTTTATGTAAAGCAATAATTCTTCTGTTGTTCTATATCCAAAATGCAGCCTGCATTGAATCAATATATCCTGAATTTGTTTTAGTATTGATACAATGTCATTAGCCAATTCTTTGGGATAATCATCTCTGCCCTTTAAGAACTTATTTGTGTAGGCATCTAAATCCACATCCCAAAACTCCATGGTAAAGGCCCGGTCCAGTACTTTGTCACTGAATGTATGAGTCGTTTCATCCATGTTTACAGTTCCAATAATAAATAAGTTACCTGGCCATTCGATATATGGGGGAACCCCATCAATAAGAGATTCCTCTAAATGAATGGTGAGTCTTGAACCTGTTTCCATGGCAGATAGAAAAGGAGCAAAGTAATATTCCACCCGGGCCAGATTCATTTCATCCAGACAGAGAAAGTACGGGTTTACCGGATCGCCGGAGGCTTTCATGAGAAACTCCAGGCATGGTGTTCTAACAAATGACAGTTGCTCGGTGAGAGGATTTATGTAACCTAGAAGGCCGGAGGGATCTGTCCAATCGGGTTGTACCGGAACCGTTAATAAATAAGGATTTTCTCTCTCGATTTCGTAATAAATGTTTGCATATACTTGAGCCAGTAATGTTTTACCGGTACCGGATAACCCAGAAAGAAGAACAAAGTGTTTCTTTTCCCTTGTGTGTAGTGCAATATGAAACTTGGCAATGGTCTCTTCTGAAAATAGGTATTGAGTTTCTTCAAACTTAGCAATAATTTGTTTTAAGGTCGTGTTTGCTGGTTTATATGGGCTCTCTCCCTGGGCATCAAGTTCCTGGCCCCCAATCGATGGGGTTTCCAATATAATATCTGCAGGTTCTTCGTTAATTAAATCTGCCCATTGCTTGCCTTTCTCCGTTAAATAGTAACCTTGATCATCTTTTTTTATCAGGTCAAAAGACATACTCCAGCTTACCATAACACCAGGCATAAAGTTGGAAGTCCAGCCCGGATAATACTGTTGTAGCTTATCCGTTAACTCTTTTCTGGACAAGCTTTTATTATCTCTAAGTTCCCATAAGATTTTTTCAAAACCAATTATTCGGGTTAATAAAGTAGCTTGAAGCACATCGGGATCCATGGTTTCTAAGTATTCCAGTCCCAACTGGGTGGGCTCTAATATATTACCAGCCGATAGTTTGAGTAATCCAAGCTCATGCCTAACAATATTGATATAAGTTGAAATAGTTTGTCGCTTAGATGTGGGAAACTCTTTGGATAGCAAATCTTTGGCCTCATCAATCGTTACCCCATTACGAGTTAAATCAAGAATTTTTAAAATAGCATTGGTATATCCACCTATTGATGTAAGTCCTTTGCGCCTTTGCATCACCGGCGGGTATACTAATCTTTCATCGCCGGGTTTGGGGCCAACTTTTTCTTCAAGGCCGCTAGAAGATGCTTCGGATTTATCCTGGCAATGTACAAATAGAAACCAACTAAAAATAGACCTTTTTACTAACTCCTCAACGTTACCTTCAGTTGGGCCAACAGCTTTATAAAGCTTTTCTAATATAGCTTTATTTAGGTGTACTAGATTATATCGCTTATCATAAACACCAAAATATCGGGCGGTTTTCTTTAAGTAAAGGATATTTGTAATGCATGTAAAATCATGGGGGAAAAGGGCTGCCATTAATCTGAGCAGTTTTAACCTTGGTAGCTTTCTGCATAGGAGTTCAATCTTCTCTAAAGCTTCCAGGTATATACGATATATTTCTTCAACTTTATCATCGCCTGTAGGAAACTGCTTGTCTCGAAGATTGGCAAACCACTTTCTTAAGTCAGCATCTTGAATTACTTTTTCAACGCTAATATTACCCTGGCCAACCGCTGAGATATCATTATCATCCCAAAGTTTGGTCATAAATTCCACGCTGGACAATTCATCTACGGTTGCAGCTTTAACATTTTCTATAAGTTTGATATAACTACTCTTCCAATTTTGGGCCCAGTCCTGTTTTAAGTAGTCAACAAATTCATTTTGCCAAAGTCTTTTTATTTCCTCAGTGGTTAAAACCAAAACAGTACCTCCCGTATTCAGTATTTTAAAACTATCTTTTAGCCCTGTGAAAAAACAAAGAACAGCATAGACAATGCTGCTCAAAAATTTGTGATGTTATCCATTTCGACATATTATAGGAAAATCCTTTATGTTAAATAAAACACGGATTATTACTCAGGCACCCTGTAACATTTGATACCAACGGTAAATATTATTCCCCCACGGTAGTTTTCCAAAAATCAGTTGAATTTTCTATGCTACCTATTGTCCCCTACCCAAAACCGCCGATTCATCCCGATTACCTTTCCTGTCCAGTTTTCATCATCCGGTGTCTGGCTCTTAGCCTTGTTTATTTTCCAGAGTTCTGCATTCAGCATATCGGCGTTATGCAAAAGGATTGCCTCTTTGGTACGGGGTTCAACCGGGCTGCCGTATTCGAGTTTGCCGTGGTGACTTGCAATAAGATGTAATAGTAAATTCAACCGTTCTGTCGTTAGGTCAGGACAGTTAACTGCCTGTCCTGATATAAGCATCATCCCCTGAGTTATGTGCCCGAGGAGTTGGCCAGTGTCAGTCATTGTAATAACGCAGGAGTTCTTCCAGCTGTAATCTAGGCATTTGCCAATATCATGCAATATAGCCCCAGTGATCAAAAGATCGGTATCGATGTCGTCGGTAGCCAGACGCAGGCATTGGTTTACCACGCCGCAGGTATGCTCCAACAAACCCCCTATGTAAGGCTCATGATAATAAAGAGCAGCCGGTGCCTCCATAAAATCATTATAATATAAAGTGAAAATCGAACGGAGCATCTGGACCAGGCCCGGGTCTGTTACCCGTAGCATGTACCCCTTGAGTTCGTCCCTCATCTGGTTAACGTCCCGCGGGGTAACAGGCAGAAAATCAGCGGGGTTGCATTCCCCGTCACCGGCCACCCTCCACTGATTGACGTTAAGTTGATTCTCGCCCCTGTATTGAGTCATCATTGTGTTAACATATATTAAGGTATTCACGGTGGGTGCCGGCCCCGTATGTTCCCAGGCCCGGGCCACCATGTCTGTATGGCCATCAGATAAAGTTAGGTCAAGATAATCTTTTTTGGTTGAAGTTTGTCGGACCTCGCATCTTTTTACCGCTAGGAAACCTTCAAATGACTGGCCAACTGCATAATCTTTTAACATTTTTACGTACCTCATTTTTAGGTTTGTTGACTTCCGCCCCGCGTTAAAACGCGAGAGTTCCCAAGTCTTCCGGCAGGAGCTTGGCAGGCTGTACAATCCTTTAATACATTTGGGTGGTACATGCTGCTTGGGCCAATATGAAAACTATGGTACATTTTCCGACTGCTTACCCTGGTCGCGCCAGTTATAATAATCTTCATCGACGGGGGACAGTGAGTTTTAGACGAGTTTCTTCTATTATATGTGTACGTTTTATTGCCAGGCCTTTTCAAACACAACCTCTACATAATCTATAAATCTTTTTCCTGACCTGCCCTATTATATTAAAATCTAACGCCTGTAATTTCAGTTATAGGCTGAAATCATCAAGCGCACTATCAATAATATCTTGATTAATTCCTATATACCGCATTGTAATACTCGGTGCAGAGTGGTTGAATATCTCCTGCAAAAGGGCAACATCCTTGGTCCGTTGATAAAAATGATAGCCCATTGTTTTTCTTAGTGTGTGGGTTCCAATTTCACTTATGCCTGCAACCCTGGCTGCTTCGTTTAGGATCATGTAAGCTCTTACCCTGGTTATCGGTTTAATCCCCTGTCCATTCCTGGACGGGAAAAGATAATCGCCATCATTCATACCTTTGACGTATTGCGATATTTCATTCTGTAAAGAGTTGTTAATTCTTAGTCTCTTGGCTTTACCGGTCTTTTTTTCTTTAAGTGTTATGTGGCTTTGACCTTTAACATGTTTAACTTTGAGATTAAGAATATCACTTATTCTTAGCCCACAATTAATACCAAATGTAAACAGAAAATAATCCCTGTAATTTTTTCTTTTTAATATATTTTTAATTTCCTCAATTTTGGAAATATCTCTTATTGGTTGGACGTAGTTCACCAAGCCCCCTCCTTCCAGTTGGCAACATCGTTATGTAAAAATTAGCTTAACATTATGGTACAATATGTTAAGCTCTTAGTCAATAAAAAAGACCAATTTTAAACTAAGCTAGCAATATCAATAATTCGGGGTTTTTGCCCAGATTAACACAATACTTATTTTGTTAAGCTGAGAGAATCCTACCTTCTCGTCTGTAGCGTAATACATTCTAACTTTTCTTGACACGCGAAGCCAAAACCACTATTGGTGAAAATGTTTTTGCAATAACCTGATCCATTGCCGCGGTAACCGCGCCTCAGTAAGGGTATCCTTGGGATTATCCAGAGAAATGGTAACCCGGCTGCCCGCCTGGTTTACGAAGCGCATCTGTAAAGTCTGCGTAGTGGCCATATCCCAAAACATCCTTTCACGGGTCGGTTATGCCCGCCTGTTAATTGTCATGTAAGTTAAGCTGCCGAAACATTAGATAACCTCTTCTATTCTGGCGGTGTCAATGCGCAGCACATCCGCGAGGATATATTCCTGCCAGGCCAGTCAAGGCTTGGGCTACCTCAAAGACATCTTGGTCCAGAGCATCGGTTTTGACGTTACTCAGGTTCTTATTACGAAAAAAAGGGTCGCCATTGCCTTCCACCCCGGTTTGAAACTGCAGCCGCAGCGCAGCACCGACGGTTATATATTATTAACTGCCATTATTTCTCATCCTTTCACCGAAGGTTTTAATTACACCGGTTGAATTTGCATTTGGCGGCGGAAGTGGCCGGACTACCGCCGCCAAAAAACAAAAAGGCCGGAATCTCCGGCCAATTCCACATTAACACTGGTTATTGCACTGATCAACTATATTTCATTATTATGTGTATTAGTTTCTTCTACTTTTAACAACGCCTGGCTGGCTTCCGACTTGCGCAACGGAACAGTAAAAGGGACGGTTAAATTCATATTCTTGTCCTCCATTTTATATAACTTTTATTATCTTTAGTTATGAATATCACCAAGATTAAAGAAATTGAATTACAGCTGGCCAAAAGTGAAAAACTTTCCGCCATTGGTGAGATGGCGGCGGGCATGGCCCACGAAATTAGAAACCCCCTTACCACCGTGCGGGGGTTTGTGCAGATGCTCGACCACAAACACCGGCAAATGGGGATTAGCGATTTCGATGACCAAGTGAACCTGATGTTATCGGAAATCGACCGGGTTAATCAGATTATTAAGGATTTTTTAAACCTGGCCAAGCCCAAAGGAACACAAATCCAAGCACTGGATATTAACAGCCTGTTAAACGAAGTGGTGATTCTAATGGAGAACGAAGCCCTGCGCCAGGACATCGAAATTAACAAGGTACTGGCTCACTCACTGCCGCCCGTGGCCGGGGACAAAGACCAGCTAAGCCAGGTTTTTATAAACATGATCAATAATGCATTCCAGTCGATGGGGGAAAAAGGTATTCTAACCATCCATGCGTGGCATCGGAGGACCAATCCCGGGTGATTATTGATTTTATTGATGACGGCTCAGGCATTTCGAAGGACCTGCTAGATAAAATTTTTTTTTGATCCCTTTGTCAGCACCAAAGAAGAAGGTACTGGCCTGGGATTGGCCATTTCCAACCGCATTATCACCGATCATCGCGGAGAGATCAAAGTAACCAGTCAACCCGGGGCGGGGACCACATTTTCAATCATTTTGCCGGCGGACGTAAATTAAATCCACTTAATTTAAGTGCAACTATTTCTTATACGTTAAACAATTCCGGTACTAGTGTCTTGGGAAATGTTAATCTTTTTTTCATTTTTAAGATGATCGTTATATGAAACCACATATAACCAAGCCCAGCTTTAAGGTCAATCTTACGGGTCGCGCCTGGTCATGTGTGGCTTTACCGGGCCCTCCATGCCATCACACCGGGGTCTTTATGCATGTCGGCCAGAGTGCCGGCAAAGCCGCTTTAGGTTAGGGTCACGGCTTACCGGTCAGGCTTTGGCGACACACTGGCCAGCTTTAGGGTTTATTTAACCCCGGCCCCCAATCATGGGGGCCGGGGGCTTTTAACGCTGCGCGGCGGATCCTGCAACCGATCACTTGGTTTGTAGTAATTGCTACCTCGGGCGGGACTGCATCCAGCAGATTGCCGGCTACTGGCAGATACGGGATTATTTTACCCGGGCACACCACGGCCCGGATTTGTAAATACATGGCGGAAGCCATAGACATCAACGCATTATATTGAAGTAGTACCACATTAACAGGTATCCCGATGAAATTAATATAGATAAAATCATTAACGGAAAGGCAACTTTCATGAAATCAATAAAGCTTATATGAATGCCCCTTTTTTCCGCCATACCGATAACCACAACGTTAGCCGACGCACCTATGGCCGTTCCATTACCGCCAAGGCAGGAGCCCAGGGACAGGGACCACCAGAGAAAATCTAGGTCCTGAATTCCCCCAAGGCGGCCCATATCCTGAATTAGGGGGATCATAGCCGCAACAAAGGGTATGTTGTCGACAAAGGCGGATAAAATGGCGGATAGCCACAGGATTATTAGCGCTGTGGGTAAAATATTGCCGCCTGTTATATTAAGGCCAATCCCGGCCATTTTCTCGAATAAGCCGGTTTGTTCCATCGCACCGATTATAATAAATAGGCTGATAAAGAATATAATCACGGACCATTCAACATATTTTAAAGCCCTTATTAAGTTACTTTTTGATATGAAGGTCAGTATACAGGCCCCGAGCGTAGCGATAAAGGCCGGTTCCAGCCTGATTTGCCGGTGTATAACAAAGCCTAGAACGGTTATAAAAATTACACTGCCAGGCATTTGCGGAGTAATGCCCTGTCGTTAAGCTCGTCCACCGCTTTTAGACTCATCAGACGCATTTGAAGTCCCGAAAAAGTTTCTATTTGATGCCTGTAAATTAACTTAATAACCGATATGATAACTATGTAAATAACCAATACGACAGGCAATAAATTACCAACGAAATCTATAAAACCAAGGCCCGTAAAACCGCTAATCATGATATTCGGCGGGTCGCCGACTAGCGTAGCGGTACCGCCGATATTTGATGCAATAATAATGGCCATTAAAAAAGGTACCGGGCTTATCCTTAGCTGTTGAGTGATGGCGAAGGTGACGGGAATAATCAGCATCACCGTGGTTACATTATCCAAAAATGCTGAAAGAACAGCCGTTATCAGGCATAGCGAGGCCAATATTCTAATCGGTTCTCCCTTGACCTTTTGGGCTGCCTTGATGGCCAGAAATTCAAATAATCCTGTTCTTCTGGTAATGCCTACTATGATCATCATGCCGGTCAGCAATCCAACGGTATCAAAGTCAATCGAACTGAACGCCTGGGCCGGCTTTACCACCCCCAGTGCAAGAAATAATACAGCGCCGACGAGAGCGGCCGCAGTCCGGTGCACCAGCCCGAAAATGATTAAAATATATGTACATATAAAAATTGTTATAGCCAGGTGCAATTCTATACTTCCTTCCACGGATATTTTAATTACAACTTATGTTTGGAAGATATAGGATATGTGTTTGTTACGGAACAATATGAAATAAGCCTGCTCAAGATTTACCACCTTGAAGTAGGCTTATTATAAATACAGTACCGCTTTCTTGACCGTTTTTCTGCCTGTGTCTTTAGTTATTCAAATATATGAGTGAAATTATATTTTTTTGTATGCCTTAATTTTTACGATAGCAGATACTCGGCCAGTCCGATATGCGGTATGCAAAAAAGAAAAACGCCAACCCTGTGTGGAATGGCGTATTCATAATAAATTATAAAGGCTTGCTATATTAATCCCTACTTTAACGTTTATGATCAATAATATCCGAAATTAAATAATCGGACCAGGCCGCCGGCTATGCCCGCGGCCCCTCTATGCGATTATGGTATCATCCTGCCCGGTGTATAGGCCCGCAATCTTGTTATCGCCTGGTAAATGCCACTGTCCTGGTGATTCATATGAAATTAATGGCTTTCAATATTTAACAATTTTCTTCTACCCCAAGCGGGTATGAATGCCGGTGTAACTTCTGCGTATTTCACATAATCATCACCAAAACGATCAATGGTTTCTATTTCTTCCTGTTTGGCAAGCCGCCTGTAAACCCAAACCAAGACGGGGAACATCAATATTGTTAATAAAGTGGGCCACTGCAGCAAAAAGGCGACCATGATCAGCATGAACGCTGTATATTGAGGGTGGCGAATGTAGGCATACAATCCGTTGTTTGCCATTACACCTTTTTGCTGTGCGGCATGCAGAACTCTCCAGGCGCTGATGATCATGTACATACCAACAAAAATTAATACGTTGCTCAATAGATGGATTGGCGCTGTATGAGGGTCACCTTCCAAACCAAGAAGAGTGTACCACAGGTGTCCGGCATCATGCGTCAATAAGTTCAAGCCCGGGAAACTTGTCCCCAACCAACCCGAAAGAAAGTAAATAGTCAACGGAAAACCGTACATTTCGGTGAAGAGCGCGATAATAAACGCAGAAAACCCCCCAAATGAACGCCAGTCCCGTGATGTTTTGGGCTTAAAAAAGCTGAAAGTAAAAATGATAAAGATGAAAGAATTGATCAAAACCACTGTCCATAAACCGTATCCGTTGGTTATGCTCTCCATTAAAGCCCTCCTTTCCTGATGCACTACTGGTGATGCGCGTTGTGATCGACAATGTAAGCAGGGTTTGTCATGGCTGCCGGTTCAAACTGGGCAGTCAAATAGTTGTTATAATAAATACCGGCTGCTAATATAACTGCTAAAACCGTAACCATAAAAATTATTGTTTTTTTCATTTTTTGACCTCCGGTTTTTTAGCTACTTTTAGTCAAACTATTGAATAACATATAAGTATTATACAAAGCGAATATAACAATAGTTTCACAAAAAGTTAACAGTTTTGTGTCGTTTGCCCGCTAGGCCCAAAAGGCTTGCTAAATAAACCCACCAGTAAAAAGATGCTGTTAGGCGTTTACCTAACAGCATCTTTTTATAAAAGCTAATATGGGGGGATTGGTGGAACTGCTTTTAGGATGCCATATTACGACACGCCTGAGCGCATTCGCGGCAAATTTTAGCGCAGGCCTGGCAGTGCTCATCTTTAAACATTTCACATTCTTTGGCACAGGCATCGCAAATATCGGCGCACAGATTGCAAATCGGCTTGGCAAAACTGCTGTTTCTGGCCATATACTGTACGGCTTGCAGGCAGATCTCGGCGCAATCGTTCAAGGTTTTGATGCATTTGTCCCGGGCTTTTACATCCGCTTCTTCCAGGCAGGCGGTAAAACATTCTTCACAGGCTCGGGCGCATTCAACGCAAGAATCAATGCAGGCATCCATAGTTTTTGGTGAATTAGGTAATACACCCATTGTTTTATAACCTCCTATTTAAGTTTAAGCCTATTATGCTTGGGTTGAATAAAAAAAATACTTAAAACGCTTAATACTTTACAAGCACGTAACCGAGATGATGAAGTTGTGCCATTATTTAGGTAAATAATATAAGACTGCATAAGGCTCATATCGCTGTAAATTGTTAGAACCGGGGCGAAACCATTGATTATAACGCCTCAATAAAAAGTAGCCGGTTTTAAATTTACAACATATAGTGGTAAAAAATGTTCGCCAATTGTTTTAACTTGGCAAGCGGCCTATCTCTTATTGGTCATGAGGCTTAATTAAGGGGGATTCATATGCACCAGGCATGGGAAAGGATTATTTCGGCACCCGGGTTAAATACAGCCAAGTATACCCATGAAGGTGGTACGCGCCACTTCCGTCTTGTCGCAGAACCAATACAACATAAAATCCTGCAGGACGTCGAACTCAACACCTTTGGCTTCAATGGTACCACTCCCGGGCCGTTAATCATTGTGCACGAGGGGGACTGGGTGAACCTGACCGTGGATAACAGAACAAACGAACCAACTGCTCTTCATGTGCACGGTTTGAGCAAGCCAAATTCCGAGGATGGGGTTCCCGAGATTGAACCTACACCTTTGATTAAACCCGGAGAATCTTACACCTACAGATTTCTAGCTTGGCAAAACGGTACTTTCTTTTATCATTCAACCCAACAGCTGCAAAGTAACTTCGGTCTTGTAGGGCCGTTTATTGTATTACCCAGGACACCCTGGCAAATGCCTGACCGTGATTACGTTTTGCAACTACAGCAGTGGGAAATCCCCCAACCTGAACTGGGCCGGGTGACCCCGGGAACTTATCACCCTTCAAGGTTTCAAAGAAATCCCAATTTCTTTACCATTAACGGCCGGGCATTTCCGTTAACAGTGCCTCTTTATACCGGAATGGGCGAACGGGTACGTTTAAGATTCGTTCAAAGATCAAATAACAGCCACACCATGCATTTACATGGACATGATTTTAAAGTGGTTTCAATCGATGCTTTTGCACAACCGGAAAGTTTTCGAGACACCATTAACATCGCACCCGGCACGAGATGGGATGTAGAACTCAGTGCCAATAACCCCGGGGCATGGCCGCTGGTTGGAACTAAACCGTTTCACACTTCTAACAACGGGGAGACTCCCGGTGGGATGATGACCAGGTTAATTTATCAGCGCAGGACTTTAAATAAAAAGTATAAGCTTGCATAAGGGTTTTTGTTGCTGTTAATAATAAAATCGCACAGCTAACGTTTAATTTTTAGTTCTTTGGAGGTGTAACCCATGTTATCCCAGATGGATGTAGCGCTAATGAAAAGCCATTTAATGGATCATCAGGCCGGCATCAACAAACTAAACGCCTACCTTGGCCAGGTCCGTGACCCGCAGCTTGCCCAGGCGATTCAACTGCAGCAGCAAACCATGCAAAGGCACTATCAAATTATGGTCAATTTATTGCAAAACAGCGGCGGAACCCAGTATGCCATGAACCAACCCATCACCCAAAGGAGTGAATTTTATGCTTGATGAACACACCATTGCCGTGGATGCTCTGGCTATGGCCAAATATACCGCTGTTCTGAATCTGGAATCGGCCTTGAACATGAGTAACCCGCAAGCAAGACAGGCACATCAAAGGATGAGCCAGGATGATGCCCAAATTGCAGACCAGTTGCATCAGATCCTGGTACAGCGGGGCTGGGATCAGCCTCTCCCGGCAATTCCTCAACAAACCTGGCAAGTTGCCCAACAGTTTGCGGCCATGCCGCCTATGCTAAACCAATAAGACCTTATTGCCAGTTTAATGGTTGCCAGTGGTCGGAAATATGCAAATACGCGCCATTTTGTGGTGCGTTTTTGTATTTCCCCGGTTGTTCAGGATACAATGAATATTATCTAGAATATAACAAAAACTAGCAAACGACATGACTGACTACAAACAAGTTAGTTAGGGGCTAACAACATGGAAAAAATCCTGCACAGCATATCCGACTCTTTACATATCCTGGCGGCAGTAACCTGGATCGGCGGCATGATTTACAATATGTTTGCCGTGGCCCCAGCCTTAAAGCACCTGGGCACTCCCCGGGCGCACGCCATCAACATGATTGCAGCCGGGTGCTTTTCGCCCCTCACCTGGGGTAGTCTGGCGGTGTTAATCGTTACCGGCATCTACGCCGTTTCCGGTAACGTGAATAAGTTATCTCCGCTATTTGGACAACCGGCGGGTGTCGTACTGTTTGTTAAATTGCTGCTGGTGGCAGTCCTGATTGTAATCCTGCTGTTTCAAATATATACTCTAAGTCCTCAAATGAAAAAAATAATCAGTCCGACCACGCCCAAAGACCAGGAAAATGCGCTGGAAATGGCCCGGGCGGGTAAAACGGCCAGTTTCTGGTCCTGGACCCACCTGATTGTAGGAATAACGATTATTATTCTGGCGGTAATTCTTGCCGAGCTTTTAGAGAAATAAGGAATGGGGACACACCTGCTGAAGCTTGGGTATTCCTTTGGGGGCAGGAATGTCCCCGATTAACTGGGGTCGACCCCAATTGGTGGGGGTTAAAACATGGAATGGCAGGCGGTTTTCAACGGGGCAAAGGAAATACCCCTTTGGGGCTTTGCGGTGCGGGCCACCCTGCTTTATTTTGCCCTGATTATTGGCGTCCGGTGGATGGGTCATCGTGAGGTGGGTATCCTGGCCGGTTATAACTACCTGACGGCGGCGGGAATTATGAGCGTGGCCGCCGTGCGCATGGTCAGTCCTGAGGCGTCCCTGACCTCGGCCCTGGTTATAGTATTTACCTATGCCCTCGTAAATGTATTTTTTTCGTACCTTGATGTCAAGTGGCCCAAGTTAATTGACCGGGCTCCCGTTATTCTAATTGAAAACGGGCAAATACATAAAAAAAATATGTTGGACTCCCATGTCACCATCGATAACTTATTAGGCCAGTTGCGTCTTAAAGGGGCGCACAACCTTTCCGAGGTATCCTATGCCATTCTGGAGCCCACGGGCAAAATCAGTGTGATTAAAAAATCCACCACTTTGCCCGTAACCAGGAAGCAAATGAACTTGCCGCCCAAATTTGCAGCATTACCCACCCTTTTGGTGCATGATGGCCAGGTGGACGACGAAAACTTAACCTCTCTGGGGTTGAACCTGAACTGGCTAAAGGATCGGCTGGCGGAAAAAGGTTTTGGCCGGGTTGAAGACGTATTCCTGGCGGCCCTGCAGCCGGACGGAACGCTTTACGTCAGTTTATAGGATTGGGGACACACCTCAGCTTAAGGGTAAAAGCCTACGGGTCGAGGAATGTCCCTGATTAAATGGGGTAGAGGAATGTCCCCAATTTAAGGTGGTAAGGATAGATGGAACAGCTCGCCTCTATTTTCGGGGCCGTGGAAAAATTAAGCCCGTTCGGTTTTTTTGTGCGGGTGTTGGGGGTAGCGGTGCTGCTCTACCTGGCCAGCCGCTTTTTACCCCGGCGCTCGGGCGGCCAGTTCTCGGCCTACGATTTCGCTTTTTTCTGGATGATGGGCGGTTTGATTGCCGCTCCCCTGTTTGACTCCAAAAACAGTTTTGCCTTTGTCATCATTTCTGTAACCACCATATATATTTTGCATTACTCTATTTCCTACCTCATGGTTAAAAGCCGCACAGTGGCCCGCATCTTTGGAGGAACGGCCATCCCCCTGATACAGGGCGGGGTGGTCTTAAAACAAAACATGAAAAAGGCTTTGTTTCCGCTAGAACTGTTATTATCCGGGCTGCGCCAGGCCGATGCTCCCAACCTGGCCGAGGTTGAGGCCGCGGTGCTGGAAACCAGCGGCCATGTTAGCGTCTTAAAGAAGCCTGATTTCCAGCCCGTAACACCTAAAGACATGAACATACCCGCCCTGGAAGCGGGGCTACCGGTTTTACTGGTCACTGACGGCCATATAGTAAAAGAAAACCTGCGCAAAATAAACCGGGATGAATCATGGCTGCGCGGCCAACTGGAGAAATACGGCGCAATGGACCTGAAAGATGTTTACCTGGCCGGCATTGATGGTTCTGGTCAGATGTTCTATTCTTTGGCAATCACCACGTAAGGAGGGAAGATAATGCTTACAGACCAAGAAAAAATGAACAACGCGCTGAAAGAAATGTTATTTCATGAAGAAAGCATGGGTAAAAAATATGCCGACCTGGCCCAGCATATCACTGACCCCAAACTGCAGCAAATGTTGCGGGGGATGGAGATGGGGGCCCGCAACCACTACGGCACCCTGTCCCAAAAAATGACGAGCCTGGGCATAGTGTAATGAGGCTGGACACTAATGCTGCTGACACAGGCGCTAGCTAAAGGATGAAAGACTGTGCCTAGAAACAAGCTTTGAAAGGAGAGCATAGATTTGAATACGCTTGACAAATTGCAGGACGCCCTGCAGGATGAAATGATGCTGCAGTCCATGTATAACAAGCATATGGTGGATATTACCAACCCGGAAGTGCGCCAGTTGTTTACGCAAATGCGAGATGCCAAAATGCAGAATATCACTAGGCTGCAGCAAGAAATTCAACAGATGATGCAAGCCGGTAAGACAGGTTAAGTGCCTAACATTAAATTACATATCTCCTCTCTCCCCCGAAGACGGACCCTGTAGGTGCCATTTTCGTATTTAATTGAATACGTATATACTTCTGGCAGATATATAAGGTCAGGGTACACCACGCTAACTAAGATAAAGTGGACACGCCTCCGGTGGAGGAATGTTCCCAATTTAAGAGGGATGTATGTTGTTTGGATTCATAAGATTTGTGCTGAGAAAAATTAACCAGGCTTGCCACCCCCAAAAAAAGCCCGGATTAACAAACCAAATCAAGATTCGGCAGCCTTCCCGTTTGGAAAAGGAAAAATCTTCCCCAGCCTATCACATCCTTTTGAACGGTGGATTGGCTCTATTGCTGTTAGGAATGTTTTATGGCGGTATCTATGGTGCATTTTTTCTTGATAACCTTGCGCAGGATCAAAGCGAGCAACTCAGATTTGCGATTATTTACGCGACCAGGGGGCAAGAAGAGGAAGCTGAACAATCATTTGAAGAAATGGCAGAGATGGATGAAATTATGGAGGTGTTTGGCAGTGGTCACGCCCACCTTAATCTATTCGGCCTTATTGCTCTGGCCTTAGCCAGTAATGTTCATAAAATACGCTTAAAAGATAAGTGGCAAATAAGCGCAGCCATTGTATTATTAGTTGGCGGTTTATTATTCCCTGTGGGTTTGATTCTTCAACCCCTGGTTAATAAAACTTTGGGAAAAGTTATTAACATAATCTCTGGAACTGGCATCATGGCCAGTATTGCTATTTATTTATGGGGCGCCGTTAAGTATTCCTTATGGGAGCGGAAAAAATATTTTAAGTAAAGTGAAAACCGATTCTAATTCTTAGTAAAAACCCCAAGTAAAAGATAACGTTAAGAAAATTAACCCACCATTGAAAAAAATAATAAGGGGAACGACATGAGCCAAAAAATATCCTTTAAAGTGCAGGGCATGGAATGTGCATCCTGCGCGGCTAAAATAGAGCGGCAGCTTAAAAGAACGGACGGGGTGTTGGATGCGGCGGTTAATCTTGCGGTAGCCAAGGTCACTGTGGAATATGACCCTGACCGGGTGGGAGTGGACAAGCTGATCGGTGTGGTAGCCGACCTGGGTTACAAGGTTCCCACCCGGCGGGTGGATTTAAAAGTCAGCGGTATGACTTGCGCCGCCTGCGCCGCCAGGGTGGAAAAAACCCTGACCGGCCGGGAGGGCGTACTCCGCGCCAACGTCAACTTTGCCCTGGAACGGGCCACTGTGGAATATGACCCCAGCCGGGTGGAGGTGGCGGACCTAACCAAGGCGGTGGCCGATGCCGGTTACCGGGCCGAAGCGGGGGAAAAGCGTTTTGACGCTGATGGGGAAAAATTGGAGCGCGAGCGGGAAACCAGGCGGCAGACCAACCTGCTCATTTTATCCGCCGCGTTATCCATCCCACTTTTGGCCATGATGTTTGCGGAACTATTTAATATCCATCTACCCGCCCTGGTACACAACAAGGTATTTCAATTCGCCCTGGCCACCCCGGTGCAGTTTATCGCGGGCTTCCAGTTTTACCGCGGGGCGTATAAATCTTTACGTCACGGCAGCGCCAATATGGACGTGCTTATTGCTATGGGCACCTCCGCCGCTTATTTTTATAGCGTGGCCACCACCTTTTTTGTCCCGGGCCACGTTTATTTTGAAACAGGCGCCATCATCATCACCCTCATTATCCTGGGCCGGTTGTTGGAGTCCATCGCCAAAGGGCGCACCTCCGAAGCGATCAAAAAACTGATGGGTCTGCAGGCCAGGACAGCCCGGGTGTTTAGAGACGGGCGGGAGATGGATATCCCCGTGGAAGAAGTACTAGTGGACGACTTGGTCCTGGTGCGCCCGGGCGAAAAAGTGCCCGTGGACGGCATCATTGAAGATGGCTTTTCCACCATTGACGAATCCATGCTTACCGGGGAGAGCATTCCGGTTGATAAACGCGCAGGTGACGAAGTAATCGGCGGCACCATCAACAAACATGGCGCGTTTAAGTTTAAAGCCACCAAAGTGGGGGCCGATACCGCGCTGTCACAGATTATTAAAATAGTGGAGGAAGCCCAGGGATCCAAGGCACCTATTCAACGCCTGGCCGACGTGATTTCAGCTTATTTCGTGCCCGCTGTAGTGGGTATTGCCATGACTACTTTTTTGGCCTGGTATTTTATCGCCGACACCGGCAACTTCAGCCGGGCGCTTATCAATTTTACAGCAGTGCTGGTAATCGCTTGTCCTTGCGCCCTGGGTTTGGCCACCCCCACTTCGATTATGGTGGGCACCGGGCGGGGCGCGGAAAATGGTATCCTCATAAAGGGCGGCGAGCACCTGGAAAAGGCCTACGCTTTAAATACCATTGTCCTTGATAAAACCGGCACCATCACCCGGGGGGAGCCTTCTTTAACCGACGTGTTTATTACCGCGCCCGGTATGGACGAGCGCGAACTGCTCGGTCTGGTGGCGGCTCTGGAAAAGGGCTCGGAGCACCCGCTGGGCGAAGCTATTGTCAAGGGCGCGCGGGAAAAGGATATCGAACTGGTGGACCCGCAGGGCTTTGAGGCCATCCCCGGTCACGGCGTGTCCGGCCAAGTTGGGGACAAAGAGCTGCTGGTGGGCAATCGCCGATTATTAGCTTCCCGCAACGTAGATATTGCGCCCATTGTGAATACGGTGGAAAAACTTGAAGGTGAAGGGAAAACCGCCATGCTGGTGGCTGTAAACGGTCATGCCGCCGGCGTCTTGGCCGTGGCCGACACTGTAAAAGAAACTTCCGCAGCGGCTATTAAGGCACTACGGGAGATGGGTATTGAAACAATCATGATTACCGGCGATAACCGGCGCACCGCCGAAGCCATCGCCCGGGAGGTGGGGATTGCCTCTGAAAACGTGCTGGCGGAGGTACTGCCCCAGGACAAGGCACGAGAAGTAGGCGAATTAAAAGAACATGGCCGGGTAGTGGGTATGGTCGGTGACGGTATCAACGATGCGCCGGCGCTGGCCACCGCCGATGTGGGTTTTGCCATTGGCACCGGTACCGACGTGGCAATGGAGGCGGCAGACATAACCTTAATGCGTGGGGACCTGCGGGGTGTAGCGGCCAGCATCAAGTTAAGCCGCGCTACCATGCGCAATATCAAACAAAACCTGTTCTGGGCCTTTGTCTACAACAGTTTGGGTATTCCCGTGGCGGCCCTGGGTTTTCTCTCACCGGTGTTGGCCGGCGCGGCAATGGCGTTTTCTTCAGTTTCCGTGGTGGCCAATTCCCTAAGGTTAAAGCGCTTTGACCCCTACCGGGACTTTAGAGAAAAGGAACGGACGGATTATCGTTTGCTACCCGCACCGGCCCGGCGGCCTAAATAAATTAAACTGAACCGGGGGTAAAGTAAAATGGAATTTTTAGAAGACTCGCTGCTGGCGATAGCTCTGGTGGCTGGGGTGGCCATAGCCTGGTGGGTTGTTGTTTACCGGAAAAAAGTGAAGAAAAAATAAACATAAGGGGTTAGATAATCATTTTTACACACGGGGCGTCATCTTTGTACAGCATGGGTTTGTCGCGGTACATGATTTTATTCTGCCCTCACAATACCCCATCTACTATCCAGCTATCTTCCACCCTTCTTCTGTTTTCAATAGAAATACTGTTACCAAAGCAGGCCAGATTGGCATTCACGCAAATAAATACTTATTTCTCTTATACAAACTAATGGTCGGGATAAAGTGGTTTAGCCGGGGGATACTCTAAAAAGGAATGGGGACACACCTCAGCTTTGGGGTCGGGTCTTATCGGTCGAGAAATGTGAAACCAATTAAATTGGGTCGAGGTATGTCCCCAATTGAACATGATCTTTTATTATGAGGAGTGAACCAGATGCAAGGTGGTGGTATTCTATCCACTCAATATATTGTGATGATTGTCACGGCTGTTGTAGTGGGCACCCTGGCCCGCGCCCTGACCATCAAAGAGGATTTCCGGCAGTATCCCAGCTACCCTAATGGTTATCTGATCCACCTGTTAACCGGATTCGTAGCTGCCGCCTTGGGGGCGGTGGCCATCCCGGCCTTAATGACCAAGAACTTTGTGGCGGTAACTTTCCTGGCGCTGGCCATCCAGCAGTTTCGAGATGTGCGCAAGATGGAAAGGGATAGCCTGCAAGACCTGGAAAATACCGAGTATACCCCCCGGGGCGATGCCTATATCGACGGCATTGCCAAAACATTCGAGGCGCGCAATTATTTTGCCCTGATAGTTTCCTTTGCCGCCGCTTTGACTATCCAGGTGGTAAACAGTAAATATATTTGGCTTAATGTAGTCGGCGGTTTGATTGTGGGGCTGGTTGTCCTTTGGATCCTAAAACGGTTCTCTAAAGGGAAAACGGTGGGCGATATCGCCGATGTGCGGCCCGGCAAGGTGGAAGTGAAAGGGTCTGAACTGTATGTGGACGGTGTTTATGTAACTAATACCCTGGGTACGGAAAACGCCCGCAAGCTGTTTGACAAAGAAGGGCTCGCCGCGGTTATTTATCCCCGGGAAGCTAACTTTCGCATTGCCCTGGATAACTTCGGCCAGCGGCAGGCCATCATCTTTGAAGCCACCCGGGCGCTGGGGCTGAAACGCTACCACTTTACCCGCAAGGATTATGAGCAAGGGCGGATTATTATCAGTCTAGTGCCCATTACCGGCAACGTGGGGAATTTAATCCAATCGGTTAAGAACACGCCGCTGCTGGAAAGCATCAAAAAAAGCCATGCCGTATTAAAAACAAACCTGGTGGGGAGGGAATAGCGTGGGGCAGGAATCATCCGGGCGGCCCGGCCCGCAAATTCTGGCCGTGGTCACTTTGGACAAAGAACGGGTGCTGGGCGGCAACCAGCTAACCCTACTGGCGCAAAACGAGGAAGAGCAGAAGAACATGACCCTGGACCTGGCCAAAGCCATAAAGGCCGAAGTGATGCAGATGAAATCTGGGGATTACGTATTGTTTCGGGGATGAACATAACAGCAGCCAAACCAAAAGAAGCCCAACTTTAAACTGCTGTTGAGCCGGGCTTCCCGGTTAATCATAAGATTTTTATCACTACGATGTTAATTCAAATTTTTTCAACATCCTTTTACTAACCTCTGCCAAGATAACACCATATATTGACGCGCCGACAAAATCAGATACTGATGTTTTTAAAGGTAAGGGAGTTGTTCCAGTTACCTCATATAACATGCTAATTCCATATAAAATAAACCAAACCATACCGCCGTAAAACCATCCCTTAAATAACAGGTTCTTACTGGTCACTTGAGGTACCAGGTAAATAAAGACAATACCTAAACCCCCTGCAAAAAATATTTGCGCTATAAAAGCCCATATCATCTCTGCGAATATAAATGGCGGGACATTACCATATATCACAATCCCTGCCCACTCCACAAAATTTAATGTAGTGAGGTCAAAGTACGAAAAAGCAAAACTAATTATATTCATTACAATACCGGCTATAACCCCTGCAATGAAGCCTCTTGTCAGCCTGTCCTTTAAGAACAAAAATGCCTCCACCTTTCATAAGCCATAGACTCAATTCTCGTAATAATTCCTTAGTAATTGCTATATTCAGAGTTAATGTCTTATAATGACTGGCTTAATATATTTATCACGGATCATAGCTATAGATTTTCCTTAAAAGTAGAAAATATTTTAATAGAGATCATTTGTTCATTTGTTTATTAGTTACTATATATTACCAGCGAACGGTCAACTTCTGAAATTGATCTTCTACCCGAATTGCCCATTGTTATATCAGTCTCGGCAATTAAATTGCGCATGACACGTTTAACACCTTTATCACCGGCAACTGCCAAACCGTAAGCATATGGCCGTCCAACCAGAACCGCAGATGCTCCCAGTGCAATAGCTTTTATGACATCAGCGCCACGGCGGATGCCGCTATCCATAAGGACAGGTACACGTCCCTGGACTGCTGCATATACTTTTGGTAAGGCATTTAGCGATGCAACTGCACCGTCCAAATGCCTGCCTCCGTGATTGGATACGATGATACCATTTGCCCCATAATTTATAGCCATAAGTGCATCTTCAGGATGTAGAATCCCTTTAATCAGGATGGGCAATCTCGTGTTCTTGCGTATAAAAGCAAGGTCATCCCACGAGAAATTGGGATTACGAGATATTTCAGCAACCAGTTCGGATGCCGCCTCCATATCCTGTTGCGGTGGTTTTGGCAGCATGGCAACAAAAACTGGGTCAGTAATAAAATTGGCAACTGCCCTTCTTAATATGAGCGGCGGGTAAAGGTTATGCAAGTCCTCCGGACGCCAACCCAGTAACGGGTTATCAACTGTAATGACAACCGCAGAGTAACCATTTTTTCTGGCCCGTTCTATCAAACTCAAATTTAAATTATAATTTTTTCCCCAGTATAGCTGGAACCATCTGGGGGCATCACCCATTACCGCAGCAACCTCTTCAATTGACTGAGAAGAAAACGTGCTTAGAATAAAAACCGTGCCTATATCAGCGGCAGCCTTTGCGGTAGCAAGCTCTCCTCGCGGGTGAAACAGCTCTTGCCGACCAATTGGGGCGAGAAAAACCGGGAATGGAAACTTATACCCCAATAGACTAATAGACAAATCTCTCTCGGAAACTCCAACCATCACCCTGGGTAATATACGCCAGCGGTAAAAGGCTTCTCTGTTGGCAAGCATAGTGTAACCTGCGCCTGCACTGCTTTCAATGTAATCGAATGCTCCTTCGTTAAGTACCCTTTTAGCTGCTGACTTCCACCCGCCAAATGATATAGGAAGTCGAGCATCCTTGGGGATGTTTATCTCCTCGTATATTTCAGCGCGCACCTTGGGACCGTAATTTGACATGGCAATAACCCTTTCTTACTAAATTTGTATCATCGTATGCATGTAAATTTATATTTGATATATTTTTTAAGAAAATGGTTTGCACACTAACATACGGGTATTGCCTTTTTTAAAAAGATTAACCCCCGCTTTTAACGGGGGTTGTCGAATTATAACTTAGATGCAGTAACCGCCTTAACGCTGTTTGGATTTAAAAGTATTGCAGCAGGTTCCGTCTGTCGTATTCACTTTGTTGTCGCCGCTGGAACGAACCTCTATACCGTCGGCATGGCATTCATGGGCATCATTATAATGGCATTCCTCACACATACATTTCATTACTTTGGACATGCCTGAACCTCCTTGAAATTTGGTTACATAATTTATTATCTCTTTTTTTGTTGCAAATTATTAATATCACTGAGTTGCATTTGAGGTTTTTTAAAGGTTAATATAGCTGCCTTTTGTTTAACCGGTTCTTATACTGTTGATCGGCCAATAAATATTTAATGTTGATACTTTTGCAAGGAGGGTGAATAATGGTCGCACGCAACAAAAATTTAGAAATACTGAAAAAATATCAAAAAGAAGTGCTGGAAACGCTGGGCAAAGATTTCTGGACGGACATGTCCGAGGTAATGTCTAGTTCCCACCCCCCCGCCGACATTTATGAAACAGATGAAAAAGTGGTGGTGGTACTGGAGCTGCCGGGTTTAAAAGGCACCTCGGATGTGCAGCTTGCAGTCGATAACAACACGCTTTTGGTCAAAGGGCGAGTGGATCGGGATTACCAGCAAACTTATAATTTATTGCAGGATGAGCGGCCCACCGGCACCTTTGAGCGCAAAATAATACTGCCTGTGACAGTGGATCCCTCGGGCACCAAGGCAGCTTATAAACACGGGTTGCTGGAAATCACATTACATAAATCCAGTTTTCGCACCGAGCGGCAAATTAAAGTACAATTCGTGGAATAGCTGCTGCCGGCTCCTAAGAAGTTAAAAATTTACTTTAACTTCCCGGGGTTTTACTTGACCGTCCTTGACCAGCCGAACTTCCAAGAACCCATTTTGGTAAGTTGCAGACTTCTCCTTATACATATTACTGGCCGGTAAAAGCACCTGGCGCTGAAAAGGAACCGGTTTACCGTTCCGCTGCATAACACCGCGCAAGTGCAGTATATGACCCCCTAAAGTTACACTAACTTCCCGGTTTTTATCCAATTCCGGTATTTCAACCAGTAATGTCAGTTCGTCATTTAGCTCGTGCAAAGAAACTTTAGGTTTAAAGATACCCGGGCGCTTGCCGGGGTTAAAAATGCCCTGGCTCAGCATTTCCTGATAAATATCGAGCATTGCACTCATATAGGCCCGGGCTGTTTGTATATCCAGGTTATTAAAATCGCGGTTCATCCGGCGTTTCTTTCCTTTCTTACGATAGTTATAAAGGTGTGCATGCTGTGAAAAAACATGCGTCAACTGGTGACGTCCGGTTAAGCCTGATACAGAAATTAACCCGTATCTTTAACAGGCCCGACCAGCCTAAAAATAACACGGTTTCAAGGCCTGGTTGCGATTATTCATGCCAACCTTTGTTAAATTTGCTGGCGTCCTTAACCAGGCTGGAAGCTGAAGTGCATGCCGTCAAAGAACAAGTTCAAAGGATGCAATCAATTCTGGATGCGCCCAAAGACGGCATCGAAAATTTTACGGTGGAAAAAATGTACGTGGATAAATTTGAACTCAATGTAGAATCCATTGACGTGGAAACAGTCAGCGGTGCCCTGAATGTCGGCATAACCCATAACAGCGTGGTGGGTATGGGTCAACCTGGAGGTATGGGTGCGCCGGGTGTCGGTCACCGAGTAAAAACCGGCAATCTAAAAAAAGTTATTAACGAGCATATGAGTAATGGGCAGCAGTCCGCCGGGGCAAAAGCTCGGGATCGGGGTGAAAAAAAATATACCCGCACCTTTTACCCCAACCAGGAAAGGCCCAAAATCACGGTCAACAAGGTTGGCTAGATCAATGCATTCATGGGCATATCTACCGCATCGGGATCAAATTGCGTGTTGCCGTTGATATTTAGCTGGTTATTGATGATCTGAAAATCACCCATATTAAAAGAGCCCGCCGCTGCCTGCATTTTCATGGCGCTCCTGGTATTGGTTAGATTCGCATCAGCCTGGAGCACCTGGCCCCCTGATTGCACCGCCGTTATTTTTACCGGACCCATTATAATCAAACGCCTGCACCTCCAGTTAAACCGTCCCCGGGAAAAAATTGTGGATGTTGTTGACTAAATCTCACTTAAATCATGACTAGATTGGTGGGAAATATTATTGGGATTGCTGATCTGGTCGGCGTCACCGTTATTCATGGAACCGGGACCGGCCTGCATTAACATCTCACTGCTGGGTACATTGATAATCCGTTCGCCGATGATAAACGAGGCACCCGATTGGATACTATTTATTTTAATGTTACCGATCTTGATAATGGTATAGCTCATGCTCACTCACACAACCTAATCATTAATCAGGGACATGCCTCGTCCCCTTTTGGTGCTGATAAAACAGCCTATGCAAATAACCAGGCAATAGTTACTGCTCCCATGCTAATACATGTCATTTTGATTAGTTCTTGGTTTATTAAAATCTTGTGTTTGATTCATACTTGAAGAGTTAATATTCTGTTTCATACTAGTTGGTTGTTGAGATTTCTGCATGCGGGTTTCATCGCTTTGTTCCATTTGGTGCTGCATGGTGTAGGGTTGCTCTTGAATATTATCTTCTTGGTCATATTCATGTTTACCATCCATCACGGACGTGTCATTTGTAAGTGAATTGCCTGAGTTTCCAGTAGTATGCATCATGCCTCGCTGAGTCTCGGTATTCATATCCGGGTGCACTTGGACCAAGCCCAAAAGCTCCTCCGGTGTAGTGCCAGCCTCTTCTAACGCCAATCTGATTGATGTATTCTTCAGCTGCTCGGCAGTAAGGGATAAACCATTGGACTTGCTTTGTTCCAGCACATAATACTGGCTGGCCGAAAGACCCAATTCACCGGCCTTCGCTATAAAACCCTTGTCATGGCGCG